>Ga0065721_10050798_pt1 | contig 17900 bp, 13 predicted proteins | sample Mesricmetagenome_FD_59108 | JGI IMG/M metagenome (GOLD analysis project Ga0065721, IMG submission 59108) | Mesophilic microbial community from rice straw/compost enrichment Sample: eDNA_1 v2 (version 2) | ecosystem: Engineered > Solid waste > Grass > Composting > Bioreactor | place: USA: Davis... | reverse complement strand
GCGCCCCATGCTGGCGGTGGCCGCTGTGGCTGTGGCCATTTCCAACCTCAGTTTCCTGCTCATGGCCCAGTACCCCTCCCAGGGCTGGGCGTTCTTCGCCGCCATCAGCGCGGACAATCTTTCCCAGGGCTTTGCCGGCGTCGTGCTGACCGCATTTCTGTCGAGCCTCACCAACCGCAACTTCACCGCAACCCAGTACGCCCTGCTGGTCTCCCTGGCCAATCTGCCGGGGAAATTCATCGGCGGGCTTTCGGGTTATATAGTGCAAGCAACCGGTTTCTCGGTGTTTTTTATCATCAGCACCCTCTCCGTGGTGCCCACTCTGTTGTTGCTGGGCTGGATCTGGCATCGACTCCAGCCGGAATCCCGTTGAGGGCGCAGCTCAGTGCGCCAGGGTCCAGATGGCCAAGCAGGTGAGCCAGAACCACAGGGTGCGGGTGTAGAGGCGTTTCAAGGCGCTGATTTCGCGCTGGGTACAGTCGCAGGACTGCATCAGCTCATCGTCCACTGATAATGCGCCCAGCACTGTCTCCCTCAAGACACTGCCGGAGGTGCTGGCAAGGCTGAACACGTGGGTCTTCCAGCGGTTGACGCAGCCCACGAAGTTGCCGGTCACGGCAAAGCTCACACCCAGCAATCGCGCCGGCAGCCACTCCAGCGCCCACAGCCAGCGCCGCCCCCGCTCCTCCGGATAAAACTGCACATAGAGAAATGACAAGCGGTACAGCAGAGCGCCGGCGGGGCCGAACAGCAGAAACCAGAAGAGCACCGCGAACAGACGTTCAAACCCCTGATAGGCGGTGGCCTCCAGCATGCGCTGATGCAGTTGCGGCCAGTCCCCCTGGGCCAGACCGGTCAGATCCGCCCCCTGGCGGAACGCCCTGTTGACCGCTACATCCCAGGCTCCGTCATTACAGGCCAATGTGTAGGAAGCGGTTTCCGGAGCGAACTCCCCCCGCCCCAAGGCGTACCACAACACCAGAATCGACCACAGCACCCACAGGAACGGCGGCAGCCACCAGGCCAGCAGCACAGCCACCAGCACCGGCGGCGCCAGCGCCAATCCAATTTGCAACCACCAGTGCTTGCCCGCCTGGGGCCAAGCGGCTATGCGGGCGCACCAGCGCGCATAAATCTCATCCCTATGGAGAGGGTTTTTCGCCCCCCAGAACTGCAACAGCCCCAGGGCGCACAAGATGACGATCAGATACATGGAGAATCTCCGGAACCGGTCGCCGGCCCGGTGCAGAACCGGTCCAGCTGATCAAAATAATAATCCCAATCGAACGCCGCACCTGGATCTGTCTTGCGGCCAGGCGCCACCGTGCTGTGTCCGACAATGCGATCGCGGGTGATGGCGGGAAAGTAGTGCTGCAGCAGGCGCGTCAAACCCGCCAGACTGCAATATTGCTCAGGGGTGTAGGCCAGATCATCCGCGCCCTCCAGCTCTATGCCGATGCTGTAATCATTGCAATTGTCGCGTCCGGCGAAGCAGGACGCCCCGGCGTGCCAAGCGCGGTCGGCGAAGGAGACAAACTGGGTGATGCGGCCATCGCGGGCGACAAGACAATGGGCCGAGACGCGCAGATCCCGGATGGTGGCGAAATAGGGATGGTCGTCCACCGGCAACTCGTTGCAGAAAAAGCGCTCTATGTAGTCACCGCCAAAGCGTCCGGGGGGCAGGCTTATGCCGTGGATCACCAAAAGGCTGATCACTTCATCGGCGGGGCGTTGATTGAAATTGGGAGAGGGGCAGCGCCGCACCGGTACCAGCCAGCCGGCGGGGTCCAGGGTTTGGGGAGGATCGCTGGGACTCTGCACCACGTCTTGCTCCGTCAATACAAGGGAGCCGCAGTGTACCAGCTCCACTCCCGGCGCAATACGCCGGGAGGCAGGTCCTTAACAATACCGGGACAGCTATTTTTTCTGCGAATCCAGATCCAGGGGCGCCTTGGGCTTGGATTGCCGCAAGCTGGTGACCACGCTCTCCAGCGCCTTGTCGAACAGCATGCTGTGATCCAGCGCCCGCATATGACCTTCCTTCAAGGCGAGCGCCAGTTCCACCTGGGTTTTCTCCGCCACCTTCATACCGTTGCGGTTGACGAAGATGTACTTGCCCGTGGGCCGGATGTAAGCCGCCAGACGGCAGCGCAGGGGTTCGCCACCGGGCTGGGCGTCCAGATCGAACCAGGCGCCCTGGGCCAGACTGGCCACCATCAGCATGTGCGGATCGTTGTCCGCCAGCGCTGGTGCGGGCGCAGCTGCAGGCTCCGGCTTTTCCTCCACAGGCTTGGCCGCTTCGGCAACCGGGGCCGGGGCAGGTGTTTCGACCTGCTCCAGGGGCAGCACTTCACCGCGAATGCGCGCCAGATGGATCTCCTCGAGGCCGGTGAACAATTCCGCCACCTCGAAGGGATTGTAGGAGATGGAGTCCAGCCCGCGGCGCAGCCGCTGGATGAGATCGGGAATCAGGCGGATCAGCTTTTGGCGATCGGCCTTGTTGGTGCAGGGCTGCACGCTCCACACCAGATCGGTGAGCACCCGCAGCTGCTCGGCCCACTCCGCCGACGCAAAGCCGTACTTGAGCCCGGTGACGAACAGCACGTTGCTCCAGGGGCCGTTGATCAGTGCCTGCACCAGATCCGGCAGCGGGTGGGCCATGGTGCGCAGTTGTATCTCCGCCGCCACGGTCTTGCGGGCGTGTTCGGCGCGGGCCTTGCCATCTTCGGCGTCCACCGTGCGCTTTTCCAGCACGGCCGCGCGGCGTTTTTCCTTCTCCACAAAGGAGGTGAAGTCCGCCAGGGCATCTTTGAAGATGTCGCCATTGGTATCGAACTGCCCAAGGATCCGTTCCACCGTGGCCCGCATGACGGCCAGCAGAGGCTCATCGCCAATGAAGCTGTCACCTTTCTGCCACTGGGCAGCCTCGGAGACCAGTTCGTTGAGCAGACGCCGCGCCGGGTGCCGCTTCTCGGTCAGGAACTGCTCGTCCATCAGCGCCATTTTGAGCACAGGAACCTGCATCTTGCCGATCAGCTCGCGGAAGGCGTCCGGCAGTCCCTGGTCTTTGAGAATGAAGCGGAACAGCATCTGCACCAGCCCCATGGTCTCCTTCTCGATACGGCCTATTTCCACATTCATGCCGCGGTGATGCTGCACACTGGAAAGGATGCGCTCGAAATCCAGCCCATTGGCGCTGTCGGCACTAACCGGCAATCGCTGGACAAAGGACAGAAGCTTGAGCAGTTCGGCACGATTTTCCGCCATGCGTGCGGCGCCTATCGCGTTGGCCGCGGCATCCACCGGCGAGAAAGTCGCCCCGGGCGAACCACCTGAGGCGGAGGATACAGGGGCGTCGCCCGCCATGGCGCTGCCGGTGCTGGCGGCATCCACCTTGGGCTGGCCATCAAAGGCATCAGCGGAGCTCACCCCCACCTCGGCGCGGCGGGGGGCCAGGGATACTCGTATGCCGTTGGCATCCAGACAAGCCACCAGTTGTTCATTCAATTCCGAGAGTTTGCTGACCACCAGGCGGTCGAACAGCTTGAACAGGACCAGCTTGGCTTTGATATCTATGTCCAGGCGCTTGATCTGCGCCATGGCAGCGCCGCAGATGGCGGCGGGCCCAAGGGGCACTTTCTGTGCGTTGACCTCCACCGGCAGAATGCGGGAGAGCGCCTCCGCTATGCCCTGCAATACCACACTGTGCTCGCGCGCAGCGCGCGCCACCGTGGACTCCAGAGCCACCAGTTGCTCCAGATCTTCGTTCTGTACCAGGGACAGAGCCTCCGGGGAGAGTTCCCCGTCGCCCTTGGTCACATCCCGGGCATCCTCACCCACCAGACGGGCGAAGGACTCCTCGATCATGTCGAAGAAACGGCGCTCCATGCTCTTGCGCTGCACGCGCACTTCGCGCATGGAGTCAAAAAAGGCGTTCTGTTCCTGGTTGCTCTGGGCTTTGTCCGCCAGATCGAACAGGGCGTCATCGGCCGCATCGAAATAGCTTTCCAGGGCGGCGGCCAGAAATTTCTGGCCAAGTTCATTCAAGGCATGCACGGCGGCGGGCAAACGCGCCAGACGGGCACGCACATGGCGTTGGATTTCAGGCTCCAGGCGAATCACCTTTGCGCTGTCGGTCACTGCAAAATACCTCTGAAAAAGCTTTTGAACTGCCTACCTGGGAGAATATTGAAGGGTGATCAGGGAATATCAGCCTTAATCATTGGCACCCCTTCAGGGAAATCAGCCTAAAGTATGAGCTACCAAATAAATGTAACACAGGCCCCGCACAGGGGCGTGACGGAATTAAAAAAACGTGTGCTTAGTCTAAGACAGAATTAAGCGCTGTCTGCCCACCTTTAGAACGAATCGATTTAATGCAAAATCCACCCGAAAAACCGCCCCACCCGGAAACCCGCCTGGGCAAAGGCATGATCCTGATAGGCTGGCTGCTGGCTCTAGCCCTGCTCACCTACTATTTCAACGGCTGGCTGAAGGCCCGCGAGAATCCCAACCGCCGCCCCAACGCCAGCCGTGCCGACGGCGTCAATCAGGTTGTACTCGAGCGCAATTACCAACATCACTACCTGACCGGCGGCACCATCAACGGTATCAGCGTCACCTTCCTGGTGGACACAGGTGCCACTACCGTGTCAGTCCCGGCCCATCTGGCGCCGCGGCTGGGACTGAAACCCGGTGTTCCCCAGAAGAGCACCACCGCCAATGGTGTGGTGGAAACCCGGGCCACGGTCATAGACGAACTCAAGCTGGGCACCATAACCCTGTATGATGTGCGCGCCAGCATCAACCCCGGCATGCAGCAGGACGAAATTCTGCTGGGGATGAGTGCGCTGAAAAATATCGAATTCATCCATAAAGACGGGGTTCTGACCCTCAAGCAATACTGACACCCACGGGAACGCATGAATATTCAGCTCAATGACCTGTGCGCGGACATCACCCGCGCGGTTGCCACGGCTCTACAGGAAGACATAGGCAGTGGCGACATCACCGCCGAACTGCTACCAGCCACCCAGATCAACAATGCGCAGCTGATCACCCGAGAGGATTGCGTGGTCTGCGGTATTCCCTGGTTCGATGAGGTATTCGCGCAACTGGATTCCGAAGTCCGCATCGATTGGCATGTGCACGAAGGTCAGCCGGTGGTGGCGAATACCCATCTGGCGACCCTGTCCGGTAAAGCCCGCAGTCTGGTCACAGGCGAGCGCACCGCGCTGAATTTTCTGCAATTGCTCAGCGGCGTCGCCACCCAAAGCCGCACCTATGCACAACTGGTGGCCGGCACCGACATCAAAATCCTGGACACCCGCAAAACCATTCCTGGCCTGCGCACCGCACAAAAATATGCGGTGACCGTAGGCGGCTGTCACAACCACCGCATAGGTTTATACGACGCGTTTCTGATCAAGGAAAACCACATAGCCGCCTGCGGCGGTATCAGCGCTGCCATCACCAAGGCCCGCGCCCTGCACCCGGAAAAACCGATTATTGTCGAAGTGGAAAATTATGCGGAGTTCTGCGAAGCGGCGTCACACCCTGTGACGCGCATCATGCTGGACAATTTCAGCGAGGAAGATCTGCAGAAAGTCTCCGCCCACTCCAGCGATATTCCGGTGGAAATTTCCGGCAATATCACAGAGACGGAAATCGCGCGTCTTGCCCACACGAAAATCTCCGCCATGTCCTCCGGCAGTCTGACCAAACATGTGAAGGCCATAGACTTGTCCCTACGCATTGTGTAGCCGTCCGAGCGGCTCAGAACCACAACAGAATTTGTAAAGACTCATACTTTGGTAGCAGGTCGTGCGTCACATTCGCACAGACCTCCTATTTTTTCCCACCAGCGAATAGTTTATGATCAGCGCACTGTTTTTCCCCGGCCGCCCCACTGATTTTGCCAGCTGCGACCGACCGGGCCGCAGAAAAAAAACCGGCGATATTCAGTTGGCCTGCATTTTTAACCTGAATCAGCGTTACCCATTTTGAGTTGATGTATTGAAAAGGACTTTGTATCCCATGCCGCGCCCGTATCGTCTCCTGCTTCCGTTGATCCGTTCTACTTGCCGCCACTTCGGGTGCCCTACTGGCGCCAGTCGATCGCCGTTTTAAAAATTTTCAGGAATCCACTATGAAGTTGATCAAGGAATTTCCACCACTGCTGAGCACCGCTGTATTGACCTTGAGTCTGTTGCTGCCTGGATTACAAGGGTGCAGCGATCGCCGCTCATCCACCATTGAACAGGAGCCGCAGCCGCCTATCTCCGAGGAACAACTGCAGGACCTCGGAGATGCACTCGGCATAGAAACACCCAAATCCAGCGGCTCTGCGGGGGAAATCCGCTTTCGACTCGACTCTGGACCCACGCAATACGCAGATTCCGCTGTGATGGTGCAACTCAACGGGCGCGCCACCCTGGCGGCCTCCAAGGCGATTGCCAAACAGCTTTGGAAACAGGAAGACGGACTGGAAGCGATCATTCTCAATCCGGATCAGCTGACAACCGAAGTGTTGCTGCCACACACCTCCGAAGAAAGCCGGCTCCGTTTTCAACTCATAGCTGCTGATGACGAAGGCTATATTGCGCGCGACACCACTGTGGTCAATCTGCTGCCGCTCACATCCCCACTGCAGGTAGCGCCGGTTGTCACCAGCGAGATCAGCGATGTTGCGGTATTTTCCATCGAGCGCACCGACGCATTGAGCTCCCAAAGCGTGGTCTACTTTCAGACGCAGAATGGCACCGCCATCGCGGGCGAAGACTATCTGCCGCAAAGTGGCATATTGGAATTCGATGAGGCGGGAACGGCGCAGATCACCATAGATCTGCTGGGCGATGATATCAGCGAGGCCAATGAATATTTCACGGTGATATTCAGCAGCCAGTCGCCGGATTTTACCCAGCGTGCCTATGCCGTCATTCAGGATGATGACAATCGCTCCAACGACATCAGCAAAGGGGATCGACCGGACAATCTGGGACCTGTGACGGTGTCTCCGGACTCCCTGCCGGGAGCCAACGGTGAAATCAAGATTCTGCTGAGCAGCCTAGACGGCCCTCTGCCGGTTTTGACCGTGCTGGATCCGTGTAAAGTGCGCACCACGGCAACCGCCGATTTTGCTCCCTGCAAAAATGCCACCGGACAATGGCAAACTCTTACCGGCGAAGGCGACGAACTCCTGAACGTCACCTGGGACTCCGCCCCGGCAGGCACTTTTTATCTCAGCCTGCACAATCCCGCGGAAGTTCCGGTCACCTATGATCTGAAAGTATTCTGGCGCGGACAGAGCCGTCACTTGGTGGGCACCCTGTCAGGCAGGGTTGCCATAGAAGTCTTCCAATTCACCATCAGCGACGGTCAGGCATCTTCGAGCTCGAGCAGTTCTTCATCCAGCTCAAGCAGTTCAAGTTCATCGTCCAGCTCGAGTTCTTCATCGAGCACTTCCAGCAGCAGCTCCTCTTCAAGTACATCGAGTTCTTCTTCCAGCGGGGTGACTTTCCATTGCAATACGCCCGGCGGAACCCAAGTGCCCAATGCGCCCAGCTGTCTGGATTTGCAGACCAGCGGCAACCCTTATCAGGACGCAGAGATATACCTGGATCCGGATTATGTGGCGCATGTGGAAAAATCCCAGGCCCAGGCGGCCAACCAGCCGGAAATTGCCGCCGCCATGAACACCATCAAGCAACAATCCACCGCCATATGGCTGGACAGGCTCGACATGCTGGAAAAAGGGGATGCCGCCACCGGCCGCCGCAGTCTGCGGGACCATCTTGTCGCCGCCACCGCCCAGCAGGGCCGTCTTTATGCCGAAGGCAAACTCACGCCCCTGGCGATTCAGGTGGTCATCAAGCTGAACCCGATCATTCTTCCGGGAAATCCCCAGGCCACGGAATTGGGTTACACGGAAGCGGATCTGCAGCAGTATCACACCCAGGTGATAGCGCCGCTGAAAAAGCTGGCGGAAGCCTATCCCAATCTGCGTTTGATCGCGGTGCTGGAACCGGAAACGATTCCCGAGATTCTGATGGGCATCTGCAGAACAGAAGTGAGTTGCCAAAAAATCGGAGACAGTCAGAAACTGGTGGACGCCGCCATAGAATCTCTCAGCGAGACCAGCAGCCAGAACCTCTATCTCTATCTCGGCATAGGACATTCCGCCTGGCTGACCACAGGGGGATCCCTGGACAAGATTCCCAAGTGGCTGAGCACATTTTCTCCCACCGTTCTGAGCACCATCAAAGGGCTTGCCACCAATACAGCGGCTTATCTGCCGCTGGTGGAATCCATGATCATCGACCGGGAAACGCTGGGCACCGGACCCTTCGCCTTTGGCGGTCCCGTCGATGAGAAAACATTGATAGAAACGATTCAATCCAAGATCAGCGCCGCCCTGCCCAATGCCAATCTGGGCTTCATCATCGACACCTCACGCAACGGATGGGGCGGACCGGGTCGACCTGAAGTCGCTGGCGGCATGGCCAGCCGGCTCGACAAACGATTGAGGCGCGACCACTGGTGTAATGTCGCGGGAGCGGGTATAGGTGAGCGATTCACTCTGGCGCCAGACGAGATCAAAGCCAATATTCACGCTTATACATGGCTGAAACAGCCGGGCATCTCCGATGGCGCAGCGCCCTCCGATTCGAATCCGGATGCCCCGTTCGCCTGCGATCCCAGCAACGGCGACGCTCTGGCGGGCGCTCCCGCAGGCGGCCTCTGGTTTGAGAAGCACTTTATCCAGCTTATCCAAAACGCCTGGCCTCCCCTGCTGCCGCGAAAGGATGAAGATGCCGCGGAATTTATTCAGCTGAACTACGAGATCACTGAGGATCCGGAAGATAACAGCTTTATCCCGTATATCACCGGAGAGATAGCACCCGGCAGTGAGATTCAGGAAGTGGCGGTTCTGCTGAACGGCATACCCGTACCCAGCAATGTTTTGAATGTCGAAATCGCTCAGACCCGCCTGCGCCTAAATGTGAATGAGCTGCCGATCAAGCCGCGCACCTATAGCAGCGGCAGCGAATTTATCGATGACACCCATGTGGAAATCAAAGTCATTGCCATAGACAAGAGCGACACACGCTTTGCCGGTGTGCTCACCTACTCTCACACCAACAGACTGTCCGGCACAGAGGTCAATGATCTGTTCCTCTTCGATGGCTTCAGGAACGGGACCTATTTCACCTACGACGGCGATGATGTGGTCATACCCAAAACCACTGATGCTTGGCGCACAGCTCTCAACACTGGCAAGGGCAATGACACTGTATTTATGCTCTGCGGCAATGTGCAGACAGGAGAAGGTGATGACATCATCGACATACGCGCACCTTCAACCGGTTGTTCAGCGCAGGTAACGGGCGGCAGTGGCAGCGACACCTACATTTATCGCGTCAGCCAGATCATCGGCAACACCATACAGATTTTGGAGGACATCAACGACGGTACCAGCCGTGACCGTTTGATTCTACCGTCAGTCAATTCCAGCGCTGTCGTCAGCCTGACTACTTATTTCGACAACCTTGGCGGCGAAACACTTGTGCTGACGCTTCCCAACCGCGAGAGAATCGAAATCATGCGATATTTCAACGCTTCCGGTGAACCCAACAACACCATAGAAGAAATCGAATTCGCAGATGGAGAGATCTGGGATACGAAGAAAGTGATAGCGCTGTTAAAGAAAGCCTGATTTTCACAAAATAGGCTGCGCCGGCCTGCCGGCGCAGCACTTCCAATTTGCCGTTATCAATTACAAAACACAGGGACAGTATGCTCAAACAACGCATCATCCAAGGTGCCTTCGGACAGCACTTCTATATTCACAGCAATCGCGACGGTGCCGTGCCGCGCAGCCTCAAGCCCCTGAAATTCCAATCGGCACAAAGCGCGCGCGTCTTCTTGCAACGACTCCAGGTCTCCGAGGAGTACTGGCGCATCCTGGCATCGGACGCAGAGGAGATGGCCCCATTTCGCGGCCATCAGAGGGACTATCTGCAAGTCATCAGCAACCGCATACTGAACGGGCATCTGCGCATTTATGAAGTTCAGACTCCCGATAGCCATCTGCTCTCAGGCAACCTGACGACGCTCCAGGACAGAAAGGGCAACCAATATTTGTTCACCCCGGCATCCTACGCCCTGACCCGCGCCCACAAGCCACTGCGCTTTAACACCCAAGAGGAAATCCACCAACGTCTGCACGATCTGGCACCCACCTTGGATCAGCTGCAATCACTGGTCACGGCACTGCAACTCGCACCATCCCCCAAAAGCCTGACCTACACCCAACTGGTAGACCTGCTGGCGGAAGCGCTGGAAGAAGAACAAATCACGCTCTACATTCAAGCCCCCTTCAATCGCACGCAAGACAACACCGCATTCGAAGCCAGCGCCCTGGTACCCGGCAACCGGCCTGTACCACTTGCACCGCCGAGTAAGCAGGACGAAACTCCACAACAAACGGAACAGCAAGACACCTCTCCAAAAAGCCTTGATGAGGTAGCAGATTTGTTGAAAGAAAAACGCGAGGAGATCATCCGGGATGGTTACAAGCAGAAATACTCTGATAAGGAATTGATGGCTAAAGCGGAAAAAGGAGAAATTAAGGACCGCTTTCTAGTTCGTTTGATTTTTGGCGAAGAATCCGACGCTAGAAAAAGCACCATAGGATTTCGACGTATATCAGGTCGTGCGCCTTACTGGTCAACAACGCTCGATATGGCTGAAGCTGCAGATACTGATCCCGAAATTATCGCGGCACTATTTGGCATTGAAGATTTTGACCCAAAGCAGACATTCACATTGGCAATAATAGACCTTGACAAAATGCCCCCAAAAGCGGAAAGACAATCTTTCATTCCCAAATTTGAAGAGCTAAAAGATTTTATAGACAAGGAATATACTGAGAGGGAAGGATTTGAGCCAGACACTCTGGACAAAATTATGACCGACGAATTCTCGCAAGAATATGTCGATTTTATGGGTAGTTTTAAACAAGCTGGAGGAAACATCTACAACCCAACTCAAATCAAAAAATATTTAGCATCATATACGGATGACCCCAAAAAGCGGGCACTGCTCCAAGCCAGACACCAAATTCAGGCAGAATTTGGCGCCAACCCACTGTATGCAGGAAATGGATTAACAAGAATTTCGCCAGACAATCGCTATACAAAAGAAATTGGGCAGGTATACGGAGCTTTGGAAATTTTCACCTTCGAGCGAGACCCATTGACAATCGAAGACCTGGAATCAATGGGAGCCGTAAAGCTTATAAATGCAACTCCAATAAAAGGATCATAAATATGTTACTCAACCCTTATTCTCTACCTCCGGGATATCAATTAGTAGCAGAAATGGATTATATCTTTGATAGGGAACATCTTTTTATTGTTAAATCTGACAAAGAATTAATTTTTATAATTAAAGCTCCATCCATACTCACCTTAAAGGAGAAAAACCCAGATTATGATTTCTATCAGACGGAGTTCCCCCTGAAAGCCGTTCCCTGGATAGTCGATGCAATTGAAAATCGTCTATGGCGATCAGCGGATGAGGGAGGTCTACCTTCCGGGGTATATCATGTTGCAGGCATCATAGAGGGGGAAGATTTAAAAGTACGCCGCTCCATGAGCGTGAGCGGTCCAGGCATCAAAGGATTTTCCCTCCTCAACTATAGCCGACATAGCGTCCATTTTGAAAGCGTGAAATACCAGGAAACCCAAGTCACTGACGAATTACTAAAAAATGGCCTTTTAGACATATTAAAGAACCTTTAACGGTGACACAGAAATACATCGCAGAGCCATTAGGGCTAATCAACCCAGACAATCTAGGCGCAAATGAAAAGCATTTGCTTTCCATATCGTATGAAATGTTCCCAGATAAAAAAATTGGCCTTTATAAAAAAGATAATTATCTGGTAGTTCACACCACCTACTGGAGCAAACTAAAAAAAATATGGAGATTTGATCAAGACGAATTTCCAATAAAATCTCTTCCTTGGATCGTGGATCGCTTTGAAAACGGCTTTTTTAAACCGCACGACCAAGGTGGCGTCTCAACTTTTGAGCGAAGCCTTCGCCAGGAGTTTAACGGCGAATTGATTGGCATTAACGTCATGATGCATTGCTGCGCAGAAAACCTGCCCGGCTTTAATATCTGGAACGCCAATCGCGCCAACTATATTAGCCAAATACCTCCACAGCAATGGGATATTCCCAGCTATATGCTGCAGGAACAGGGCTTGCTATCACAACTGAAGTCCCTCGCAGAAGATTTTGAAAATGGCAGGCTGTAACGTCTAGCCCAAAGTTTTTGTAAATTTTACCACCCTAATCCCCAAAGGCAATTGCAGCCTTGAGCAGCTGAAAAAGGAAATTTATGCCAGTACAGAAGGATGGTATTAAATTGAAAATATATCCGAGATGAATGAGATCGGAAACAGCAATACACAAATCTGCATATATAGAAATATCAACTTGGCTTAGCAAAAATTAATCATGGTAATCTTTGCTTCACTCACCCTAAAGGATTCAGTCAAACCAGGAGATTTAAAATGCCGGTCATATTTTCACCCAATTCCCAAACAAAGATAACTCCAGCCTCCGGCATCAGGAGATCCTTCAGCACGCCATCAAACAGCCAATCAGCAATTTATATGCTGGCAGGTGGATTGATGCTGACGAGCGTTTCGGGCTTAGCCCAGGATTCCGGCAATATTGTTGAAGTGGGCGAACCGGCCAAAGGCAGAAGCACTTACATCGTACCAATTACATTGAGTCCTACCACTATATCTGGCTGGACCAGCCTAACAGCCTGTACAGCGTATGGAACCATTATGGTAATAGCTGATGTTGCATCTCCCAACCCTGCAACGCCCAATGTGGATTTGGTTCTCACAAAAAGTGATTATTCCATACGAATACAACCTAGCCTCAATGCTCAAAATGAAATCGTTATTGACGTTACTTCGGACGAAATCATTTTTGAAGTGCTCGCCGACTCTGAAGTGGAATCTCCCGAGTTAGTTACCTATGGCCATGCTGAATATGGCATAATCTGCGATGACGGGATGACCCGTGCTGTAGAACGGATTGGGACTCATGGAAAATTCATCATCAACGACACCGTCGCTTCCCCGACACCTGACTATACTATTCCAATCCGACAAAAAAGCCTCTCTTCTCAGCTAAATAGCCTAAGAGCCTTATCGCTGCACAACGCCACAACCCGCGATCGCGGCATAGCCAAGGAAATTGATCGCGCCCGTCACAGCACGGGTTTGCGCACAGATAATCTGCAGTTGAGGCATCATGGACAGACCCTTTCGGTCGGCAATTTTCTGGGAGGAGCTGCCGGAGATTCCGCAAATGATTTCGGTCGCTGGGGAGCCTTTGTCACCGGAAATGTAGACATGGGCAAGCGGGATAAAGATACTCATGACGAGTCCGAATTCCATTCCAACATGCTGATTGCAGGCATCGACTACAAAATTTCAAAAAACGCAGTTTTGGGAGCCGCCATTACTCATTCAGATGTGGATGCCGGTACTGACGAAACAGCCAATACAGACTTCCGCCGTTACAGTCTCTCCCTTTTCGCCAGCCTCTATTCTCTGGATACCTTTTATCTAGATATGATGCTGACCTATGGCACAAGCAACTATGACCTCGATCGCCGTATTGTACGTGACGATGGTGGTGCAGATGTAGGCAGAGCGAATACCGACGGCGATGAAACCTCGGTGTCACTGGGCGCTGGCTATAACTGGCACCATCGCAATATCAATATCCGCCTGTTTTCATTCCTCAATTATATTGATGCCAACATTAAAGGTTATAGAGAGTCGGTCAACGGTCTCTCATCAGCCGCTGAGATAAACAGCATTGATCTACAATCGTTCATTGCCAACCTTGGGCTGGAGTTGTCCTGGAATATGAACATGGGCTTTGGCGTACTGACGCCCATGATATCTCTCGCTCAGGAACGTCAATATGCGGACGACTCTGTTTATGTCACGGGCCGTTTTATCGGGGGACCAGACGAAGGCGACTTTGCTTACAGTGCCCCTCACCGAGACAATGACTACTTGAACGCCCAGCTAGGATTGAGCGCAGTCCTGAAAAACGGTGTATCCGCTTATATGACCTACAATACCTTTATCGCTCGGGAGGATTTCTCATCCCGCCAATGGTCATTTGGCATACGGTGGGAGTACTAGGTTCACCTAGAGAAGCTCAATATCTAAGCTAAATATCGCAATGTCCAAAATAGTTATCGTTTGGGAGATGGGTGCCGATCTGGGTCATGTCACCCGGCTGGATGCTGTAGCGAAATGCTTGGCAAAACGCGGACACTCCGTAACCTGCGTATTCAGGGACCTCGACGAGATCCAGAGATCATATGGTTCAATACAAGCACCACCTTATAAGGTTTTGCAGGGTCCCAGGTGGCCCATCAGATACTCGAAACTCTCCCGACCGCCCGCCAATCTGGTAGAAGTCCTACTCTCAATTGGATACCACAAGCAGGAGTTATTGGTAACTCGAATCGCCGAGTGGCGATCCATATTTGCAAACTTGGATCCCGATCTAGCTATTTTCGATTACGCGCCCACAGCGCTTTTGGCGACTCGCGACAAATCCTGTAACAAGATCAGCCTGGATGATCCATTCTCCAAAGCACCTGATATATTTCCTCTGCCATCTTTTGATCCAGACGCCAAAGTCAGCACAGCCAACCTGACCATCTCTGAAACCAAATTTCTTCAAATTGTCAATCAGGCAATTTCCAAATTTGAGCTCAGCCCAATTACGCAAGCCTCCGACATTTTTGCGACACACAAAAGCTTCCTGCTCAGCATTCCGGAACTGGACCCTTTTGCGCATCTTCGCAACTCCTCAATTTATCTAGGCCCAATTGACAACAACAGTAATAAGAGCAAAAAGGCGTTGAATTGGGATGAGAAATCGAGGACCCCCAAAGTCTTTGCTTACCTGAAGCCTGACTACGCCAGCCTCAATATTTTTCTAGCCGCCATCAGTCAATTGAATATTCAGGGCCGATTTTTCATTCCCGGGGCAGACCAGGAGATCCTGAGCCGCTATCGCAATACAAAAATTGAAATCTCTACTAGTCCCTATGATCTCTCAAAAGATATGGAACTATGCGATCTGGTTGTCTGCCATGGCGGCCAATCCACTTTGACCAAGAGCGTGCTTAACGGAATCCCTGCACTGGTCATCCCTCTTCAACAGGAACAACTGAGCACAACACACGCCTGCGTAGCAAACGGCCTGGGATTAGGACTTGGACATGGAGTGGTAGATATAGATAAAATCCGAGCAGTCATTCACACATTATTGAGCAATGCAGACTTTCAAGATAACGCCAAGCGGTGTGCGGCACACTATCAAACCCGTTTTACACAGCCCGCATTGGAAGTTGTAGTCAAACACGTGGATTCCTGCTCGTGAAAATCGCCATCGTTACCCCCTACCATGATCCCGATAGCCCCTATCTAACGCAATGCGTTGATAGCGTCCGGAATCAAACCTATGCGGATTTTCTACACATCATGATCGGGGACGGCTGCAATCTGCACACCGCACAAAGCCACGCGAAACTTCATAATATTGCCCTACCCCACAGGCTCAACAACTACGGAGACTCCCCCCGCTCAATAGGAGTGGTTTATGCGTTTTCCATTGGAGCAGACGCGGTGATGTTTCTCGACTCTGACAATTGGTATGCTCCAACCCACCTGGAAACCATGGTGAGGGTTTGTAAAGCCACGCAAAGTGACGTAGTCACCTCGCGTCGCTATTTGAGTCATCTGAATGGATCCGTATTAGGAATTTGCCCAGAAAGTGACGGTATTATTTTTTGTGATACAAATTGTTTTATGATCACCAAAAAACTGGCAGAGGAAGCTGCTGCCTGGTGGCTTATTCCCGACGACATGCATGTTATTGATGATCGATTTATGTGGGATATCTTGATCCATGCCACGGACAAAATCAGCTCCACCAACACTGCCACTGTTTTTTATCGCACAGCATTTGCATTCCACTACCACATGTTCAACACCACGCCCCCCCAAGGTACTAAACCCGGCACAGAAATTGGCGTCTTAGGAGAAACCATCAACACATTACAACAGCGCGCCAGACAGCGCACACGAGCCATAAAACGTGACACCGATCAAAACCAAGGATAGCCAAAAGCGTATGGCTCGAAATTCAGCGGTAGAAATTATCGCTTCTTAAGAATTTGGGTTCGCGTGAGATTAATTGCAATCACCAGCATTATCACGCAAATCTACCAACATGTGCCGGCGACCACAGTCTTTTCGGAGCCGTCTTTTGATCTTACTGATTGGGTGTGCCCGAGCCGTCGGCGGGGCGCGCACTCACTTAGACACACACAATGTCAAGGAGCTCCTGCAGTGGAATTCCGGGGTGAGTTCACGGGCAATACATAGATATCCTTTTTACCCGCGCCACATATCCAATAAAGCCGCATTATCTTCGGGCAAGATGAACGCAATTTACCAACATTTATCTGTGGTATTCACATTGGTATCATTCTTTTTGTAAGCAGCCTTTTTCCCCGTATGATACAGCTCGAACCTGCCACAAGTTGTATCGCTATTCTGAGGGCTTGTTGCCACAGGATTAGCCTGCAAAGTAAAACATGAATATAAATTAGGCGCTGTCCCGCAATTCAAGTTGCCGACTATAACGATACTATAATGCCCATCATTGCTATACAGAGGAGTAGATCCATCTGGCACCAGACCAAGATCTTGCAAAGTCCCGTACCGATTATTCGTAAAGAAAAACCTTTCCTGCGCCGCCGCCACTCTCGTCAATGCTTCCTTCGCATCCGCCCTGCGCGTTTTGCGCAGGGACTCTTGATAGGACGGGATGGCGACTGCCGCAAGTATTGCGACAATCACCACCACCACCAACACTTCAATCAGAGTAAAACCTTGTGTCTTCTTCATAGCTAGTCTCTTAGCTGATCATGCGTCAGCAGTTTTAGTTGACTTCGTCCGTTGAGAGCTCTCTCCAGGCCCGACGGGCCGGCAATGGCAGATCGCCCGAGGCGTCCTCTGACGTCAAATCGCCACCCGAACCAGCAGTAATGATGTCATCTCCTGCTTTTGAAGAACCCATCTGTATACCATCCCGAGCGCCCATATCCACTGATAAATCGCCCTCATCGTCTCCGTTCCTGTCGATTTTTGTAACACCGCCATCAGATGAAATAAACAAACTTCGGGTTTCTGTTTGCGGCAGGCCCGTGAACAAATTCAACCAGTATTGTCGGCTCTTGCCACCTGGAGAACAACTGGAAATCGACGGGCTAAAGGTGCTGACAGTAAACGTAGTACCTGCAAAGGTAGGCGAGGTGAATGACAACTCCGGTGTATTTGTCAATTTTCTGGTCCAGCCACGCTTTTCTGTACGGATGTATTCTTCCATTTGCTTCGGTGTAGTGATGTCAGGAAGATCATCATCTTCCACATCGAATACTCTTACCCCATCCACTACGCGTGTACTCACCCGCACATCTGTCACATCTTTCAAATCCGAGGTGGCCACACTCTGAGTGGTCAGCCACTGAGGAAGCAATGGATTCTCATTCGGATTATTCACTCGTACACCAACAATCCGGTTAGACTCGATATTGGCAGGTAACAAATGTTCGCTAACCATCAGTTTGCCGGTTGCCGCATACACCCAATAGCTGTTACTACCCAGATCCTGCACCACCATGGGGGCACGACTGAACGGCAAGTTTCCTGCGGCACCTGTAATCAACGGACTCGGTTCCGCCATATTAAACCCGCCAGCATTGAACGACAC
>Ga0065721_10050797_pt1 | contig 17908 bp, 19 predicted proteins | sample Mesricmetagenome_FD_59108 | JGI IMG/M metagenome (GOLD analysis project Ga0065721, IMG submission 59108) | Mesophilic microbial community from rice straw/compost enrichment Sample: eDNA_1 v2 (version 2) | ecosystem: Engineered > Solid waste > Grass > Composting > Bioreactor | place: USA: Davis... | reverse complement strand
CCCGCAAAGAAGAGAGACAAAGCCGCCGTAAGCAGGCTTGCCCATTTGAAGATGCTACCCTTAGCCGCTTGCTTGCCCCGCATCGAAGATCCCCCCTCCTGCCTAAGCTTATGAGGGGTTGTCCGGCATTAGAACCGCTTGTCTTGGGCCAAGCGGTTCAGCTTGTTCAACGGCAGGTTGAATCTCACCGCCGCGGCGACGAGGACGCTGAACGCCGTTAGCAGGAAGGTACACCAAGCGACGACGCTCACGTCATCCTTCAATTCGAAGGGAAGATAAGGGTAGACGTCGAAGCCGTAGTCGATCGAATCGTTCAGGAAGGTCCACGCAGCCGCGATCGTCAGGGTGACCCCTCCATAGTGGAAAAACCGGCCGTAGAGGACCGCGCATACCGCCATCGCTCCATGAGAAGCGACCAGCATCCAGCTGGAAGGCTCGATCGTGTCCCCTTGAGCCGCACCCGCGAATATAATGGCGCAAGCCCAGATGCCGTATTTCACGCTCGTCACGACGGCCAGCGCTTCCAGCGTTCCCCGTATTCCGCGAACCCAGCCGCGTTCGGAGCGGTCGGGCTGAATCCATAGCCATAGCAGCGCCAGCGCAAATAACAGCGATGCGGTCGGACTGTCCGGAACGAACGGTAGCTGCCAATGCGGATTGTTGCTCCACGTCTCCCTCAGCTGGTTCTCGTACCAGTAGTAGCCGTAGATCGTGCCCGGTATGTAGAAAATCATGAGAAGCGACATCAGCGCTCGATGCGTCAGCGTCTCTCGAGAGAGCAGCTCTCTCCAAGTCATTCCCGTATCCCCCAATGCTCCGAATCTGTAACTCGCTAGAAAGAGCCTGACCGCATTCGGCCAGGCTCTCTCATTATAACCTATTTATTCGGCTGCCGCCGCTTTCTGTTCGGACAGCCACGTTGCGATCTGATCGATCTCGGCTTCGGTCAGCTGGCCTTTGAAGGCAGGCATTCCCTCGTTCTTGCCGTTCGTGATCGTATCGACAAGCTGTTCCTTGCTTAGCGCATCCCCGATTCCGCGAAGCGAAGGTCCGTTCGCGCCCTCGAGCTCCGCGCCGTGACAAGCGATACACTGGGCTTGTTGCATGATGGAGAACGCGGGATCGTCCGCCTTCACCAGCGCGACGACGTCTTCCTTGCCTGCGATATATCGACCCTTGCCCGCCTTGATCGATTCCTCGGACTTGATCTCGCGCTCGATATGCTCCGGAATGACTCCGTTCTTCTCGAGCTCTTCGGTGTAGTGGTGCCAAGACACCCAAGTCAGGTAGATCGAAGCCACGAGCGAGACGATCATCATCGAAGAAGCGATCGGACGGCGGTAGAAGCGGCGCTCCTTGCCCGTGTCCAGGAACGGCGCCAGCAGCAGCGCTCCGAAAGCCAAGCCCGGAATCCCGATCGTACCGAGGATAATGTAATCCTCGGAAGCGTAAGGATACTTCAGCAATTGGTAGATAAACAAGAAGTACCAGTCCGGCATCGGGATGAACGAACCGTTGAGCGGATCCGCCGGATACCCCAGCGGCGCCGGTTCCGCGATCGTGAGAACGAGGAAGCCGACCAGGATGACGACGCCCGCCATCCATTCCTTCAGCAGGAAGTTCGGGATAAACGCTTCCGACTTGCCCGGGAAGGCAGTATAGTCCGGAGGCGTAGGCTTGTCTCCGCTTCTTTGGCGAATTCGAGAATCTCCGACATAGACGATCTTCTCGTCCGATTTATGACCGTGTGCCATTACTTGCCACTCCCCTCTCTGTTACAGCGGCCCGGATATGCCCTGTTTACGAATCATGAAGAAGTGTGCGGCAAGGAGCGTAAGCAGCACGCCCGGCAGGAAGAACACATGAATCGCGAAGAATCGCGTCAGCGTCTGTGCTCCTACGATGGTGCCTCCCGCCAGTAACTCCTTAATGTAGCCTCCGATCCAAGGAACGGATCCGGCGATTTCCATGCCGACCTTGGTTGCGAAGTAAGCTTTGTTATCCCATGGAAGAAGATAACCGGTGAAGCCCAGACCGAGCATGACGAAGAAAATCAGCATGCCTACGACCCAGTTCATCTCGCGCGGCGCCTTGTAAGAGCCCGTAAAGAAGACGCGCAGGGTATGTAAGAACATCATTACGATTACCAAACTCGCGCCCCAGTGGTGCATGCCGCGAACGATGACTCCGAAAGCAACTTGGTGCTGGAGGTAATCGACGCTGTAATAAGCATTGGTAATGTCGGGAACGTAGTACATCGTCAGGAACATCCCCGAGAGAATCTGAATGACGGTGATGAAGAACGTCAGGCCGCCGAAGCAATAGACGAACGCGGAGAAGTGATGAGCCGGATTGACGTGCTCGGGAACTTCGTGATCCGCGATGTCTCTCCACATCGGTGTGACATCCAGACGTTCGTCGATCCAGTTGTACATTGATTTGAACATTGGACGAAACGCCCTCCTTCTAAACCCGTGTGTTCGCTTGCAACGGTCCGAGGTAAACCCAGCCGTTCTCGATCTTCACTTCGTATTCGTCCAACGGCTTCGGAGCTACCTTCAGGTTCTTGCCGTCTTTGGTGTACCGTGCCCCGTGACAAGGACAATGGTATTCGTTAGGCGACTCTCCGCCCCAGCCGATCGTACAGCCAAGGTGCTTGCAAACCGGAGACAGGGCGAATACTTTGCCATCCTCGCCTTTGGCGATATATGCTTCCATCTTCGGATCGCTCTCGTACCATCCGTCTACCTGATGAACCTTGAAGCCGACCTGCTGCGGTTCAGCGGTAACCTTGGACTCCTCGATTACTTTAACGAAACCGCCTTCTTCCTTCTTAACCAGAATGGGATCGACGGCGAATCGAAGCATCGGCAAAACGACTCCACCTGCCATGAAAGCCGTTGCACCGCCAAGCGTGTATGACAAAAATTGTCTTCTAGACATCTCTTTGCGCTTGACGGGCTTGTGCGCGGATTCTTGCTGTTCGTTGTGGCTCATTTTCTCAACCCCCTCTGCCCACCATGTCGCGTCCGTTACGGACTTCATTCACTTTTTGTTCACAAAGACATTAATAATAATAGCCCAGGCACTAAGGACAGTCAACAATTGCCATCGTCTATTCACTTGTTGACACGAATCGCAGGTCTAAATTGTTCTCAAATTGTCACAATTACCCTTCGTTGCCTCCCGCTTATTGTTTGCAGGAATCCGTATCGATTATGCGCGATATGGAAACTTCTCCAAGGAACGCTACCGGGAGCGCCTCTCTTGCTTCCATAGCTCCGTTATCGCCTGGCGAAGCTTGTTCGTATCCGGCTGCATGCCGCTCTCCTCGGGTTTAAGAATCAGATCCGCCCCGGCCGGAGCTTCCGCCCAATCGGCTCTCCCCGATACGACGACGATATATTTGAAGCCCAATTGCTTCACTCGGCCGCAGATCGCGCCGATTCGCTCGATTTCCGCTTTCTCGGCTACATTAATGTAATGATAGGCAGGCATCGTGACGGTCCTCCCCCGGAAGGCCGTCTCGAGCGGCTGCAGCCAATCTCCCGTCTCCGCGATCCGTTCCGCGGCCTCGTGCGGCGGCTCGTCGCCGACCAGTCCCGATACGGGGATCAGGCAGGTGTCGAGATAAGGCAATAGATCGTACCATTGGTCTGAGGTCAATTCGCTGAATTTCATTCGAACAACTTCCTTTGCTGCCGGAATTCGCGCTTGCGCTTGCAACCGGTATGATTCTTATAATTTCTCTTGGAAAAAGCTTATCGTCTTGTCGTCGTTCCCCGGCAAATGCTCGTGTCCGAAATCCGGGTACACGACCAACCGCTTCTTGGCGACGATCTTATTGTACGCCGCGAATTGGGTCGACGGCGGCGTGACCGTGTCCATCAGTCCGACGGCCATCATGACTTCGCCTTGAATTCTCGGAGCCAAATACTGGACGTCGATGTAACCCAGCTTGCGGAAAATCTCGTCTTCGCGCTCATGAGTCGGATCGAACGAACGGAAGTAGAGTCTCAATTCCTCATAGGCATCCTTAGCCAGGTCCATCTCCCAAACTCTCCGATAATCGGATAAGAAGGGAAAGACGGGCGCGAGCAGCTTGATTCTCGGCTCCAGCGCCGCGCAGGCTAGCGTCAAGCCGCCGCCTTGCGAGCCTCCCATCGCCGCGACCCGAGCCGGATCGACCTCGGGCAGGCTCATGACGATTCCCGCCAGCTGCGCCGTGTCCAGGAAGACGTGCCGGAAGAGAAGGTTGTCCGGATGGTCGCTAAGCCCGCGAATGATTTGACCGCGAAGGGTATTGCCCTTCACTCCGCCGGTGTCTTCGGATCGCCCTCCTTGACCCCGCACGTCCATCGCGATGACGGAATACCCGAGCGCCGCCCAGCCGAGCTTGGAGGTCCAATCCCCGGAATGGCCGGAGTACCCGTGGAATTGAAGCACGGCCGGATGGGGCTCGGGAACGTTCTTCGGCTTGACGTATTTCGCATAGATGCGGGCGCCGCGCACTCCGGTGAAGGTTAGATCGTAGCATTCCGCGAACGGAACTTGGAAGGAAGAAGGCGTGATCGAAAGCTCGGGGTCCACCGCCTTCATCTCTTGGAGCGCGCGCTCCCAATAGTCCTCGAAATCGTCCGGTCTCGGATTGATTCCGCGGTATTCCTTAAGCTTCTCCATAGGCATATCCACTAATGGCATAGCTAGGTTTCCCTCCCAAAGAAATGATAATCAGGATTGGAGATGATTGCCGATCATTCTTCCATGTCCCATCCTACTCCAAAATTCCGTTCCGGAAAAGCGTTTTCTTTTTATAAAAAAAATACCGCATGGCTCCGGAAAGCTCGGGCTCTCCGTTCCGCCATACGGTCAGTCGGTACGAGACGATCGAACGGCATGCCGTTCTCTCGATCATTGAATCGTCTTCAATTCGTCGGTCAGACGACGGAAGCTTTCCGCGTCCCCTTTCGCCAGCGCAACGTCGATAGCTTCGTAAATCTTTTCCGTCCGGTGTTTGCGCAGCGCGTCGTCGAGAACCATTTCGGCCGCCAAACCCAGCATGGTCTCATAGGCGACTTTCATGTCCATCCGTTGCACCTCCAAATATCCGGCGTAAAGGGTTCCTTGGGGTTGGCGTCCGTTCGATTACGAGCGCGCCTGCTCCCACTAAAGCATATTCACCGATGTCGGCCCCGTTCGGGACACTGGCCCCCATGCCGATCATTGTATTCTTGCCTATCGCTCCAACGCGGGCCGGTATCAACCGAAGTCGAACGAGCCCCCAATCCAACTTAAATGATCCTCCGACCCGACCTCGACCCCGGTGATCAGCTGCCTTCCTTGCGGAGTCATCCGGATGACGGCTTCCCTCGATTCGGTTTCCCCTATTCGAAGCAGGCCCAGATGCATCATGTTGCCGATGACCCGTTTGCGAAGCACATCCGAGGCGCTGTCATAGTAGTACTCCTTCACGAAGGGCAGCAGGATTCGCTCGACGGAATCCACGGTCGTCCATTCCGCGGACAGCAAGGAGATCCATTGAACCAGGATGTTGAGATTAGGAATCGGGCTCTTGTACAGCCTAAGCCAGAACTGGTACAGGTCCGCCGGATCGATCGCTTTCTCGCCCGAGGCATAAGCGAAGCCCTCCTCGCTCAGCTCCAACCGATCCAGCTGCTCCTGAAGCCAACCTTTGAAGCAGCCGTAGTCGTAAAGGAGCGAGAAGCGGTCCGGATAATCCCGGAACCTCCGGCCGTAACCGAACCTCCATCCGCTTTTGCCGGGTATCTCCTCGGACACGGACAGGTTATCCAGCAGCTGCTGCAGCTGCCTCTTATAGAGAACGCTGTCCGTCGTGAGCGGCGTGTCGTTATCTCTGATAAAACGCAACACCTGGCTCATGTCGGCAACGGCCAATCCTCTCTCGTCCCGGTATACGGACGGTTCTCCCCGGAGCTCCAGCTTGCCTCGGAACTGTCTGGCCAGCGCGTCCTTAAGCCTGCTTCTTACGTCTTCGGGAACATGATAGAGGAATCGGGTCTGGTGAGAAAAACCGTTGAACAACCACCCGAATCGCTTGAACCTGGCGATCGCGCTTCTCGCGGCCGAATCGGGATCGGGCGGCGCTTCGATAGAAGCGGACGTCTTCGATTTCTTGCGATTCTTGACCGGCGGAGGCGGCGCTTCCTCCCGTTCACGCTGGCCCGGATCCGCCGGTTCGGCGGTTCTTGCCCTGGCCGTCAGCTCTTCCAAACTGTAGGAGGCTCGCTGATCGAAAAGAAGAGAGTTGAGGAAACGAATATCGCCCACGCTCATGTCTTCTACCCGAGACTCCAGGACATCGCGCCGCTGAACGGCGATCAGGATCGATTGAATCAAGTCGTTCTTCGAATGGCTGCTGCACTCGCATCGATACGTATCGGCGATTCGGGTCAACTGTTCGATATCGGCGTAGCAGAGCATTTCCGCCAAGTTCATCGGCATTCCCCGTTTCCGGACGATTTACATGTCATTATCGGTGCATGTTCGTCCGTTTAAACGTTGCCCCCGCCTCAAAAACGCAAAAAAAACGCCGGCAAAAGCTGCGGGCGTTCCGTTGGATGCTAGAATTCGATTCTAATATTGCGATTAGGGTTAAGGAAGATTAAGATGCTCGGTGCAGTTATGAAGGATAGGAACCCACCTATCGCCTTCCCGATCCAGAATCGTCAGCGACAAATTGGAGATATGATGGTCGTCCACTCCGGTCTCAAGAGCTTGAAGCATCTGACCGATGAAGCTTCCGTGGGTGACGACCAGCCAGCTTTCTCCGGCATGCTTGTCCGAGAATTCTTCGACGAAGGCGAGGCCGCGCGAACGCACCTGTTCATCCGATTCCTGGCCGGGAACCTTGCCTCGCCACCCGCTTCCCCACCTGGCGACGCGCTCCGCTTCCGTCGTTCCTTCCGCTTCGCCGAAACCCCGCTCCCGAAGGCGGACATCCGTCAGCAGCGGAATATTCAGCCTCTCCGCAACGATTCTGGCGGTCGTTTCCGCTCGCTGGAGATCGCTGCATACGACGCCATGCCAGACTCTGTTCTCGATAGACAGCCGATGAGCGAGGCGATGGGCTTGCATCTTCCCTTCCGCGCTAAGGGGAATATCGGTCGTCCCTTGAATCTTGCCGGCCTTGTTCCATGAGGTAAGTCCGTGCCTGACCCAGCCCATTCTCATGTATCCGCTCATGCCCGGACCCTCGCAAACCAATTCATCGTCAGCAAAGACATCAGTACCCCAAGAAGCGCAAAGGCAATCCAATATTCCGGCACGGCGGGATCCACGCGAAGCACGATAGGATCGCTTAAGCTGGCCACGGGGACATCGACGATCATCCCGCTGGGCACCGAATCTCCCGAGTTGAACGCGCTGGCCGTATCCATCACGCCCGTGTAAGGGGTATCCGGGCTATGCGTTTTCTCATAAATGGCATATACCAACCCGCAGAAGAAAATCGCCAATAGCGCCGCGATCAGGCTTCCCATCCTTCTCCGGAAGCCGCTGCCGAAAGCGTACAACCGTCTCGACGCGGGCAGGAACCAATCCTGTTCGGCATAGATTCGGTTCATGACGTTCCGGTTGATCTCCTCTACCGTCGCCGTATCGATATCGAGAGCATCGCTCTGCCCGATTTCCCGAATCAGCGCGGCGCTTTCTTCCCAGAATCGATACTCTTCCTTGCAAGCGGGACAGGAAGCGAGATGCAATTCGAATTTGATTCTCTCGTGAGAGGGCAACGCTTCGTCCCAATAATCGCTGAATTTCTCCTGCTGCAGGTCGCAGTCGCTTCTCATCGATACTTCAACTCCTCGTACTCCTGAATGATGGCTGGTTCGTTGTAGTAAGATTCCATCTGCGTCTTTACGCTGGCCCTGGCCCGGAACAGCAGCGACTTCACGGCGCTGACGGTCTGTCCTAGAATATTCGCAATTTCCTGGTAGTCCATTCCGTCGTATTCCCGCAGGATCAAGGCGGAGCGCTGCTTCTCCGGAAGGTTGTTTATCGCCGCCCTCACCAAGGATACCTTCTCGCTGCGTAGCAAGGTCTGTTCGGGAGCCGCTTCGGCCGGAGCGGCAGGTATGTAGGTTGAATCATCCAAGGATAGATGAGTCGCCTTGTTCTTGCGAAGCTCGCTCAGCACCGTATTGCGAGCGATCGTGTACAGCCAGGTCGAGAAGGAGGCGTCGACCTCTCGGAAGGAGTGCAGGCTTCGGTACGCTTTGTAGAAGGTCTCGGAGCAAAGATCCTCCGCCATGAGCTCCAGCTTGGCGCTTCTTAGCATTTGATATATAAAGGACAGAATTTTCTTCTGATATCTCGACATTAAGGTAGAATATAAATCCACATTGCCGTCTTTGATTTCCCGAATCAATTGGGAATCGGTCATCGGTTCCGCGATCCTCCCCCCTGGACAGGGTGATCGTTTGAGGCCGGATAATGGTTATACCGACCATAAACGCAAAAGTTGCGCACAAAGGCGCATTCGAATAAGATGTCCCCAGTATTTTACATAACTAATCGTATTGTAACATAGGACAGGTTGCCCATATCTTAAAAAATCTTAAAATTATGCAGGCAATGATATCCATTACGCCGCGGCATGGGGCAAAAAGAACAATTCATGATGAAAAAATAAAACGTAAACGCTCTCATTTTTTTGTAAGCGCTTATTGACAAAGTGGAAGCGGATACATATAATAAAAGTACAGTATGGTTTCTCTCCACTCCTATCCAATACTTGCACTTTGTGCGACCGCCCTCCGGGCGGTTTTTTTTTGCTCCTTTAAGAAAATTCCGTTACTCTCCGACCATCCCCTCCGTAATCGAGTTCATGTGCGTTGTTTGGTTGCCTTCTTTTGCGCGCTGCCGCGTAATCGCCCGCAACGTACAAGGGGCTTCTTCTTTCCCGATCGCAACGCGATGAGGAAGGAAGAAGCCCCGGCTAAATGACTATTCAAAAATAGACCTCGTACTTCATACCGCGGATTAGCTCGACGGCTTTCTCCAGATCGGCCGCTTCCTTGAACGACAGGCGCAGCGTTCCCGGCACGTCCTCGCGGCTCTCCACGATGTGAAGGTTGCTGAGGTTGATGCGAGCCTGACCGAGCTCCGTCGCGATCCGGCCGATAATGCCCGGATGGTCGGGAACGTCGACATAGCATTCGTGAAGCGATTGGATCATGCCTTTGCGGCGTTCCGGCAGCTGGTTGCGGAACCCGTTCGCGAGGCGGAACTGCTCGGAGATGCCCTCTCCGTCTTCTTGCTTCAACAGCTCGGCGAACCGGTCCATCTCCGCCTTCCAATCGTCCAGAAGCGTCAGCAGCACGTCCTTGTTGTTCACGAGGATATCCCGCCAGACGATCGGGTCGCTCGAAGCGATCCGCGTAATGTCGCGGAAGCCGCCGGCCGCCAGGCTGCGGTACAGATCGTTCGTCTCGTTGTACCGGGCGATCTGGTTGACGAGACCGACCGCGATCAGATGCGGCAGATGGCTGATCGCCCCGACGATGCTGTCGTGAAGGACCGAATCGGTCAGCACGACCTTGGCTCTCGTCCAACGCAGAAGCTCCTGCATCCTCTCGACCGCATCTAGCGGCGTGTCGTCCGTCGGAGTCAGCACGTAATAGGCGTTCTCGAACAGATCGATGGTCGCCGCTTCGACTCCGGAACGCTCCGAGCCGGCCATCGGATGGCCGCCGAGGAAGACGGCTCCGTTCAGATCGAGGCCTCTCGCGTGAGCGACGACCGACGCCTTCGTGCTTCCGACGTCGGTGATGATGCAGCCCGGCTTAAGAGGAAGCTTGGCGAGCTCATCCAGATAGTCGTTCAGACGGCCTACCGGCACGCACAGGAAAATAAAGTCGGCATCCCTAGCCGCTTCCTCGAGGGAAGTCGTGCCTTCATCCACCACGCCGAGCGAGACGTACTTGCCGACGGAGGACGGATTTACCGAGTGCCCGACGATTCGATAGCCCGGCTTGCCCTTCCAGCAGAGCGCGAGCGAGCCCCCGATCAGGCCGACTCCGAAGATCGCGATCTTCACGGAGGGAGCCGGAACGGGGGAAGTTGGCTTAAAGTCGCTGTTGTCTACGGTCATCCCTCACACCTGTACCGGAATTTCTTGAAGTACTGCTTCCAAAGCGGAGATCACCTTCGCGTTCTGCTCGGCGCTGCCGACGGTGATGCGAATATGAGTCGGGTAGTACTTGTGCCCGCCGCGCACGATAATCCCTTTGCGCAGAAGCGCGTCGAACACTTCTCCGGCCGGTCTCTTCACGTCGACCATGATGAAGTTGCCGTAAGCGGGGAATGCCGGGAGACCGAGACGGTCGAAGGCGGCGCGGAGCGTCTTCAGCCCTTCCGCGTTCGCCTTGCGGCAGTAATCGATGAAATCCTGGTCCTTAATAGCGGCAAGAGCGGCCGCCTGCCCCATTCGCGACGTGTTGAACGGCTCGCGAACTTGATTGATGGAACGGATCAGCTCCGGACGGCCGATGCCGTAGCCGATGCGCATGGAAGCCAAGCCGTAAATCTTCGAGAACGTGCGCAGCAGCACCAGGTTCGGGTATTTCTTCAGCAGGGCCAGACCATCCGGGAATGCCGGATCGTCGATATATTCGCAGTAGGCTTCGTCCAGCACGACCATAACGCTCGAAGGTACTTTGGCCAGGAAGCTCTCGACCTGTTCGTGCGTGACGATCGTTCCGGTCGGATTGTTCGGATTGCAGATCCAGACGATCTTCGTCTTCGGACCGACCTTCGCCAGCATGCCGTCCAAGTCGTGGGTGCCGTCCTTAAGAGGTACCTCGATGACGACTCCGTTCTCGATCTCGATGTTATGGCGATATTGAGGGAACGTCTGGTCGGCGGTAATGTTCTCGTCGCCCGGCAGCAAGAACGCGCGGGCGATCATCAGAATGACCTCGTCCGACCCCGCTCCGAAAATAAGCTGGTCCGGTTCGACGCCGAGATGCTCGGCGAGCGCGTTCGTCAGATCGACCGCGGCTCCGTCCGGATAGATGCTGATATTCTCGAGCTCTTGCTTGGCCGCTTCGATCGCCTTCGGCGAGCTGCCGAACGGATTCTCGTTGGATGCAAGCTTGATGACTTCGGTAAGTCCCAGCTCGCGCTTGACGTCGGAGACGGGCTTGCCCGGTTGGTAAACCGGAAGATGAACAATATTCGGTTTCGGTTGCATGGAATAAACCTCCTGAATAGACGCGAAGCGGTTGCTTTCGGCGAATGCAAACGGAGCGCAGGACACACGCTCCGTTTGAACGGTTATGTTCTATTGTGACATAAGGACAGGAACCTGTACAGATAAAATGTCGGCAAGCCGAAGGCTTCGACAGAGGCAAATTCCGCTCAAGACCGAACCGCGCGGGGCTTCAGCTCCGATATGAACGTCTTAACTTCCTCCACGCCTTGGCGGCGCTTGTCGGCATCCCCGTCCTGAAGCAGCGGGAGCGACTCTTCGACCTTGCGGACGATGGCGCTTCCCACGATTACGCCGTCGCACTTGTCCGCAAGCGACTCGGCCTGCTCCCTCGAGGAGACGCCGAAGCCGACGCAGATCGGCACGCTCGCCGCCTTGCGAACCGTCGCCAGGAACTGGTCCAGCCCGGAGTGGAAGCTGCTGCGCACGCCCGTGACTCCGAGCGAAGAGACGCAGTAGACGAAGCCGCGAGCCCGGGCGGCGATTCTCTCCACGCGGGTTTCCGAAGTCGGCGCGACGAGAGGAATGAGATGAACGCCCGTCTTCTCGGCAAGCCCGCGCACCTCTTCGTCTTCCTCGAGAGGCAGATCGGGAATGATCGCTCCGCTGAAATCATGCTCCCGCATGAGGTCGAAGAATTTTTCCAATCCCATTTGAAGTACCGGATTAAAGTAAGTAAACAGGATAAACGGCAGCTTCACGCCTTGCCGGCGCGCTTCGGAGGCGACCTTCATGCAGTCCAGCAAGGAGATCCGATTCTTCAGAGCCCGCTCGGAAGCCCGTTGAATGACGGGCCCGTCCGCCAACGGATCGGAATATGGAACGCCAAGCTCGATCATGCTCGCTCCCGCGGCTTCCGCCGCTTTAATGAGCTCCACGGAAGTGCCTAAGTCCGGGTCGCCCATCGTCATGAAAGGAATAAGGGCGGTTTCGCCCTTCTCCTTCAACTCCGCGAATACCGCATCGATAAGATTCGTCTGGTTCCGGCTCATTTCGTTTCTCCTTCGAAGTACGGCATGATGGCTTCCACGTCCTTGTCCCCGCGTCCCGACAGGCAGACGACGAGCAGCGAATCCTTCGGCAGCGTCGGCGCGAGCTTGATTGCATGCGCGATCGCGTGGGAGGATTCCAACGCCGGAATGATTCCCTCCTGCACCGACAGGAGCTTAAGCGCGTCCAGAGCTTCGCGGTCCGTAGCCGGAACGTATTCGGCCCGCGCGGAATCCTTCAGATAAGAATGCTCCGGCCCGATTCCGGGATAGTCCAAGCCGGCCGAGATCGAATGGGCTTCCTGCACTTGTCCGCCTTCGTCCTGCAGCACGTAGCTCATCGAGCCTTGGAACACGCCCGGACGTCCCTTCGTCATCGTCGCGGCATGCTGCTCCGTATCGACTCCGCGGCCGGCGGCTTCGACTCCGATAAGGCGCACCGAGGAGTCCGGAATGAAATCGTGGAAAATGCCCATCGCATTGCTTCCTCCGCCGACGGCGGCGACGATGACGTCCGGCAAGCGGCCTTCCGCCTCCAGGATCTGCTCCTTCGTCTCCACGCCGATAATGCGCTGGAAGTCGCGAACCATCATCGGATAAGGATGCGGTCCCGTAACCGATCCGAGAATGTAATACGTATCGTCGACGTGGCTCACCCAGTATCGAAGCGTCTCGTTGCACGCGTCTTTGAGCGTTCTCGAGCCGGAGGTGACCGGAATGACTTCCGAGCCTAACAGCTTCATGCGGAACACGTTCAGCTGCTGGCGCTTCGTATCCTCTTCGCCCATGAATACCTTGCATTCCAGTCCGAGCAAAGCGGCGACCGTCGCGCTGGCGACCCCGTGCTGCCCCGCGCCGGTCTCCGCGATCACCTTCGTCTTGCCCATTCTTTTGGCCAGTACGGCCTGCCCGATCGCGTTGTTGATTTTGTGCGAGCCGGTATGGTTCAGGTCTTCGCGCTTCAGATAGATCTTGGCGCCGCCCAGATGCTGCGTAAGCCGCTCCGCATAATAGAGCGGGGACGGACGTCCCGCATATTGCTTCAGCAGATAGCGGATCTCCGCCAGGAATTCCGGATCGTTCTTGTAACGGTTGTATGCTTCTTCGAGCTCAAGAAGAGCGTTCATCAGCGTCTCTGGAACGTAGCGTCCCCCGAACGCGCCGAACCGGCCGTACGAATCGGGAACCTGTGTCTGTGTCATGATTTGCTCCTCACCTTCTGCGCGAACGCGGCGATCTTGGCGTTGTCCTTCACGCCGTCGGTCTCCACTCCGCTTGAAATATCGACGCCTTCCGGCGAATACTGCTCCACGAGGCCGTCCACGTTGTCGGGGCTGAGTCCGCCGGCGACGAACAGCTTGAGGCCGTTCGCGGCGGCAGCCTTCTGATAGCCGGGAATGAGATCCCAGCGGAACGTCTTCCCGGTGCCGCCGCCCGCCGTATCGATCAGAATCGCTTCTGCGATTCCCCGGTATGCCTCCAGCCTGGCAGGTCCGGCGCCATCCGGCTCGACGGCTCCTTCCGGGTCGGCTGCCCTCTCGACGATGGGCAGCGCTCTCCAGACCTTGACTCCGAACCGGTCCGCTACCCGGCGAGCGAACGCGGGAGTCTCCTCCCCGTGAAGCTGGACGACATCCAGCTTCGCGACGGTCAGCGCCTGCTCTAATTCCTCCAGAGTCGGATTGACGAACACCCCTACCGCTAGAGGCGGCGCTTCTCCCGCCATCGGAGTCCGGGACGCCGCCGAGATCAACTCGGCCGCCCGCTCCGGAGTCACTTGCCTCTTGCTCTTCGCGAAGACGAATCCGATATAGTCTACCGGGAGGCCCTTCATTCCGTCAATCGTCGTTTCTTCTTTGATTCCGCAAATTTTGACTAGCGTCGCCGCTTTCTTCGCCGCTTCGGCCGTCGTCCCGTTCATCGGCCAGCGCCTTCTCTCCCGGGGATGACGGGACCGAGCAGCGTATGAACCGCGTCGCCGACGTCCTTCTGGCGCATGAACTGCTCTCCGACGAGCACGGCCTGCGCTCCCGCGCGGCGAACGAAGTCGATGTCCGCCGGATTCGAGATCGCGCTCTCGCTGACCGTCGTCGCTCCCGCCGGCAGCAGGGAGATCAGCTCCTCCGTTACCTTCAGGTCGGTCTCGAACGTATGCAGGTTCCGGTTGTTGACTCCGATCAGCGTCGCCTTGCCGATATCGAGCACCGTATCCAGCTCTTCGCGATTGTGCACTTCGACCAACACGTCCAAGCCCAGGCTGCGCGCGAGATCGTGGTAGCCAGACAGCTGCTGCTTGCTAAGAATAGCAGCGATAAGAAGAATCGCGTCGGCGCCGATCAGGCGCGCCTCGTAAATCTGGGATTCGTCGACGGTGAAGTCTTTGCGAAGCAAAGGCACGTCTACCGCAGCTCTAATCGCCGTTAAGTATTCATTGCTTCCTTGGAAATAATCCTTATCCGTCAGAACGGAGATGCAATCGGTGCCCGCCGCTTCATAAGCTTGCGCTAGCGTCACCGGGTCGAAGTCCGGGCGAATCAGCCCTTTGGACGGACTCGCCTTCTTCACCTCCGCGATCAGGCCGACCGGGCGACGGCGATTCCCGTCCTTCAGCGCTTGCTCGAAGCCCCGGCATTCCGGCATCGCCGAGATCGTTCTCTCCGCGTCCGCGATGACCAGAGTCTCCTTCAACCGTTCTACTTCTATCTTCTTGGTGGCAACTATCCGATCAAGAAACATGGCTCATTTCTCCTGTCGTCGCAATCCATTGCTTTAGTTTGTCCAATGCCTTGCCCGAGTCTATCGTTCCGGCGGCAAGCTCGACCCCTTCGCGAAGCGACCCGGCTCGGTCGGCAACGTAGAGGCAGGCTCCCGCGTTCGCGAGAACGATATCCCGGTACGCGCTGCGCTCTCCGCCGAGCACCCGGCGAATGATCGCCGCGTTCTCGGCCGCGTTACCTCCCTGGACTTCGCCGAGCGGAAGCGTCGTTAGGCCCAGGTCCTCCGGCGCGATGTCGTAGGTCGAGACAACGCCTTCCTTAAGTTCCGATATCCGCGTCGGAGCGGAGATGCTGATCTCGTCGAGTCCGTCGTGGCTGCCGACCACGAGCGCGCGCTTCAGCCCCAGATTCCCCAGAACCTTGGCTACCGTCTCGGTTCTCGAGCGATCATATAGACCCATCATCTGCCGATCGGCATTGGCAGGATTCGCGAGAGGGCCCAGCAGGTTAAAAATCGTACGGACCCCTAGCTCCTTCCGGGGAACGGCCGCGTGCTTCAGAGCGGGGTGATAGAGCTGGGCGAACATGAAGCAGATGCCGGTGCGCGTCAAGCATTCCGCCGCTTGCTCCGCCGTCAGCCCGATTCCTACCCCGAGCGCCTCCAGCACGTCCGCGCTTCCGGACTTGCCGGACATCGCCCGGTTGCCGTGCTTCGCCACGCGGGCTCCGGCCGCCGCCGCGATGATGGCCGACGTCGTGGAGATGTTGAACTTGTGGATTCCGGAGCCGCCCGTTCCGCACGTGTCGAGCAGATCGCGGTTTTCCGTCTTCACCTGGCCCGCGAAGGAGCGCATGGCTTCCGCGAATCCGGTAATCTCCTCCACCGTCTCCCCCTTCATCCGCAGGCCGATCAGCAGTCCCGAGATTTGAGAAGGAGTCGCCTCGCCCGACATGATCAGCCTCATGACGGTGCGGGCTTGCTCGACCGTCAGATTCTGCCCGCCCGACACGGTCGAGATCGCCTGGGGCATCGTCAATTCCGCATTCATGATCGTCATCTCTATCACCTCTCTAAGCTTAATAATCCAAATTCGTGCGTCGGTCTCCCGCCAGCGAATGCGCGGGCCTGCGAGCCGGGAATACCGCTTCGGCGGCGCGAATCGATTTGAGCAGGGCCTTCGCCTTGTTGACGGTCTCTTCGTATTCCATCTCCGGAACGGAATCGGCCACGATTCCCGCTCCGGCCTGAACGAATGCGCGGCCGTTCTTGAAGATGATCGTGCGGATCGTGATGCACGTGTCCAGGTTGCCCGAGAAGCCCAGGTATCCGATCGCTCCCGCGTACGCTCCCCTCGCTTCCTTTTCCAACTCGGCAATGATCTCCATGGCCCGCAGCTTCGGCGCTCCTGACACCGTTCCGGCCGGCAGGCACGAGAGGAAGGCATCGTAGAAATCCTTATCCTCGCGAAGCTTGCCCGAAACGTTGGAGACGATATGCATGACATGGGAATATCTTTCGATCTCCATGTAGGAATCGCACTTGACCGAACCGAATTCCGAGACGCGACCCAAGTCGTTGCGGCCGAGGTCGACGAGCATGACGTGCTCCGCTCTCTCCTTCTTGTCGGCCAGCAGCTCTTGCTCCAGCTTAAGGTCGTCTTCCGGAGTCTTCCCGCGCGGGCGAGTGCCGGCGATCGGCCTCGTCTCCACTCGGTCTCCGTCCACCTTGACAAGCAGTTCGGGCGAGGTCCCGACGATCACTTCTTCATCGAACTTAAGCACGTACATATACGGCGAAGGATTCATCGTACGGAGCACCCGGTACACGAGCAGAGGATCGACCTCCGTCTCGATGTGGAAGCGTTGGGACAGCACCACCTGGAAAATATCGCCGGCGCGAATGTATTCCTTCGCTTGCTCGACATTGGCGATAAACTGCTCCTTGGTCACGTTGGACTCGATGCGTCCGAGATCCGGGTCCTGGGGAGGAGCTCCCTTGGCGACGGCCGCCGGCTGGCCGGCAGGCTGCTGGAGGCGGCGGATCAGCTTCTCGATCCGGCTGCAAGCCTCGAAGTAGGCCAGCTCGATGTCCTTCTCTTCCGCGCCTTCCTTCACGTGAACGTTCCCGATAACCAATACTTGCTGCTTCAAATGATCGAAGACGATGACTTGGTCGCAGAACATGAATTGCATGTCGTCCATCACCAGATCGTCTACCGGGTGAGCCGGCAGCTTGCGCTCGTAATATTGGAGCAGATCGTAGCCGAAGAAACCGATGGCTCCGCCCGTAAAAGGCGGCAGCTCCGCCAGCTGCGGGCTTCGGTAGCCGCTCAGCTTCTCGCGCAGCAGCTTCAAGGGATCGTTAGTCGAATACGAACGGGTAACTCCGCCTTCTTCGAGCGTCACTTTGTTTTTCTTAAGCTTCAGCAGCAAGAAAGGATCGGTGCCGATGAACGAATATCTCGCCCATTTGATGCCGCCCTCTACGCTCTCCAGCAAAAATGCCCGGCCGTCCAGGCTTAATTGCTGAAACACTCGAATCGGGGTCTCCGTGTCCGCCATCAGCTTGCGGACGACCGGGATGACGTTGTAGCTCCCCGCCAGACGAATAACCTCTTGAAGTTCCTGCTTACGATTCTGCTCCATGTTCTCCTTCTCGCTCCCCTCCGAGCCGCCTCTCGTGCGGCTCGCCGATCCGCTCTCCGTTCCTTGACGGAGATGCGGCATTGCCCTTGCCGTATTGCCTCTTGCCCCGAGCCGATCTCTTAAGAGACAACAAAAAAAGCATCCCTGAGAAAATCAGAGATGCTTGCGCGATCAAAAGGTAAGGTTCGGCCATGGTCGCAAGGAACTTGCTCCCGCGAATAAGCCTTCCCGCCGCCGACTGCCGCCCCGGTTCTTCGTAAAGCCCAAGGGTGGTTCGACGCCTCTTCTCGACTCGACTCATCTCT
>Ga0065721_10005382_pt1 | contig 17911 bp, 12 predicted proteins | sample Mesricmetagenome_FD_59108 | JGI IMG/M metagenome (GOLD analysis project Ga0065721, IMG submission 59108) | Mesophilic microbial community from rice straw/compost enrichment Sample: eDNA_1 v2 (version 2) | ecosystem: Engineered > Solid waste > Grass > Composting > Bioreactor | place: USA: Davis... | reverse complement strand
ATTTGGACAGCATCCCGCAGGCTAAAAATAGAGAGGGGGCTTTTACTCGAAAACCGCCTTCTGCGTGCCCTCTGCCCGCATAAAATCAATGCCCGTTGTCCAAGAAAGAATTATTTTGGACAGCCGTGCATCAATATCTTGTCTTCTATTGTTAGTCGGAGCAAACCACCTTGTTTTTTTCACTTTAGTCTTATTGGCCTGTGGGGCACTGTAATCCAACTGGGGGTTATTGCCCGCGCCATTAGGCCATGCGTCAGGTGCCCCATCCAGCCATTTGTGAGCCGAGGGGTTTGCGGCAGCAGGAGTAACTTTGGCTTCAAACTCATTTGAATCCTGGCTTTCGATTGCTTGATGACTCCCGGTAATCTCGATTTTGAACGCAAGGACCGTCACTTCGTCACTCTCCTGAGTATTAGATTTTGAAGCAACGCCTCCTGTCCACCCCTGAGGGCAGGCTTTGTAGGCTTGTTCGATCTTGGTCACCTTGAATTTATACTCGCCCGGACTGGTCGAGGAATCAACCTCCCATTTAACGGTCGGCCCGTCGGTCCATTCGACAAACACCCAGCCTTCCAGATTTTCCAACAAACCGAATTCGTTCTCGAAGCGGCGGAAATACCGCAGCAATCCGCGCACCCGATGCGCGACAAGATCCCGCCATTCCCGCGGCAGGCGCCGCAGGCGCTGCGCCTCGTCGAGCTGCAGGACCAAAAACATCGCGAAATCCGGAATGAATTCGCCGCCGAGAGGCTCGGCCGGATAACACATCGGGACCATGCCCGCGGGCAGTCCGTGGAAGCGCCGGGGCCGGAGAAAATTCTCCAGAAACGCCCGCTCGACGGGATTGTCGCCGCACAGATGCCATTCGGCCCGCGAGGCAAACAGGCTGTCGCCAAGCCATCCCGCCCGCTCGCGAGACGGACAGTCCATGTAAAGGTCGAGCGTGTTCTGGCGGAACGTGGCCAGCGCCGCCTCCCGCACCCCGGCCAGCGCCGGGGATAATTTCCGCCGCGAAGCGCGCAGGGGCACCGTGTTCGCAAAGCTCCGCAGGTGCACCCCTGACACCATGACCTCCCCCTCCCAGACGAGCACCTGAAGATGACGGAGGACATAAGGTTCAAAGGACCGGAACAGGACCGGATCCCCCGGAGAAATTTCCAGCCACATCGCGTTCAGGCACTCCAGACGGTCGAATTGGATGTTTCCCTCCACGAGGATCTCGTCGAAAAGAATCACCACCCGCGCCCTCCGCGCGGCACGGAGCTCAAGGCCGGGAAATCCGGTGAGGTTGCGGCCAAAATCCCACCGCGCCCATTCCCTTCGTTTCAAAAGAATGCGGCGTCCCTGTCTGCGCCCTCCGGCGACAAACCGCAAACCGGCAAGCGTTTCGTAAAGCGGCCACCCGACCTCCGACAACGGAAAGCCGTCGGAACAATAGTCCGCCCCTTCCGCCGCGGACGACGGGAGTTTGTGGTTCACGCCCCCGATGTTGTGCAAAAACCGATGTTTGCGCGCCCGCGAGGCGATGGCGCGACGAAATGAAGCCCGGCCGCGATCAACGGCCGGACGCGGAAGAAACTCCGCAAAATCCGGATACGACACGCCCCGCTCAAGCAACACCCGGGAACGGGCAAGGGCGCGGAGCCTCGCGGGTCTCGCCGGTTCATAACCCGGCTGCAACCACGCCAATCCTTCGGTCCCCAGCCGGTAACCCTCGCAAAACGCCCGCTGGTAACTGTATCGCTCGATGCGCTGAACCACCTCCGGCCGCCACTCGGCCACAAATCCCCCTGCCGCTCCCTCCGTCCAAGCCAGCACCTCCCCCGCTGCCTCCACCTCCGCCTGACAAAACGCCGGTCCCCGCGCCTCACAAAAGGTCGGCACGCCGTAATCGACCACCTCGATCACAACATCCACAGGACCGTTCCGCCTCATCCCCGCATTCCATACATCCACCCGGGCATGTCCATGGGGGGCACGGGCCGGACCCTGACCGGAAAACCGTCCGTCCACCCAGAGCCGGTAGGCGGACGCGGCCGCAATTCTTATCGTCAGACGCAGACCGCGACGGCCCGCAATCCGCGCATGGAAACTGACACGGACATTCATGGCCCCGGACCCGCCCGCCGGCCAAACCGGAAGGGCCCGCTGGAAAAATTGGGAAGACATCATGCGGCGATTGCGCCGGAGCAAAACCGATCCCTTCGCCGCTTCCAAGTCCATTCCCCTCCGCGCCCTTCCCTTCGGGAGAGAAATACAGGATTGACACCGAACCGGTAAAATTCACCCTCGCGAAGCAATCCCCGCGCGGATCGTGTCCGCATCGGGTGCCCCCATGAACCCTCCGCCGCACTTTTTTTTGAACAACGAGATATTTTTCTTGTCACCCGTCGAAATAACGACAAAAAAAGTCGTTTATAAGCTCATCCCGCGAGAAACCCCGCGGAAATTGGCTGATACAAAAACGACTTAACCAATCGCATATGAAAAACAAACGCATGCAACTTCTCGGGTTGGCGGCAGGCCTTGCGGCCGTGACCGTCCCCGGACTCCAGGCGGGTCAGACGTCCACGGCCACGGTCGAGGACTCTCCGTCGGCTCTGGAGCAATGGTGGAATGGGAAATACGCCAGCGGGAACTGGTTTGGAGTCCGGGACACCCTCGAGGAGCACGGTCTCAGGCTGGGGGCGGAATGGAAGGCGAATTTCCTTTGGAACGTGGCGGGCGGCCTTCAGCAGCGCTTCGGCTACGATGACGAGTGGAAGTTCCGCGGCACGCTGGACTTTTATAAACTGACGGGTTGGGAGGCTTTGGAGGGTCTGACCTTCTATTCGGATCTCCGTTATCGCGGTGGCTCCGGTGTGAACAAATACATCGGAACGGGCAACACCGGACAATTTGCGCCCAGCACCTTCCAAGGTGGTCGGCTCTGGCGTTTCCAGAATGCCTACTTCACCTACGTGACGCCGGAACTGTTTGGCGTGAAGGAATTCCTGACGCTGTCGGGCGGCTGGCAGAATCCGACGGACATCTTCGTCAATCAGCCGCTGAACAAATTCTTCCTCAACAACACCTTCACCTCGAACCGCGGGTTCGGCGCCAATGGATTTGGTTGGGGCGGCAGCTTCCACTCCTGGGGCGGCTACCTCAAGGTGAAGCCGAACAGCTGGTTCTACGCGCAGAGCGGTCTGTATCTGGCGGTGCCGGGCTACGGAACGACCTCCAATCACGGTCTGTATTTCGCGGGCGCCCAGCCGCCGAATTCGAACGGCCTTTACTGGCTCTCCGAGACCGGCGTGACGCCGAAGATCGGACCGGACAAGCTGCCCGGACGTTATGCCACCGGCTTCCTCTACTGGGGTGTGGAAAACACCTCGTATTACGGGGCCAAATACGACGAACGGGTGATCTTCTACTGGCAGGCGGACCAGATGCTCTATCGCGAGCCCACGCCCGAGGAGCCCGCTCCGCTGGCCAAGGGACCGTCTGACGGCAAGAACTTCAAGGAGCCGGTCAAGCCGAACACCAAACTCAACGACCAGGGTCTGTATTTCTTCAGCCTCATCAACTTCGCGCCGAAGTACAACAACCCCGAGCCGTTCTACTTCCACACCGGCCTCGTCTACAAGGGGCTCATCCCGACCCGGGACGCGGACCAGTTCGGCATCGGCTTCGCCTACGGCAACTACAGCTACTACAAGCAGCTGGCCGACGAGCGTCGCGGACGTCCCGTCCAGAACTACGAAGGCGTGATCGAGTTCTCGTATCGCATCCAGGTCAACAAATGGGCCTACGTGCAGCCCGACCTGCAATACATCATCCGTCCGGGCGGAACCGGTCTGACGCATAACGCGACCGTCCTGGGCTTCCAACTTGGCGTGACCTTCTAGGAGGTCACGACGGGCGGAGCAATCCGCAGGGTTAGAGAGCAAACAAACCGGCGTCCGTTTGCGAGTTTCGGACGCCGGTTTTTGTTTTTTTGCGGGAAACGGACGGCGTCGGCGGATCCGCGACGGCCGGCCCGGTCCCTCAGGGTTCGATGCCCAGAAGCCCCATCATTTCGCCGACGAGGAAAAGCGAACCGGTGACCAAAGTGAGGCCGCGCGAGGCGGCGAGGGCCTCCCCGGCGGATTCGAAGACGGTGTATTTGATCATGCACGCCGCCGTGAGCTGTTCCGGCGTGGCGGACCGGAAACTCTTCACCGGGACGAAATAAAATTCCTCCGCAATGGACTCCAGCTTCTCGATGATGACCGGATACTCCTTGTCCTCGAGGGCGCCCAGGATGACGATCGGCCGCTCCCGGCCGAAGATCTCCCGCCAGTTTTTGACGAGATTCTGCGCGGCATGCGGGTTGTGGGCGCCGTCGAGCACGATGCGCTGATTGACAATCTGAAAACGCCCCGGCCAGTAGACATTGGCGAGCGCGTGGGGAATGACGGATTCCCCGAGGGCAAATCCCGCCTGTTTCACCGCCTCGACCGCCAGCGCGGCGTTGGCCTTCTGATGGGCGCCCCGCAGGGAGATCGGGACGCCTTCCAGGGGCGTGGAGACAAAGGTGAGTTCCGCATTGAGGCGGGCCGCCTGTTCCCCGAGCACCTCGGCGGCGGCGGGATCCTGGACGGCGCTCACGACGGGAATCCCCGGCTTGATGATGCCGGCCTTTTCCTGCGCAACTTCGGCCAGGGTGTTTCCCAGCCACTGCCGGTGATCGAGGGCGATGGAGGTGATCACGGACACGACGGGCAGCACGGCATTGGTCGCGTCGAGCCGCCCCCCCATGCCCGTTTCCAGCACCACAGCCTGGCACTTTTCGGCGGCGAAATGCAGCAGCGCCAGGGCGGTGACAACCTCAAAATAGGTGGGCTGGCGGTCCCAGCCGGAGGAAATCTCCCGGATGCGGGTCAAGCCCTCGGCCACGGCTTCCGGGGAGATCTTTTCACCGTTCACGCGGATGCGTTCGCGAAAATCGACAAGATGCGGCGAGGTGTAAAGGCCGGTACGGCATCCCGAGGTCCGCAACAGGGACTCCATGATGGCGCACACGGACCCCTTGCCGTTGGTTCCGGCGACATGAAGGATGGCCAGGGAATCCTGGGGATCGCCGAGCTCCCCGAGCAGCAGACGCATGTTGGCCAGCCCAAGCTTGATGCCAAAAACGCGAATGGAGTCGAGCCACTCCAGCGATTCCTCGTAGGTCACTTCTTCGCCGGGGCCAGATAATCCAGAAGGCGGCTGATGACCGAACGCATCTCCCCGCGGGGAACAACGATGTCGATCAGGCCGTGTTTCTCCAGGAACTCCGCCGTCTGAAATCCCGGAGGCAGTTCCTGGTGGGTGGTTTCCTTGATGACCCGGGGACCGGCAAATCCGATCATGCTTTTCGGTTCGGCGATGATGACGTCCCCCAGCGAGGCGTAGCTGGCCATCACCCCGGCGGTGGTCGGATTGGTCAGCACCGTGATGTAGGGCAGCCCCGCCGCGGCATGGCGGGCCAGAGCGCCACTGGTCTTGGCCATCTGCATGAGGCTGAGCATGCCCTCGTACATGCGGGCGCCGCCCGAGGCGCACACGATGATCACCGCCATCTTTTTCGCCGTGGCGGTCTCAATGAGCCGGGTGATCTTTTCCCCGACCACCGAGCCCATGGTGGCGGCCAGGAAGTTGAAATCCATCACCGCCAGCCCCACCGGACGGCCGTCGATGGTTCCGGTACCGGAAAGCACGGCGTCCTTCAACCCGGTCTTTTCCTGGTAACTCCTGAGACGCTCGGTGTAGGCGGCCGTGCCCTTGAACTCGAGCGTGTCGACCGAAAGGAGATTCGCATCCATTTCCACCCAGGAATCCGGGTCAAGCAGGCTGGCAATGCGTTCCTCGGCCCCCATGGTGAAATGGTGGCCGCACTTCGGACAGACACGCAGGTTTTCCTTGAGGGCCAGGTTGTGGATCACCTCGCCGCAGGAAACACACTTCGTCCAGAGTCCTTCGGGCATTTCGCGCGCTTTGGAGGAGCGGGATTTGATGAAATTGGGTTTTTTGAAAAAAGGCATGTTGAAAATGGTTAGCCCCTCGCCACGGTGAGGGCGCGGACGGATTCGGCCCCGGCTTCCAACAGGACGCGGGCACATTCGTCAAGCGTGGACCCGGTTGTCAGCACATCGTCCACCAGCAAAAGGTGTTTTCCTTGCACGGTGACATTCTGCCGCAATTCGAAGGCGTCCCGCAAGTTTTGCATGCGTCGGCGGCGGTCAAAGTGTGTCTGGGTCACCGTGTGGCGAACCCGGCGCAGGGCGTCCAAAAAAACGAGATTTTCCCGCCGGGCGAGTCCGCGGGCCAGCACCTCCGCCTGGTTGAACTCCCGCTCCCGCCGTCGCAGGGCATGCAGGGGCACCGGTACGACCGCGTCGATGACCTCCCCGTCCAGCCGGGGATCCTCCAGTCCGCGGGCCAGAAACGACACCAGAATTTCCTCCAGCCACAGCTCCCCGCCATATTTCAGGCGGTGAATCAGCTCACGCATCACGCCGCGGCTCTGCAGCACGGCGACGGCGCATTCGAAATGAAAGGCCCGCCCGCGGCAGTTGACGCAGACATAACGGTCCATCACCGCCGCATGGGGCTGGGAGCACGTTTCGCAGCGAGGTTCGGTGACAAAGCGGATGTCCCGCTCGCAATCGGGGCAAAACCATCCGGATTCCACCGCGGTGGCGCAGCCGACGCAATGCGCCGGAAAAAACAAATCCTGCAGCGTCTCAAGGATGTCGCGTAGCCTGAGGGCGCGCATGACGGAGATACAACCAGACCCCCGCCCCGCTTAGCAACAGCACAAACAACGGCACCAGTCCGGTGGGAACGGCTCCGCTCACCACATTGGGCCCGACCCACGGAAAAAACGGCTTGAACGACTTGGACACCGGTTGGGCCAGCCATTGCACGCCCTGCTGACCCAGGATCCATCCGGCATGAATTCCGATCGGCAGCCACAGGGACCGCGTGCCCAGCGCCGCCAGCGCGAGAATCAATCCCCCCACAAACAGCGAGGCGAAGCCGAAGGCCAGGAGCCCCGGAGGGGGCGCCGACTCGAGAATCCGCGGAATCTGGGCAAACCCCGTCCACCAATGGACCACCGGATCGACCTCCTTGGCCGGTTTGAGGAAATGGACGGCGGCAAAGACCAGCGAAACCGCCACCGCCGCGGCCCAGCGGCCGAAGGACCGCGCCGCCAACCCCAGAGCCACGCCGCGAAAGAGGAATTCTTCAATCACCGCCACCACGACCGCAGTGCCGGCGATGCGGAAAATTTTCCACGGCTCGGGATCGGCCTGCATCCGATACACGCCCGTCCACAGATAGCCCAGGCCCAGAAGAACCACCGGTCCCAATCCCAGGACCAGCCCCGCCACCGCATCCCGCCAGCCGCGGGAGTTTTTTTCCAGTCCGAACTCGGACACCCGCCGGATGTTCAGCCAGAAAAGCAGGGGCACCAGCAGGACAATGGCCGTCACCTGCGCCGTGCGGCTGAAATATCGGTAAAACGGAAACCGGATCGTCCCGTCGAGCAACCAGAACAGCGGCGGCGACAGAAGCGCCGCCACCAAGACGACCACGGCGAGATACAACAGGATTTTGACGAGCGGATGCAAAGCGCCCCCACTTTTCCCCAGGTTCCGCGCTCTGGCGAGTCTCAACCTGCCGAAAATCTCACGGTCCGTCCAGCCGACGGCGGCCCGGAGGGCGTGCTCAATGCACGGCGCCTTCCCAATCGTCCCCGCACGGTCCGCCACCCGCGGCGGCAGCCACCCGGGAAACGACGTTTCCCTTCATGTCGACGATCGGATGGTAAAAGCGCGAGACGGACTCGCTCGCCTCATCGATGTAATGACCGATGAAGGTGCGGCGGTAGCGGTCCTTCGTCCGGTTGGGACCCGAACCGTGGATGAGGTTGCCGCCGAAAAACATGGTCTGTCCGCGCCGCACCGGAACCGGCACGGGTTTGGCATCGCGGGGGAATTTGGAAATATGACTGTCCCCGTAGCCGAACCAACGCTCGGTCTTGCTTTCCGGACAGAGGATGTCCTCGCGATGGGACCCCGGCACCACATACAGGCAGCCGTTGTCCAGGGTGGCGTCGTCGATCGCCGTCCATGCGGCGATGCAGGTGGCCGGTTTCGCCAGAAGATAAAAATTATCCTGGTGCATCCCCTGCCCCTTGGCGCCCGGCGGCTTGTAATAATACATGGTCTGCGCCCCCAGCGCGGGCCGGCCCAGCAAAACTTCGAGGATGGCGGCCACATTCGGATTGATGAACCATTCCAGGGCCTTGGAGCTGAAGCGATGCGGATGCATGGCGCGCACCTGGCGCTTGGTCATGTCAATCTGGTCGTAGGGCAGGCCGCCCTCGAAGGCCTCGGGACCCGCCTTTTTGTAGTCCTCAAAAAATTCTTCGATTTCCTGCAATTGGGTTTCCGTAAAAAGATCGGAGGCCACGCAATAACCGTCGCGGTCGTATTGTTCCTTGAGGGCGGCAATTTCCGGGTTGGTCTTAACAAGAGTGTTCATGGTAGTGGAGAGGTGGAAGGCAGCCTAGCCATCTCCGCCGTTTTGGGAATGCCACCGCCTGCCAAAAACCTGTGATATTCTGTCATGTTCCCCTCCCAGGAAACCCCGCACCTGACGGTCACCGCTCTGGCCGCCGATGAATTCCGCTGCGGCCCGCACTATGACAACTGGCGTCCGCGCGGGACCACGGACTGGCTGTTGATCCTCACCGTCGCCGGCGCGGGCCGGGTCGAAAGCGGTCCGGTGAGTCTGCGCTCCCTGCCCGGCACGGCGACTCTGTATGCGCCGGGGGCCGCGCAGCGTTATTACACCGATCCGGAAAGCGGACGCTGGCGCCTGCTCTGGGCGCATTTTCATCCCCGCCCCCATTGGGCCGACTGGCTCGGCTGGCCGGAGGCCGGACGCGGACTGCGAAGCATCCCGTTGGGCGGCGCCGCGCTGCGCGAGGCGCAAAAGGCCCTCGCCGACACGGTGCGGCTTTCCCGCCTGCCGAACCCCGCGGGCATTGATCTTGCCCTCAACGCCCTCGAGCGCGCCCTGCTCTGGATGCACACCGCCAACACCCGCCGTTCCTACGACGACCGCATCCGCCGCGCGCTCGACATCATGGCGGAGCGCCTCCACGAACCGCTCAGCGTGTCCATGCTCGCCCGCAGCTGCGGGTTGTCGGTTTCCCGGCTGGCCCATCTCTTCCGCGAGCAGATCGGCCTGCCGCCCCAGCAATTCCTGGAGGAATTGCGCCTGCAGCGCGCCGCCCAGCTTTTGCGCGCGACCGGACTCCGGATCGGAGAGATCGCCGCCGAAACCGGATTCAACGGCGCGTTTTATTTCTCCGCGCGCTTCCGCAGGAAATTCGGAAAATCCCCCTCGGAATACCGGAAGGAACGCTGAGGCGCCGTCCACATCGCCATCGGCAGAAGCGGCCCCGACTAACGGCGCTTTTTTCCCCGCCTGCAGCCGCAAAGAACGGCGAGTCCTCCCGCGCAAAGAAGGACGGCCGAAGGTTCCGGCACGACGAGAAGCCGGATCGAATTCCCGTCGTAAACCAGCGAGCTCCCCTCGTAGGCTTCCAGTCCGGTTCCAATCTGCAGGGTTCCGGTATAGGCCCCCACAGTGTCGAAGGTGAACAGCGTGTAGGTTCCCGGGACAAACCCGTCCCCGAGCTGGAAGTTGATCACGTTGTCGTGAAACCGCACATCACCCGCCGAGGTGCCTTCGAAGATCATGCGATCCGAGTCCCCGCCGAGATCAAATTGGAACTTCGCGCCCGCCAGAAAGGTCGCCGTGCCGTTCGTCATCCCCAGATCCATGGTAAGAAACCCCGCGCCGCCATCTCCGGGAGACAGGGTCGAACCGTTGCCCATGATCAGGCCCGCGTTGCCTTCCGGTGCGATCCGCCCCGTACCGCCCAGCGTGATGTTGGCTGCCCCCGTGTTGAAATCCACCTCGCCCGAGCCCGTTCCGGAACCCGTCTTGTTGTTCACCAAAATCGTCGCGGAGTTCCACGCGGAGGTGCCGTCGCTGTACCGATTTCCATCGGGGTTGGACAGGATCAGCGTTCCCACTCCGGCCGCGGCGACGCGGAGGCGCGCGCCCCCTTCGTCGGTGATCTGGCCGGAAAATTCGATGCGCGCCGTCGCATCGAGGGTGTTGGCCTCCATGCTGACAAAACCGAGGGTGTTGCCGCTTGTGGAAACTCCCCCGGCAAATTCGAGCACCGCCGCCTCCGACCAATTGGTGAAGCGATACAAAATCCCGCCGTCTCCCGTGCCCTGGCGGTCGAGGATGATGCGGTTTTGATAAACCACCGCGGCCCCGGGTCCATAATGGGTGATGGAATTCCCGTCGTAGCCGGCCACGAGCCCGGATGAGCTGTTTTGCGTCGCGGTAAAGGTGAGGCCTCCGGCCACATGGAAGGAACGGTATTCGGTTTCCACCCTCGTGCCCTGGCCCACGAGGGTTTGGTGGCCGGCGCCGATGGCATACTCCGAGGCCAGCAGGATCCTGCCCTCCTGAAGATGGAACTGTCCGGCATAATCCCGGCTGTCACCGGAGAGCGTCCAAATGCTCCCGCCCACCTTGCGCACAACCCCCGTGCCCGTGAACGAGCCCGCGTAAACGGCATTGCCTCCCGCCCCGGTCGTCAGCAGGCCTCCATTGAGGACGACCGTACCGGTGCCTCCGTATTGGGTGTCACTCACCAAATTGGCGACGGTTTGTGCGGAACCGCCGATGTCGAGAACCGCCCCGGGATTGCTCGTATTAAAAACGACCCTCGACGACGCGCTCAGCGTGCCATTGACGTGCGCCTTCAGCGTTCCGTCATGAATGAAGGTTTCGCCCGTGTACGTGTTGGCCCCGTTCAAGGTCAGCGTTCCGGCGCCGTCCTTGGCCAACGCGCCCGCACCGGAAATCACTCCGGAGATCGTCGTGTCCCGTGCTCCACCCACCACCACGAGATGGCCATTGGTGGCGACGGTGCCGTTAAACTCCAGATCGCCATTTTCGGCCTCCCAGTTTTGATGACCCGAGAGCCGCATCGCGGTGTTGAAGATTTGTTTTTCCGAGGATTGATTGCGGATGCCGGTTGTGCCGACGGTCAGCGTGCCCGAACCGCCGATCGCAAAACCCTCCGCCGAGCTCCGAAACAGAATGCCGCGCACGCTGCCATTGCTGTTCATGGTCAGCGAGGTCTCTCCGCCCGCCGAGGCATCGAACACCACCGGACTGTCGGTCACGCGTGAGGGGTGGGTCCAGTTGCCGGCCGCAAAAAGATCCCCGGCGCCGGCCGCTCCCGTCCACACGGCAGCCGTCCTGGTGGTGTCGGTCGGATCGTCATAGATGGCCCATTTCAGCGCATACCCCGTTTCCGCCAGCCGCGCATTCGTCGGCGTAACCGGATCGTACGAACCGGTCGGCAAAATGCTCGAAGCGCCTCCAAACCCAAACCACGCCGTGCCGGCCACGGTCAGTTCTCCTTTGTGCGGAATCAGCATCGGGCTGCCGGAATCCCCGCTTTCCCAGATGACAAAAGACCCGTCGCCCCCGCTCAGGGATCCGCTCGCGTTGATCGTGGCGTACGCGCCCGAACCCTGGGAGGTCACCCTCGCCGTGGCCACCCGGGATCCCTGATCCTTTTGCGCCTCGCTGCTGCCCACCATGAAGGTGTCCAGGCCGACATAGTTGCGCGTGGATACGTCGAGAATCCGGACCGGCGTCAAACCCGCATCACCTCTCACCGCCTCATTCAGCAGCACGATGCTGAGATCGCCGATCGGATTGTGCAGCACATTGGGCAAACCGATCGTGGTGACGTCATTGGCGTTGTTGACAAACCTCGCCTCCGTTCCCACCTGGACAATCGCATTATGCGCGGCACTGAGCGTGTGCAGCGGCGAGATCAAAATCAGATGGCTGACACGATTGGCATTCGAATCGCTCACCCAACCCAGGGAGGTCCAATCGTAGCCGGCACCGACAAAGGCCGGATCCGTATTGCGAATCGGATCGGGAGTGGAGAACCCGGATGCGAAGACATCATTCTCCACCGGTGTGTAATCGATGATTTCAATGGCTCGAAGGGGGAAAGCCGCCGCAAACATGGCAAGAAGGAGGAAACGTCTCATGCAGTTCAGTGCAGGAGTTATCGCCGCGGGACTGTTTGACCGCGAGTTTCATTTTGCGCAATTTAACTATTATTTTGCGCAATCTCTTTTCGCCCCTGTCACACCCGGCGAACGGTCACGCGGAAGGCACGCGCGGCAGGGGCGCCACGTACCCTTTCACACCGCCAAGAGCTTTCCAATGGCGGTACAAACGCCAAAGGAAAAACGCGGCGACGGCCTGGAAGGAGGCGCTCCAGAGCGGAAGATAAAAATACGCCCGACCCGGATCCCACATTTTCAACCCATCCAACAGCAGACCGCAAAGAAGTCCGGCAGTCATCGCAAACACCGATTTCAGCATGGCGGTGGCGGCGGAAAACTGTCCGTACCGCTCACGCGGCAGCACGCTCATATAGGTCGGCAGCTCCGCCGCAGCAAACAGGGCCAGGACCGGCAGGCCGGCCCCGAACGTCACGCACCAAACCGGGAAGGCTTTTTCCGGGGAGACCGTCACGAACAGGAAAACCAGGGGCAGGAGCGAACAGCCGGCCATGAGCAAGACGGCCACCAGCAGCGTGCGAAGCGGATGAAAGCGGTCGCTTAAAAATCCGCAGGGCAGCAAAAGAACCGCCGAGACGATGGCACCGGCCCCGGTGTATTGGCCGAATTGTGCGAGGGAGATGCCGAGGGATTGGGCGAAAAACACCACAAAAACCACTCCCGCATTGGAAGCCGTCCAGAAGGCGACGAAGAGATAAAACTGCCAATAAAACGACTGCCCGAAACTCTCGCGAAAAAAGGTGCCTATCCCGGCCCACAGCGATTGTTTCCCATGGTTCGGCGGTGGCGGGTACTCCCCTTCCTTCACAAACAGACACATGAGCGTGAACCCGATCCCATAAACCAATGCGGCCCCGAGGAAAATTTCCAGAAAGCGGGTTTCCGCAATGGGAAACACAAAAAAATAAAACCCACTGCCGGCCAGCACCCCGACCACCCGAAAGGCGGCCAGAAAGCGTCCCAAAAAGCGCGACGGCACAACGTCGTTGAACAGGTAATAATAGACGGATCCCACGAACATGTTGAAGAACTGGAATCCGGTGACAAAGAGCCCCATCAGAACCCACGCCACCATGCGGGAATCCTTCAGCCATCCCTGCCGGACCAGGAACTCCGCCAATCTCGGCACCGATCCGATCAACACCAGAAACAGGCAGAGAAAGGGCAGCGTGTAGAGGATGAAGGGAATTCTCCGGCCGAGTCGGCTGCGGTGACGGTCACTCCAGTAGCTGACAAACGGACAGACGGTCGCATTGAGCAGCCCGGGGATCGTCGACAGGAAAAGCGCCACCATCCAATTGGGCGTATCCATTTGTTTCAGCATCAGGGGCACCACCGCCGGAAACACGGACTCCATCAGGCTGAAACACAAATCCCCCCACAGGAGCCAGACCATCGTCATCAACAAGGTCGGCAGGGTGTACACCAAAGTGCCGACCCGGTACTCCGGGCCAGCGCCGGACTTTTCCGGCTCTGTCACCAGAATCTTCACGTGATGGTCCGCGTCAGGCCGGAACTTCCGTCCGTTGACAGAGTGTCCTGCCGGGATGCAGCCCGTGGGCCCATTTGACCAGCATGCGCCGAACCCCTTCGATGGGTCTTTCCCGAACCGGAATCCAGGGTCCCGGCAATCCGCGCTCCTCCAGTTCACGACTCATGAGCTCGGCCACGGAGGGAGCGGTCAGCACGCCGCCGGTCAATCCGCGACGGCAGGGTTCGTCGGAAAATTCCCCGGCCACCCGCACCGCCAGCGCGGCGAGTTCGCCGAGGGCTTCCCTTACGATCCCAACGGCCAGCTGGTCTCCCTCCTCCAGCATCCGGACCACCAGGCGAACGCACTCCGCCATGGTACGAGCCGGACTGGCACTTCCGTAAACCACCTCCACGACATGATCGTAATCGCGGAAACCGTAGAATTCGCGGATCCGTTCTCCGAAGTCCGTCTTCGGCGCGACGCCGGAACATTCCTCGAAGGTCCGGCGCACGGCGCGCCGGCCGATGTCCGCGCCGCTGCCCGGATCGATCAGGATATATCCATATCCCCCCCAATAGATGGCCGGATCCGTCGCGAAACGCCCTGAGACAAAGGACCCCGTCCCGGAGTGGACGATGAGGCAGGTTTCGTCCCCCCCGCACAATTCCAGCAAAGGCAAATGGTCTCCGGCGGAGAAGACCTCGCCAAAACCGCTGAGATCCTTGAAGCGCTCGAAAAACTCGGCGCCGAATCCCGCCATGCACATGATCGTTCCTCCGGGGGCGATCCGGGTGTCCACGCCCGCGGCGGAATAAACCCGATTCCTCCCCTCCTCCAGCATGGCCACGACATCCGTCTCGGAACAGTAGTTCCGATTGATACCACCCAGCGTCGCCTCGCCCAGAACCCGCCCGTCCGAGGACACGAGTTGGAAATCGGTTTTCGTACCTCCCCCGTCCACGCCGAGCCACAGGCCCGGATTGCTTCGCGGAAATCGCTCGATCATCAAGGGTTCGATTCCTTGACCAATTCGGACTTGGTGAGGGGGCGGTCGAAAATCTTCACTTCATCGATGGCGCCACCGAAGGCCGGGCATTTGTCATGCCGGTAGGAGGCGATGGTGGCGTGGTTTCCGATGATGAGCGGCATGATCGGCGGGGTCGGTTCCGCCAGCGGTCCGGCAAAGGGCGCCTTCGCCACCTCCGTGCCGTTCAGATACAGCCGGATGTCGTTTTCGCTCACCGTGGCCGCGACATGCACCCAATGTTTGGCCTGCACCGCATCGGCATCGCTTTCCAGGCGGACGGTCTGTCCCGAGGAGTCCACCGCCTCGAAAAACACCTGTCCGTATCCGTAGCGCAGCCGCCATCCGGCCGTGGCGTCGGGCACATCATAACGGCAGGTGATGATGTCGCCGAGCTGGTCGCGGCTGCTGGGTCGGATCCAGGCGGAGACGGTCAGTCCGTCCGGAAAACGCAGATCCCGGCCGCCCGTCACTTCGGCGTAACCCTGCTGGTCAGCCTCCAACAGAAGGGCGTCACCGACCACTCCGGAAACATTTTGCGGCGTGAATCCCTCCAATTCCGCCAGAACGACGTCATGGTCCCCCTTTTTGTCGGCCAGAACGCCACCCTTCTCGATTTTGTCCATCGGCCAGTGGGCGATCGGGTCGGCACCGGCCTTCAGCAGCGTCACAGGTAGACAGACCAGCCCGGCCAGGACCAGCGAACGAAAATTTTTCCTCAGGGTGTTTTTGGATGGTTTATTTTTCATAAATTTCAATTTCCCAGACCCGGTCCGCCGGGGCGCCCGGTTTTCTTTTGGTGATCAGGAAGCGAAGCTGGTCGGAGCGGACCGCCGGGAAGACCACTTCGATGGGATCGGTTCCGGAACCCTCGCCCCGGACGATGCTTTTCCAAGCCCGGGCCCCGGTCCCGTCCCGGTCGTCGGGAATCTGCACCTCGAATTCCCTGACCACGTCGCTGAACAAAACGGCGCGGCCGGCCTGCACCGCCTCCGGCCAGGACAGAAGCAGCCAGTTGGGACCGGACGAATCCGCGGATTGCCACGCCATGCCATCCCTCACCCCGTCCACCACCCGCTTCGGCCCGGGCCGATAGAGGCCGGTGCTGGACGCGGTCACGTCGATCCCGCTGTCCTCGAAAGCCAGGTTGCCCGGTTGGCGGCGCGCAACGTTGGCGGCATCGATTTTTTCCTGGATGCCGGACAGTTCCTGAAATCTTCCCGCATCCATCCCCAGGGCGTACAGATGGGTACCAAACGCCGGGAATCCATCGCGCAGATTCCCATCGGCGTCCACAGCGACGCGGCGGTTTTCGCCGAGAACATCCAGCGTCCGGCCGGCCAGTTCGGGGACCCGAAGGACAAACTCGCGATCCTGATCGGCGAGACTGACGGCAATGATCAGTTGGGCCTCATCGGAGACGCGGCGGGAAAAAACGATGTCCTCCCGGTCGGCTTCGGCGACTTCGATTCCGCCCGCCTCGGGGGCGAAAATCCAGGGCTCCAGCCGCTTGATTTCGGCGGTGAGGAAGGGCACGCCGATCATCAGATCGGGATAATTGCGCGCCCATTCGAAGGCCCAGAAGAGCAAACCATGCGCCCCGGCGGCGAAGGCCTGCCAGGCCGTGTTGCGCATTTCCCGGAAGTTCGGAAACCGCTCGCCCTTTCCACCGAAATCCTCGGTGTTGTAGGTCTGGAGGGTGGCCCAGGCGGAGTTGCGGGGAGAACTCAGGCGGCAGGCGTTTTCCACCATGTTGGCAACCTTGCCGAGGGGGGTGAGCGAATGACCTCCCCGTTTGAAAAACGGATAGGGATCGGGGTTCAAAATATCCACGGACTTCGCAAACGCCTCGAGGCCGGCATTGGAATTATTGATCAGCATGGTGGGATGATAGGGATCAATGGAGGCGATCAGATCGGTGACCGCCCGCAGCCGTGAGGGCAGAACCCGGTGATATTCCGGCTCGTCGCCGATGTACCATCCCATCAGGGCCGGATGATCCCTGAATTGCTCGACCCGCTTCCGGATGGCGGCGGCATCGGCTTCCGAGAGCGGTTCGGGTCCGCGCTCCATGATGGCCGTCGCGGGATAGGGCGAGATCATGGCATACGCCCCGGCCTCCCGGATGCCATCGAGATATTTGCGAATCTCGCGGACACTCATGTCGGGTCCGACATAACTCAGGATCGCGGTGTAAAGCCCGTTCGCCGCCTTCACATCCTCGGGGGGGATGCTGAACCACCCGATCGGGAAAAACGGCTGCCCGTCCTTGCGCAGGATGCCCGAGGCGTCGATGCGCCACTCGTGGCCCGCCGCCGGCGGCGGCACCTTCCGGAAGGGGCGCGAGGAACGTCCGATTTCCCTGCCGTCACGGTCCAGCAATATCGCCTCGAGCACAAAGTCCCCATCCGCCAGGTCCGGCAGAGGCAAAGCAAATTCCGTGGTGACCTTCGGGCCCTTGAGAGTTTCCTCCGCAAGGCGCACCTCCGGTTGGGTCGCGGGCGACACCTGAAGGTGGAGTCGGGCTTCGGACAGATCGTCCTCCGGCAGGGAGCTCGTCACGACGCCCCGGAGTTCGCGAAAATCCTCGGACGCAAAGATGATGTTGCGATAGGCGGGATTCGTCAGCGTGATGGAAATCGGCTCATAGGCAAGGTTCACCGCAAACGTGCGGGAGCAATACACCTCGGACGGTTCCGAGCGGGGAACAATATCCACGGTGAGAAGCTGCGGTCCGGACTCCCGGACGGGCAAAACCACATTGTAAACCTTCGACTGACCCGCATCGAGATTGTCCCCGATCAGCGGATCGTCCTCCGAGGCGGGCTCCGTCCCGAGACGGGCGCGCAGTCCGATCGCCCGAAGTTTCCCGGAAAGATTCTTCACAAAAATGCGGGCCTTCATGTGCAGCTGGCCGTCCTGTTCGAAAACGGAAACCTCGCCGGGAGAGCCAATCTCCCAGGCATAACGCTCCAGGGGAGCGGTCTCGACGCGCAGCGGAGCAAACAGGGCCGGCTGCTGAAAGCTTCCCGTCATCGGCACAAAACTCGACAAGTCCAAGGTTCCGCCGGCCCGGCGCTCGCGCGCCACGTTGAAGCCCCAGTCTCCGGAGGAGGCCTCCTTCATGTCCAATCCCGCCCAGGGGATGGCCATTTCGACGATCCATTTGCCGTTTTCCACCGTCGTCGC
>Ga0065721_10050796_pt1 | contig 17915 bp, 13 predicted proteins | sample Mesricmetagenome_FD_59108 | JGI IMG/M metagenome (GOLD analysis project Ga0065721, IMG submission 59108) | Mesophilic microbial community from rice straw/compost enrichment Sample: eDNA_1 v2 (version 2) | ecosystem: Engineered > Solid waste > Grass > Composting > Bioreactor | place: USA: Davis... | reverse complement strand
AACTGCTAAAATTAATTTTAGTATTACCGTCTGCAACTGTAGTTGTAACGCCTAGCACTTCTACTTCAGAGCCGATTAAAGCTATGGATTGACCACCTAATTTACCCTTAACAGAACCTCCTGTTATTACTCCTGTTCCACTGCCCGATGTTGCAGATGTTGCAGTATATCTATACCAATATGTGTTACTAGGGATAGCAGGACTGGCAACCCAAGAGAACTCAACTGCGTCACCTATTTTTGCTACATTCTGTCCTTGTATTTTAAGCTTTGAAGAGGGTACTGAAACAGAACCATTAATCTTAGCTCCTGTTGTTCTGTTAGCGTAAAAACTCCAATATCCATCACTAGGAGGAACTGGCGGGTCAGCGTTTGGATCTCCTTGATCACCCTCGTTCCACTCGTCTACTCTATAAGTGACATGATCTGACTTAGTGACCTCAACTATAGTAGATCCATTAACAGCAACTCCTGCCATAAAATCACCTCCTTATATCTCTCAAATTCTCACTTATACTCCGTTTTTCAAATTAAAAATTGCAATGAAATGACAATTTCATACATACATGATAATTTGATTTAAAATACAAAAAACCACAGTTCTCATTAGAGACTGTGGTCATTGATCCCAATACTGATCTATTAAATCAACATCATATAAGTCCAATATCATGGTCACTACAATAGAATCGGAAGTCAAATCATCTTCGAAAAGATAATCAAATCCGAATCTCTTATACCACTCCCACTTTTCCTTTAGTGCGTCTAGAGTGATAAATCTTTCATTGACCTGAATTGCTTTTTTAATAATTTCATTAATTATTTCAGTTCCAATACCGTTATTTTGCATGTCTTCAGAAACAGCAATTCGTGCTATATCTAAAGATGATTTATAATTACTACCTTCAACCCAAGGCTCGTGATCAGCATCTTCGTGCTTGATTGTAAAGTAACCAACTAACTTGTCCTGTAAATAAACAAGCGTTGTGCTTGCTTCTCTGTGAATATGAGAAGCATATGCTTCAGTCTGTAAAAACAACTCCATAGAACCGTTTCCACATTTAAAGCCTTTTATTTCTCTGATATCTTCAATTGAAATAATCTTGTAGATTAACTGAGATGTATCGATTTTATTTTTTATTGTATCGATCATTATACTCCTCAACTTTTTTAGCAGCATATGCTTTCATGGATTGTTCGTTTGCATTAGCTTTTTGAATAAAGCGCTCTAAATCTCTCCCTTGTAATCTTGGTCGCTCACGTAGACTCACTGCCATTTTTCGTACCCTCCCACTACTTTTCATAAAACACCTCCTAGAACAAGTCTAGTTAAAGTGTCTTATGAATGTTGTACTTTCTTGTCTTTTTGAAATAAAAATTTTTTCTGAAAAATCAACAAACTACGTATAGAATAGAATTAATACGAATATGATATAGTGTAGTAGTCTGTCGATATAGAATAAGAAAAACAAAGTGCTGTCAACTTTGTTGCGTTTTGTAACACTTTGTCGCGTTTCTTACCTACATATTACCATCTAATAAGTTAAAAAAGCAACATTTTGCTGTAAAAATGTGTCTATTTAAGATAGAGTCGTTCACAATTTTCACACCTAAGAAAAATATTCTCATCAGGAGCACACGATGAGAATATTAAAATCAAATTATACGATCATAGATTGTTACTAAAACTCAATAGATATTCTACTCTAGCATAAGGATATTTCTTTCGAATATCCCAAATTTCTTGCGCTGACAATGAATCTAAAAGCTTGTCCACCTCGTAAGCAATACGGTAATAATAAGATTGTTGAAAATATGTTTCCACCCAATCATGCACGTCCAAAAATAAAAGTTCTTGAAATTCGTCGAAGTCAGTGCTTTGTTGATCTATTTTCCAATGCCTAAATAATCGATTTGTTTCAAATGCTACGCTATAATCAACAACTCCATCTCTCGCAGAAACATCGCTCCAAATTTCCATCCATTTACGCACATCATTTAAAGTTGCGACAAGAAATTTTGCTTCATGGTATTCATCCTCAAGTTCATCATGAAAATACAGAATAAGATTCAATAGATCTTCTTTGGAGCGTAAAGCTTTAAGAGATAAGTCATAGATATGAAAGAATTTTTCTTTCCATTCAGATTGAATAGCAACTTCTTGTATCGATGTGGACACATTATCATCTCCTACTTTATGTAGTCATTAAAATCACAAACGCTCAAGATTTCCGTTAGGACTCATTCTGAATGTTTGTTGAATGGATTCATTTACACCTATTTTAACAGCAGATGCGATTACTGCTCTTGTTTGCTTTAACTCGTTAGACAACTTCTTATTGCGAGTTTTCAACAACTTAATTTCCTTATCTCTTTCCTGAAGCACATCCTCAAGCTGCGTAATTTTATCTCCAGTAAATTCCTTTAAATCATCGTATGCTTTCTTAACCATTTCATTGGTTTCGATATTCATTTGGACAACATGATTGAGATAAACTTCAGCCCAAGTCGGAATTTTTACACCAAGATCTTCTGGGAATTCGTCTTGTTGGACATCGATTATATCAGGTTCTTTGACTACATGGAGATGATTTTTTGATCTCTTACGTTTACCTTTGTTTCTCGCAATGTTTTCGATCAATTCATAATTTGTGATAATAGGTTTGATCTTGCTAGAATACCTATTGATCCAACTCGTAACACTACCTCCGAATTCTTCTGATGCTTCTTTACAAATTTGAGTAAGTGTTTTGCCTTTTGGGAAACCTACAACTATTCTGTCATACAAGATCAAGTCTTTGTCGTCCCACTTGCTACCTTTTACAGCTTTTGATTTCTGCTCCTGAGTAGCCTGTTCTTCGATGTTTAGTAGATATGTTCTAAGTTGCTTTGCCACTTCGCTATCGCGTAACAACATTCCAATGCGTCTAACGCATCTTTTATTAAATAGTGTGACCATTCTTGCCTTATTTCCAACATAATTTGAGAGATACGTAATGTTACCCTCAAAAATATCTTCCAAAACATCTTTTCGAGAGGCGATTTTTAGTCCGTCTCCTTCTAATTCTTCTCTATGTCTGTGCAACGTCATTTTAATGACCGATTCGTCTACCTGATAGTGATCTGCTACCATTTTTGTAGTTAAACTTTGACCATCGGGCATCGTTACTATCTTTTTAAATTTCTCGTGAGCTTCTTCGTTTTCAACGAGTTTATTGCGTAATTCCGCAGACTCTAATACCGCTTCTTCTTTAATTGTAATCATCAAAATCATCTCCTCGTTAAATTGAATTATCATTTACGAGATGATTGTAACACTTAATTCAAATAACTTCAAGTATAAATAATTAAAAACATTTGAATGTAATTGAAGTCATTTGAATATAATTAGACTAAGCTGTTTTACAATTTTTAATTCCTATGGTATTATAAATGAAGTTAATTAAAGTTATTCAAGTTCATTGGAGGTTAACTTACATGATTAAGAAAACGCTGAAAAACAGGACACAGTTTACAAATACTTTAAGAAACGACTTGATGGATATTTTAAATGAATACTCCGACAAAACAGGAATAACGAAGTCTAGATTGTTTGATAACGCTTTTGAAATGTACTTTAAAGAACTCGGATTACTACCAAAAGATAAAGAGAATTGAATAAATTGCCTAACAAGTGAGTGATATGATGAAAATCAAAAGCGTTAAACCATGTTTAAATAAGGTGTTGTATGAAATCGGAATGAAACAGCAAACCTTATCTGAATTAACAGGGATTCAGCAAGGAACAATAAGTAGATTTGACAGGACTAATCGTCACGATGATTATAATCTGTTCGTTATTGCTAATGCATTAAATGTCAAAATCGAAGATTTGTTCATTATAGAATACGAATAATAAAAAGAACTCGCCTATTCAGACGAGTTCTTTTTATTGTGAATAAATTATGAATAGATTATTTTAACTTAATCGGAAATTCTAACCCCTTAATTGTAGTTCTCAAAATTACATTAGACGCATCTTTATCTATATTGCCTTTTTTCAATATTCCTCTCACTGTTTCTCCGTCTTTAATCTCGTTTTGAAAAATCCCCTCATCAACAGTTCCAGATTGTTTCATTACTTTTCCAGAGATATTGTAATCATATACAAAACTTTCTCTAAAATTTACTCTTCTGTCCCACCCAGAGTTATTAGTAACTGTGATATCGAATTCTGTATGGCTATCGTAAATCTCTATGGAATGTACGGTAATACTAACTCCATCTGCACTTTCTTTAGTCATTGGTAATACTTCAAATGTATATCTTGAATTACTTCCGTCTAAATTCGTTGTTTGTTCATTATTCGAAATCGGATCATCGTTCTCTTGATTTGTCAAACTTACAACTCCTTTACTATAAGAAACTTTATACCCAATAGCTTCTCCTACAGTTCTGATTGGCAAATAAGTAGAATTCTCAATAGACATAGGTTGTCTATCTAATATTTTTTCTTCTCCATTTACAACAATTTTATAATTCACTGGTTTTGCGATAAATTCATTAGCAGCAAAACTGATTCCGCTAAAAAAGACAGCTCCGCATAAAAAAGCTACGACTAATTGCATTTTATGCTTCATAAAACCATCTCCTCAATTTTATTTTTATATAATTATAACACATTATTTAGTACATTTCACTGCTACTAACTGTAATTATAAGAACTTCCACTAAAGTTTATTGCACCAGTAGCATTCATACTAATATTACCTGTAATATTTGCAGTTAACCCACTTGTTGTTAATGTTATTCCGCCAGATGTTTTATGGAACATCTTAATATCATTTCCGTTCGATGAAATTTCAAAGTAAGTACCAGTATGATGCTCAATTTTAATAAGTCCTTGTTGTGAACGAATAGTAATACCTAAATTATCCATAGTAATTCTTCTTGGATCATCATTATCAGAAGTATAATATTCATGAATATAGCTGGCATTCGGCTTTCTAATGAAAGCTTTGCCACTCGTATCAGTATAACCGCTACCATCGCCAATAGTTATCTTTGGAGACTTATTTGGATCGCTTTCATCGAACCCAATAATCATCTTATCAGTATCATTGACAGTTAGATTATAAACAGGATATGATGTGATTTGATCTGTGACTGTTGTTTTATTTGAATCAGTCCAATAGAGAAGCTTTCCATTTGCACTCGCTTGTGTGCGTCCAGTGATCACTCCTGTTTTTAATCTAAAATAATTGTCCTGAATGTGAATATAATCTGTCACTTGTCCTAATTCTTCATTTTTTCCATATGTAATGAGTTTATCAACAGTTAATCGATTAATATAACCATATCCAGCAATTACATTATTTACTGTTATTGTATCGCCAGATAAGCGACCAACGCCACGAATATCTAAACTATTCATATCCATATACCCAGCATCAGTATCAATAAATACTGCTCCGTTTTTGCCTTGCAGTTTAAATTTACCCGTCGGTGAAATCCACAGAGGAGCGCTTGACTGATTTTCATGTCCTGCCCATAAACCATCTGATGGATATAGTTTCATCACTCCACCAGAACCATCACGAAGAATAATATAAGTACCTTCTATACCTGAATTAAGAACCCTTATTCCGCTTGCTGTTAAAAATCCATCAGGGTTAACTGAGAACACATCTACCCAAACACTTCCTGATTTCTTTTGAATAGCAAAACCCTTGGTGGCATTCATTAATGATCGATAGGTTTCGTCAGTTCGAGTTGCAACTACCCCATCAGTTGCATCGATAACGACCTTATTATAAGCAGTACCAAATTGCACAGAACTCCATTTCAAAGCATCTGTAATCTCATTAATTATCCGCTTTGCTTGATCATAATATGCCTGAAACGTATTTTTAAATGTTGTTCTGTTGACCTCAGTTATTTCATCCATATCGGCTAATAGCGGAGTAACATAAGACATAAGAGAATTGTATGCACTTGTGAAAGGAGGTATATTGATTAGCGTTGTCGAATGTGCGTCTCTTTGTGATGTTTTGTAGGCATTTGCTTGAGACAACAATTTAGCATATTCAGTAACAATTGTTTCAACTTCTTGTTTAAGCGATAATTTTTCAATAGGTGTTAACTTTCCATCAGTAATCAACGAATCAAATCGACCAATATTTAAATAGCCTGTTTCAACATCTAGCAAAATATCATTTAAATCATTGACAATCGTCAATTTCTTAGCAACCAACTCTTCTGCCCATAATCTACCGTCCGTAGCATTCACATAAAATTTTTTAATCCACTGCTCATTAAGAGGATTCCATTTTTCAATCGAAATTCCATCTGTAGCATTCAATCTTGTTCGATACATATTGTCGTTACGAATAACCGTAACACCTTGCTGATAATCTAAAATTACATTATTAAACCAAGCGCCAAACTGTACACTTGAGTATTTAATAGAGTCATTAATTGCATTGATAATATTGGTCACTTCATCGTAATAGTCTTTGAATTTTTGAACAAATTCATCGCGGTCTATATCGGATGTCGAGTCCATGTTGGCTAGTAGTGGATTAATATATGCTATTAATTCGTTATAAGCTGTAGTAAAGTCAGTTGTATCAATCCTTAATGACGCATCTCTTGAAGTTGTCTTATATGTTTCTGCTTGGTTAAATAATTTCGTGTATTCAGATTGAATTCTTTCTTTTTCGCCTTTAACTTGAAGCTTTTCTATCGAAGTTAACTTACCATCGGTGATGATATTGTCGAATTTGCCGATGTTCATATATTTTTCATAGCTATCAAGAATTAATTCATCTGTTCCAGATAATATTTTTAATCTCTTAGCAGTCATGTCTTCAGCGAAAAGCAATCCATCAACATCTGCATAGAACTTGTCTACAAATTGAGTTCCGTTCCATTGTTGAATCTTGAAACCATCTTCTGAGTTAGCAATGATCTTATTGATAAGATTGGTCGAACATAGTGTATCATTATCATAGCGATTAATCACCATACCGAACTTATCAAGGCTTTCTTCATACAAACCAAGCCTCATAGCAATACGACCACAACGATCAGTGATGGTTGTAGCAGCTCCTTCGGTTAGCCATGTTCCGTCATCATTAGAAATTACAACACGGCTACCAAGTATGATACGTCCTAATATTTGCTCTGCAATTACTCCATCAGGGGAGATCGCAGTTTCAAATCTCAAACCGCCTGACTTTGTAAGACCAATCACAGAATTTGTAATCCTCAAAAATCTTAACGGATCGTTATGATCGGTCACAGTGATACCATTGTCGCCCATAAACACTGTTTGATTAATTGCCATGTTAATCTGATTAGTTGTTTTATCCCAGAAATGCTCGAACAATCTACTCATTTCGCTCGTGTCAACGATAGCTTGGTTCCATTTTTCTACATTACTAACCAAAGAATCTGCTTTTTGTCCTGTTTGATAAAGATATTTCTGTAATTGTTCTTCTGCTGTAGATAAATCTTTATAATTGGCGATAGTTAAGCTAATATTATCGCCTTCTTCATCATATTCAATCTCAATAATCTTAGCTTCTATTCGCATATCAAAAGCATCGTGACGAACAATGATTTTATCCCCAAGACGTAATTTGCCCCATAGTCTTTGTTCTTCAATAATTCCTAGAAAATTCACCATATCGATTTTTAAACTTAATTGAGGTGTTTGAAATTCTTTGAATTTTTTCGTTGATTCCTCTAATAAATCTTCATCGCTTACAATAGATTCGTCGGAATAATCTTCTTCTAAAATGAATTTATCTAATTCTTCAATCTGATAAGTTGCAAAATTATTACTAAAAGAAAGCGTACTTCTAATATCGCTAAGTTCATCATCTATATCGTCTATCTGATCTTGAATACTAGAAATTTCATCTTCCTTGCTCTCAATTTGCTGCTTTTTATTTAGATCAGAATATTTTTCTACGATATTAACTTCATTTCCAGATGTATTATATTCAAGTTGAGTAATAGCGACTACTTGAATCCATACAGTAGAAATTCCTGATCCGCTTAATGATACATTAACATTTGTGTTACCGATGTTAATTTTTCTTGCGACATTCCATTGATTAAGCGACATGGGGCAAATTTGCCCATTTACAGTGAGAGTGATTCCGTAAGGGTTCTCAGAATGAACCAATACAGCATAATATTCAATGTCGCTAATCATGTAATTTCTCGAAAAACTAGAAGTAGAATAAGCGATCTTATCATAAAACATCTTTCCATCTGTTTCTAAGGCTGTTTTTAATTGAACTATTGCCTTTAATTCAGCTTTTAGATTACTTAACTCTTGTTCTTTTGAAATTCTATTACTTTGAAGAGACGATTTGTCGGCATTCAAAGCACCGACTTGACCTCTATATGATTCCTGTAATTCTTGGTAGTCTAAAATTGCATGACACAAACTATCACTCATATGATAACTGTGATTTAACACATTCTTATCGTTATCACGCTCAAACGGATACATCCAATAAGAAAAATCCTCTAAGTATGCCTGTCCATTTGGAGTTAATCTTTGAATAGTAAGCCCGTCTTTACCTCTAGGGGTGAGACGAGTAATAATTTTAGTCGAATCACTTTCCTTATTAATGCTTTTTACCAATCGTTCATAATCTACTTCACCGAGTTTATATACTCCATGTAATTCAGGTTTAATAAAACTTACCTCTCTGTTTTCTGTATCCCATTCTATGATTGCATTATATCGTTCTGCAACTTGAAATATTGCCCCTAGCAAAGTTTCATTATTAAAATCCCAAGCACGATAAGATAGCTCGAAATCAGGATCAATACTGCCTATAGACCAAGAAACTGTTCTAGATAAGATGTCCTGAACAACCTCTCTCATATTTTTAGAGTCTTCTTTATAAACAGAGAATGTTTTATCATTTAATTCTTGTGGTACTGAAACGCATTCAATAGATTTTACTTCTCCCTTATCATCAACCGATTCAGTAATTTTCGTAACAATAAACCATTCGATTTCACTTGCGGAAACCATCTTTACATAATATCTTTCTCTGATGAGATCGATATTTCTTGCGCGTACTCTTCTGTTATTTTCTTCATCATAGTAAGGGAGAGAAAATTGTAATGTGTTTAACTCAGTTAATTTTTTAGTCCGCTTCTTATCATATGCCTCTGATAACTCAGAAAAAACATTCATATCTGCTTTTGCAAGATATAAACGCATCTTTTCTGGTTCTAATGATAAATCAATATCTCCTAGCATTTATTAAATTTTTCACTCCTTTACTATGATTTATATTAGTTTTAGCTGATATCTAAATTTAATCTTAGCGTTACCTTCGACTCTAAATACATTTAATCCCACAGGAAGCTTCATGTACTTCCCATTAAAATTAGAGAACCGATAAACCATTGGAAGATCACTTTCAATATATTTGCGTTCATTATTAACATAAACAGTTTCATTATTAATCAATCCAGTAAATTTAAATTCTTCGTTCTTATTGCTTGTATTAATTAGAGATACATCTCCGTTACCAATCTTTTGAATCCATATTTCAGGAGTGCAATATGAATCACCTTTATTATCAAATATTAAAACTGGTTCTAGTTCAATGTTCATCTCATTTAATATAGGAATGTTTTCTCCATTCGCTTGAAGGAAAACTCTAAAACGCAATAAAACTCCACTCAAAGGAATATTAACATTAAGTTCTGGGATTTCAGAATTGTTCTGCAACTCTCTCCATTCAGACCATTCGTTTCCCCCATTTGTTGAGAATGAAGATAGTATGCGAACGTAAGTCCCCTCTGGTTCAATAGAATCCCAGTTAATCTTTGTTATTGCTCCGTCTCCATTGAGATTCAATAAGATGTTTTCAGTTTGATAGAATCCCTTTTTCCCGAACAATTCTCTCCATGTTTTCATTTAACCCTCACTATCCTATCTTTGCAACAGGTCTAAAATGCACAGAAACACCTGATTCCTTCCATTTAGTAATACGATAAGATAACCAAACAACTTGATTATCAGCAGTAGCAGTACCATTTACAGTTGACCAAAGTGGCTCTCCTGTGCCTGAATATCCTGCTTGTACACATTTATAAAAGCGATCATTGTTAATTGTAGGAACGACAATATTTCCTACTTGATAAGCTTGTGATGGCTGCCATGTTGTCACGTTGCGTAAATCTTCAGTAATAGATTCTGAAGAAGTTAGCCATACTGGTGACAATGGAGCTGAATAACCTGCTTGTACACATTCGTAATAGTGACCATTATTAATTATCGGAACAATTAAATCACCGACTTGATAAGCTGTATCCGCAACCCATGTTGGACAAGCCCTACCTGTTCTTATATTGATAAAAAGAAAGTCTTCTCCTTCGCTCTTATTTTTTAAGAAGACTAGTTTATCCCTATTGTAAATACCAGAAGTAGGTAGGCTATCTCGAAATTCAGGAAATGTCTGATCTATTATTCTTAAATTTTCCTCCATATCAATAAACGACTGTTCTCCAATATCATCAATAGAGGGGATTTTTAATCCGATATTATCTGTTGTACTCATTAATTCACCTCACAATATTATGAATTTATTGATTTAATATCTCTCGCCAAGTTAGATGCAAAGGAAGATCTCTCCATCTAACAGTATCACTGCTTAATGTTAATTTATCGTTCTCTACTATAGTTTGATTATGTGTCCCGTTAGTAAAATCGTTAACCAAAATATTCTCTATTCCACTGTCCCAATTATAAAAATCATCAACATTGGGCTTGTATGTAATAGGAGAGAATGCATATGAATCATTACATCTAAAATTTATGGTAATATAACCTTGTCTTAATGAATTGTGAACGAGCATTGGTTCATCTTCGTAAAGAACATAATATATTTTTTCATTGTTATTAGAGAATGTCAGAGGAACATAATATTCTGGTTCGCTCAGCCATCTTCGGATAAAGTTTAACTCTTTCTCATCCCAATGTTCCTCAAACGCAAAATTTACAGTCAATTTAAGTGGAGCTTTTTCTTTTCTTTGAAAATATGGTTTATCTCTTCCGCTAATCTTAGTTTCAATGATTGATTGCGATGCTGCAAAATACTCCTCTTGCATACCACCTTCGAGACTTACATTGAGCATATTTAAATCTTTAGATCGTACTCCGTTAAAAGTGAAGTATAATGAATCTTTAATTGTGATGATATTTCCCTCCTTTCACAAAGAAAAGAAGGTAGATTTTTCTACCTTCTTCCAATACGAACACCTTTTCTACTTAAGCTACCAACAAATTTTTCAGCAAAATCCAAACCGTCTTTGACTCCACCCTCAATGAATACATCGATCTTGCCAATAGTAGTACCTGTATTATTTGATACATTACTTGTTACAGGTTGAAACGCGGACAATGAGCCAAGTGCGCTTGAGATAATTTGGTTTGCAAAATTGTTTGGATCGTTTAGGACTAATTCTTTTCTTTTCAGTATGGCAGGAATCTCATCGGACTTTAGATATTTCTTAAGCCAATCACTTATTTTTCTACCTGTTCCAACTTCTCCTCCATCGTGATAATACTCCAAATCTTTTAAGTCAGCATAACTTCCATCTATAAACTTGTATTTGTCTCGCAATTCATCATTGCGAGATTTAAGTTTATAAAATTCATCTCCTTTATTGCTACCCATAGCTTCTGCTCTTCTTTTGTTCTCAAGATACTCTTTCCAAGCAGCTTCTCTTTCATTAAGCAATTTGCTTTCCGAGTTTTGAGTGTTACTTGGAAATGATGGGATTTTATCAAGGTATTCAAAGTCAAGTTGGAAGTTTGAATTCAATGTTGAGAACATTGTTCCCAACTCTTCTGCTTGCTTGGTTAATTCAGAGAATAGTTCTCCATATTTGGATTTAATAATTGCTAATTGCCCTTCAACAACAGCAGTATCATCGCTCATGAGATTCTGTTTCATTTCATAATAGAACTTTTCATCTTCCAACATGGACTGATATTTTGATTCAATCTTTTCTTTCTCTGTCTCAATTCTTTCTAATTCGCTTTCATGACGCTCATCTTCTGCTTCTTCTAATTCAGAAATGTGCTTTTCTCTATCCTCTAGCAGATCCTCTAAAGTATTGCGCTGAAGAGTTCTTTCGCGCTCACGTCTTTTATCTTCAATTTGTTCTCTGATGTTCGCAAGATCTTCTTCTAATTCTTTAACTCTTGCTTTTCCTGCCAACGAATCATCTAAACGAGCGAGATTTAATTTACTTTGAATATCAGATTCTTCCGATATAAGCTTGCTCATTTCACGATCATAATCTTCTGTTTCGTTCTCACGTTCAAAAGCTTTTAGTTGAGTGTCGATAATTTCTTTAATACTGTCTAACTCTTTCTTATATCTACTCATCGTGTTTTCATGATTCTTTTTCTCTGCTTCTTCGATTCTATCTAATGCATCGAGTTCTAATTCTTTTTGTTTTTCAAGCATCTTTTTGTAATTGGCTATTATGTTGTCTGCCCAAGATTCACGATCTTTTTTTATGTCATTTAATAAATTAGCAGTCTCTAATTTATATTCTCTGTTGAATTTACGAAGATTCTCTAACTCAGTCTGTAGCCTTATTTGCTGGATCATATCAAGCTCTTCTGCTAGATCCTTTTCTAGTTGTAAAATCTGCAAATTCATCTGAGCTTGTGCAGCAATTCTCTGTTTAATTATTTCAGCGTTAATTTCAGCAATTCTCTTTGTATCTTCTTCGGAGTTACCTAATAAGGATTTTTCATATTCCAATTCCTCAATAGATTGATTAAAACTTCTAACTAATGATTCCGCTTGTGCCTGACCTATTTCCCTTGAAATGGCGATACTTTCACGATAATAATCTTTATTATACTCTTGAAGGTAATCCAATTTCGTTTGAACTCTCATACGCTCTTCGTTGTTTATATTGGTAGTTAATTTTCTTTCGAGTTCAATGATTTGATTATTTAATTTTTCTCTAGCTTTTAAACGCTCTTCTAATATAGCTTCGCTGATTTCTTTTGCTTTCTTTTTGTCTTCTTCTGAATCCCCCAACAAAGACTTTTGATACTCTAATCCTTCAATAGTTTGATTGAAGCTATGCACTAAAGCCTCAGCTTGCACTTGACCTAATTTTTCAGCTTCCTGAATAATTTCTAAATTAACGCTATTACCAAGATCAGCGTATTTTTTTCTGTTTTCTAGCGCAATTTGACGCATAGGTTCGGAGGTATTGGGATCGTTTATTAACTTATCGAGCGCTGCAACCTCATTAAAAATTCTTGTTTTTTCAGTTTTTAGGGCAGTTATGATTTCTTCTGTATACTTTACTAATAATTCTTTTTCTTCTTGCGTATTAATGTTACCCAATAATGATATCTTTCGATTAGATCTTGCAACAGAATCGTCGGCAACGGACTGGATTAACTCTAGAGTATTGTTTACAGTATTATTAATCTCCTTATAAAGATCGTCAATAACACCATTATTTTCGATGATTGCTTTAATATACTGTTGCTGCTCGTCAAAAACCTTTTGCATTGCTTCTTGAGCTGAGCCAGTTTTCAATGCATTGTAATCATCAAAATACTGTGTTGTTGCTTCACCATTCTTATCGAACCACAGAGACATGTTTTTGTATTTGCTATTATTTTTTTCAAGATTATTCTTTGATGAGAGTAATTCTTTATTAGCCTTAATCAATAAGTTAATTTCTTTTTTTTGGTTACGATATAAATCGTTAGTATCTGATAGCGCTTGATTATAATTTCCAGATGCAATTAATGACTCTATACTTTCTTCTAATTTCTCATTAGTTTCCGCAAGTTCATTTGCCGCCTTATTTATCTCATTGATTTTTGCTTTAGTAGGATCAAGACGTTTTGGTGCATCCTTTGACGAAGAGGAAGAGGAAGAGGTAGATTTTTTACTAGATTTAAAACTTAATGGTTGTTCTAGTATTTTAAGTTGTGCGAGCAATGTGCTATATTCTTGAGTGTACTTATTTAATTCCTCTTTTTCTTCCTTGGTAAGACCGCTACCTATCATCCAGTTGTCAATGGAATATCCAGCTTTTAGGTAGTTTTCATAATACTGTCTGATTAGATTTTGTTTGCTTTCTAACTCGTTCTTTTTATTCTCAACGCTTTCCAAGGCTAAACGAACCTCTTCGGCTCTTACCTGTCTTTCAATTTCAGCAACCGACTTTAACATTTCTCCGTTATTAAATGTTAAATCGCCTGTTTCTGCTAAATATTTAGCTAAAGTAGGGTATTTGTTGATTAAGTCAAGCATAGTGTCATGTGATAAGCTTTGACCATCAGCTAAGGTTGTATATGCAGAAGAAAGATTGTTGATGGAAGACATAGTGTCATCAATGGATTTTTGTAATCCTTCGATACCTGACATTCCGTCTCTCATTGCACCAGTAAATCTGACAACGCCGTTCTCTGCAAATTCAACAGAATCGTGAAATAACTCAACACCTGCGGCTATTGCTTCAGCTTCGTTTTTATATTTGCCTAACGACCTACCAGCTTCGTCAATGACTTCTAGAGAAAAGCCTTTTTCTAAAGTGGTTGCAAGCATCGATAATATTTTATTTGTTTTATCGGCGCTAATTCCACTAGATTCAAGATTAGTCTTAAATACGTTCCAATCTGTTTTTCCATTTTGGATACTAGATTGAACTTCAATAATAGCTTTTTTTTGATTTTCTGATAAACTTAATAATTCTTCTGTTTCAAAAGAAGCAGAAGCAGCCCCAAACTCAGTTCGCATGTTAGCAATAGATTTTCCAAGTTCTGTGATCGTATCTTGAGCATTACTATATGCCTTTTCTTGATCTTCAACGCTCTCTGCAACTTCGATATTCTTTCTAGCTTCTTCGGCTTTATTAAACAAATATTTTTTATCTGAACTACTAAGTATATCATATGACTGTGACAATCTGAGATTAGCTTCAACATAATCATTAATTCCGTAAGCCAGTTCGCCATAAGCTTTTTTAATCTCATATGTAGCTTCGTCTATTTGTTGCTTAGCTTCGTCAATATCTTTTTGAGATACAGCAAACGGAAGCCAACTGTTTTTAGCATCTTCTGCTAGACTCAGTTTGTCTTGAGCTTCTTTTAAAGATTTTTGTTGTTTTTCTATGTCTTGGAAAAGATTATCTCTATTTTTATCTCGTTCTCGTCTTGCGGCAATATCTTTATGTTTTTGCAAGTCCTTAAGACGCTCTATTTCTAAAGCGATCATATCGGCACTGTAAAGATGCGCTTGTCCATTTTTATCAACTTCAATTGCTAATGAGGGGAGCAACTGATAAAGATCATTTTGAACTTGTAATAACTTTTCGCTTTCGGAAGTATTAAGAGATGTTTGCGTTGACAAAGATCTATAATCTTTAACTAATTCCTCAATCTTTTCAGAACTATTCCTTAAAGATTCTACACCGATTTCTTGTTCTTCTTTTGCTTTTTTTACTTCTTCGGTATATTTTGCCCATTGAGATATTAGATTTTCCAATAGAATCCCTAATCCAACAAATGCAGCGCCTACTACTGTTGATGCAACTAGTCCTTTTAACGAAGTTCCCAATGCCATCAAAGCTGCTCTTGCGGTTTTAGAGTTAATTTCTAAAGAAGCAATCCCCTTACCGAAAGTTACTAAGGAGACAGTCGTAATTCTAAAATTCTTATTAAGAAGAGCTATTGCTGTAGCAACTGCACCTAACACTGGTGGCAATAATCCGACTTTATTAACGACCTGAGTAAACATCGAAGCCAAACCAGTTAAGCTATTGGTTAAAGCAATAATAGTATCACCAATTATTGCATCTCCCATAGCAAGAGAAAATTCTTGCCATGCTGTTTTCATTAGATTGATACGTGCTTCGTATGATTCCATGTATGCCGCGTTTTCGCGCATCGCTGAGTTTTCTGAGTTGATTGCATACGCAGTAGCTTCGTGAGCTATTTGTCTGTTGTTTACAAGTGCGAGGAAACGGCTAAGTTGATAACGCATTTCTGTTACTTTCCCTCATATAGCGAGGTACTGACTACTCTGTTACACAGAGCAGCGGAAGAGGTACTTCCAAAAGTGTCTTTACACTTGACCTCTTCTCTCTATGTTTCCATAGATGCTCAGACTTTTTCTTTTACTCAGAGAGTAAATTGGCGTAAAGTCGTTACGGATTCTGTTTTGTGAGAGTTTTTAATTTTTTATCTAGATCACTTAAATCTTTTCTATACAGGTCAATTAATTTTATATTGTTCCTTTTACACAAATCTATTTTGAAGTCCATTTTACGTTTGTAATAAGGTTTTTCTGGCATACCAAAATATTCTATAACTATGCTTTCGTTGTTCAATTTAACCAGCCAATCACACCTTTTCAAAGACTGAGAGTACCCTTCGATAAAATCTGAATAGTAAACTTCTTTTTCATATTTAATATTATTTTCTATTAAATACTCAGTTATTGACAGTTCAGCTTTTGACAAGCATAGATCGCCATTTGAAGCATAGTACCAAGAATCTTTTCCGAACAACCTCAAACAATTAATATCTAGACCTGCTTCTTTACAGGCTATTGAGTAATTTCCAAAATATCGAACATAAGTAGAAAGAGAAGGAATGTTCTTATTAGCTTTCATGTCATCACCTGATGGAGTTCTACCTAACTCGTTTGCATAATTTTTTAAGTGTGTAATCAGTTCCTCTTCATCATATTCTCTTCTAGCATTCAATTTTTTCAATCCTAAGTTTTTACCTTGGTCTTGAATTGCTTTCACTGTTCTGTTAGGAAGGTATGTATTTTTAATATCCTCATTTAACATGCTCTCATAGACTTCTATTAAAATTTTATTTTCTTCTGGAGTCCACTTCCTTCTAGAAGATAAGCCAATTTTATTGGCTTTGCACATTATAGAAATTTCAGTTCTACTAGGCAAATACCTTTCTCTGAACTCAGAAATGGACATAGACTCATACTTTTCTCTAAGGATTTTTAACTCTCCCTCAGTCCATGCGTCTTTTCTAGGCTTTCTTTCTTTTTTATTGTTTATTTTCAATTCTCCTTGCCTCTCTCACAAGACAGTCTTTCCTCGGTGTTGCCTTCGTCTTTATACGTTAAGGTGTTCGCCGATATAGCCAATTTTGCACTATTATGTCGCCATAATAGGGAGCCGTTATTTTAACCCGCTAATGCAACCGCTACGTTCTGCTTAGTTTCTTCGTTAACATTTTCAAATGCTACAGCAACTTCGTCTAGAATTTCTGTCGCTGTTTTTAATTCTCCGTTGCTTTTATGAATATTGATCCCGATACTAGCTAACGCATCGATAGCTGAATCCATTGTTGTTAGTCGTGAGTAAATGGTCTTCAGGCTGTTGCCAGCTATTGCGCCCGACTCACGAGTAATCTCCATTATCGCTGCACTGTCTCCGATTAATTCATGCATAGAAACTCCGAAGGTCTGTGCGGCTGAGGCTGACTTCTGTAAAGCTATTGCTAGGTTCTTTGAATCGACAGCCATATTATTATCAACTTCATTAAGGGAATCTACAATCTTAATACTCTTACTTGCTTCGATATTAAATACCGTCATCGCAGCAGTTATAGCATCCATAGCTTCATCTGCTGATAATTCTGAAATATTCTGAGCTAACGTAGCTGATTTTGTTAAATCTAAAATTTCTGATTCACTAAAACCTTGTCTAGCAAATCCCGTTAATGCCTCATTAACCTCGGTAATAGATCGACCTAATTCTTTAGACAATTCAATACTTCCACGAAGTAAATTATCAAAATTAGTATCTTCATTCATTACTCGCTTTAACTCTGTAAGCTGCTTGTCTACTTCTAAGATTGTATCAACAGCGGC
>Ga0065721_10005137_pt1 | contig 17920 bp, 14 predicted proteins | sample Mesricmetagenome_FD_59108 | JGI IMG/M metagenome (GOLD analysis project Ga0065721, IMG submission 59108) | Mesophilic microbial community from rice straw/compost enrichment Sample: eDNA_1 v2 (version 2) | ecosystem: Engineered > Solid waste > Grass > Composting > Bioreactor | place: USA: Davis... | reverse complement strand
GTTATAGTCAGAATCTGAAGGTGAGCGCGAGACCACGATTTCGGCATGCGACAAAGACTTTTGCATTGTTCTGAAGTTCCAGGTGTCGGCGATATTTGCGCGCTCCTTTACGCCATAGCACTATGCCCGTAACAGTCATCCCGGTACCGCTTACTAGCATGATCAGGCCTATAGCACCGGCAGGATCACCCTCCTCGTATGTTCCGTATGGGGTATTAGTTTGCGAATAATAAACATCGTCCGCGGTGCTTATCAGGGCGACGCCGCCCACCATCAGGGCAGCTCCGGTAATGGTGAGCATTTTGCCTGTTTTCTTCATCCTGACACTCGGACCTGTTGCAGGGGTGCCTGCATCCATGACAACTGCAGGCATGACGACAGGAGACTGCGTTTCAAGCCGCGCAGTTGCTACTTGAGCGTAAACAAAATTGTTTGCAACAAAAAAGGTTGCGATCCAGATGCAGACCGCGTTTATCAGCAGGTATTTCATACAACGGTTAAACCGGCGTGCTAGACGTACTGGTTGAGCATCACCGGCATCACCAGCATCAGGATGTCTTCATCGGCATCTTTCTCGGCGGGAAGAATAACGCCAGCCTTGTTAGGTGCAGACATCGTCAGACGGATCTTGTCGGAATCGAGGTTGCTCAGCATTTCGATAAGGAACTTGGCATTGAACCCGATTTCAATATCCTCCCCTTCGTGTTCGCACGACAGGCGTTCATTCGCTTCGTTCGAGAAATCAAGGTCCTCCGCAGATATCTGAAGCTCACTTCCGGTGATTTTCAGGCGTACCTGGTGAGTTGTCTTATTCGCATAGATGGAAATCCGCTTCAGCGCACCGAGTAAGTCGCTGCGCTCAATGGTCATCTTGATATTGTTTACCGTCGGAATGACGTTCTCGTAATCAGGGAAACGTTCATCGATGAGACGGCAGATCATGCGGATGTTGCCGAATTTGAAGAATGCATTCGAAAGGTTGAAGTTCACAGTTACTTCGGTGTTTTCCGAAGGAAGTGTTGCTTTTAAGAGGTTGAGGGCTTTCCGCGGAATGATGATAGTGCTTCCATTGTCGCTCTTAACGTCTGATCGGCGATAGCGCACGAGACGGTGGCCATCAGTTGCTACGAACGTAGTGTTCTTGTCACCCAGGTTGACAAACACCCCTGTCATTGCAGGACGGAGTTCATCGTTGCTGGTTGCGAAGATGGTATTATTGACAGCGCGGGCGAGAACTTCGGTTGAGATTTCGGCGCTGAAGTCATTGCTGACATTCGGCACTTTCGGGAAATCCGTGGCGTTTTCACCTGAGAGTTTATATCGACCGTTGTCAGAGATAATCTCAATGCTATATGTAGACTCGTCTATTGAAAATGTCACCGGCTGCTCAGGAAGGTTTTTCAACGTATCCAGGAGGATGCGCGCAGGTACCGCAATGCTTCCTTTTTCTTTGGATTCTACCTGAATTTCGGTGATCATAGACGTCTGAAGGTCAGACGCTGTAACCGTAAGACTCCCTTTGTCGAGCTCAAACAGGAAATTTTCAAGAATCGGAACAACCGGATTTGTCGTGATTACTCCATTAATATTTGAGAGTTGCTTGAGCAAATAAGCCGAGTTTACGATGAATTTCATTTTCGCAAAGTAGTGGTTTGTAATTTATAGCAGCGGTAAATTTATAAAGAAAACGCAATAATAAAACGGGGCGGTTAAAGTGCAAAAAAAGGTGCAGATCCGCTACCGCTTTATGAAAAATTCTTTCGGTCGGAGCAGTGGAACTAGCTGCTGGCGTGGGAGAACCGCAAACATTCCGGTGTGGGTGACACCCACGAAATCCTGTCCATATTCAAATACCCGAAGAGAATAGATCCGGTTGCCGATATCGGTTATGGAATATTCGGCAAGTGGCTGTGATTGCCTGAGATTTTCGAGTTCGGGATTACTTTCCAGATATTCCGACGCCCTGAGCAGCGAAAGGTCGTCGAGGAACGTGTTCAGCCTGGCGGTATCGGCCTCAGCGACCCCGGCGATGACAGCCTGATTTCGCGCCATTTCAACGGTGAAGTTGCCCGCCGGATTACGGAAGGTCGTTTCCAGCTTGCGGAAGTTGGTCCAGTTGAAATCGAAGATCAGCTTTTCATGCCACTGAATCGCAGGCAATTCAAAGATTCCGGACACGTAGACGCGATAGCCGGGAATGACCATCAGATGGGGTTGGTCGTCTCCTTCCCGGAGGAAGTAAGCCTGCGTTTTTGCGGCGTTTCCGCCGGCGAAGAACCCTCCCACCTGGCTTTCATTATTAAATAAGAAAACGTGCACGCCTTTGTCTTTAAGCCATCCCGCCACAGAATCACGCATTGAGGTCGCCACGGGGCGCTTCGGCTCAGCCTGTTGCAACGTGGCAAACAGTACCTCGACAAGCCCGCGGTCGGCCGCAAATTCCTCGTTTATGCGCCAGCGATTGTTGTCATAATGTAACGTCAGCTCTCCGCCGGCAGATTTCATTACTATGCGGTTTACCTCCCGCAGGTTGAAATCGCGATAATAGTCCGGGGAAACATTAAAGCGGGATCGCCCCGGCGTAAGTGCTACGGCAGCAACGATACCCGTCAGAAGTACCAGAAAAATGATGATTTGGCGTTTGTTACGTGATTCCTGCATATCAGAAACTGGCATATCTGCGTTTTCGGATAAATGACCGCACCACGCCAAAGGCAATCAAAACGACCAACGGGAGGCTGACGTTTACTATTTGCCAGAATGTTTTTTCATCCTGAATACGCTGACGGTCAAGGGGTCGTATTTTGATTTGCTTGTTCCGGGTCTGAATCAGCCCGGCCTCATCCGTCAGGAAGGCGAGCGTATTCATAAGGAAGTCGCGGTTTGCAAACGTATAATTTGAGAACGGGTCGAATCCGAGCTCCTGGGGCTGTCCGGATCGTGGATTGATTTCATTTCGGGCGATATCGCCGTCAGCAATCACGACAATCCGCGAAAAATCGCCCTCGGGGCGAAATCCTGCAGGATCCGCACCTTCGGGAAGAAATCTGTTTTTATACAGGGACGTAAACTTCCCTTCCAGCAGATACCCGATCGGGATGGCCGACTTGTCAAACTGTGCCGCCGACATGCTGCGAAGTTTGTCGACCGAGATATTGACCGGCGCACCTACGGACCGCGAATATTTTGACGTCACCAACAGCGGCGTCTTTTTCACTCCTTCCGCCTTCACCGTATCGATGCTGCTGGCAAATCGCGTGATCACTGCGTCAAGATTTCTCGTGATCGGATGTTCCGGATAGCTGCTAATCAAGGGGAAAAAAGGCCAGTCGATCAGTTGCATCTGAGGCTTTCCGCCCACCTGCCCTGTTACGATAGGATACAACGCAGCATTCTGATCCTGGACCAGATCAAGGTTAACGCGCGCTCCATAACGGAAAAGCTGATCGTCGAGGTTATGTCTATACGGAAACGCAAAGTAATCCTCCCTTGACGCGCTATCCATACTCGCCTCAAGCTTGTCGATGAGGAACATCACTTTTCCTCCGCGCATGATAAACTGGTCAAGCCTGTATTTTTCGAGCGGTGAGTACTCGTATTTTGGTTTCGCCACAATGAGCACGTCGTATCGCGACAAGTCGCTTTTCCGTGATAAGTCTACGCGGAATACGTCATAAAACTCCAGCAACTGATTGTTGAACGCAGCGATTTCAAGGCTATCGAGTTCGCCGTGGCCATCGACAAATCCGATTTGTTTTCTGTCGGTATTGACCAGCTTGTGAATTGCGTTGGCAAGTTCGAATTCAACGCCTTCGATCGATTGGTTGATGATTTCTTCCGACGATGCAGCCTTGTTGCCCTTTAGCAGCATGACGCCAGTTTCGAAACCGCCATAGCTGATTATTGCTCCGGGGAAGATAATTTTTTCAACGCGTTGGCCATCCTTCTTGTCGACCACATTGGTAGGTTGGATTCCGCGTGCGGCGAGGTCGGCCATAAATTCGTTGCGGGCTTTTTGGCCCATTGCCGTTGCCGGATCTGTGAACGCATAGCGCACCCGTTTTCCTGAATGAATACTGAATTCTTCCAGCGTTTCTTCAATGCTCTTGCGGAAGCGTCTGAATCCGGCGTTGAGCTCACCGCCAAGGTACACTTCGACGTACACCTCTTCGTCAAGGTTTTCAAGCAGGGCGATGGTCTGATCCTTGATCGTATAACGCTTTTCTTCCGTGAGGTCAATCCGAAAGGAAAACAGATTGGCGATGATATTCAGCAACACCGCCAGGAGGATCATGTTTACGATCCAGAGCACGTCGCCAAATCTTCTGCTCTTCCAGTTTACCATTGGCGGATACTGAGGTTTAGTTTGGTGAGTGAGAGCATGACCAGAATGACGGTTCCGAAGAATATGACATCGCGGCTGTCGATGAGACCTCTTCCGAGTGATTGATAGTGTTCAACGAGGCCGAGTTGCTTGATGAGCAACGCATTCGCTGACCACACATTGAGCGCAGACAGTGATTCAAAACCTGAAAACAGGATGAAGCACAGGAAAGCTGCGATGATAAAAGCGACGATCTGATTCCGCGTAAGGGAAGATGCAAGGATTCCGACTGCGCAGAATACCGCGCCGAGGAGTACCAGGCCGATATAGGAACCGATTACGCCGGGGGTATCAATGTTGCCAGGCGAGGCGCCGAGTTTATAAACCGACACGTAGTAAATGATCGTCGGCAACAGCGCACAACATACAAGCAGGAAACACGCGAGGAACTTGCCGAGGATAATATCCCAGTCGGATAGAGGTTTTGTTATAAGAAGTTCAATGGTTCCTGCTTTCTTCTCTTCCGCGAAGCTTCGCATAGTGATTGCCGGAATAAGGAAGATTAGCACATAAGGTCCGAGCCTGAACAGTGTTTCCATGTCCGCATATCCATACTCGAGCACCGACGTTTCCGGGAATACCCACATAAGCAACCCCATGGCGATCAGAAACACACCTATGACCACATAGGCAATGAGTGAATTCAAAAAACTGTTAAACTCTTTTGAAAGGACCTGGATCATGCTTTTTTCGAACGCTGCAAAAGTAAGGTTAAATTTTCTAATGCTGAACGGGGTTTTGCGACGTCAGGATCTGGAAGATATCCTCCAGTTTGCTTTCCTCTTGTCGAAGCCCGACCAGCGAAAGGTTGTTGTCAGCAGCGAACCTGAAGACTTCAGGGCGAATGTCGGCGCCCGGTGCAGTTCCTAGGCGATAGGTAAATGCTTTTACCTCGTTGACAGACACAACGCCCGGGATACCTGACAAAAGCGTGGTCGCGACTTCATTTTCGAATTCGACGATCACAAATTTTTGATCCACAGCCCCTTTGAGCAGATTATCCACCTGATCATCGGCCACGATATTGCCGCGGTTGATCACGACCACGCGGTTGCATAACGCCTGGACTTCCTGCATGATATGCGTCGAGAAGATCACGGTCTTGTTTCGGCTGATTTCACGGATGAGCTTGCGGATTTCGAGCAGCTGATTCGGGTCAAGGCCTGACGTTGGTTCATCGAGGATCAACACCTGCGGATCGTGAATCAGCGCTTGCGCCAACCCCACCCGTTGCCGATATCCTTTGGACAGTGCTTCTATGCGCTTGTTCTGTTCACGGGTGAGGCCACACAGCTCGACCATTTCGCCTACGCGTTTCCTCAGGGCGGAGCCCCCCAGGCCGTAGAGTTTACCGATAAACGACAGATATTCGTGCACATACAGGTCGAGATACAGCGGGTTGTGCTCCGGCAGATATCCCGTGATTTTTTTGATTTCCTTCGGATGCTCTAAGACGTCGAATCCACCGACTTTAACCACACCCGATGTCGGAGGTAAGAAACAGGTCGCAATTTTCATCGTTGTCGACTTCCCGGCGCCGTTTGGCCCCAGAAAACCGACAATTTCTCCCGTTTCCACAGAGAATGAGATTTCGTTCAGCGCCTTCTGCTTGCCGTATACTTTGCTTAAATGCTGTATCTGGAGGGACATTTTCCGCCTAATTTTGCGTAAAGTTTAAAGATTTCACTCAATAACATGCAGTTATTGCACAAAAGTTGTTACCAGTGAATGTTAAAGAATATTAAAGACGTTGATGTTAAGACCCGATTTTTACAAATTCGCAGTTATAATTCAAGTTATGCGACCTTTCCTACTATTTTTTTGTCTCTTTTCGTGTGTTTCACTTTTCGCCCAGCAGGGGTATGACATTCAGTTCCGCGTTGACGGATGGAAAGATACAACGGCCTACCTGGGACATTATTATTGGGAAAGCACCTACATCAAGGACACCGCGAAAGTTTCCGGCAACGGTGAGTTTCGATTTAGCGGTTCGAAACCTCTGCCTCCGGGCATGTACTTCCTGGTGCTCGACAAGACCAAAATTTTTGACATCGTCATAGGAGAGGCGCAGCGTTTTCGGATGGAAACCAACGCAACTGATTACGTGAAGAACATGAAGGTAACAGGTGACCCTGACAATAGCCTGTTCTTCAATCAGATGAACTTCAATATGGAGCGGCACATGGAAGCTGAGCCATTTATAAAAATTCTCAGAGACAGCACTGCATCAGAAGCGAGTAAGGCAACGGCGCGGGAAGAATTTTCCCGGATCAATGAAAAGGTGCTGGCCTATCAGCAGGAGCTTATCGACAAGAATCCGAAGACTGTCACAGCCTTACTACTGAAATCAAGTCAGCCTGTTAAGGTACCCGATCCGCCAAAGAAGGCCGATGGCACCATAGATTCAACGTTTCAACTGCGCTGGTATCGCGCGCACTTCTTTGATAACATCGATCTTTCGAACGAGGCGATCGTACGGATGCCGCGCCCTGTTCTGAAGGAAAAGATCAATGAATATCTCGACAAGCTTTTTGCTCCGCAGGCCGACACGCTTGCAAAGGCCATCGACGACGTTATGAAGCTTGCGAAGAAGAACCAGGAATCGTACAAGTATGCCACGTGGATCGCGCTGGTCAAGTATCAGCAGCCGGAAATCATGGGGCTTGACGCTGTTTACGTGCATGTATTCGATAAATATTTCGGAAGTGGTGAGATGGACTTCTGGATCAGCGACAAGACGAAACAGACGCTCAAAGAGCACGCGGATCGTCTGCGCAAGAGCCTCATCGGCAAGACCGGGCCCAACCTGATCATGCAGGATCAGAACTTCAAAGCCCGCGAGTTGTATTCCATCAAGAATCGGTATACCATTCTATATATTTTCGATCCTGACTGCGGGCATTGTAAGGTGGAAACGCCGAAGCTGGTGGACTTCTATAACAAGAATAAGGCGCGTTTTGACGTCGAGGTTTTTGCAGTAAGTGCTGACACCTCAATGGCCAAAATGAGGGACTACATCAAGACCATGAAGATGACATTCCCGGTGGTCAACGGTCCGCGTACGTACGTCGGCCCGTACCAGGATCATTACGATGCGTCGACGACGCCGTCGCTGTTTATTCTGGACAGCCGCAAGAAGATAATCGCAAAAAAAATCCCGGCAGAGAAACTGGAAGATTTCTTCATACAGTACGAGAAGTTCCAGAAGACACAGGCCTCCGGAAAGCCGAAAACGGGCGCTCCATAGGTCATCGTCGGACACCCTCGCGTTCACATTCGGACACCCCGACCGGCCTGGCGGGGTAAAAAGCCACTTTACGGTTTTGGTAAAGCTTTTGTAACTTTTTCGGGGAAATTGAGTCTAATAGATGCAACTATTTGTCAGAAAAGTCAATCAATAGTAAAGATCACTGACAAGTAGCTTTCAAACCACCCAAAAGTTATGGCATTTCTTGAGAAGATATTTGGAAAGAAGAAACCTCAGTTGAAAGCACGCTGCCCGATCACGAAGGAGCCGATTGAAAACGGCTACGGATATTTGTTGACAACGGCGCAGGTCATCACGTCGAGGAAGTACTGGGATATGGTTATGACGGAGCCAGAGACCATGTCTTACACACTGTCGCATTTTCAGAATCAGCCTTCGGGAACTCAGATGAGATCGATGATTTTTGAAAAATACAGCACGGTGTCGAAGCCATGGATGGTTTCCGATTCATGTATTAACCTTTTCGAAGGTGTTGACCGCAAGGAAGCGCGGGAAAACGCCCGGAAGTGGTGGGAAAACAATGGTGAATACGAACCCCAGAACAGTGGTCCGGCAGCCGATGCACTTGATTCGTCAAGCTTCATGAGCTGGAAAGAATACGCCATCCAGGAAGCCGGACGTTCGCGCGTTAAGAAATAAAGTACTAATTGTGGTACAGGTTGAGAGGCTGCTTCATCCAGGGGCAGCCTTTTTCTATGTCAGTTGTTTCTGTCGATCGTAAACTGAACCAGTTGGATAAGGGATTCTTTGTATTGGGAATCCGGGAATTGATGAAGCATCGCCAACGCCTCCTGATGGTATTTTTCCATTGCTTTCTGCGCATAATCGATCCCCCCGGAAGCCTTTACGAACGCGATAACCTCCTTCACCTTGCGCGGGTTGGAACTTTCATTCTTGACGATACTGAGGATTCTGCGCTTTTCCATCCAACCTGCGTTCGACAGCGCATAGATCAGCGGAAGCGTCATTTTTTTCTCTTTGATATCGATGCCAACGGGTTTGCCGATTTCTTCTTCACCATAGTCGAAAAGGTCATCCTTGATCTGGAAGGCCGTGCCTATGTGTTCCCCGAACTTATGCATAACCCTGACTTGTTCGGGGGTCGCGCCCGATGAGCTGGCTCCCACAGCACAGCACGACGCGATCAGCGATGCAGTTTTTCGGCGAATGATTTCAAAGTAAACATCTTCGGTGATATCCAGACGGCGTGACTTCTCGAGTTGCAACAGCTCGCCTTCACTCATGTCTTTGACGGCTTCGGTGACGATGCTGAGAATGTCGAAGTCCTTGTTTTCGACAGAAAGGATCATCCCCCGCGACAGAAGGAAGTCTCCGACGAGCACAGCCACCTTGTTTTTCCAGAGTGCATTAACAGAAAAAAAGCCGCGGCGGTAGTTGGCTTCATCCACCACGTCGTCGTGAACGAGGGTGGCCGTATGAAGAAGTTCGATAAGGGAAGCCCCCCTGAACGTTGATTCACGGATTTCGCCACATGTCCCGGCGCTGAGAAATACGAACATAGGACGCATCTGCTTCCCCTTCCGTTTGACGATATAACTCATTATTTTGTCGAGCAACAGCACCTTGGTTTTCACCGAAGCGCGAAACTTTTGCTCAAACTGCTCCATTTCCCGAGCAATGGGGGCTTTGATATCGTCCAGACGGAGTGACATGAAGGCGCAATATTACACATACTAGTTCAATCCTCAATGTCCTGTATCGCGCTTTTGGGCGGTTCCGGTAATGCTTAGTTTATCTGGTGAAGGGCGCATTATATAGACAAATTTTCTTTACTTGTACCTGGGCATCTGCCATTTAAGCAACATTTCCCGACCCAGCTGCATTCGTTATGGAACATAAGATACCCCGCAATCCTATTCTGGAATTGATTTCCTATAACCGGGATAGTTTTGACCGCATTGACAACACCACGCCGGAAAACATTTTTGCGGGACTGCATGATGACCGGGTGAACTGGATCAATGTTGACGGGCTCTTTTATCACGACATCATCGAAAAGATCCAGCAACATTTCAATCTGCACAGTTTGCTGATTGATGATGTATTGAGTGATCAGCGTCCAAAAGCCGAAGAGTTTGACGACTACCTGTTCCTCACATTAAAGATGTTGTATCGGATCGAAGGAAGTCATTTCGACTATGAGCAGATCAGTTTTGTGTTGGGTCACAACTTTCTGATCTCCTTCCAGGAAAAGGAAGGCGACTTGTTCGACGGTTTTCGGGAGCGAATTCGTCTTGATCAGGGCCGTGTAAGAAAACGCCAGGCAGATTATCTGCTGTACCGGCTGATAGACATAATCGTTGACAGCTACTACAATGTTCTCGACAAGATCGGGGATATCATTGAAGAGATGGAGGAAAACGTTTATGAAGGACCGTCGGGTAGTGAATTTCATACGATCCAGCGATTAAAGAAGGAGTTGATTTTTCTCCGGAGGGCTTTGTATCCGCTACGGGATGCGCTAAGCAAGCTGGTGAAGGATGAAACAGGATTTGTGAACGATGAAAACACCCGGTTTTTCGCCGACGTTTATGATCACGTTGTTCACCTTATCGATACGGTTGATACGTATAAGGATCTGACCTCAGGGTTGCTCGACGTTTACATGAACGCCATGAATAACCGGCTCAACGAGGTGATCAAAGTGCTGACCATTATTTCAACTATATTCATTCCGCTCACATTTATTGTAGGTGTCTATGGAATGAACTTTAGGTTCATGCCGGAACTAAACTGGACATACGGGTATTATGTGGTGTGGGGAATTATGATTGCGATTACTATCGGGATGCTCGGTTTCTTTCGCTACAAGAAGTGGATCTGACCTGGTATTATTTTATTTCAACTAAAACCTTACTTGCTTCTCTTTAACCTCGGAAAAAAGGTGGCAGAAGATATCTTTGTCGGACAACAAAGATTTCTAATTTCTTGCAACAACATGTCCTGAATGGCATTACCAATAATACTGCTGCTAATAGGTTTCGCGATCCTGGTAAAGGGGGCGGACTTTCTTGTACTAGGATCCTCGTCCGTGGCCAAACGCTTTAATGTTTCGAGCCTTGCGATTGGTCTTACCGTCGTGGCATTTGGCACGTCAACACCTGAATTGATCGTCAGTGTTCTTTCTGCTGTTAACGGGCGAGGCGATGCTTCATTCGGAAACATTATTGGAAGCAACAACTTCAATACCTATCTCATCCTTGGTACAGCCGGGTTAATTTATCCACTTGTCGTTCAACGCAACACTATCAAATACGAAGTTCCCCTTTCGTTCTTTGCTGCCGCGCTTTTGTTGGTATTGGTCAATGACAGCCGCATATGGGGATCGGGGTCTGACGAACTGTCGCGCATGGATTCAGCAATACTCCTGATTATATTTCTGGCATTTATGTACTACATCTTCCAAATGATGAAGCGCGGTGCTAACCTTGAGGAATCATCCATTCGTATGTTTACCCTTCCAGCATCTGTGGGCTTGATCGTGCTGGGTCTTGCCATGCTGGTTGGCGGCGGAACGCTCGTGGTTGAAAACGCCGTGACGATTGCAGAACATTACCACTTATCCGAAAAGCTAATTGGGCTGACCATACTTGCGGCGGGAACGTCCTTGCCGGAATTGGCAACCTCTGCCGTAGCCGCTTATCGAAGAAATACAGACATCGCGATTGGAAATGTAATCGGTTCAAACATATTCAACCTGACGGTAGTGCTGGGCATCACCGGGTTAATCCATCCAATTCCTTACAACTCATCCATGAATTTCGACATCATTGTGATGGGCTCCGGAGCAATTGTGTTGATGATCTTTATGTTCACCATCAATCAACGCAAGCTTGACCGTTGGGAGGCGTTTTTATTGTTCGTGGGATACATCACCTACGTGGTCTATCAGATCTTTCACGACCAGCCACTCAGTCTCGTATAAGTCAGCAACAAAAAAAAGGTGCAGCTGCTGCACCTTTTCTCATTGCAGGTATATCGAAATTAGATTTTTTTCTCGAGTTCGTCAATGCGAGCCTGAGCTTCGGCTTTACCTAAAGACAAAGATTTCTTATAGAGTTCGATTGCCTCGCGAAGCGTTTCTTTCTTTTTACGGGGAGCAAGTTTGGTACGATTAGCGGCTTCTTCCACTGCCTGAGCGCGTGCGTAGAAGGCATCCGCTTCGCTCATTTTGCTTTGAATCATCAATTCCTGAATGCGGGCTTCGATGAGGGCGAGTTCCTGAGATTTTGCTTCGATTTCCTGCTGCTTTTCGATAAGCTCAGCTTCCTGCATGCCAACGGTTGAAATGAGGTTTTCGTTTTCATTCCGGTAGCGTTCTACCTGTTCCTGCAGTTCGGCAATCGTCTTGGTTTTTTCTTCCAGATCTGCCTTTAGTTTTTTTATAGTTGCTGAGAACGCATTTGATGTTGACTTTGATTTGGACAGCGTCTTTTCCAAATCAGCAATTTTGCGCTGTGTGTCTTTTACGTAACTATTAATCTCGGTCATCCGGCTTTTGTAGTCATCATAGGATGTACCTTCCACCATATTAACGCGGAGGAGCTGCCGGCTTGCGTCGATGGAGTCCATGAGCACGCCTACTTCCGTCAACGTTTTCGCCATCCGTTGGCTTATTTCAAGCTCTGTCTGCAACGAGTCGATCTTCGATTGCATTTCGTCTTTGTTACCGGGTTCACAAGCAACGGTTACAGCAGCAATCATCAAACAAAAAACTAGTTTCTTAACCATAAAGGTTGATTTAAAGGGTTTCAATCCTCAAAAATACTCTGGAAAAGGCGACATTGCCCTCAGCCTACGACAATTTTTTAAGCCGTAGGTTGGCACAAAAATGTGTATTTCATTGAATATTAATATTATCTGACATTTCTTTTGGTATTATAAACGGCGCGCTAACTTTGCGACCGTTTTTTCAAAAAACAAGGTTTAGCCTCTCATGCAAAAATTAATTACTACGCGCACGCGTATAGCTGATCTTGGAAAACCCCGGATTGTTGTCATTGGAGGAGGCTTTGGAGGCCTTGAGGTAACGAAAGGCCTTAAAGGTCTGAAAGCCCAGACTGTTTTAATCGATAAATACAACCATCACTGTTTCCAGCCACTGCTTTATCAGGTGGCAACCTCAGGGCTGGAAACCAATTCTATAGTTTTTCCCTTCCGAAAGCGTTTTGCAGGCCAGCAGGATTTCTTTTTCCGCCTCGGCGAAGTAACCCGTGTCGTTCCGGAAGAGAATTACATCGAAACGTCTATTGGCAGCATCAAGTACGACTACCTGGTGATTGCCAACGGTGCGACCACAAACTTCTATGGAATGAAGGATGTCGCTGACAATGCGATCCCAATGAAAACCATCATTGATTCCATCAAGCTGCGAAACATTATTATCAGAAATTTCGAGAATGCCCTCCTGGCGGAAGATCCGGATACCATGAACAGTTTTATGGATTTCGTCATTGTAGGCGGAGGTCCGACTGGCGTTGAATTGGCGGGGGCTCTTAGTGAACTTAAGAATCATGTTTTTCCTAAGGACTATCCGGAGCTTCAGATTGACCAAATGGATATTCACCTGGTTGAGGCTACAGGACGTCTGTTGAATGGGATGGCCGAGAAGTCGGGGGCAAAGGCTCTCCAATACCTGAAAGACATGGGGGTTCACGTGCATTTGAATCGTTCGGTCAAGTCTTACGACGGCAAGGAAGTCGTTTTTGGCGATGGCACAACGCTCAAGAGCCGTACGTTAATCTGGGCGGCAGGCGTGAAAGGCCAACCTATCGAGGGCATCCGTACAGAGGCCATCGGCCGCGGAGCCCGTATTCTGGTCGATGAATACAACCGGGTAAAGGGTTATGAAAACGTCTTTGCCATCGGCGACGCAGCACTTATGCATGGTGATCCGGGATTTCCCCTTGGCCACCCGCAGATGGCGCCGCCAGCGATGCAGCAAGGCAAACTGGTAGCTCAAAACATTCGACGACTCCTCGAAAAGAAACCTATGAAGCCGTTCCGATACAAACATCAGGGGAGCATGGCTACTGTAGGACGTAATCGCGCGGTGGTTGAACTGAAGAGCTTTAAAACCCAAGGATTTCTAGCGTGGCTGATCTGGATGTTTGTACACCTGATCTCAATTATTGGTTTCAGGAACAAGTTTTTTGTTTTTCTGAGTTGGCTGTGGAGTTACTTTAGCTACGACAAGAGCAATCGGTTGATAATCGCCCGTCCGCGCGACGGCGTTCAATAATGGCAACGTCAAACGACAAACACGCAACCCCTCTTTCCGCTGCCGGCGTACTGATCTCTCTGGGAATCATTTTCGGAGACATCGGCACTTCGCCGATTTATACCTTCAGATTCATCGTCGGCGATCACGTTATCAGCGAAGACTTGATTATCGGCGGACTGTCGTGTGTTTTCTGGACACTGACGCTGATTACATCAATCAAATACGTTTACCTCGCCCTCAGCGCCGACAACAAGGGTGAAGGAGGTATTTTCGCGCTCTATGCACTGGTCAGACGATATAAAGCCAGCTGGGTAATCTTCCCGGCAATCATTGGCTGCGCCACACTTATCTCCGACGGATTTATCACTCCCGCAATCAGCGTGACATCAGCAGTTGAAGGCTTACGCGCCATCAATCCTGACATCTCTTCAAACACGATTCTCACCATCGTAGTGGTAATACTCGTTGGCCTTTTTCTATTCCAGCAGTTCGGGACAGGCGTGGTCGGAAAAGTATTCGGCCCTATCATGCTCATCTGGTTTTCGTACATGGCAGTTATTGGTACGATGCACCTGATGGATGACGTCAGGGTGCTGAAAGCATTCAATCCTGTTCACGCAATTGACCTGCTGACCAAATATCCCGGAGGCTTTTGGATTCTGGGAGCTGTCTTTCTCTGCACAACAGGTGCCGAAGCGATGTACTCAGACCTTGGTCACTGCGGCAAATCCAATATGCGTGTAGGCTGGGGGTTCGTGAAAGTCGCGCTCGTGCTTAACTACTTCGGACAGGGCGCATGGCTGCTCAACCATGAAGGACAAACACTGGACAGCATGATTCCATTTTTTGAAATAATGCCGGAGAACCTGAAGCTGTTTGGAATTCTCATTGCAACACTGGCCACAATTACAGCGAGCCAGGCGCTCATTTCCGGAACCTTCACCCTGGTGAATGAGGCGATGAAACTAAAGCTTTGGCCAGCTGTTAGGGTCAGATATCCAAGCCAGATCAAAGGACAGATTTACATTCCGGCGATCAACTGGATTCTGCTTATCGGATGTCTTCTCGTAGTTTACATCTTCCGCGAATCTTCGCGCATGCAGGGCGCTTACGGCCTGGCCCTGGCGGTCGACATGCTAATGACAACATCGCTGCTGATTTTTTACTTTTCCGTTTCGCGCAAGTCGACCTTCAGGGCGGCGATGCTCGCGATTTTGTTCTTCTCTATCGAAGGTGCGTTCCTTGTTTCCAATCTCAGTAAGTTCAGTCACGGTGGTTGGTTTTCATTTGCGATCGCAGCCATCTTCTTCCTGATGATGTTCATTTTCATGCGTGCCCGGCGTCTTCGTGAAAGACATACGGAGTTCGTCGACCTCAAGCATTATGTGGGAATGATTCAGGACCTTCAGGCCGATACGTCGGTGCCCAAGGAAGCCACAAATCTGGTTTATCTGGCAATGGCCGACAGCAAGCGTTACATCGACTCAAATATTATCTATTCAATCTTCAAGAAAAGACCAAAACGCGCCGACGTCTACTGGTTCATTCACGTGGAGACTGTTGACAGCCCATTCACGAGCAAATACGTGGTTGACACCATCATCCCGAAAAAATGCTTTTTCATCCGGATGAAACTGGGATTCAAGACAGACCATCGCGTGAATCTCCTCTTTTCGAAGATCATTCATGAAATGGCGGATTCGGGAGAAATTGATCTGACCAGCCCGTACAATTCGCTTCACAAGTACAGTATGATGGCCGACTTCAAGTTCATCATTCTTCATTCCTGGGCATCATCCGATAGCGAGATTTCCAACTTCGACCGGCTGATTATTCAAGGGTACCGGCTATTGAAAGAGTTCAGCCTTTCGACAGAAGAGCTCTATGGTATTGAGGCGGCGAACCTTGAAGTTGAAAAGGTACCCATTCAGGTCGGCCCCACCGCTAAGGTCAAAATCAAAAGAGAACGGGAGGACTAGACAGTGCGAATCCGGACACGTAAGTCCAGAATCGCGCATACCGGACAGACAGGACCCTTGAAATCAATGCATTTCGCCTTATCTTCAGCGATAATCATAAATGGCATTGAACTTGGAAAGCCTGCGGCATGCTGAAAAACTATNTCATNATCGCGCTCCGGAATCTGCTGAAGCATAAGNTATTTTCNGCAATCAATATCCTCGGTTTGTCNGTGGGCATCACCTGCTGCTCTATTCTGGCACTCTANATTCAGGACGAACTTAGTTATGACCGGCACTTTGAGGATTCGGAGCGGATTTTCCGCGTGACCACGGAGATCCGGGAAGGTGATGCTGCGCCGGAGTATCTTCAGCGTACCTCTCCCCCTATCGCCATGGCCATGCAGGCTGACTTTCCGGAGGTGGAGGCAGCGACTCGGATTGTTAATCCGCCTGAGGTGGAGCGACACCTCATACGATATGGCAATGAAACCTTTTACGAAAAAACAGGCTACCTCGTCGACTCTACGTTCTTTAAGGTCTTTTCTTACGAACTCGCAGAAGGCAATCCAAAAACCGCGCTATCCGGCCGCTCACCTATTATTCTATCTCACCAGCTTGCAAGAAAATTGTTTGGCGACGAGTCGGGCATCAACGAGAACATAATCGTCACAAGCGGATTCTCCTCCGACACATTCCGGGTAACCGGTGTGCTTAAGCCTATTTCCCGGAAGTCGCATGTAAACGCGGATTTTTATATGTCGATGAACAGTGACGGGTGGGGTGATCTCATCAACGGGATGACGACGTGGAGCGGACAAAACTTTATGTTCACCTATGTCAAGCTTCGCGAAGGGACAAACACTGAAGCACTGGCGGAGAAGTTCACGCCGTGGATAGAAAAACACGGTGGCGACGAAATGCGGGCCATGGGTCGCAAAAAACGACTTGGCCTTCAGCCCTTGAAAGATGTTCACCTGCATTCAAGTCACTTTGCGTTCAACCTTGATCTGGCCCCGACCGGAAGCATCTGGTATATCTATGTCATGGGGTCAGTTGCGGTCTTTATTCTACTGCTGGGATGTATCAACTTCATGAATCTCACTACAGCCCGTGCTACACAACGCGCCGCGGAGGTTGGCGTACGCAAAACCATGGGTGCAGGTCAGCGCGAACTTATCGGACAGTTCATGGGGGAATCACTCGCAACAGTACTGATCGCGATCCTGGTTTCAGTTGTGCTCGTCCAATTCGTACTTCCGTTCTTCAACATGTTTGCAACACGTTCGTTGTCGATAACAAGTGAGAATATTTCGTTTTATATCATCGCCCTTATCATCATAGGCCTGTTTACCGGTGTTGTGTCAGGTATTTATCCTTCTTTCTTTCTTGCGGCATTTGAACCTGCGATCGTGCTGAAGAACAAAGGCGTTCTCAATTCATCGTCGTCATGGATGCGCAAAGGGCTGGTAGTAATCCAGTTTGTTATCGCGATCACACTCATTGGGGCAAGCTTTGTGATCCATCAGCAACTCGCCTTCGTTCAGGATCAACACCTCGGCTTTGCTGTCGACCACAGAATTATGATACCGATGCGTACTCCCGAAGCGAAAAGAGAGTACACCTTGCTGAAGATGCAGTTTGAACAGGTTACCGGAGTTAAGAAAGTGTCAGCATCNACGAGTCTGCCCTTCACGCCATTGCTTCGCGACATCCGTCTTCACAAGGCNGACGGAAACATGGACAACGGAGAACATCACTTCATATGTAACATCGATGAGGACTACTTCCAGATGCTTGATATTCCCCTTGTGGCGGGAAGACATTTGAACAGAGATATCGATCGGCAGACCGAGAACTTCAGCCGTATCATGGTCAACAGAATGAGCCTGCGAAAACTCGGCATAACCGAAGAAGAGGCTTCCGGGCAAAAACTCTATTGGACAGGCCGTCTGAGTGGAGCGACAACAGAAACTACGCTGATCTTTGAAATTGTGGGAGTTGTTGACGACTTCCATCAGAACTCGTTGCATTCGGGCATAGACCCCATCCTGTTCCTCCTGCCC
>Ga0065721_10050795_pt1 | contig 17924 bp, 16 predicted proteins | sample Mesricmetagenome_FD_59108 | JGI IMG/M metagenome (GOLD analysis project Ga0065721, IMG submission 59108) | Mesophilic microbial community from rice straw/compost enrichment Sample: eDNA_1 v2 (version 2) | ecosystem: Engineered > Solid waste > Grass > Composting > Bioreactor | place: USA: Davis... | reverse complement strand
CGCTCTCCAGCTACGAGACTGAACTCGCCCAACTCGCTCGCGGAGACAATTCCGGCCACCGTCGTGCGCAGAACAATATTTTGATCCGCGCGTTGAGAAATGGCTGCTTCCTGCGACAACGCATTCGGCTTGGGTAAACGCAGCAGAATTGTGTCGCCGGCCTTCACATTCAGATGCGTGGCAAGAGCGGCGTTCAGCCAGACGCCGTTGGTTGTGGTCGCGATGTGCGGATTACCGCCCATTCGTTCCCATCGTGCATCCACGCCGAGGAGATTCACCTGATTCGCGCGCGCGCCACCATCGCCGCGGGCGACCGTTGCCTGGAATTGGAGCACGGGCGCAAAGTTTCCGCCGGAAAATCCCTGGTAAACATCGGTGTAAAGTTTTTGAAAATCGGTCGCCAGCTCAGAGCGAAATAAACGGTCGCCGCCCATCAAAGCGAAGTGAATGGTGCCGAGACGTTGTTCTGCTTGCGCGCGCAAACTGCCGCGCACGGAATCGCCCACCACCAACGCGCCAATCAACGCCGCACTGCCAATGGTCGCGCCCAGTACGACGCCAAGATGCGAGCGCCAGTGAAATTGCAAACTGCGTTGAATGAGCGCGCGAATGGTCATAAACACCAAATTCCCACCTCAAAGTTCCAGAGCGAAGTCTGGCATGAAACGTCAATGCACTGTCCAAAAACTGTTAGCTGATGAGGCATGAAATTCTCTGAAGCTTAAAGGTTGGTGCTTGCAGATTCTGCTGCGGCGTTCGGTGTTTCGACCAGTTTTCCACCGCTGAGTTTCAACACGCGCTTCATCCGGCGCGCGAGGTCCATCGCATGTGTCACCACAATTAATGTCACGCCTTCTTCCTGATTAAGTTCCACGAGTAACTGGCCCAGCGCGGTGGCTGAGGTCTGGTCCAAAGCGCCGGTGGGTTCATCAGCGAGCAATAACTGAGGTCCATTGATCAAAGCCCGAACAACAGCAGCGCGTTGCCGTTCGCCGCCGGAAAGTTGTCCGGGCCGATGATGTAATCGATCGCCAAGGCCGACGCGTTTGAGCAAGCGTTCGGCGCGAACGGACGGCGGTTCGGCAGTCGGACTATCAGATTGCGCGCTGGCCAGTGTTGGCACGAGGACGTTTTCCAACACGGTGCATTGCGGTAGCAGATAATGGGCTTGGAACACAAAACCGATTTGCCGATTGCGGACGTGCGCGATTTCGGTTTCGTCGAGCGCAGCGAGATTTTTTCCTTCCAATAACACTTCGCCGCTGGAGGCACGGTCGAGTGTGCCGATGATTTGCAGCAAGGTGCTTTTGCCTGAACCGCTCGGCCCGACGATAGCCAGCGATTCGCCGCGCATCACGGTGAGAGAAAGATCGGCGAGCACCGGGACGTCCGTCGCGCTGCCGTTTGCGGCGTACTGCTTCGAGACATGCTTCAATTCCAATAAACGCTCAGGCGCAGGCATGGAGTTAGTGTTGCGCCAAAATCGTTAAGGGAAACAGGAAAAATTCGCCCGCGGGCGGTGGATTGCCGCGATGATTTTGCCTAGCGCCGTTTGTCGTCGCGGGCTGAGGCGGGAAATTTTTGCCGGGCACGACCGCAGGCAAAATGGATTTCTTGTGCGAAACCAGCGGATTTTTGCGCGACCAGGAATTTCCCTGTGGCTGGCATGGCATTGGCTTGGAAGGGAATCGCGACGTTTGAACATCACGCAATGAAACGAACTACGAACATGACTAAAATGAAATGGCTGACGCTGGCTGGCTTGGTGAGCAGTTTGAGCGTAGCAACGGTTACCGCGACGGAAGCTGATGCGGAATTGAATTATCGTCCTTTTACCTTTAGTGCCGAGGCCAGTACGCTTGGTTTTGGTGGCTCGTTTAACTGGCGCTTTCACGATCACTTCGGTGCGCGCGCAGGAATCGCTTACTTCAGCTATTCGCGCGATCGTGAGGAAATCGAAGGCATCTTTTACAACAACGATCTTACGTTGTTATCCGCGCCGCTCACCCTCGATATTTATCCGTGGGCGAACCGTTCATTTCGTGTCTCGGTTGGCGTCCTGGTGAATCAAAGCGAACTGGAATCCGTCGTGCCGCAAGATCCGGTTGCGGGCAGTACGTTTATCACGATCGGTAACACCAGTTACGATTCGTCTGCGATTGGAAACGTGAATCTCGACGTCGAGCCGAATGCCGTTTCACCTTATCTGTCCATCGGTGGCAGTTTCTATCTCGATAAAGCCAAACATTGGTCGCTCAACGGCGAAATCGGTGTCGTCTTCACAGGCGAACTCGACGTGTCCTTGAGCAACAGCGGGCCTGGCGCGGTCAATCCGGCGGACCTTGCGCTTGAGCGGCAACAGATTGAAGATTGGACGGACGATTTCCAATTTTACCCGATTCTCAAAATCAGCCTCAGCTATTCGTTCTAGCTGCCATCAGAGTTGTAATTCAAAGTCGTAGCGGTTGGTTTTGAAACGCCCCGGGCTCGTTTGGCCGGGGCGATTTTATTTTTGGCGATGGCTTGAAGTGAAATTGCGTTAACAAACTCAAGCTTCCGCCAACAACGATTTTATTTAACGGACGACTTGTCTGCGGACAGATATGTGATGAGGCGCGCGCTGCGGCGATACGAAAAATACGAATACGCCCATTGAAACAACACAGCGATGCGGTTGCGTAATCCAACCAGAAAAATCAGATGCACAAATAACCAGGCCAGCCACGCGGGAAAGCCGGAGAATTTCAGTTTGCCGATCCACGCTACGGCGGCAGAACGGCCAATCGTCGCCATCGTGCCTTTGTCCCAGTACGCAAAAGCGGGTCGTTGGATTGGCGTATTGGTGGCGCGGGTGTTGATTTCATTTTTCAGAACGCGCGCGACGTGTTTGCCCATCTGAATGGCTGCCGGGCAAACGCCGGGCACAGGTTTGCCGTCCGCTTGCAGCAACGAAATGATATCGCCGATGGCAAATACTTCCGGATGACCCGGCAGACTGAGATCGGGATTCACTTTGATGCGACCGGCTTTGTCCAATTCGACGCCCAGCTTCGCCGTGAGTGGATGGGCTGCGACTCCCGCTGCCCAGATGATGTTGCCGGCACGAATGATTTCGCCGTTGGTGAGTTCCACTTCGCCCGCCCGCATATCTTTGACGTAAAGATTATTTCGAATCTGCACGCCGAGGGCTTGCAACTGACGTTGCGCACTTGCGGAAAGATCTTTGGGTAAGTGCGACAAAACGAGTGGCGAACCTTCAACCAGAATGATGCGCGCTTTTTCCGGATCAATGCGGCGAAAATCTTTGTCGAGCACCGTGCGAGTGAGTTCCGCAAAGGCCCCGGCGAGTTCCACGCCGGTCGGCCCGCCGCCCACGACGACGATGGTCATCAGCCGCTCGCGTTCGATGGGATCGGGTTCGTTTTCCGCGCGCTCGAATGCCAGCAGAATTTCGCTGCGAATGCGTAGCGCGTCATCAAGTGTCTTGAGGCCGGGAGCGAGCTGTTCCCATTCCGGGTGTTTGAAATAACTCGTGCGCCCACCTATTCCGATGACGAGATAATCGTAATTCAGTTCTCCTTTCTCGAGAATGACGCGGCGTTGCGCGAGATCTAAATCCACCACGCTGTTGAACAGCACGGTGATGTCCTGACGCTTGGAGAGAATGCCGCGAATCGGTTGGGCAATTTCCGGTGCGGACAGACCGCACGCGGCGACCTGATACAGCAGCGGTTGGAAGAGATGATGGTTGGTGCGATCTACCACCGTGATACGGGCGTTGGGATGCCGAAACTTTTTGCAGAAATTCAGTCCGCCGAAACCCGCGCCCAGTACGACCACATGGATTGGTTTTTCCCCGACCATGCCAGCAATGTGGAATAGCATGAAGGAAAAGCAATAGACCGAAAGTGGAGGGCAATCTGAATTCGCACTGCGCCGGAACGGAAATCGTTCAATTAACTGCGCTTCAATCTACGAACATCAGTTCGTTCGAGAGCAGTAAAACGTGGGCGTATTTTTCCAGCGGCGAAAGCGAATTGGGTGTCGTGGTGCTGTTGGCCAGGAACTCATTTGCCCAGCGCACTTCGCGGGTTTCGGCGGGTCGCTGGAAAACGATTTGATAGAGCGCCTGCACTTTTTGCGTGTCGTTTTTCGCGGCTTGAACTTCCGCACGCTTCACGAGTTGTTGCGCCTGCGAAATGACAAATGGACTGTTCATCAACGCGAGCGCCTGTTGCGGCACGGTGGTGTGGAAGCGGCCTTGATTGCTGACATCGGGATTGGCGAAGTCGAACGTGCGAAATATGCCCGGCAGATTTTGACGGTCAATCAACGCATAAATTGTGCGCCGCGTCGGTGGAGGATTCGCACCCAAATCCACCGGCAAGCCACCGATGGTTAAATCAATCTCACCTGCCACCGCGAGCAACGTGTCACGCAACGATTCGAAATCGAGTCGGCGGCGTGGCACGTGATGCCAGAGATGATTCTCCGGATCGGCGGCGAGATTTTTGGCGTTGGCGTCACCGCTCTGTTGATACGTCGCCGAAAGCACGATGAGACGATGCAGCTTTTTCGTGCTCCAACCGTTTTCCATAAATGTCGCTGCAAGATAATCGAGCAACTCATGATGCGTCGGTTGTTCAGTGCGAACGCCAAAGTCGCCTGGCGTACGCACGATGCCTGCGCCGAAATGATGGAGCCAGACGCGATTCACAAATACCCGTGCCGTAAGCGGATTTTCCGGAGTCGCAATCGCGCGCGCGAGTTCGAGGCGACCGCTGCCGTTGGTGAATGGCATGGGAGTTCCCACGCTTAATACTTCCAGAAAACGTCGTGGCACTTCCGGGCCTCGGTTGCCGGGATTGCCGCGAATGAACACGGGTGAATTGTGAGGCTTCGCTTTATCCACCAACGCCATTGCACGCAGCGGCACACCGGGATGTTTCCAACTCAACGCTTCGATTTTGTTGCGTAACGGCGCCGCGCCTTCGCGCAAGCGTCGGGCGTGAAGCTTTCGCACTTCATCATCCGGCAAAAATGCCGGTGAGCTTTCCGCGTAGAGAAACTGTCGCAGCGCCTCGCGATCTGCGTCGGGAAATGCCGTTGGCGCCGGCTGCGTTTCTTTTTCAGCGTTCTGAATTAACTGCGACCATTCGTTTTGAATCCTGCGCAGCAGGTTTTGGTAAGCTTCCGCAACCTGCTGAAGCGATTCGGGCTTTCGTTCGGCGATGGCTTTAATCAAAAGCGGGTTGGCTCCGGGAGTGTCGGTTGCAAGCTGGTTGAGCACACTTTGCGAAGGATGCTCAGCGGACGCGGATGCATCAGTCGCCGATGAAAAATTGGTTTCGTTCAATTTCGTGAACGCAAACCACGGCGCGAGGATGGGGTCGTTTTGAGTCGCACGCTCATTGAGATGCGTCATCCAACGGCGCAGAATTGCGGGCAATAATTTGCGATTGCCGGCGAAGTCCTCGAATTTTGAGTCGTTGTCGAGTTTCGTGGCATCGTGCGCCGCGAGAAGATAATCGCCGACGCTTTTGCGCAGGTCGGTGCGGAATATTTCAATTTCCTTCGCCTCGAATGCCGCGATTTCTTTTTCAATCTTCGCGACTTCTTTGAGGTAATCCTGATACGACGCGGAATCTTCGATCGGCTTGAGCAATGGCAGGTCGCCGGGTTCTTCACTGCTCGCAAAGATGCCGTGCAACGCATAGTAATCCGCCGCAGAAATCGGTTCGAATTTGTGGTCGTGACAGCGTGCGCAACTCACCGTTAATCCCATCGTGCCCCGTGTTACGACGTCAATGCGATCATCAATGATGTCGTTTTGATTGTTGAGAAAGCGACGCCCCAGCGTGAGAAAACCCAATGCGGCGAGGGAACTTTTGTCTTCACCGGAGACAAGTTGATCAGCGGCGATTTGTTCCCGCAGGAATTGATCGTAAGGCTTGTCTTCGTTGAATGCGCGAATGACGTAATCGCGATACGTGTAGGAAAATTTGTAGCGCCGCTCTTCGCCGCCGGCGAGATAGCCTTTCGTGTCCGCGTAGCGAGCAATGTCGAGCCAATGGCGGCCCCAGCGTTCGCCGTAATGCGGTGATGCGAGCAACCGTTCCACGAGTTTTTCGTAAGCATCCGGGCTGCGATCTTTCACGAACGCTTCAACATCAGCAGGTGTCGGTGGCAAACCGGTCAGGTCGTAGCTCAAACGCCGAATCAACGTGCGGCGATCGGCTTGTGCTGCAGGCTTGAGTTTTTGTTCCTCCAGTCTGGCGAGAATGAAATTATCCACCGGCGTGCGCACCCATTTGGATTTTTTCACTGCGGGTGGCGTGGGTTTGTGCACGGCTTGAAACGCCCAATGCTTGGCGCGCGCTTCACTCACTTCGGTCATCAACCGTGGCGCATCAGAATCTTCGGGCATCGGCGCGCCCATTTTTACCCATGATTCGAGCAGCGCGATCTGGTCGGGCGGAAGTTTTTTGTCCTTCGGCGGCATCTGCAAATCTTCGTCCGTGTAACGCACGGCTTTGATGAGCAGGCTCGCGTCGGGATTGCCGGGTTCAAGCACTGCGCCGGAATCGCCGCCTTTGAGCAGCGCGTGGGAAGCGTCGAGGCGCAGGGCGCCTTTAACTTTTTCCGCCGCGCTATGACACGCATAACAATGCTCCGCGAACAACGGGCGGATTTTGGTTTCGAAAAATTCAATCGCTTCTGGTGTCGCAGATGCGGCACGTGAGGTTGAGGGCTGGGAAAAACAGACTGCGCTCAGGACCAGTGCTGCTACGGATCTAAAAAATTTGCGCGAACACCTGGATTCACGCCGGATGGAAAACCGGCGCTCCAGGTCATGGTGCAGGCGAGCCTTGATCATTGCGCCTCCAGAATTACGCGATCAACTCCTTCACCACGTTTCCATGCACATCGGTGAGGCGGAAATCGCGACCCGCATGACGGAAGGTCAGTTTCGTGTGATCGAACCCGAGCAGGTGCAGAATCGTTGCGTGCAAGTCGTGAACGTGAACGGGTTTTTCCACGGCTTTGAAACCGAATTCATCCGTCGCACCATGGACGTAGCCGCCGCGCACGCCGCCACCTGCCATCCACATAGAGAAACCGTAGTGATTATGATCGCGTCCGTTTACTTTTCCGGCGTTTGCTCCGGGCGTGGGTAATTCAACGGTCGGAGTGCGACCGAATTCGCCGCCCCAGATGACGAGCGTATCGTCCAACATGCCGCGTTGTTTGAGATCTTTGAGCAACGCGCCGATCGGTTGATCCGATTCCTGCGCCAATTTGCGATGGCCATTTTCGATGTCGTCGTGATGATCCCACGGTTGACCATCGCCGTGCCAGACCTGGACAAAACGGACGCCGCGTTCGAGCAAGCGCCGTGCAATCAACATCTGTCGCGCTTGTGTGCCTTCGCCATACATCTTGCGAACGGACTCCGGCTCGCGCGAAATATCGAATGCATCGGTCGCGTCCATCTGCATACGATAAGCGAGTTCGAACGATTGTACACGCGCTTCAAAGCGCGCATCGGCGGCGCGGCGTTTGGCGTGTTGTTCGTTGAGCTTTTGCAGGAGATTCAGTTGAGCGCGCTGTTCGTCGAATGAGAGGGATTTGTTTTTGATGTTCTCAATGAGCTTCTCGACGTCCTGATGCGAAGTGTTGATGTGCGTGCCTTGAAAAATTCCCGGGAGGAACGCGCTTTGCCAGTTTTGCGATTCCTGAATCGGATAGCCGGGGCACAACGAGACGAAGCCGGGCAGGTTCTGATTTTCCGTGCCGAGGCCGTAAGTAATCCACGAACCCATGCTGGGTCGCGGCAATCGCGCATCACCGCAGTTCATCAACATCAACGACGGCTCGTGATTCGGCACGTCCGCGTGCATGGAGCGAATGACGGCGATGTCATCAATGCTTTCAGCAACGTGCGGGAACAATTCACTGACCTCGATGCCGCTCTGGCCGTATTTCTTAAACTTGAATGGCGATTGAAATGCCGCGCCGGTTTTGCGTTCGGTTTTAAGGTTATCAACCGGCAATGGCTGGCCGTGAAGTTTCGCGAGAATCGGCTTGGGATCAAAAGTATCAATGTGCGACGGGCCGCCGTTGGCGAAGATGTGAATGACGCGTTTGGCTCGGCCGGGAAAATGCGGCGCGCGCGGGTTGAGCGGATTGTGGCTGAGTGGATCGGCGGCGAGTGCTTCCGGGCCGAGTAATTGTGCGAGGCCCAGCAGGCCAAAGCCCATGCCGCAGCGCCGGAGAAAATCCCGACGCGTGAGAAAGCGGTCTTCCAATTTCGGTTGATGATGTGACACGGGCATGTTTGCAACGGTTTCGCAATTTCCCTGACGCGTCAACTCACATGTTTATTTTATGAAAATGAGGGATTTAGGTTTGATAATCAGCCGGAGAGAGCGTTCTCGTGTTCCTTATCTTCTGGGCGCGGGAAGATGACGCAGGAATGAGGACGAAGGTTATGGCTCATCCGCCCAATCGGGTGATTCGGATTGGCCTAACGCGGCGAGGAGGAGAGATTCGAATGCGCCACAGACTTCCATCGCAATGGCGTGGCGGAAGTTTTCCGGAGTCATTTCCGGCGGCTGGCCGGGGTCGGGTTCGCCCAATGCCAGCCAACTGCCGACGCGAACGTCGTTCAACACCTGAAGCAGAAAATCAATTTCGGTCGCTTTGACCTCGAACAGAAAGTGGCGGGCGTGTTTTTGAAAACGTTCCGGCGCGGCGAGCAAAGCATTGACCATCTGTTTTTTCTCGGCGCGGTGTTCGGCGAGGGATTCTTCAAGCAAGCGCTGATTTTCGTCGGAGTGCGCGTCGGGAGATTTTGTCAGGCGATGATGTTGCGCGGGAACGAGCGGATAAAGCTGGAGCATTTCCAGAAACAGTTCCTTCTCCTGGGCGTTGAGCTGGAAAACAAAGCTGTCCGTCGTGGCGTGATGTAATTTCACGACTCGCGCTCCATCGTAGCGTTCAGAGTGTAATTCTGGAGTTGATGCACGTAATGTTCGGCTTTTTCCATGGTGGTACGGACTAGCACGCTTTTACCCTCGCGATGCACCTCCAGCATGTGATGTTCGGCGGTTTCACGATTCCAACCGAAAACCTTTTGAAAGACATGCATCACGTACGTCATCAGATTGACGGGGTCGTTCCAACAAATCACGAGCCACGTGGGTTGAAGTTCGGAACGGGAATCCGTCTGCTCCTCACGTTCAATTTCCGGCAATACCTCGGTTTGAGCCATGGAGAGAAACTAGAAGTAAGCGTCGGACTTGTCGAGGGAGGGCGATCGTCGGTCGCGTCTTGGCAGACACAAAAAGAGCGCGAGAATCGCTCTCGCGCCCGTGAGATGAAATCAGCGGAGTCTCAGTTCTTTTTTTCCTGCTCTTTTTGGAGTTTTTCGACTTCCTCCGCCTTGATGGTTTCGATCTTGGCGCCTTTCTTCATTTCCTCAAGCGACGGGACTTTGATGATGTCGCTGGTGAGCGGCGCGGGTGGTGGCGGTGGCGGCGGCGGATTGGTGAAAGAGAGTAACTCGACTTCGAAGATCAACGCGGCATTCGGTCCGATTTGGTTGCCGCTTCCGCGTTCGCCGTAAGCCAGGTGTGGAGGGATGAACAATTGCCATTTCGAACCCGGTGACATGTTGGTGAGTGCCTGCGTCCAGCCGGCAATCACGCGATTGGCGTTGAACTGCGCGGTGCCGCTGGGAGTGCGTGCCGAGTTGTCGAATTCAGTGCCATCAATCAATGTGCCGCGGTATTTGACTGTGACGATGTCTTCAGGCTTCGGCGAAGGGCCGCTACCTTCGGTGAGAACTTTGTATTGCAAGCCGGTGTCGGTGACTTTGACGTCGGGTTGGGATTTATTGGCGGCGAGGAATGCTTCGCTGGCTTCTTTGTTTTTGGCAGCGGTGATGGCGCGGCGTTCCTGTTGGTATTTCATGAACGCCTCGCGTTGCTCATTCGGATTGAGTGGGATTTTGCCAGCGAGGGCATCTGTTACGCCTTTGACGAACGCTTCAGCGTCGAATTCCAGATTATTCTGTTTGAAACTGGTGCCGACATTGAGGCCGTAGGCGTAATTGGCTTTCTCTTTATCGTCTTTGAAAGTGGGGGCGTCTTCCGCGCGGGCTGCCGCCAGACTCAAAACCACCAGCGCCGTCAAGGAAAGTGCTTTTGTGTTCATGGGCGGCATATAGTGGGAAAGCCGTGGACGAATTCAACCTGTTTTCTGCGGTTTTATTGGTTTCGCGAAGTCCGGGTGTCGCGAATTCCCGGTGGCCTGGTCGGGCGAAACTTCTCACAATGCCGCGCGTGCGACTTCCAGATGTGGGTATGAATAGCCAGATCAACCGTCCGCGTATTTTCAAAACGCGAATCGGGCGAGTAATGGCGGTCGGGGTCGGTTTGTTGTTCCTGAGCAACGGCAGCGGTGTCGCTGCGGAGCGGCTGAAACCGGGCGCGACGTTGCACGCTCTCGGCTACGAGTCCATCGAATTGCGTCGGACCGGCGATAACAGTTTTTATCTGTTTGGCAAAGTGGAAGGACGGCGAAGAAGTTGTCTGATTGATACAGGTTGGTCGTTTACGACGGTTTCGACGCAAGTGGGTAGCGAGTTGGTGAGCTCTAATTTTGTGCAGAATCTAACGCTGGGACGAGTGACGTTAACTAACATTCCAGTGCGAGTCGAAGAGCTGCGCACTCAAGGTAAGCCGACGAGTTACAGCATAGTGTTGGGCGCGGAATTTTTGCAGCGACAGAATGCGATTCTGGACTTGGCAGCGCGAAAGCTTTACGTGCGGCAGTCGGATTTATCTGCAGAGCAACGCACGAAATTGGAGGAAACGTTTCGGAAAGCGGGTTGGACGGAAATCAAATTGCGTTGGCGACAGCCGGCGGCGTGGACGATTAGAGCGCAAATCAATAATCAGCCGATTGAGTTATTGTTGGACTCCGGAGCATCGTGGAATTGCTTGGATTCGGCCGTTGCAGGCCGATTGGGATTACAAGTATTGCCGTCTCTGAATCAAATCGCAGGTCCGGCGGCCGGAGTGCGAAAAAATATTTCGGTGACGACGGTCAACGATTGGCGACTCGGTGGAACACCAATGGCGACCCGAGGTTTTGCAGTGTTTGATTTGAGTCCGCTGGGATTGGGCGTGAACGGGAAGTTGTTTCCCGGCGTCAGCGGAATTTTGGGTGCGACTGAATTGATTCAAGGTCGCGCGGTGATTGATTGCGGCGCAGGCAAGCTCTGGTGGCCGAGTCGAAAATAATCAGAGGCTGTCGTAATACGCCTCTTCGTCGCCATTGAATGCGATGACGCCATCGAAACGTTTTCCGCTGCGGCGCAGTAATTCTGCGATCTGCGGGGAGATCCAGCGTTGGGTGTTTGCGTCTGGTTTGGGAATAGGTTTCAGCCGATACGCACCGGTAGAGTCGATTTCAAGGATGCCGCGTTCCACCATGCGCATCAGGGGCGGTCGCGCCCAATCGGGATTTTCACGAAACTTTTGTCTTCCGCCGGCCAATCGAGAGATGGTGTGAATCGGGACGAAATGATGACGTTCAGAGCGCAGGAAATAAAATATCTCTCGTTCGTCGGCGTCCATCATAGATGAATTGTCCTGAAGAAAGGCAGCGAGCGCGCCGATTTTTGAGAACCGTGATGCAAATTCTCGTTCACGTGCAGCTTTTTTGCTGGTTATCGTAGAATCACAAGATGAAATCGCAATAACTGCGCCAACGATGCCCGAGCAAACGATAACTATGAAATCTGTTTCACGCCGAAAATTTGTTAAACAATCCGGTTGGCTGGCGGGAGGCCTGGTTGCGGCTGGACCATTCCTTCGCGTTGCCCGCGCCAATGAGCCTGCGCCGAGTGAAAAATTACGCATCGCGCTGATCGGTTCGGGAGCAATGGGTTGCGGCGATCTCGATTGTTTTCTTGGTTTCCCTGAAATCGAGTGTGTTGCCATTGCGGACGTGGACGAATCCTGTTTGGCCAAAGGTGTGGAGGTTTGTGAAAAGCGCGAACGACGTCGTCCCGAGACCGTGAAGGATTTTCGGCGGGTATTGGATCGAAAGGACGTGGACGCAGTGGTGATTGCGACGCCGGATCATTGGCATGCGTTACCGTCCGTAATGGCGTGTCAGGCGGGAAAGGATGTCTATGTTGAAAAACCGTTGGCAACGACGATTGATGAAGGGCGGGCGATGCTGATTGCGGCGCAGCGGCATAATCGAGTGGCGCAGATGGGTTCGCAATGGCGTAGTTGTCGGCACATGCTCGAAGCGGCGGAGTTTATTAAGTCAGGCAAGCTGGGAAAGATTCGGTTGGCGCGCGCTTGGGCGAATCTCGATTGGATGCCGCGTTGCTCAGCGCAACCGGACGGAACGCCGCCGGCGGGAGTGGATTATGATTTCTGGCTCGGGCCGGCGCCGGAACAGAAGTTCAATCCGAATCGATTTCATTTCAATTTTCGCTGGTATTGGGATTACGCCGGCGGGCTGATGACGGATTGGGGTGTGCATTTGTTAAATATGTTGTTTCTGGCATTGCCAACCGAACAGCCAAAATCCGTCACGTCCATTGGCACACCGCACTTACTGGACGACGCCTGGGAAACGCCAGGCACGCAGTCGGTGACGTATGAATTTCCGAGTTTTAATCTGATTTGGGAGCACATGGCGGGTTATGCCACGACCATTAACAATCATCCTTGGGGTGTCGCGTGGTATGGCGAACACGGGATTATCATGATGAATGACGCGGGTTGGGAAATCCTGCCGGAGCGGCGGAATGCCGTTCTTGACCCGGAGAAGCACAAAGGCAGCGGCAATCCGCGTCCAGCGCACGTGCGGAATTTCCTCGATTGTATTAAAACGCGGCAACAACCCGTCTTGAACCTGGAAATCGGGCATTATCTTTCGACCTTGGCACATTTAGGAAACCTTGCTTTCCGATCCGGAGCAAAGATTCAGTGGAACGGAGAAAAAGAGCGGGTAATTGGAAATCGGACGGCAGATGAGTGGGTCGGCCGACGCTATCGGAAGCCTTGGAAGCTTGATTACGCACGGCGTAGTTGAAATGGCCCTAGAATTGCGGATAAAATTTGTCGGGTAAAACCCAGAAATTCGATTGACAGACAGCGGCTTGCTCATAAACTTGCACCGAAAGTCAAGAAGCAGCCGTTCCAGAATGGCCTAACTTTAATATGAAAACGATGAACAAGACCTTCGGTTGGATGCTCGCGGCAGTGTTGTCGCTGGCGCTCGTCTCCAGTGCTGACGCCCAAGATAAGCAACGCACGGGTAAAGTAGTGCGCATTAAAGGCGAGGCTCGCTATTCAACTGGTAACAAAGTATGGCTGCCGCTGAAGGTTGGTACGGTGCTCAAGTCGGGTTACACTGTTCAGACGGCGCAAAACTCTTTTGTGGACGTTGTACTGAATGAAGAAAACACCGCTCAAGCGGTGGATTTGGCTCCGCTGGTGGCCGCTACTTCAGCATCATCATCGCGCCCCGGTGCTGGTGGCGGTGGCGGTTCATCTGTTTCAACGCCGGATCAGGACGTTGTTCGCATTCTGGATGATTCTTACCTGATTTTTGATTCGCTCTCCGCCACAGCAACCGGTGCTGACACGGTGACGGAAACGATGCTCGACCTGAAGAAGGGCTCGGTCTTTGGCACGGTGAAGAAACAAGCCGCTGCTTCTCGATTTGAAGTGAAGACTCCGAACGGAGTTGCTGGTATTCGTGGAACAATTTTCCTGATCAATGCGAACGGCAACATTGCCTGCTTGGTTGGTTCGGTAATCGTTGCTTTCACTGATGCTTCCGGCAACGTGGTGACGCAGATCATCGCGGCGGGACAGCAATTCATTGCTGCTACGCGCCAAGTGACGCCGCTCAGTGCTGAACTCGCAAACTTTTTGCAAGGGCTTTTGGCGCAGACTAATTACCGTGGCGGTGGCCGCGGACCGATTGGCCGTGGTCCGGTAGGTGGCGTTGATCATGGATTGGATCAGGTTTCTCGCCATGTGCCTGGTCATCCGCTCCTAAATTAACTTACAATCAGATTTTCGTTTTACAAACCAGAGCGACCTTGAGTTGCTCTGGTTTTTTTGTTTAGTTCGCTGCCGGTGAAATTCCAGCCGCTCAAGCAGACGCCAGTATCTATTGCGTCTGCAGTCATCCTTCTCGTCAGTCTGTTGGCGGTGGCTCAGCTTGATTTTTTCGAGCGCCTGGAGCGGATGTCTTATGACTGGCGGGTTCGAATTGCTTCCAATTTTCCCACCGCAGTCGCAACCAACTTTGGCTTCGCTCAGATCGACGATGAAACTGTGGATGCGGTCAAGAGCGGTGAACTGGGCTATCGATATGGTCTTTACTGGCCGCGCCATGTTTACGGTCGTTTGGTGAATGAACTGGCTGCGCAAGGAGCGCGGACGATTGCATTCGACGTTTTGTTCGCGGAACTGCGGCAAGACCACGCCAGCGTTCGCTTGTCGGGCGACAGTTATATCGATTCGGATGATTATTTCGCAGTAGAGATGCAGAGAGCGAGCAATGTTGTTCTCGCTGCTACTGCTGAGCTTTCCCCGCCGTCGTTGTTTTCTTCCGCAGCGGCAGGGATAGGAGATATCTCGACTGAGAAGGATGCTGATGGTGTGTTGCGGCGGGCACGGGCGTTCAGTTGGCATCGACGCTGGCATCCGGAACTGTTGGAGTTGGAATCAAAAGGGATCAATCTCCGTCGCGCCTACATTGAGAATGGCGAATTGCTCATCCCGGTGGGTAATACCGATGGCGATGCGTTGAGCATTCCTCTTGATGCGGAAAATCATTTCGTGATCAATCCGCCTGCAGATCAGCCTGAGGGGGTGACTCGTCGGGAAAAGGCTTTTACCTACGAACGGGTCTGGCATATGGGCATTGTGATCGCGGCGCGGGAATTAAAACTCGATCTGGCCAATCCGGAAATTGACCTGAAGCGAGGTTACATTCGGCTGCGTGGTGAATCGGGAATCATGCGCACTATTCCGGTGGATCGCGACGGATGTTTTTATGTGAATTGGGCGTTGCGTTTCGATGATCCGCGTGTGACTTCGCAACCAGTTCACAGCTTACTGCGCCAAAATTATTTTCGGCTGAAGGGTCATGAGCCCGAACCTGTGGTGAACTGGAAGAACAAAATCGCGGTAATCGGATCGCGTGTTCAGGGAAACGATTTGACGGATCGAGGCGCAACACCGCTGGAGAAAGATACCTTTTTGGTGAGTAAGCACTGGAACGTGGCGAATTCCGTTATCACGGGACAATTCGTGCGTCCTGCTACGACCGGTTCAACGGTCGCGTGGATTGTCGGGCTCGGAATCGCGACAGCGCTGCTGACGTGGCGATTGCGGGTGTTGCCTGGTTTGCTGAGCGTGATAGGGCTGGCGGTGGGGTACTCACTGATTTGTGTCGCGTTATTTGTGCAGACGCGATTCTGGCTGCCGATGGTTCTGCCGATTGTTGGGGCTTTGTTTATTCAATACGCGTTGTTGGTTACGTATCGTGCCGTTTTTGAGCAACGCGAGCGACGGCGGGTAAAATCTGTTTTCTCGAAGATTGTTGCGCCGGAGGTCGTGAACGAACTGCTTGAAGCGGAGAAGTTGGCGTTAGGTGGCGCGCGTCGGGAGGTGACGGTGATGTTCGCGGACGTGCGGGGCTTTACTGAATTGACGGACCGGGTGCAGGAAGAAACCACGGCAGACATTGAACGACGCCAGCTCGACGCCACTGAAGCAGAAGCGCGTTACGAGGAAATGGCGCGGGAAACTCTTCAGACGGTCAGCACGTATCTCGGTTTGATTGCTGACACCGTGAAGAAGCATAACGGGACGTTGGATAAATACATCGGTGATTGTACGATGGCGTTTTGGGGCGCGCCGAAAGCCAATCCGCAGCATGCGGTGCTCTGCGTTCGTGCTGCGATTGAAGCGCAGCGAAACATCGCCAAGCTGAATGAAGAGCGGAAACAGTTAAACGCGCAGTTGGAAATTGAGAATCAGGCGCGAATTTCGGCGGGATTACCGACGCGTCCGTTGTTGCCGATTTTGACGTTGGGCACGGGTATTAATACCGGTCCGGCAATGGTTGGGTTAATGGGTTCGGACGCGCACGGGCTGAACTACACGGTTTTCGGGCGTGAAGTAAATCTGGCGAGCCGGTTGGAAACAGTGTCGGGGCGTGGGCGGATCATCATTGGCGAAACGACATATCAACATCTGTTGCGGGATGATCCGGCGTTGGCGGCGACTTGTATCGAACAGGAGCCGACCAAGCCGAAAGGATTTCAGCGTCCGGTGCGGAATTTCGAAGTGCCGTGGCAAACTCGCTCGGCTTAATCACTTTTCTTCCTCGTCAAAGTTGGTCGCTCGCGGCAAGTTGGCCGCATGCGAACCGCCATTTATCCTGGTAGCTTTGACCCCTTTACCAATGGTCATCTGGACGTCGTGCAACGTGCGGCGCGGTTGTTTGATCGCGTGATTGTGGCGGTGGCGCAAAGTGATCTCAAACAGCCGTTGTTCACGCAGGATGAACGTAAGGCGTTGATTGCGGAATCCGTCAAAGATCTGCCGAACGTATCGGCGGACGCCTTTGATGGATTGTTGGTGAACTATGTTCAGGCGCATGGAGCGCAAGCGGTGTTGCGCGGATTGCGCGCTGTGTCGGATTTTGAATTTGAGTTTCAGATGGCGTTGATGAACCGGAAGTTGAACGACAACTTTGAAACCATTTTCATGATGCCGAAAGACACCTATACTTTCCTGAGTTCGCGCATTGTGAAGGAGATTGCGCGGCTGGGCGGGGATGTGACTCCGTTCGTGCCTGAACCGGTTCAGGCTGCATTGCAAAAGAAACTGGCGCGTGTCGCCACCTGAATTATGCCCCTGACAGTCAATTTGCGTCACCTTGAGCGTGACGACGTCAAACTCGCTGGCGAATTGCCAGTGGAGGAACTGGATATTGAGACCCGGGACGAAATGCTGCAATTGGGTAAGCCGTTGAAATACAAGCTGGACGTGCAGCAGATGGACGACGGGTTGCTCGTGCGCGGAGATCTGTTTTTGCCGCTGGATTGTCAGTGTGTGAGGTGTTTGAAGGAGTTTGTGTACAAGCTGGAATTGCGAAATTGGTCCATGCTTGTGCCGCTTTCCGGCGAGGAAGCCGCGCCGCGGGACGGCGATACCGTGGACTTGACGCCATTTTTGCGGGAAGATATTCTCCTAGAGTTGCCGCAACATCCGTTGTGCAAACCGGAATGTCGCGGCCTGAAGAAACCGCTTGCCGGTAAATCGAAAAAGAGTGGCTCAACCGACGCGAAAACTTCGTCCGTTTGGGCCGAATTGGACAAAATTAAGTTTAGAAAAGAGTAATTATGGGTGTTCCGAAGCGTAAACCGTCGACCAGCCGCATTCGTATGCGTCGCGCATACAACAGCGTTCTGAAGCTCCCGCAACTGAGCACCTGTCCGCAATGCGCCGCACCGTATGTGCCTCATCGCGTTTGTCCGGCTTGCGGTTACTACAAAGGCCGTCAGGTTCTCACTGTCACCGCCGGCGCATAATTGCTGGCGTTCGGGCGCGTTTTCCTTGCAGGAACGCGCCCTTTAGCTATGCGAATTGCGTTGGATGTCATGGGGGGCGACCACGGATGTGCGGTCGCCATCAAAGGCGTCAAACTAGCCCTCGAAGCCGACAACCGGATCAGTTCCGTACTGCTCGTTGGCCAGGAGGAGAAAATCCGCCCTGTTCTTAAGGAATTGGGCTTTGCTGACCCACGCGTCCATATCGTCCACGCCTCCGAAGTGTTGACGATGGACGACAAGCCGTTGGAGGTTC
>Ga0065721_10050794_pt1 | contig 17924 bp, 12 predicted proteins | sample Mesricmetagenome_FD_59108 | JGI IMG/M metagenome (GOLD analysis project Ga0065721, IMG submission 59108) | Mesophilic microbial community from rice straw/compost enrichment Sample: eDNA_1 v2 (version 2) | ecosystem: Engineered > Solid waste > Grass > Composting > Bioreactor | place: USA: Davis... | reverse complement strand
GAGCAGCTGGATCATGTTGCGGGTGGAACGCCGGCCTGGGCATTCGCGCAGCAACTTCAGGCCCCACGACCATTGCGCCGGGTCGGCGCGCAGGCGGAACAGCAGCGGCGCGTCCTCGCGTCCCAGCCAGCTGAGCAGTTTGAGCGGCGCCGACGGATTGGCCCAGGGTTCGGCATGGCTGACCGAGATCTGGCCGCCATTGCCGAAGCTGGTTTCGCGTGCCGCGCCGGCATTGCGCTCGAGCACCACGACCTCGTGGCCCGCCTTGGACAGATACCACGCCGAGGCCACGCCGATCACGCCGGCCCCCATCACGATGACTTTCATTTCAGGCTCCAGGATGCAAAAAGGGGCAGCCGGCCGGCATCGTCGATGCCAACCCGGCTGCCCCCACTGTCCTTTTGCCTGAGAGATTCACCGCGTCCGCCCCGGACCCGGTTTGCCCCTTCGGCGGCCGTCATCGTTCAATCATGATGGCGGCGCTCTCCAGTTCGTTGTCGTCTCCAGTCTTCGGTACCTGAGCGTTTCGGGGGTACGCCTTCGGCAGCGCTGCCGCCGCGCTGTCGCGCCGCAGGCTCGCTTTCTCCTGGATGGGCGGACAGTAACACGGCGCGGCGGCGGCCGCAACGCGAGTTACTGTGGCGCGGCGGGCGGCGTTCCCTTCCTGCGTGCCTTGTTGGCGTACATCGCCTGGTCGGCCTGCGCCAGCAGGTCGGCGATGCCGGTGTGCCGGGCGGGATCGAAGGCGACCGCGCCGGCGCTGAAATCGAGCGCATAGCCGCGCTGGCTCTGCGCGTTGTACGCGTCCACGACTTGCCGCAGCCGGGCCAGCATCGCGTCGCACTGGTCGGCCGAGGCGTCGACCAGCAGCACGACGAACTCGTCGCCGCCCAGGCGTCCGATCAGGTCGGACTCGCGGAAGGCCTGGCGCAGGTGGTCGGCGAAGGCGGCCAGCGCCAGATCGCCCTCGGCGTGCCCGAAGCGGTCGTTGATGGCCTTGAAGCCGTCCATGTCGAAGAACAGCAGTGTGACGGGCATTCCCTGGCGCTGGCAGACCGCCAGCGCATGCTGCGCCAGCGCCGAGAAGCCGCGGCGGTTCGACAGCATCGTCAGGTCGTCCATCGAGGCCAGTTGTGCCGACTCCAGTTCCTGCTCGGCCAGGCGACCCAGATCGTGCAGCAGCGCCTGATCGTCCTTGTCGAACTCGCGCGGCTCGGTGTCGATCAGGCACAGCGTGCCGACCTTGGCGCCGCCCCGTACCGCGAGCGGGCAGCCGGCATAGAAACGCACGCCGGGCGCGCCCCTGACCAGCGGGTTGTCGTGAAAGCGCTGGTCCTGCAGCGCATCGGGCACGATCAGCAGGTCGTCGCGCAAAATCGCATGGCCGCAGAACGATTGCTCACGCGGCGTTTCGCGGGCGGCCAGGCCGAACGAGGACTTGAACCACTGGCGCCTGGCATCGACCAGGCTGACCAGCGCGATCGGCACGTCGAACAGCCGCCTGGCCAGGCGGGTCAGCCGGTCGAAGCGCTCTTCGGCGGCGGTATCGAGCAGGTTCAGCGAGTACAGCGCGTCGAGGCGCCGCTGGTCATCGGCGGGAATGGGAGCAGGAATCATCTCGTCAATGCGATCGTTGTTATCCCCGATCGTCGTCTGCCCGCCTCAAGCGGGTTTGTCGCCGGCCGCCGCGGCAGCGCGGGGCCGGTCGATAGGGTCGTTCCATGTGCGGGCGGCCGCATGCGCGGTCGTGGACGTGTCCGCCAGCACCGGTGCGCCGCGGCGCTACACCTCGCGCGTCATCCCTTTCAGATCGATCCACTGCTCGAACTGCTCGGCGGTGACATGGCCGGAGGCGATCGCCGCCTCGCGCAGCGACAGGTTGCGGGCCACCGCCAGCTTGGCGATTTCGGCCGCCTTGTCGTAGCCGATATGCGGATTCAGCGCGGTGACCGGCATCAGCGAGCGTTCGAGCAACTCGGCGATGCGCGCCCGGTCCGCTTCGACGCCCGCCACCATGTGTTCGGCGAAGCTGGCCGCCGCGTCGGCCAGCAGTGTAACGGACTGCAGCAGGCTGTAAACGATGACGGGCTTGTAGGCGTTCAGTTCCAGCGTGCCCAGGCCGTTGGCCAGCGTGATGGTGGTGTGGTTGCCGATCACGCGGCAGCAGACCATCGCCAGCGCCTCGGCCTGGGTCGGATTGACCTTGCCCGGCATGATCGACGAACCGGGTTCGTTGGCCGGCAGCTGCAGCTCGGCAAAGCCCGCGCGGGGACCCGAGCCCAGCAGCATGAAGTCGCGCGCGATCTTCAGGAAGGACGAGGCCGTGGTATTGAGCGCGCCGGACAGATCGGCCAGCGCGTCGTGCGCGGCCTGCAACGCGTAGCGGTTGGCCGCCGGTTCGAACGGCAGGCCGGTGTAGTCGGCCAGCGCGCGCGCGAAGGCGGCGGCAAAGCCGGCCGGCGCATTGAGGCCGGTGCCGACCGCGGTGCCGCCCTGGGGCACCGGCATCGCGCGCAGCACGGCCTGATGCAGCCGCGCCTGCGCGTCGGCCACCTGCGCCTGGTAGCCGGAGAACTCCTGGCCCAGCGTCAGCGGCACGGCATCCTGCAGATGGGTGCGGCCGACCTTGACGATATCGGCGAAGGCCTCGACCTTGCTGCCCAGCGTCTTCTGCAGCGTCTCCAGCGCCGGCAGCAGCTGGCGCTGCACCGCACGCGCCGCGGCGATATGCATCGCGGTCGGGAAGCTGTCGTTCGACGACTGGCTCGCGTTGACGTGGTCATTGGGATGAACGGGCCGCTTGCTGCCGACCTCGCCGCCGAGCAGCTGGATCGCACGGTTGGCGATCACCTCGTTCAGGTTCATGTTGGTCTGCGTGCCCGAGCCGGTCTGCCAGACCGACAGCGGAAACTCGTCGGGCCACTGGCCGGCGATGATCTCCTCGGCGGCCTGTTCGATCGCCTGCGCCAGCCCCGCGTCGAGCACGTTCAGCTCGCGGTTCGCGCGTGCCGCGCACAGCTTCAGGATCGCAAATGCCTCGATCAGCGCCGACGGCATCTTCTCGTTGCCGATGCGGAAGTTCTGGCGCGAGCGCTCGGTCTGCGCGCCCCACAGGTGGTCGGCGGGGACGGGTACCTGGCCCAGGCTGTCCTGTTCGATGCGGGTCGCTGGGGGCTGCTGGTCTGACATGACTGGCTCCTGTGAACGAACGGTACGAATCGGTCTTCTAGGATACGCCGCCAATGCTCGGGTTGCCGCCGGTGCCGCCGGTGCCCGGATCCGCCCGTGGCGCCGACGCAGGGCGGCCCCGGCGGCGAAGGCGGCGAAGGCGGCCCTACGAGCGCGCCTCGCGCGACCGGTTCGCCAGCTCCGGCGGGCCGATCTCGAAGCGGCCGCGTCCGCCGTCCTTGGCGCGGTACAGCAGCGCATCGGCCTCCTTGGCCAGCTGCTGCCATGTGATCGGGGCACCCTGGTACAGCGCGATGCCGATGCTGACATTGACGTCGACGAAGGCGCCCTCGATGAAGAAGCGCCGGCCCACCGAATGCAGGATCGCCCCGGCCACGCGCACCGCGACATCGGGCCGGTCGATGTCCTCCATCACGATGGCGAACTCGTCCCCGCCCAGGCGCGCCACCGCGTCGCGCTCGCGCACGCAGCGCTGCACGCGCTTGGCGAAGCTCTGCAGCAGCTGGTCGCCGGCCGCGTGCCCATAGTGGTCGTTGACCGCCTTGAAGCGGTCCATGTCGAGGTAGAGGAGCGCCATCAAGCGCTCCTGCGAACGGCTGCGCGCCATCGCCTCCGCGAGCCGCGTCTCGAAGGCGCTGCGGTTCAGCAGCTGTGTCAGGTGGTCCAGGCGCGAGATCTGCGCCAGCCGCAGCGTCTCGAGCTTGCGCGCGGTGATGTCCTGCACGTGGACATGCACGCCCTCGACGCGGCTGCCGTCGGCACTCCACTCGGGCCGGAAATTGGTCTCGGTGCAGTGGTAGTCGGGGTCGTGGAATTCGGTCTCGAAGGTGACCGCGGTGCCGGCCAGCGCCTGCTGCAGATACGGCTGGATGCGCGCGTAGCGGGCCTCGCCCAGCAGCTCGCGCAGCGTCATGCCGCGCAGCTGATCGAGCGGAATGCCGAAGGTGCGCTCGTAGGCGAGGTTGTTGAAGACGTAGCGCTCTTCGGTGTCGATGAAGGCCAGCAGCGAGGGCAGCGTGTCGGTGACCGCGCGCAGGCGCGCCTCGCTGCGATGCAGCTGTTCGCGGCGCTCGCGCACGTCGCGCATCAGCCGGGCGAAGGCGCGCGCCAGCACGCCGATCTCGTCGTGGCGATCGGTCGACAGCCGCTCGAAGGCCGACAGGTCGCGCGCGCTGTCGCGCACCACGCGCCGCAACTGCGCCAGCGGCGCGAACATCCAGTGCACCGCGAACCAGTTCAGCATCGCCACCATGCCGACGGCCACCGCGGACCACAGCAGGAAGCGCTGCTGCATCGCGTGCAAGGGCTGGAAGGCTTCCTTGGCCGGCAGCACCGCGACCAGTTCCCAGCCGGTGGTGGCCATCAGATACCGTGCGATGACCGGCTCGCGCGGGGTCAGGAACTCGAACGTGGCCGGTTGCGCCTGCACCCCGCAGGTCTCGCCCTGGGCGCGCGCCGGTCGTCCCACCTGCTGCTGCAACCGGTGCTGCACGTAGACCGGTTGAGGCCCGGCCGAGACCAGGCAATAGAAGCCGGTGCTGCCGATCGGGCTGTGCGGCACCTCCACCAGGAAGTTGGAGCGCCCCAGGTCGATCCAGCCGCCTACCAGTCCGAGGAAGGTCTTGTCGTCCGAGACGATCGGCACGGCCAGCAGCACGCCGACCGAACCATCGGCCCGCGCCCGGATCGGCGGGCTGATCACGGGCGCCAGCGTGCGTGCAGTCTCGCGAAAGTAGGTGCGGTCCGCGACCGATACCACGGTGCCGTCGCGGGCCAGCAGCATGCCCCTGGCGTCGACCACGACGGCGCTGTTGAAGGTGCCGGGAATCGGCAGCGCGCGGCTGAGCATCGCCTGCAACTTGGCGGGCGGCGCGTCCATCATGGTCTTGAACTGCGGGGCCAGGTGTTCGAGCAGGATCAGGCGATCGCTGACCGCCGTGTCCAGTTGCTCCGCGGTCAGCTTGACCACGGAATCCTGCTGCGCCTGCAGGGCGTCACGCAGATCGGCGTGGGCCGATTGCAGCGAGCGACCACGATGGCGGCCCCAAGCACGGTCGACAGACCGGCGGTGACCAGCGCGATGCGGGTTGTCAACGACAGCGCGAAACGCGGACGACGTGTCTGTGCCGCGGGCGCCTGCGCGCGGCGATCGTCGTTCGGTGTGTCGGGCGGTCCTTTCTGCGGTGCGTTGGGCGAGGCGTCGAGCAAGGGGGACGGGTGCATGCGTGCCCGCAAGGGCGTTCCCCGGGGTCGGCGGGTTCCGTAGGCGTCACCGTATCACATCGAGCGGCATGGTGCGAGTAGCCGGGGCGGGCCTGGCGGCTGTCGCAAAGTGCATTTCGCGCGGTATAGTCCAAGCCGTGATCGGAGCCTGGACGCCAGCGGCATCGGTGCCGGTCACCGCTCTGGCGCCACGCTCCGGCGCCCCAATCCAGGCCGCCCCGCCGCCCCGCCGCTTTGCTACCGCGATGAAACTGCCTTCGCTTCCTCCTGCCGTCCTGGCTCTGCTGGTCGTGGCCGCCGGCGCCTGCGTCACCGCGGTGGCCGCCGTGCAGACCGCCGCGTGGAGCGAGCGGGCCGCCGCGCAGCGCCTCGATGCGATGCTGACGGCGAGCGTAATGGCGGTGCGCCAGCGTCTCGACACCGGCGAGCGTCTGCTGCGCGGGGCCAGCGGCCTGCTGGCGGCCGATCCCGACACCACGCGCGACCAATGGCGCGCCTATATGCTTGCCACGCAGGTCGACGATCTGCCGGCCGGCATCCACTCGGTCGGCTATGCCAGATTGACGGATGCATCCGGGCTGGAGGCGCTGATCGACACCGTCCGCGCCGACGGCCTGCCCGCCTTCGACGTGTTTCCGCGCGGCGAGCGCGAGGTCTACGCGCCTGGCATCTATGTCGAGCCCTTCGCCGGCCGCACCATCGGCGCGCTGGGCTTCGACCATCTGTCCGACCCGGCACGCCGCGCGGCGGCAGAAGCGGCGCGCGACGCGATGCAGGCGCGCATGACTTCCCGCGTGACGCTGCTGCGCGAGGCCCATCGCAGCGTCGCGCTGCAGGGCACGGTGCTGTATCTGCCGGTCTACCGCAACGGCATGCCGCTGAACGCGGTGGATGAGCGCCGGCACGCCGTGCTCGGCTATGTCTATGCCGCCTACCGGCTCGGCGACCTGCTTGCCGATGCCGCGGCGATCCATGGCGGCAAGCTTTCGCTGTCGCTGTATCAGGGGCGGCCCTCCGCCGCCAGCACCGTGCTGCTGGCCCGGGCGGGTGGCGAGGCGGCGCCGCGCACGCATTCGCATCCGCTGCGCCAACTCGATCGCGAGCTGTCGTTCGGCGGCCAGACCTGGACCGTGCGCGCGAGCACACTGCCCGCCTTCGAGGACGGCGGCCCCACCCCGGTACCGCTGGTGATCGCGGCCGGCACGCTCGGCACCGTGCTGCTCGGCGCTCTGGTGTGGCATCTGGCCGCGCGGCGCCGCAACGCCGAACGTGCCAGGCAGTCGGCCGACGTGGTGGCGCAGCGGCACGCGCGCCTGCTCGACCATGCGCCGATCTGCGTGATCGGGTTCGACCGGCACGGCACGATCACCTCGATCAATCGCCCCGGCGAGCAGATGCTGTGGTACCAGGCGCACGAACTGGTCGGACGCATTCCGTACAGCGCGCTGCACGAACCGGGAGAACTCGCCGCGCGGGCCCGCGCACTGTCCGCCGAACTGGGCCAGCCGGTGGCGCCGGGTTTCGAAGCGCTGATCGCCAAGCCGCGCCTCGGGCTGGTCGACGAGCACACCTGGCATTACGTGCGCAAGGGCGGTTCGACGCTGCCCGTGCAATTGACGCTGTTGCCGCTGCCGGGGGCCGGTGGCGACGCCGGCAGGCACCAAGGCGACGCGGGAGAGGACGGCGCCGGCGGCTACCTGGCGATTGCCCACGATCTGACCGAGCGCCGGCGCGCCGATGCCTATATCGATCATCTCGCGCACCACGACACGCTGACCGGGCTGCCCAACCGCGACTATCTGAGCGGCCGTGCCGACGCGCTGCTGCAGGCGATCGGTGCCCGTGACGGACGGGTTGCCTTGCTGCTGATCGACCTCGACCAATTCAAGCGCATCAACGATTCGCTCGGACACCATGTGGGCGACGACGTGCTGCGCACCATGGCCGACCGGCTGCGCGCCGCCGTGCGCCGGGCCGACCTGGCGGCGCGGATGGATGGCGACGAGTTCGCCGTGGTGTTGTCGGACATCGCCGATGAAAGCGAGGCCGAACTGGCGGCCGCCAAGATCGTCGCGCGGCTGTCCGAGGAATTGCGGCTGGGCGGCGTACGGCTGCGCGTCGTGCCGTCGATCGGCATGGCGCTGTTCCCGGCAGACGGCAATACCGTCGCCGACCTGCTGCAGGCGGCCGATGCGGCGTTGCATGCCGCCAAGCAGGGCGGCCGCGGCCAGGTGCGCCGCTTCTCGCCGGACATGAAGGAGGCGTCGCTGGCCCGCTTCACCATCGAGGGCCTGCTGCGGCGCGCGCTGGTCGAGCAGGAATTCACGCTGCGTTATCAGCCGCTGGTCGACACCGCCAGCCAGCGCATTGTCGGCGTCGAGGCGCTGCTGTCGTGGCACACCCCGGAGCGTGGCGCGATGGAGCCGGGCCAGTTCATCCCGATCGCCGAGCAGTGCGGGCTGATCGTGCCGATCAGCGAATGGGTCCTGGCGACCGCCTGCCGCGAAATCCAGACGCTGCGGATGCGCACCGGCATCGACCTCGAGGTCGCGGTCAATATTTCGCCGCCGCATCTGCAGCAGGCGGACTTTCCCGAGTTGGTCGACCGCTGCCTGCGCGAAAGCGGGCTGCCGGCCCGCAATCTGGCGATCGAAGTCACCGAGGGCATATTGATCGAGGGCACGCCGCAGACCATCGAGGCGTTCCGCGGCATCCGCGCGCTCGGTGTGGGCCTGTCGATCGACGACTTCGGCACCGGCTATTCGGGTTTGAGCTATCTGACGCGGCTGCCGATCAACAAGCTGAAGATCGACCGCTCCTTCGTCGCCAACCTCGCCGGCGGCGACAGCAATGACGAAGACCGCGCGGTGGTGGCGGCGATCATCGCGCTCGGCCATCAGTTGCGGCTGCAGGTGGTGGCCGAGGGCGTCGAAACCGCCGACCAGTTCCACTTCCTGCGGGAGCAGGGCTGCGATGCGGTGCAGGGCTTCCTGTTCGGTGCCGGCGTGCCGCTGGCGGAGCTGATCGAGCGCTGCGAGCAGGGCGTGACGTTGCAGCCGGTGTAGCGCCGCGTTGGCGAGGGGGTTCGCAGAAACGGGTACGTTTCGGCGTGGGGCGCGCGGCGGCGGATCGTACGGTGCGGCCCTCGGGGGTTCGCGGTCTCCGAGCCTTCCGCGATCTCCGCAATCAGGCAATCCCGGCAATCCCGGCAATTCCGGCAATCCCGGCAATCCCGGCAATCCCGGCAATCCCGGCAATCCCGGCACCAAAAAAAGAAGCCGCCAGTTGCCTGGCGGCTCGTCGGGAATGCGTCGGAGGGGTCAATTAACTCTGGCGCAGGTCAGAGTTTAATTTCACTTAAGGCGTTTTGTCACTGCTTGTAATATTTACCCTTTCCGTTGTGGGGTCAAGCTGATGCCGTCGCGCAACAGTTGCGTCCTTACATCGCCGATCGCCGTCCCGGGGCGATGCGCATGTCCGAAAACGGCTTGCCATTGGCGGACGACAGCGGTCAAATCCGCCCATCCGCGCACAGTCGCGCACACCCCGCACACCCCCCGCGCATTCACTGCGCATTCACCGGGCGCCACAAGCGCCGATCCCGTCATGACTCCCGCCGATTTCCTCCGCCTGCTGTCGCTGTCCGCCATCTGGGGCGCCAGCTTTCTCTTTATCCGTGTCGGCGCGCCGGTGCTCGGTCCGCTGACCGCAGCCTTCGTGCGGGTGGTCATCGGTGCGCTGGCGTTGGCGGTAATCCTCGCCGCGCTGCGTATCCGCTGGGACATGCGCGGCAAATGGGGCCGCGTGATGGTGCTCGGCGCCGTCAATTCCGGCATCCCCTTCGTGATGTACTCGGTGGCCGCGCTGTGGCTGCCGGCCGGCTATTCGGCGGTGTTCAACGCCATGACGCCGTTGATGGGCGTGCTGATCGGCGCGCTGTTTTTCGCCGAACGCATGACGCTGGCCAAGGGCGCGGGCGTACTGATCGGCGTGGCCGGCGTCGCAGTGTTGACGCGGACCGGACCGGTCGCGTTCAGTCTTGAAGTGCTTTTCGGTGCGCTCGCTTGCCTCGCCGCCACCGCCTGCTATGGCCTGGCCGGCTTTCTGACGCGCCGCTGGATCAGCCAGCAGGGCGGGCTGGATGCGCGGCTGGTGGCAGCGGGCAGCATGGTCGGCGCGACACTGTTCCTGCTGCCGTTTTGCGTGGCGGCCCTGGTCCGCGAGAACACGCTGCCCGCGGCCAGTGCCGGCGTCTGGGCGGCGATGGCGGCGCTGGGCCTCGTCTGTACCGCGCTGGCCTACATCCTCTATTTCCGGCTGATCGCCGATATCGGACCGGTGCGGGCGCTCAGCGTGACCTTCCTGATTCCGCCGTTCGGCATCGTGTGGGGCGCGGTGTTTCTGGGCGAGTCGCTGTCCTGGGCGCACGCGGTGGGCGGGGCGCTGATCGGCGTGGCGTTGTGGCAGGTGTTGAGGCCGGCGACGGTGCCGGCGGTGCCGGCCGCCGGGCGGCCGTGAGCGGTCTGCGATCGTGATCGAATGAGAAGGCGTCGGCTCTCCTAGGCGGGAGTCGCCCCTGCCGCGCGGCCGCCCTGGCCCGCAAGACTGGCGGCGGTGACGTTATAGCGTTCGCGCACCAGCATGATGACCTGCCGCGCATGGCGCAGGTCGCGGACGGCATCGTCGTCGCATCGTTCGGGAAAGTCGACTTCCGCGCTCCAGTTGCAGCCGGTATGGTCCGGCCGGTGCACGCACACCGCGCGCAGCTGGCAATCATGGCAACCCGGCTGCTCGCGCAACTGCCGCGCCAGGATGCGTTTCAGTTCGGTCAACGGCTTGAACAGGCGTTCCATCGCGAAGCTCCATCGGTGCCATCGGGTGGGCCGGCATGGCGAAGCGGCGGACAGCCAGTGGAAGGCGCTCGATGCGCCGGCGCGAGAAGCGCGCCGGGCGACGGAAGTTCCGGCTGCCGCGCCCTGGACGGGCGCCCGGAAAGACACGCCGTGCAGAAGCACGGCGCCAGGAATAAAAAGGTGGCTTTGCTTGCCGACGGAGTTTGGCGATCAAGAAAGCGGGGTCTGGTTGCTTCCCTGATCCTCCGGCGACTGGCTACTGCCAAACGCTCCGCGGTACGGAGCGGTCCCCACAAAAGACGGTTGTCGGACACCGCCAGGCGGCGTCGCGGAATTCGTGCGGCGGGCGCGAGCGTTGCGCTGCCGGCTTGGTCTGCGTCCCGACCGTGAAACTCGGGTGTCGGCGTCGTCAGACAGTGATGCGATAGTAAATGAGAATTGATCTCATTACAAGTATCGATTGTGGGGGGATACTTTTTGTTACATCAAGAGCCCACGTGACGGCCGCTGCACCGGTGCGGCATATAGCATGTTGACCTCACGGACAGGGCTCGATACCCTCTGCTGAACAACTAACCCTCGAAACCGGCGTGGTTTATCCATCCGGTGCCTGGGAGAAAAAGCCGGCGAAAGCCGGTTTTTTCATTCCAGGGGACATCCATGCAGCGAGGGGAAACGGCGCCGAGTGCTCTACGTACTCGAGTCTATGTGGACGGCTACAACTTTTATTACGGCTGCCTCAAGGGCACGTGCTACAAGTGGCTCGACCTCTACCAACTGTTCTCGCAACAAGTCATTCCTTCGGTCCTTGTGCATCGTGCGGGCGTACCGTGCCGGTGCGAACTGCTGCCCGAAGCGATTCAATACTTCACGGCCAGAATCATTGAAACTGCGGCCAAGGCAGCCGATTCAGTCTCTTCTCAGGCCCGCTATCACTCGGCATTGCGCAAGCTACATGACGGGCGTATTCGAATCGTGGAAGGCTATTACTCGCTTACCAAAGTGAGGATGCCCCGCATCGATGAAGCCTGTCCAGGACGGTGGCCGCGCGACTGCGATCGGGTCGCCGTCTGGAAGCTCGAGGAAAAGCAGAGCGATGTCAGTCTTGCACTCCATGCGTATCATGACGCCGTGTCGAATCACATCGACCAAGCGATCGTTGTGTCAAACGATACGGACTTGATGCCGGCGCTACGGATGATCCGCGCCCACACCGAAGTGGTCGTTGGCCTGGTGATCCCTACGCTCGACCGCCAGCGTTCGCCGAATGCCGATTTGGCGGCCCATTGTCACTGGGTGCGCCGGCATCTCACCGTCGAGGAACTGGCAGCTTCGCAGTTGCCTCGTGTTGTCCATGGCGGAAAAAGGCCCACGATCAAGCCGGATTCATGGCATGCCCATCCGGAGCTATTCCGTGAAGCGTTGCAATTGGCCACTGCGGTCCGGGGCAGCCGGTCGGCGGCATTCCAGTGGTTCGACGCCCCCTCACCGCACTTTGGCGGCCAGACCCCCATCAGTGTGATGACGACAGAGGCTGGCCTTCGGCGAGTGATCGCCTACATGCGGCGCTGGACGGCGGATCGCACGCGCTGCTGAGACAGCCCGGGGTAACCCGGGCCCAAACGCGCCCCGCCTCAGCGCCTCAGTACTTCCACAAAATCTTCTGCAGCTCGCGCGTGTCGTTGGTCTTGGTCAAGGCCAACGCGGTCAGGATGCGCGCCTTCTGCGGCAGCTGGTCGTCCACCACCACCCAGTCGTACTTGTCGTCGGGCTGCTCGCCGTTGCGGATGACCACGCCGCTGCCGGTGCGCGAGGCGCGGACGATCTGTACGCCCTTGGCGCGTGCGGCCTTCAGCGGTTCGACCATGTACTCGCCGACGCTGCCATTACCGGTGCCGGCATAGACGATCGCCTTGGCGCCGTTCCTGACCGCTGCGTCGACGCTGCCCGGGTTGGCGTTGCCGTACGCATAGACGATCGCCACTTCAGGCAGGCGGTCGATCCGGTCGATGTCCCATTCGGTCGCGGTGGTGTGCGGACGGGCCGGCAGCCGGTAATACAGCGTGCGGCCCTCGACCACGTAGCCCAGCGGGCCGAACGGCGAGCGGAAGGTCTCGGTCTTGAAGGTGTTGCTCTTGGTGACGTCACGGCCCGTGTGGATCTCGTCGTTCAGCACCACCAGCGTGCCCTTGCCCTTGGACTCCGGGCTGGAAGCGACCAGCACCGCGTCGTACAGGTTCAGCGCGCCGTCGGCGCCCAGCGCCGTCCCCGGACGCATGGAGCCGACCACCACCACCGGCTTGTCGCTCTTGAGCGTCAGGTTCAGGAAGTAGGCCGTCTCTTCAATGGTGTCGGTGCCGTGCGTAATCACGACGCCGTCCACGTCCGGCTGCTTCAGCAGCTCGGACACGCGCTTGCCCAGCTTGAGCAGACGCTCGTTGTTGAAGCTCTCCGAACCGATCTGGAAGATCTGCTCGCCCTTGACGTTGGCAACCTTCGAGATTTCCGGGACCGACGCGATGATCTTGTCGACCGGCACCACCGCGGACTGGTAGGCGGCGGTATTGATGGCCGAGGCGCCGGCGCCGGCGATGGTGCCGCCGGTGCCGACGATCACGATATTGGCCTTGCGGACCTGGCTCGGCGCGGTCGCCGCAGGGGCCGTGGTGGCTGCCGGAGCCGCCGTCGCGGCGGGTGCGGCGGGTGCGACGACGGTCTGTGCGTGGGCCGCGCCGGTGAGCAGGCCGGCGCAAAGCAGCAGCGCGGCGATCGGACGGACGGGGTGAAGGGTGGTGGTACGGGCCATGATGCTCCTCTGAATGGATGGCTTCGCGTCGCCTTGTGAGCGCGCGGCCGTGTGCAACTGTCCTTGTTGGTATTGAGTCCCTGCGCTCGCGGGCCGGATGTTCACCGGCTTACGTCAAGCGCAGAGCGTGGACTATACACACGACACGGTAGGCCATCCAGAGGCACCCAGCACGTCCCGTCAACATGCCAAGTCACCCTCCCGCCTGGGTCTTCCAGATCACGCCGCCAACCGGAACGTCCCCACCGCGCGGTGCAGCGCATCGGCCTGGTCTTCCAGCGAAGCCGCGGCGGCGGCCGCCTGTTCGACCAGCGCGGCGTTCTGCTGCGCCATCTGGTCCATCTGCGTGACGGCCTGGTTCACCTGCTCGATGCCGCCGGTCTGCTCCTCGGTGGCGGCGCGCATTTCGCCGATCAGGTCGGTGACGCGCTTGACCGCGTCGACGATCTCGCCCATCGCCTTGCCGGCGTTCTCGACCAGCGCCGAGCCGTCCTCGACGCGCTGCGCCGAGTTGCCGATCAGCGCCTTGATTTCCTTGGCGGCGGTGGCGCTGCGTTGAGCGAGGCTGCGCACTTCGCCGGCCACCACGGCGAAGCCACGGCCCTGGTCGCCGGCGCGGGCCGCTTCGACGGCGGCGTTCAGCGCCAGGATATTCGTCTGGAAGGCGATGCCTTCGATCACGCCGATGATGTCGACCACCTTGCCGGACGCGTCCTTGATCTCGCCCATCGTGGACACCACCTGATGGACGATCTCGCCACCGCGCACCGCGATCTCCGACGCGCCTTCGGCCAGCCGGCTGGCCTGGCGGGCGTTGTCGGCGGTCTGGCGCACGGTGCTGGTCAGCTGCTCCATGCTGGCGGCGGTCTCCTCGAGCGAGGCGGCCTGCTCCTCGCTGCGGCGCGACAGGTCGGCGTTGCCGGCCGCGATCTGCTTGGCCGCGCCGGCGATCGAATCGGCCGAACCGCGGATGGTGCCGATCGCGCCGGTCAGCCGCTGCTGCATCTGGGCCATTGCGAACAGCACGCTGCGCTGGTCGCCGGGCGTGACCTCGACGCGGCTGGCCAGATCGCCTTCCGCAATCCGGCTGGCGATATGCGAGGTGAGCGCCGGCTCACCGCCAAGCTGTTTGTGCAGGCCGTTCGCGATCCGGACGACGACCAGGCTCATCAGCGTGCCGATCACCAGCAGCAGCCCCAGCGATTGCCACAGCGAGGCGCGGAAGGCCGCATCGATATCATCCAGATAGACGCCCGAGATGAAGTTCCAGTCCCACGGCTTGAAGTTGGCGACATAGCTGAGCTTGGGCTGCGGCGCCTCCGCGCCCGGCTTGGGCCACAGGTAGTGGACGAAGCCGGTGCCCGGCCCCTTGCCGATCTCGGCGATGTCGCGGAACAGGTAGGTGCCGGCCGGATCCTTGAAGTCGGCCATGCTCTTGCCGTTCATCTCGGACTTGATCGGATGCATCACGACCACCGTGTCCGAGCGCATCAGCGTGAAGTAACCGTCGCTGCCGAAACGCATCGCCCGCACCTTGTCGACGGCGAATTCCTTGGCCTGTTCGACGGTCATCTTGCCGGCCTTCGCCTCGGCCTCGTAGGCCTTGACTACCGACAGCGCGGTCTCGGTGACATGGACGAGGTCGGTGCGCCGCTCGTCGAGCCGCATGTTGCGCATCTGCCAGGCATCCCACAACAGCAGCGCCAACAGGCACACCCAGCTGAGCACCAATGGCAGCAGCAATTTCTTTCTCAAGCTAAGACGTTCCAGCATCGTGTTTCCCCGTGGTCCACCGTAAAAATTGTGTTTGTCCGCGGCATAACGGCGGACCGGCGGACAAACTTGACCGGGGAGGGCCTAGGGCTTTCCATGAGTGCAAATGCGGGCACAATCGTGGCGGTACGCGTAAAGTTACATGCACTTACTTACAAGTTACGGGCACGTGAAATGCGCTGTAATACTTATTAATCACGTGTGGATTGCAGGACCAAATGAGAACAATTATTCTTTCGGTCTCCTGAAACTCCCGTTACGACGGGCCGACGACGGACGGCGAGAGAGCCTGCGGCCAGTCGCTGCGCCGCCGTCCCGCACGCCGCATTGCCCCGGCGACGAGCAACACGCAGCAACGCCGGAACACAGTCATGACCGAATCCCGCCTGGAACCCCCTCTGGAGCCGCGTATGGAATCCCATATGGGCGCGGCGCAGCAGCGTCGGGCGTTCTGGCTCAAGCATCTGCACCAATGGCACTGGATCAGCTCCGCGCTCTGCCTGATCGGCATGCTGCTGTTCGCGGTGACCGGCTTCACGCTGAACCATGCCGGGCAGATCGAGGCCGAGCCGAAGGTCGTGGTTCGCAATGCCGAGGCGCCGGCCCCGGTGCTGGCGGCCTTGCAGGCCCGCAAGGCGGCCCTGGCGGGCACGAACGGCGATAGCAGCGACGGCGGCAATAGCCGCAATAGCGGCAAAAACGGCGATACCGGCAACCGCGGCAATAACGCCGCCCAGGACAAAAGCCCGGTTCCCGCCGAACTCGCCGACTGGCTGCGGCGCGAATTCGATATCGACGCGCATGGCCGCGAGGCCGAATGGTCTCCCGATGAGATTTACGTGCCGCTGCCGCGCCCGGGCGGCGATGCCTGGGTCAGCGTCGCACTGGACAGCGGCGAGACGCAGTACGAGCTGACCACGCGCGGCTGGATCTCCTACCTGAACGATCTGCACAAGGGCCGCAATACCGGCGGCGCCTGGAGCCTGTTCCTGGACCTGTTCTCGTTTGCCTGCCTGGTGTTCTGCGTGACCGGCCTGTTCCTGCTGAAGCTGCACGCCGGCGCCCGCGTCGCCACCTGGCCGCTGGTCGGCCTGGGGCTGGTGGCACCGCTGCTGCTGGCCATCCTGTTTATCCATTGACGAGGTTCCCTGTATGCGTCGTTTGCTTAGCGTCTCCATGACCGGCCTGGGCGGCCTCAGTGGCCTGAGCGGCCTGGCGGCGGTCTCGTTCGCCGCGCCCGCCGCGGCGGCGGAGATGAACGTCAAGGTCGAGATCCCTCGCCTGAGCGTCGCCGAATACCACCGCCCTTATGTGGCGATGTGGCTCGAGCGCGCCGACCAGAGCCCGGTGGCGACCTTGTCGGTCTGGTACGACGTCAAGCTGAAGAACGCCGAGGGCACCAAGTGGCTCAAGGACATGCGCCAGTGGTGGCGCAAGGCCGGCCGCGATCTGCAGATGCCGGCCGACGGCATCTCCGGCGCGACGCGCGCACCGGGCGAACACACCGTGACCTTCACCGACGGCAAGGCGCCGCTGGCCAAGCTGCCCGCGGGCGAATACCAGCTGGTGGTCGAGGCCGCGCGCGAAGTCGGCGGCCGCGAACTGCTGCGCGTGCCGTTCGCCTGGCCGCCGGACGGTTCCAAGTCGGCGCAAGCCAAGGGCCAGCACGAGCTGGGCGCCGTCACCGTCAGCCTGAAGCCGTGAGCGTCGTGCCCCGCGCCGCCGCCCGCCGCATTCCATCCGTCCATTTCCGATCCCGTGCCCTGGAGCCCTCGATGAACCGTTCCGCGATGTCCCTCTCCGCCAGGCTGTCCGCGCTGGCCCTGGTTGCGCTGCTGCCGCTGTCCGCGCACGCCCACCGCCAATGGCTGCTGCCGTCGGCCACCGTGCTGTCGGGCAGCGATCCGTGGGTGACCGTCGATGCGGCGGTGTCCAACGACCTGTTCTACTTCGAGCATTTCCCGCTGCGCCTCGACAACCTCAGCGTCAGCGCACCGGACGGCAGCCCGGCCAAGGCCGAGAACCAGAGCACCGGCCGCTATCGCAGCACCTTCGACGTGCACCTGACCGCTCCGGGCACCTACAAGCTGGCGGTGGTCAACAACGGCCTGTTCGCCAGCTACAAGGAGAACGGCCAGACCAAGCGCTGGCGCGGCTCGGCCGAGGATTTCGCGCAGAAGGTGCCGGCCAACGCCCAGGACCTGCAGGTGACCCAGTCCGAGAGCCGGCTCGAAACCTTCGTGACCGCCGGCAAGCCGACCACCCAGGCGTTGAAGACCACCGGCCGCGGGCTGGAGCTGGCCCCCGTCACGCATCCGAACGATCTGTTTGCGGACGAGCCGGCCAATTTCCGGCTGCTGCTCGACGGCAAGCCGGCGGCCAACGTCGAGGTCGAGGTGGTGCCGGGCGGCAATCGCTATCGCGACCAGCTCGGCGAGATGAAGGTCAAGACCGATGCGGACGGCAAGTTCACCGTCAAGTGGCCGTCGCCGGGCATGTACTGGATCGAGGCCGAGGTGCGCGATGACAAGGTCTCGATCAAGCCCGCCAAGGCGCGCCGCGCGGCCTATATGGCGACCTTCGAGGTGCTGCCGCAGTAAGCGCGGCGCGTTGGGTCGAGTTGGGTCCTCCGATGCTGCCGATGTCCGCCGCCGCGGCGGCTCGCATGCGGTCCACGCCGTCATCCGAGCTACCATCCGCGCCGCCATCCGCCGCGCGGCGCGTGCTGGTGCCGCTGCGTTTCGATGCGCCACCGTCGCCGCCCGAAGGCGCGGTGGTGCTGCATCGATGCGGCGGGCAGACGATGGGGACGACCTGGTCGGTGCGCTGCCTGCTGACCGCCGATGATGCTGGCGATGACAGGGGCAAAGACGCGGGCAATGACGCAGGCAAAGTCGCGGGCAATGACGCAGGCAAAGTCGCGGGCAATGACGCGGGCAATGACGCGCCCGGTTTCGATGCCGATATCGATGCCGCTGTCGATGCCGCTGTCGATGCCGCAACGATCCAGGCCGGCATCGACGCGTTGCTCGCACAGATCGTCGGGCAGATGAGCAACTGGCTCGACGACTCCGATATCG
>Ga0065721_10050792_pt1 | contig 17926 bp, 15 predicted proteins | sample Mesricmetagenome_FD_59108 | JGI IMG/M metagenome (GOLD analysis project Ga0065721, IMG submission 59108) | Mesophilic microbial community from rice straw/compost enrichment Sample: eDNA_1 v2 (version 2) | ecosystem: Engineered > Solid waste > Grass > Composting > Bioreactor | place: USA: Davis... | reverse complement strand
ACACAAACAGATTTATCTTTTTTTTCATATGGCAAGCAATCGTTAGAGGCCAGCCGTTTCTACGGGTGGCTTTTTTATTTCTGCTAATATAGCAGAAATTTTTGTTTTTGGTGTATTTAATTACAAATGAGGGCTTACCAGGCCGCCGGGAAAAACCCCACCATTTTTCCGTTATTTCCCTCACACTAACAGTGTTATATATCCCAAAAGTTTAAAAAATCTTTGCTTTCACAACACCTATCATTAAATTGCCTCAAACTGGGGCCGTTATGTTTGATACCTCCAATCATTTGTTCCAACTGGCCGTGCGTTTTGTGAATCAAACCGACCGCCACCTGTTCCTGACCGGCAAGGCCGGCACCGGCAAAACCACGTTCCTGAAATATATACGCGAGCACAGCGCCAAAAAAATGGCCGTGGTGGCGCCTACCGGCGTGGCCGCCATCAATGCCGGCGGTGTTACCATGCATTCCTTTTTCCAGCTACCCCTGGGTGGTTTTATCCCCTCGTACCAGGGCAGTTGGAACAGCAACAGCCATTTCAACACGCCCCATACCTTGTTTAGGAACCTGCGCATCAGCAACGATAAAAAACTGCTGATGCAGGAACTGGAACTGCTGGTGATCGACGAAGTAAGTATGGTGCGGGCCGACCTGCTGGATGAAATAGACCTCATACTCCGCCATTTCCGCAAAAGACCCACCGAACCCTTCGGCGGCGTGCAAATGCTGTACATCGGCGACCTCTTTCAACTACCGCCCGTGGTAAGCAATGAAGACTGGGAACTGCTGAAAGACCATTATAAAAGCCCCTTCTTTTTCGACGCGCAGGTAATGAAACAGGCCGCTCCCTTATACCTTGAACTGAAAAAGATCTACCGCCAGCATGAATTTGAGTTTATCAACCTGCTGAACAATATCCGTAACAACCAGGCAACTTCCAGCGACCTGGAACGCCTGCACCGCCACTATCAACCCGGTTATGTATCGCCGACCCATGAAAATTATATTACGCTTACCACACATAACGCCAAGGCAGATGCCATCAACCAAAACCAGTTGCAAACCCTGCCGGGCACACTGTACGAGTTTGAAGCGGTGATCACCGGCGATTTTAACGAAAGGGCCTTACCAGCCGATATGGTGCTGCAGTTAAAAGAAGGCGCCCAGGTCATGTTTATCAAAAACGACAAAGGCGAATTCAGAAGATATTTCAACGGCAAAATTGCCGTCATTACCAGGATAGAAAACGACACCATTTATGTGAACTTTCCCGGCGATGACAATGAAATGGAGCTGGAAAAAGAAACCTGGAAAAATATACGCTATCATTATAACCGCGAGAAAGATACCATCGAAGAAGAAGAAATAGGCACCTTTACCCAATATCCCGTGCGGCTGGCCTGGGCCATCACCATCCATAAAAGCCAGGGGCTTACTTTCGATAAGGCTATCATCGATGCGGGCGCTTCCTTTGCACCCGGACAGGTATATGTGGCATTGAGCCGGCTTACCCAACTGGATGGACTGGTATTGTATTCGGGCATACATCCCGGTTGCATCTATACCGATGAACGCATTCTTGAATTCACGCGTTCAGAAAAAGAAGAAGATGCCCTGCAACAGGAATTGCAATCCGATCAGCACGAGTTTGTACTGCGCACGCTGTTGAATACCTTTAACTGGCTGCCACTAACGGAGGGCATGGAAAGGCATTTTGAAGAGTACGAACACTTTAAGATCCCCGATAAGGAACAATGCGTGGAATGGGCCGGTGCACTACTTAGCTCTGTGCGCAACCAGCAGGAGATGGCAGATAAATTCAGCAGACAGCTACAACAGATACTGCCCCTGGCCGAAGAAGACGGCTATCAATACCTGCATCAACGCATCAAAGCAGGCGGCGAATTTTTTACAAAGGCCATGGACGAGGCCATCACCAACATCGGGGAACATACAAAGGTCATAAAGCGACAATCAAAATCGAGGAAATGCAGTAAGGCGTTGAGCGAATTGTGTTTATTGTTTACACGAAAGAAACAACAACTAAACGACGCCGTACAAATTTCAGAAGGATTGACAAAAGGCATCGATGCATCGTCTTTGCTGCAAATGATAGAAGAGCAACACAAGATGGCGCCAGCCGAAGAAGTACCGCAACCAGTGGAAAAAACCACCGCCCGGCCGAAAAAGGGCGACTCGCACCGCACCAGCCTGGAACTGTTCAGGGAAGGAAAGGGCATAGCAGAAATAGCGGGGTTGCGCAACCTGGCGGTATCTACCATCGAAGGGCATTTAGCCAGTTTTATAAGCACCGGCGAGCTGGATATAAAAGAGATCGTACCGGAAGCAAAACTGGAAACCATACTACAGGCCATAGAAGAAACAAACCCTGAGTCACGCGCTATGACACCCATCAAAGCCAAACTGGGCGATGGATATTCCTTCGGCGAGATCAGGGCTGTGATCAGTTACCGCGACTGGCTGGCCACCCAAAACGATCAGGCAAAGGCCGCCAGCACATGACCGGAAATAGACGATTCGAGGTTGGCAGGAATGGAACCTGCATCTTCTCCTATAGCGGTCAATTGCTTCAGTTCCGTATCGTACACAAAAATATATTCGGGGCTTCCGTTATAGCTCACCTTAAAACGGGGTTCGCCATTGAATTCAAAAGGTGTTACTTTCACTTCGTACGGCGTGCCGTCTACCAGCAACTCCAGGGTTTGTGTTTGCGTTTTCATAAACCAACTTTGTAGTAGTTAAAAATTTAAAGAGCCGGTTAATTGCTTAACCAGCCCTTTTTAGTTACAATGAATGTTTCTTTTATTGGCCCCTGCCAGTGTCCTGACTTGCCTGTGACCCGGAACCTGTTCCCATGCCGGCACCAGATGGATTACCACCTGTGCTATCGGGCTGTATAGCCTGCCCGGTATCTGTTTGAGGTGCATAAGAACTATCTATACCTACATCTGTTGATTCGGGTGCTTCATTGCTGTTACAGGCAATAAAACTTCCCACGATCATTCCCACTATCAGGATCTTTTTCATACGCATATAATTTTATCGATTAAGAGATGTGTCTGGCTGAGTTGGCTGGGTGGGCTGTGTTGGGTTGGTACCCATTGTGGTATCAGTACCCATAGTATTAGGACTGCTGTTTATAGTGCTATCCATACCACTTCCTGTTGTATTCTGCGGCGAATCGCAGGCTGTGATACCTATTATTGCTACTGTCAGAATTAAAAAGATGCTTTTCATAATTAATGTTTTTATGGTGTATTATTGAATAGTTCCCCTCCCATTGCATCAATAATTTTGCCATTAACCAGTGGGTAACTGGCATTATAACAAGCTGCTGACGAATGTCAAAGGCTATTCTACAGTATGTTGTGATAATTCTACACTGCTACTGTCAATTAAACTGGCACAGGCCTGTGAAACCACAAACAGTCCTTAATTTTACCGGTATTAAAAAACCGTTAAAGCTGTGGCGCAAACTACAATATGGGCAAGGGCATAATTGTTTCTGTGAACTTTTAAAACCGATCTTTATCCTTTATGACAGAGCCGGAATTGTCTCCACAGGAAAAAAAGGTAGCAGACAAGGTCATACTGCTGTCGAAGGAATTGCTGATCATCCTTGTCGTTTTTGTCATCAGCCTGCTTGTATTCCTGTTTATCGCTTACCGCGTATTTTACCTCGATCACACCGGCGCCGATGAAAAGGCATTTGCATTTGCCCGCTCACTGGTGAGCGACTCCATGACCAGTGTGATGCAATTCTTTACTTTTTTCGGATCGCATCAATTCCTGGTGCCGGCCAACCTGGTACTCTGTTTATATTATTTGTTGCGCAAAAAATCGAGGTATTCCATCAAGATCAGCGCCATTGCACTCAGCAGTTTGCTTATCATGCTGGGCTTAAAACTATTGTTCAACCGGCAGCGGCCATTGATCCCTTTGCTGGAGCCGGCGCGCGGACTTAGCTTTCCCAGCGGTCATGCTTTTATGAGTACCTGTTTTTACGGGTTGCTGATGCTCATCATTTGGAAAGAAGAAAAACCGCACCCGGTTTTAAAATGGTGTTTGCTGATAACAGTGGTGCTATTGCTGCTGTTGATCGGTTTCAGCCGGATATATTTGCGGGTGCATTATTTTACCGATGTGTTGGCAGGATACAGCGTGGGATTTAGCTGGCTTTTCCTCAGTTCTTATCTTATTGACCAAGTAAGGCCAAGAGGCCTGAAACGCACCTAAGTTATGTTTTATTGGTCACGGGTTTGGGCGCCACCTTACGTGTCCATCTCGATAACTCCGTTTCTCCAAACAATAATATCAGCATGCCGTTCTCCAGGTGATACCTGTCTGTACGCAACAGGTTTTCGAGAAAGGCCTTTTCATTATAACCCACACAGGCCATCTTCGTCATCCTGATCCCTTTATTAAATACCAGGCTCGAATCGGTGAATTCAAAGGTGCCGCTCATACTGTTGCATCCGGTATGACCGCTAAACTGTTTGTTGTTGACATCGAATTGCAAGCGGGGAATTTTGCCGGTAGCTGTATCGGAGGTGAGTACCGGTTGCAAGAACCAGGTACCTGCCAGGCTGGTGGTATCTTTAAAGCTGGTATCTGCGGCTGTTGCCTCTGAGGGTGTGTCGATCAACGGAGCGGCAGTGCTGTCGCCCGCCGGTTGGTTACTACCGGCCTGGTTGTTACAGGCCAGCAGACCCAGGGCCAGAATAATGGTGTGGGTTTTCATAGCCTAATGACTATAAAAAATAATGCCACTGGCAAACCCAACCATTTCACTACAATTGGCTGGCTATTAATTCAATGAAGGATCATTAAAGGTATTGCCCTGGCTCAGATCGCCGCTTTCGAAGCCCTTTTTAAACCAATACATACGCTGTGCCGAGGTGCCATGTGTAAACGACTCGGGCACCACATAACCACGGGCATTTTTTTGCAGCCGGTCGTCGCCAATGGCATTGGCGGCATTCAATGCCTCCTCGATATCGTTGGGCTCCAATATATTTTTCATACGTTGTGCATGATGGGCCCACACCCCGGCCAGGAAATCGGCCTGCAGTTCCAGCTTCACCGAGTATTTATTGTATTCCTGCTCGCTTACCTGCTGCCGCAACTGCTGCATTTTACGGGAAGTACCATTCAGGTTTTGAAGGTGGTGACCCACCTCATGGGCAATTACATAGGCCATGGCAAAATCGCCGGGTGCATTCAGGTCGTTTTGCATTTGTTCGTAAAACGACAGGTCGATATATACCTTTTGATCGCCCGGGCAGTAAAAGGGACCGGTAGCGGAACCCGCCATACCGCAGGCCGATTGAACAGACTGCCTGAACAGCACCAGGGTAGGCTCGTGGTAGCCATTGCCATTACCATCCAGCAACTTATGCCATACATCCTCGGTATCGGCCAGCACCACCTTTACAAAACTGGCGCGCTCATCGTCCTTGGCCTGCTCTTCGGGGCTGAGTTGGGCGCTGGGCTCGGGCGACATTTGCGGCAGGGAGGAGGGGTCGCCGCCCAGGAACATATTTAATAGCAAAACGATCACTCCAATTAAACCGCCACCCACGGCAATACCCTTGCCGGAGAAGCCACGGCGGTCTTCCACATTAGAGCTCTCGCGACGTCCTTTCCATAACATATAGCAAGTGTTTAGTTATACAAAAATATGGTTGTCCTATATCAAAAAAAATTATGCCTTTTCCGGCCGGTTTTAAACAGGCATCCCTACCCGAAAAGCAGCCCGGTGCAAAACAGTGTTTTTGGGCCATAACCATTTTACCGCCAACGGTTTCGCAAGGGTTAAATACCCTGTATCGACCTCGTTTTTGAGCCACCTGCCTGCTTTTAATTGACTTTTAATTCGTTGTTTTCCCTTGATTACCGCCGGTTTCAACCGTTTGGGGGGGCGCTTTGTAACCGCTTAACAACTTTCGCACGAACCGATTGTTAATTACCAATAATTTTGCAGGCTATTTATTCTTCCCATTAATGACGAGTGTAATTATTAACAGTTATATGCACGTTCTATGAAAGGTGTACATGTTTTTGTTTTGCTTAGTATTTTGGTTCCGGCTTTAGCGTATTCCCAGTCTATTACTTCTACAGATAGCACCCTGTCATCGGCTACACTGGAAAATTGCATCCGGTACGGGCTGGTGCATCAACCGCTGATCAAAACGGCACAGGTAGATGAGGAGATCACGGAAACCGCCATCAAAAGCCGGCTGGCCGATTGGTATCCGCAGCTTAGCCTGGGCGCCAACCTGCAGCACTACCTGAAAATGCCGGTGACCATGATCCCCGACCGCGACAATCCCAGCGGTCCCAAGGTGCCTACCCAGTTTGGAGTACGTAATTCTTCTACCCCACAACTGTCTTTGACCCAGAATATTTTCAACCGCGATGTATTGCTGGCCAGCCGCACTGCCAAAGATGTGCGCATACAGGCCCGCCAGAATATCACCGCCAACAAAATAGATGTAGGCGCCGCCATTGCCAAGGCCTTTTACGATGTGCTGCTTACGCGTCAGCAGATCAATGTGCTCGACCAAACCATTACCCGGCTGGAAAGAAGTTTAAAGGATGCCTACAACCAATACCAGGGTGGCATAACCGATAAAATCGATTACAAAAGAGCCACCATTTCGCTGAACAATGCCAGGGCCGACCGCAAGGCCGCCCAGGAACAGCTGAATGCCCGGTATGCCTTCCTGAAACAACAAATGGGTTATCCTGCCAGCCAGCAATTAGAGATTGTGCACGATACCGCCAGTATGGAAAAAGAAATTGCCGTGGATACCTTGCAGGGCATACGCTTCGAGAACCGCATCGAGTTCCAGCAACTGCAAACACAGCAGCGCCTGCTACAGGCCAATGTTAAATACAACCAGTGGAGCTATATCCCAACAGTGTCGGCCTTTGGCAATTACAACCTGGTGTTCCAGAACGATGAATTTGCAAAGTTGTACAGCAATACCTATCCCAATTCGCTCATTGGTTTACAGTTGGCCTTCCCCATCTTCCAGGGCGGCAAACGCCAGTATGCTATCAGGCAGGCCGAACTGCAATTAAAGCGTACCGATTATGAAATGGCCAACCTGAAAAACAATATCAATACCGAATACAGCCAGGCACTGGCAGCTTATAAAAGCAACCTCACCGATTTTTTAGCACAGAAAGAAAATCTTGAGTTGGCTACTGATGTATACAATACCCTGCAATTACAATACAAGGCAGGTGTAAAAACCTATCTCGAAGTGATCATTGCAGAAACCGATCTGCATACCACACAACTTAATTATTACAACGCTTTATACCAGGTAATGTCCAGCAAGATCGATGTACAAAAAGCTTTGGGCAACTTATCCTGGTAGTATAAAACAGATGAAATACGTTATGAACAAACAGCTTAAATGGGGAATTATTTTCAGCAATGCCGGATGGTTACTGGCTGCTTGTGGCGATAATAAAGCCAGCACCCAACCTACTGCCCCGCCACCCGTTGCAGTGGCTACCTATACCGTCACTACCGAAAAAGCTTCTTATTACGATCAATATCCCGGCACGGTAACGGCCCTCAACCAGGTGGATATCCGTCCGCAGGCAACCGGCTATCTTACCGGCATCTTCTTTAAAGAAGGCGGCCGCGTAAGAAAAGGACAAAAGCTGTACGAGATCGACCGGCAGCAATACCAGGCCAATTACCAGCAGGCGCAGGCCAATTTGCAGATACAGCAAACCAACCTGATGAAGGCGCAAAGAGATGCCGACCGCTACCATGAGCTGGAAAAGAACGATGCCATCGCCAAACAAACGGTGGATTATGCCGAAGCCGCACTGGAAGCCGCTAAAAAACAGGTAGAGGCAGCCAAAGCCAACGTGGAAAGCGTGCAAACCGGTTTGAAATACACTACCATTTATGCACCTTTCGATGGCACCATCGGTATTTCACAGGCCAAACTGGGTACTGCCGTAGTAGCCGGGCAAACCCTGCTGAACACCATATCTACCGACGATCCCATGGCTGTTGACTTCTCCTTCGATCAAAAAGAACTGGCCCGTTTTGTGGAACTGCAGCGCAAAGGCCATTCAAAGGATACCACCTTTCAATTGGTGTTGCCAGGCGAAGAGGTATATCCTCATCCCGGCCGCATCGATTTGATAGACCGCGCCGTGGATCCGCAAACCGGTACTATCAAGGCCCGTCTTCTTTTCGATAACAAAAAAGGCATACTAAAAGCCGGAATGAGCTGCAATGTGCGGGTACAAAACAACAGCAATACCGAGAAAATGGTGATACCGCAACAGGCCGTTATCGAGCAAATGGGTGAATACTTTGTGTATGTGGTAGATAGTGGTAATGTAGCCCACCAGAAAAAAATATCCCCCGGTACCCGCCTGGGCGCTAAGGTGATTGTAAACGAAGGACTGGAGCCCGGTGAGCAGGTGGTAACCGAAGGCGTTGCCAAACTGAGGGAAGGATCGGCCGTAGTGACCGGCCAGCCCGCCCCGGCGGCCGCAGCCAAATAAGACGTAGACGATCGATTAATGAATTTGTAAGGAAATTATATGATAGCCAATACATTTATTAAAAGGCCGGTAACTGCTATTGTAATATCCATTGTGATTGTGATCACGGGTTTGCTGGCTATGAGCGATCTGCCGGTAGCGCAATATCCTAATATCACACCACCGGTAGTGCAGGTTACAGGCGCCTTTACCGGCGCAGATGCGCAAACCGTAGAGCAAAACGTTACCACACCGGTAGAAGTACAGATCAACGGTACGCCGGGTATGGCCTTTTTGCAAAGCAACAGTACCAGCGATGGCCGCACCACCATGAACGTGACCTTTGAGGTGGGCACCGATGTAGACATTGCCGCGCTGGATGTGCAGAACCGGGTAAGCTTTGCCACGCCGCAGTTGCCCGATGACGTAAAAAGGCTGGGTTTGACCGTTCGTAAACGTAACCCCAGCATCCTGATGCTGGTGGCCTTGTTTTCGCCCAATGGTAAACACTCTGTTCCCTTCCTCGACAACTTTGCCAACATATATGTAAAAGACGCGCTGGGCCGTGTAAAAGGGGTGGGTGACGTATTTTCCAGGGCCGATGATTTTAGTATGCGTGTATGGCTGCAGCCCGACAGGCTGGCGCAGTTGGGCATCACCGCCTCGGAAGTAGTGGCCGCCCTGCAGGAACAGAACCTGCAAATAGCAGCCGGTTCGGTAGGTGCGCCACCGCAGCGTTCGGTACAGGCATTTGAATACACCGTGTTTACCAATAGCCGTTTAAGCACGCCCGAAGAGTTTAACAAGATCGTGGTGCGCGCTAATCCACAAAACGGCTCCATTGTATACCTGAAAGACGTAGCCCGGCTGGAGCTGGGTAAATTCAATTACTCCAGCAATTCGTTTGTAGATGGAAAAAGAGCCTCCTACCTGCTCATTTACCAGGCGCCGGGCAGCAATGCCATGGAAACCGCCCAGGGTGTTTATGATGCCATGGAAAGGCTCAGCAAGTCGTTCCCGGCAGATGTGGAATACAGCGTTCCCTTCGAAGCGGTATCAGTGGTAAAAGTATCCATTCATGAAGTAGTTGAAACGCTTGTAATAGCACTGGCCCTCGTGGTGCTGGTGGTGTTTTTGTTCCTTCAAAACTGGCGCGCCACCCTCATCCCGATTCTCGCCATCCCTGTTTCTATCATCGGTACATTCATATTCTTTGTACCGCTTGGTTTTACCATCAATACACTTACCCTGTTTGGCTTTGTGCTGGCCATTGGTATTGTGGTGGATGACGCCATTGTGGTGGTGGAAGCCGTACAGCACTACATCGATGAACAAAAGATGTCGGCCAAAGAAGCCACCAAACATGCCATGCGCGATATATCCGGGCCGGTAATCGCCATCGCGCTGATCCTGGCATCGGTGTTTATACCGGTTGGTTTTATACCGGGCATCGTAGGACGGCTGTACCAGCAGTTTGCCATTACCATCGCCATCTCGGTATTGATATCGGCCTTTGTGGCATTATCTCTTACTCCAGCCCTGTGTACCATGTTATTGAAACCACATGTTGAAGGCAAAAAACCAAGGGGGATCAACCGTTTCTTTTATGCATTCAACAATTGGTTTTCGAAAACCAGCCTGGCCTATAGCCGTGGTGTAAAAAGGTGGATCGGCGGTGCACGTTATGTGATGATATTACTGGTTTGTATACTGGTAGGTACCTACTTATTGTTCATCAATAAGCCAACAGGTTTTATTCCTACCGAAGATGAAGGCCGTTTATTCATCACTTACGAACTTCCCGAAGCAGCCTCCACCACACGAAGCCTGGAAGTGTTGAACACCATTCAAAAAACACTTTCCGAAATACCCGCCGTGGCGCACTACGCCGCCCTGGGTGGTTTGAACGTGGTGACCTTTTCTACAAAATCAAACGCCGGTACCGTGTTCACGCAGTTGAAACCCTGGGACCAGCGAAAAGATAAATCGCAACAGATCATGGGCGTAATTGCCGAGGTGCAGAAGCGTTTGTCTACGATCAAAGATGCCAATGTGGTGGTGATACCGCCGCCGCCTATTCCGGGTTTAGGTCAAACGGCTGGTTTCACCTTTGAATTACAGCAAAGAGAAAGCACCGACGATATCAAAACCTTTGAGAAAGTAGTACAGAACTTTGTTGCAGAAGCCAACAAAAGGCCGGAGATAGCCAGGGCATTTTCATTTTTTACGGCCCGCACACCTGCCTACAAAGTAGATGTAGACCGCGAGCAGTGTAAAAAACTCGGCGTATCGGTCGCCGATGTATTCAATACCATGCAAACCTATATGGGCAGCCGGTATGTGAATGACTTTAATATTTATGGAAGAAACTTCCGCGTAGTAGCGCAGGCCGATACCTCGTATCGCGGCGATATCAGCGAGCTGCAGCGATTTTATGTGCGCAACAGCCAGGGTAATATGATACCGCTCAGCGCCGTCACCACCTATACCACCACGCAGGCCGCACCGCTGATACAGCACTACAACCTGTTTCGCTCGGCCGAGATCAATGGCAGTCCCAAAGATGGTTATAGTAGCGGACAGGCCATACAGGCCCTGCGCGAGGTGGCCGATAAGGTATTGCCCACGGGTTATGGGTACGAGTTCTCCGGCTTAAGCCGTGAGGAGATCAATGCCGGATCGAAGACCATTTACATTTTTGGTTTGTCGGTATTGTTTGTATTCCTGTTCCTGGCGGCTTTGTACGAAAGCTGGTCGGTGCCGTTTTCGGTACTGCTGGCCGTGCCCATTGGAGCATTCGGGGCCATACTTACGCTGAACTTATTCCCGAACCTCACCAATAATGTATATGCCCAGGTGGGCCTGGTAACGCTGATTGGTTTGGCCGCCAAAAACGCCATCCTGATCGTGGAGTTTGCCAAGGAACGCGTTGACCGGGGTATGGATATCATAGCGGCCACGCTGGATGCGGTGAAACTGCGTTTGCGGCCCATCATCATGACCTCGCTGGCCTTTATATTGGGTGTGCTGCCCCTGGCCTTTGCCAGCGGCGCCGGTTCCAATGCCCGCAAAACCATCGGCTGGACGGTATTCGGCGGTATGATGTCGGCCACTTTGCTGGCGATATTTATTGTGCCGGTATTGTTTGTGTTGATCACGCGTATGGCCTATGGCAAGAAGAAGCTGAAGGAGTTGCAGGCCAAGGGCGTGAATTTAAGTGAATAGGAAATGTTATAGGGTATATAAAGAAAGGCCATGTCGAAAGATGTGGCTTTTTTTTGTTTTTTAAGGAGGATCTTGTAAATTGCAACTGAAATATAGTTGCAGCATTTGTAACCTTATCCCATCTATTTTTCTTTGATTGTCGTAAAAGCTTAAAACATGTACGCGATTAATTGTTTACTATTAATTAAGGATTGTAATGTCCAAGACAGAAAAGTTATTATTGCGCCTGTTGTCAAACCCAAAGGATTTTACCTGGGAGGAATTGATTAAACTCTTAAGCTTGTTTGGTTATTCGGAACTAAAAAAAGGAAAAACCGGTGGTTCCCGCCGCAAATTCGCTGATCACAACAAAAACGTGATCATTTTGCATAAACCGCACCCCGGAAATATTGTTAAAGAATATATGTTAAAACAAATAATCACGCATCTAAGAGAAAAAGGATACATTAAAGATGAATGACATCTTACAATATAAAGACTACATCGCCTCTATCCACTACAACTCAGCGGATGAAGTATTCTATGGAAAAATTCTTGGCATTGACGACCTTATCAGTTTCGAAGGCTCTTCCGTTAAAGAACTGAAAAAATCTTTTAAGGAAGCTGTTGAGGATTATATCAAGACATGTGAGGACCTTGGCAAAGAACCTAATAAAACTTATAAAGGAACTTTTAATGTTCGGGTTGGAACCGAATTGCACAGAGATGCTGCTCTGTTTGCAGCCAGCAACAACATATCCCTGAACGATTTTGTTAAGACCGCGATAGACTTTGCACTACTTAACAAAGACGGTTTGAACAAATTCCTTCACCACGGCTAGCCCTCATACTCCCTGCCCAAATTCGCCATTATCACCCTGAACAATTCATCGGGGTTAAACGGCTTTACCACGATGCCGGTTAAGCCTGCCCTTTGCACATCGGCTTCTACCTCCGATGGCAAACTGGCCGTTAAAGCAATGATCGGCAGCCTTACGCCGCGGGCACGTAATTGACGTGTGGCTTCAAACCCATCCATCACCGGCATATTCAAATCCATTAAGATCAGTTTATACTTGCCCGGCGCCACCTTAGCCAACGCCTCTTCGCCATTGGAAGCTACGTCAATCACAGCGCCGCTTCTTTCCAACAACGACTGCGCCACCATCACATTAAAAGGATTGTCCTCCACCACCAATATCGATACCCCTTCCAGCAACTTTTCATTAGTGGGCGCTTTCAATACCGGTTCTTCGGTATTCACCGGTTCCTGGCTCAATGTAAAGGTCTGAGTAAAATAAAACACCGATCCCTTACCGGTTTCACTCTCCAGGCGAAGCGGCACATCCTGCAGTTCCAGTATACGTTTGCTGATGGCCAGCCCCAGCCCCGTACCGCCATAACTGCGCGAGGTAGATGAATCGGCCTGGGTAAACCGTTCAAAAATGAGTTGCTGTTTTTCGGGCGGAATACCAATACCAGTATCAACAACACGCACGGTAATAGTGGCATGGGTATCGCTGATGGTTTCAGTAATCACCTGCAAGGTCACCGAACCATCCTCCGTAAACTTGATGGCATTATGCACCAGGTTATAAATCACCTGGCTGGTACGTGTAGGGTCGCCCATCACTTTTCGGGTAAGCCGGTCATCGGCTTCCAGTGTCAAGCTGATCTTTTTCTCCGTAGCCTTACTCTCCAATCCATTGATGATGTTCCGCGCTATGCCTGCTATATCCATCGGCACGCGCTCGAAATTGATCTTACCCGCTTCCATCTTATTATAATCCAGGATATCATTCACAATACCCAGCAGGTTATTGGCAGAGAACAACAATACATTCAGGTTTTTTTCCTGGTCTTTGCGCGGCTCATTGCGCAACAGCAAATGCGCCATACCAATCACCACATTCAACGGCGTGCGGATCTCGTGCGACATGGTAGACAAAAATTCCGACTTGGCCCTTAGCCCTTCCTGTGCATCCGTAGCGGCCTTCCGCATGGTGTACGCAAACCGGTGCGAGAGCACCAGCGACTGCAGGAAAAAGAACAGTACATAACCAATAAACACCACAAAGCGGTCGGCATTGGCAAACCCAAAATAATGCAGGTTGATGCTCAGGAATACCAGCAGCATTACACCGCAACTCAACAGCGCAAACACAGCGCCCACCCGTTTGAATTTTACCGCCCGGATACAAATAAACAGGGCAAAGGCGATATAAAAGAACATCACGCTCAGGAACACCGTGATGCCTTTGGTAAATACGATGGTGGGCGTTACCAGCACCACCAGCGAGTAACCCAGGCAATACCAAACCACCAGGTTCACAATAAACTTATGGGTATCCTCGGGGTACAGGCGTTGAAAATACTTGGCGAAAAAAGCCACGGCCAGCGTAAGACTCAGGTATTCGAGCCGGATGGTAAAAAACCAGCTCAGGTTGGGAAATACCGAATGTAAAACATACAGGCTGGTGCCTATCATGCGGTAACTGTAAATGACACAAAACAGCGCGAAAAATAAAATGGCCTTATCCCTGGTGCCATAGGTAAAAAAACCAAAGAAAAACAAGCCGCCCATAAACAGGCAGCCCGCCAGCAGCAGGTCGTAAGCCCTGTTGCGTTGGTGTTTTAGGATCAGCGATTGCTTTTCACCAATGACAAACTCCTTGTAGGCGCCGCCTTTGCGGTGCCAGAAATTGGCGGTATGAAATACAAAATGCAGGGTGTCGGGCCCGGTAGGAAGCACAATGGTTTGGGTGGTCCAGAAAGGGATGGCCTTTTCTTTTACCGAGTCGGGGCTACCGCTTTCTGCCCTTAAAACGCCGTTTATATACAGGCGGTGGCTGCAATATACATCGGGTACCAGCAGCGCCAGTTGCGGGCGGTTCCTGGGTAATAAAACAGTGAGTGTATAGGTAGCATATCCCTGCGAAGGAATGGAATGGCCATCAACAGAAACCTTACCCCAGCGCGATGGAAAACGAATAAAGGCCGGTGGCGTTAAAGCCGTATCGGCAGGCGACAGCAGGCGTTCCCAGAAAAACCCCCAGTTGCCGTTCAGCTTCACCGTGTTGTTGTTCAGGTCTATATTCCGCAAATCAATAACACCTTTTTCAACAACGGGTACACCGCCATCACGCGCTATGGCATGCTGCAAAGCAAGGGAAAGAAACACGACTATAAAGGCCCATCGCAATTGCATGGTTTGGCCGGCCGGGGATTTACGCGGTGATTAATAGTTACACAAACGAAACATAGCTAAAAAAATGATACACAAACTATAAATATCAGATTATGGGGGTAAAAAACAGGTAAGGATTCCTCAAAGTTGGCTGGTATAGTAGGCGATGGGGTGTTTTTTTAAGTAAAATCTCTTACCTGTAAATAACAGGGCCATCCTGACTGGCATGTCGGGATGGCCCTGGATGATTTATTATGTGCTGCTTACTTCCTTTCCAGCAACTTGAAGAACTGGTCAAGCTGAGGCAGGATCACGATCCTCGTTCTGCGGTTGGCGGCACGGCCTGCAGGTGTATCGTTCGGAGCAACGGGGATGTATTCGCTGCGACCGGCGGCGGCCATATGTGCAGGGTTCAAACCATACTGGTTTTGCAGCATACGCACAACGGCAGTGGCGCGCATTACGCTCAGATCCCAGTTGTCCTGCAATACGCCCTTAGCAAAAGGCACGTTATCGGTATGGCCTTCTACCATGAACTCGATATCGGGCTGGGCCTGTAATACCTTGGCTACCTTACCCAGTACTTCTTTGGCGCGGTTGGTGATCACATAGCTGCCGCTGGAGAACAACAGTTTGTCGGAGATATCGATGTATACCACACCTTTATCCACCTTGATGTTGATGTCTTCGTCGGCCAGGTTGCCAATAGCGCCTTTCAGGTTCATCACCAGGGCCATGTTCAAAGAGTCTTTGCGGGCCATGGCCGACTGCAGATCCTGGATATAGGCATCTTTAGCGCCGATATTTTCCAATGATTTTTTGATACTTTCTGCCTGCGAAGAGGAGATTACAGACAGGTCCTGCAATTGCTTCAGTGCAGTGGAATTATTTTCTTTCAGGAAATCGATTTGTTTCTTCAGGTTTTCGATCTCGGTTTCGAGGGCTGTTTTGTTGCGGGCGGCTTCGGCCTTCGCATCTTCACAGGCTTTGAGATCGCTTTGCAATTTGGAATACGATGCGTTCAACTGCTCATATTTTGCTATCTCACCTTTGTATTTTTTTTGACTCACGCATGAGAAAAGAAACAGGGATGACAGCCCTGCAAATAACACCTGTTTAATCATATTTAAGTTGTTTTAATTGTTAATCTAAAATCCATGCTCTTCGTTTCTATCCGCCGTATTGCAATTATCGAACCGGCCGGCGCAAATTTATCGATCAAAGTCATAATTGCCGGTCAGTAAAAAGATAATTACCGTAATATTAAGATGTTTTTAATAAAATTTTTTGTTACAATGCCATATAGTCAGGCGTTTTGAAGCATAAACCAGCAGAAAACATGAATAAAGGGTTCATTCATGTCTGTAGAATGCTCAGGCCTTAACCAATATGAATTTCAGTCTATAAACGTATCATCGATACTTTTATTGACTAACGCTGTTCAGCACACGAAACAGGATGGAAAGAAGTTATAATACCAGCACGCCTTTGGCAATAAACTGCAGTTCTTTTTTAGGGGCTGTTATTTTTTTGATCTCTTCTTCAGGTTTACCGGCATCTTTTGCATAATGCCTTTGTTGTTTTACGGATACTTCCTTTACGGTGGCTTCACCATCTACCACCACCTCTTTTCCCACAATATCTTTAGGCATAAAGAAAGCATAATCTTTGAACTTTACCATCATAGTCTGGCCATCTTCTTTTTCCAGCTTCATCCAGCAGCCCTTTTCCCGGCATACGTCTACCACCTTGCCGGCAACCTTTCCTTCAAATTTGGCGTCCTTCATGTTCTTTTCCAGGTCGGCTACGGCAATGGCGCCGGTTTCGGTGGCGCCGGCCCCGTAGGTGACGCCTTTTTCAGCCGAACGGGGTTGTTGGGCATGCGCCAGGGTAGCCATCAGGATGGCGCAGGCCAGGATAAAAGTTTTTTTCATACCGCACATTTTAGCTCAAAGTTGCAACAAAAAATACAAATCCGCCAGGGGTTTTAAAACTACCACAAAGTGGTATTGCGGGGTATTGGTTTTTATTGTCACTTTGTTTGCCCGCATGGTTTCAGCCATTGCCTTTTCCTGAAGTAGTTTTAGAAATTTCATGCGGGAACCCTGCCACGTCGCGCTGGCAGGGTTTTTTTTTGAAATAGGCAGAAGGCATAAGGCAGAAGGCATAAGTGGGCTGCCGCGCTTTGAGAACAGCCGCACAACCAGGAATTCCCTTCTGCCTTATGCCTTATGCCTTATGCCTCTTGCCTTTTGCCTCCCACCACCACCCTCACCAAAATAATTAGCCATCCCGTACTAAATAAATTAGTGTTAATAACATAATTTTCCCTACATTTGGCAATCGGTAATTTTGAAAGAACCAAAAACAAACCACATATGTCAAACGAAAAATTAAAAGCACTGAAGCTCACCATCGACAAAATCGAAAAAGATTTTGGCAAGGGAAGTGTGATGATGATGAACGAAAAATCCCAGGATCCGATGGAAGTAGTATCTACCGGCTCTATAGGCCTGGATACAGCTTTAGGAATAGGTGGTTTTCCCCGCGGACGTATCGTGGAAATATATGGCCCTGAATCTTCAGGTAAAACAACAATCGCCATTCATGTAATTGCCGAAGCACAGAAAAAAGGCGGCATGTGCGCCATTATCGACGCCGAGCATGCCTTTGACAGCATTTATGCCAGGAAACTGGGCGTGGATGTGGATAACCTGCTCATCTCGCAGCCCGATTATGGCGAGCAGGCCCTCGAAATTGCCGACCGCCTCATCTTATCCGGCGCCCTCGACGTAGTGGTGATCGACTCTGTAGCCGCCCTGGTTCCCAAAGGTGAACTGGAAGGTGAAATGGGCGACAGCAAAATGGGTTTGCAGGCCCGCCTGATGTCGCAGGCCCTGCGTAAGCTCACCGCCACCATCAACAAAACAAATACCATTTGCATCTTTATCAACCAGCTTCGCGAAAAGATCGGCGTCATGTTCGGTAA
>Ga0065721_10050789_pt1 | contig 17936 bp, 17 predicted proteins | sample Mesricmetagenome_FD_59108 | JGI IMG/M metagenome (GOLD analysis project Ga0065721, IMG submission 59108) | Mesophilic microbial community from rice straw/compost enrichment Sample: eDNA_1 v2 (version 2) | ecosystem: Engineered > Solid waste > Grass > Composting > Bioreactor | place: USA: Davis... | reverse complement strand
TCATAAGCATTTTTCCCCTATTTTTGCCATCCCTTATTTTAAAGTATATATTATAATATGTCACTTATTCAAACGATCCGCGACAAAGCAGCGTGGATAATTATTGGTGCGATTGCCCTTGCCCTTATTGCCTTTATTGTTCAGGATGCCCTGCAGGGAGGTACCAGGGGATTGTTCGGCGGAAACTCTACCACACTGGGTAAAGTGAACGGTACGAAGATCGACCTGGTAGATTTTGAAACAAGGTATAAAAGGGCCGAAGACAATTACCGGGCGCAAAACTACCCGGTAAACGAGCAGCTTCGTTACCAGATTCGTGAGAGCCTGTGGAATGAATATGTTGAGAACGCCATCCTGGGCAACGAGTATGAGAAGCTGGGCATAGCCATCAGCGACAAGGAACTGGGCGACATATTATATGGTCCCAACCCGCCACAGGATCTGCGCCAGGCATTCACCGACTCCACCGGTCAGTACAATGCCGCAGCTGCCTACCAGGCCATCCGTGGTTTGAAAAAGAACTCCGCTCAATACAATAGCTTTTGGGGCGAATTTGTACCTGCCCTCGAAAGAGGCCGCCAGCGTGAGAAATTCACGGCGTTGCTGGGCAACAGCATGTACATTCCCAAATGGCTGGTTGAAAAAACCAATGTTGAAAACAGCCAGCGTTCTTCTATTTCTTTCGTGAACGTTCCTTATTCTTCCATCCCTGATTCTACCATCAAAATCACCGATGAAGATATCAAGGCCTATGTAGACAAACACAAGGAACAGTACAAACAGGAAAAAGCCAGCAGTATTATATATGTAACTTTCGATGCTTCGCCCAGTAAAGAAGATTCGGCGAACATCTACAACCAGGTAACTTCTTTCAAAGATGCCCTGGTAGCCGCCAACACCGTTCCGGCTGTTCAAACTGTGCTTACCAACAGCGGCAGCGAAACGCCGTTTTTTGATGGTTATGTGCTGAGCTCGAAAATGCAAATGTCTAATGCCGACACCCTGCGCAGCCTGGCCGATGGCGAGGTATATGGTCCTTATATGGATGGCGGTAATTATGGACTTGCTAAAATGATCGACCGCCGCCAGATGCCCGATTCTGTAAAGGTGCGTCATATATTAGTTAAGATCGCCGATCAGCAGACTGGCCAGATCAGGACCGACAGCGCCGCCAAATCGCTGATAGATAGCCTGGTGAATCTCATCAAATCCGGCACGCCCTTCGACACCGTGGCCGCCCGGTACAGCGAAGACCCCGGCAGCAAAGACAATGGCGGTGAATACGATTTTACCTCCATGCAGTTCTCAAGCCTGAGCAAGGAATTTGCCGAAGTAGCCTTCTATGGCAAAACCGGTGATAAAAAGGTGGTGAAAACCGAAAACCAGAGTTATGCCGGTTACCATTATATAGAAGTATTGAATCAAAAGAAATTCGAGACCGCTTATAAGATCGCATACCTTACACGTCCCATCGTGGCCAGCGATAATACGGTGAACCAGGCCAGCGGCATAGCCACCCAGTTTGCAGCAGAGAATCGCAACGTGAAAGATTTTGATGCCAATGCCACCAAACGCAAACTGAATAAATTCCCCGCCGAGGTAAAACCCAACGATGTTATGATCATGGGTCTGGGTGAAGCCCGCGAACTGATTCGCTGGGTATTCAACGATGCCAAAAGAGGCGCTGTTTCGGAAAACGCCTTTTTGGTGGGTGATAAATATGTAGTGGCTGCCGTAACCAATGAATATGAGGAAGGCCCCATGCCGGTAGAAAAAGCCAGGCCATTGGTAGAATATAAGATCCGTAATGAAAAAAAGGCCGATGCCATTATCAAAAAGATCGGTAATGCCGGTTCGCTGGATGAAATTGCCAAAGCCAATAATCAAACCGTAATGCGTGCCGACAGCATTCAGTTCAGCAATAGCTTTATACCCGCTGTGGGTAACGAACTGAAAGTACTGGGTGCTTCATTTAATAAGGACTACCAGGCAAAAGTGTCGCCTCCCATCAAAGGTGAAATGGGTGTGTTTGTGATCAAGGTAGAGAACATCTTTGCCGTACCCAATCCGGGTTTTGATGTTAAACAACAGCAAAACGCCATGCAGCAACAGCTCAGCGGCATGGCTGGGTACAGAACACTGGAGGTAATGAAAAAGGCAGCTGATATCACCGATAACCGCGTGAAATTCTTCTAGTTTCACTTACGATAATATAACAGGGCGGCCGGTTATTAACCGGCCGCCTTTTTTAATTTTTAACCTATTCCTCAGTACCTTTGTTATAGATATAGTGAAAATGGAAAATTATGAGTGATGAAATCGTAAATAAGGTAGCGCAAAGCCAACTGGTAACCATTGACCTGGAGGCGTATTATCCAAAAGAATCCATTGTGGTTTTTGATCTGAAGCCACATTTGTTCATGGAGCTGATACTAAAGGAAAAGGAATTCAGGGCGGCGATGCAAAATCACGACTGGCCGGTGTACCAGGATAAGGTGGTGGCTGTAACCTGTTCCGCCGATGCCATCATTCCCATGTGGGCCTATATGCTGGTGGCCTCGTACCTGCAGCCGGTTGCCAAAGAAATTGTTTTTGGCGATGAACAGGCTGCCCTGCAACAGCTGTTCCTGCAAAACATCAACACGATCGATATTAATGAATATACCGATAAACGGATCGTAGTAAAGGGGTGCGGCGATGTACCGATAGGCGAATATGCTTATCTCACTATCACCAAAAGGTTGATGCCGGTAGTGAAAAGCATTATGTATGGAGAACCTTGTAGTACAGTCCCTATCTTTAAAAAGAAATAACGAATGAAGGCCGATGTGAAAGCATCGGCTTTTTTTTGCACCGGAAATCAAACCCGTTCTTCCATGGACGTTGAAATATTAGCGCGCGTACAATTTGCATTTACTATCGCCTTTCATTACATCTATCCGCCATTGAGCATAGGCCTGGGTTTAATGCTCGTGATCTTTGAAGGATTGTATTTAAAAACCGGGAACGCGATCTATGAACAGATCACGCGGTTTTGGATAAAGATCTTTGCACTGATCTTTGGTATTGGCGTGGCCACGGGCATCATCATGGAATTTGAGTTTGGCACCAACTGGGCCACCTATTCAAAATACGTGGGTGATATTTTTGGAAGCGCCCTGGCGGCAGAAGGCATATTTGCATTTGCACTGGAATCGGGCTTTCTGGGCATATTGATCTTCGGGTGGAACCGGGTGAGTTCGCGGGTGCATTTTTTTTCCGCGGTGATGGTGTTTGCAGGCTCCATGTTCTCGGCCATCTGGATAGTGGTGGCCAACTCGTGGCAGCAAACGCCTACCGGTTATCATATCGTGGGCGAAGGGATGGAGGCCCGTGCAGAGATCACCGATTTTTGGGCCATGGTGTTCAACCCGTCGAGCGTGGAACGTTTGATACATGTATGGATCGGCGCCTTCCTGGCGGGCATTTTCCTGGTGCTGAGTGTGAATGCCTGGTATATTTTAAAGAACAAATACCTGGAAATAGCCAAACCCTCTTTTAAGATTGCACTGGGCGCTGCCACTATTTGCGCTTTGCTGCAACTGGTAGCGGGTCATCAAAGCGCCGAAGTGGTGGCCGAACACCAGCCCGCCAAGCTGGCTGCACTGGAAGGACATTACGATTCGCTGGCCACCGCCGATATGTTTTTGTTGGGTTATGTAAATAATAAAACACAGGAAGTAACGGGACTGAAGATACCGGGTGGTTTGTCGTTTTTGACGCATGGCGATTTTAAGGAACCGGTAAAAGGCCTGAACTATTTTGCGGAAGATGAAAGACCCACACAGGTAAATGCCGTTTTCCAGTTCTATCATATTATGGTGGCCATTGGCATGGCGCTGATAGCGCTTACCCTGTATGCATCGTGGCTGGCCTTTAGAAAAAAGCTGTTTGAAAAACGATGGCTGCTATGGGTTTTTGTATGGGCTGTATTGCTGCCGCAGATAGCCAACCAGGCGGGATGGTTTGCCGCCGAAATGGGCCGGCAGCCCTGGGTGGTGTATGGATTGCTGAGAACATCGGATGCGCTTTCGAAAACGGTGACCGCCAACCAGATCATGTTTTCACTGGTATTGTTTATGATGGTGTATATGATATTGTTTGTGTTGTTCCTGTACCTGATGAATAAAAAGATCGTGCATGGACCCGTGGATCATGGCGGAAAGGATAAAATTGAAGAAGGCAGCAAACGCGATAACCCATTACTGACACACTAACTCACGATTATGGAAACTTTTCTTGGTATTGATCATAATGTATGGTGGTTCCTGGTTTTTGGCGGTGTTATCAGTGGTTATGCTATATTGGACGGGTTCGACCTGGGCGCCGGCGCCCTGCATCTTTTCCTGAAAAAAGAAATGAGCCGCCGCATTGCGCTGAACGCCATTGCACCGATATGGGATGGAAATGAAGTGTGGCTGGTGATTGGGGGAGGGGCGCTGTTTGCCGGTTTCCCGATTGCCTATGCCGCTATCTTTTCTGCCTTTTATGTTCCCTTTATGGTGTTTTTGGTGGGATTGATATGGAGGGGTGTGGCCATTGAATTCAGAAGTAAGGAACCGGGTAGGTTATGGCGGCAAACCTGGGATATTGTATATTGTTTTGCTTCGGTGGTAATTGCTTTATCGCTGGGTTTGATGTTGGGGAATGTGGCCATGGGGATTACATTGAATGAACATAAGGAATTCAGTGGCGACTGGTTATCGTTCTTTAACCCTTTTTCTATACTGGTAGCCATTACCACACTGGCCTTGTTCATGATGCATGGCGCCATTTATTTGGTGATGAAAACAGAGAACCGGTTGTACACCAAATTGTATTTACTGGCCAGGCAGTTTATCATATTCTTTGTACTGAGTTTTGTGATCACTACGCTGTATACATTATTATATGTACCGCACCTGAGTAATTTTTTCAGGGATCATCCATCGTCGTTTATTATCCCGGTGCTGATGGTGCTGGCCATTGCCAATATTCCCCGGCAGTTGAAGATCGGGAAATATAGGTTTGCGTTTATCAGTTCGTCGGTAACGATTGCGCTGTTATTGATCATGGTGGCACTGGAAGTGTTTCCTTATTTGCTATATTCGTCGGGTAACCCTGAAAACAGCATTACCGTGCACAATGCGGCGGCATCGCCCAAAACCATGCGCATACTATTGATCATAGCGTTGATAGGCACACCACTGGTGGCCATTTATACATCCTTTGTATTCTGGACCTTTAAAGGAAAAGTGAAGCTGGATGAACACAGTTATTAAACTGTGGCGCCCACACGTTCCAGTAATGCTTTTGTTTTTTTGATGCCTTCTTCTTCACCCAGCTTATCGCCTTCGTACTCGATACCGATGTAGCCGGTGAAGCCGGCATCTTTTACTATTTTCAGCATTTTAGAATAATCGGTTTCTATGCAATTGCCCTGCTCGTCGAAGTCGTGCGTTTTGGCGCTTACACCTTTTGCAAAAGGCATCATTTCTGTCACGCCTTTATAACGGTCGTATTCTTCAATACATTTGGCGCCCCATAGTTCACCGCCTTCGCGTCTGATGCAGAAATTGCCGAAGTCGGGCAGGGTGCCTACATTGTTCTTACCTACCCCCTTCATTACCGTGGCCAGCCATTCGCCGTTGGAGGTATAGCTGCCGTGGTTTTCCACGATCACATTGATGCCCGATTTGGAGGCAAATTCTCCCAGCTTTGTAAGGCTTTCAATAGCGGCCTTTTGTACTTCTGCCTCGCTGCCCTTGCCAAAAGCATTTACACGAATGCTGGTGCAGCCCAGGTATTTGGCGGCATCCACCCATTTATAGTGGTTTTCCACGGCCTGGTTTCTTGTTTTGGCATTGAGATCGCCCAGGTCGCCTTCGCCATCGCACATGATGAGGTGGCTGGTGACGCCATTGTCGTTACAGCGTTTCAGCAGTTCGGCCAGGTATTTTTCGTCTTTAGCCTTGTCCTTAAAAAACTGGTTTACGTATTCCACCACGCTGATGCCGTAGGTGTTTTTAGCAACACCGGGAAAATCGAGATTGTCCATTTGTTTTGCAAACAGCTTTTTGTTCAGCGACCATTGCGCCAGCGAAATGGTAAAGAACAAAGCGGGGGCGCCTGTTTCTTTGGGCGCATTTTGTGATCCCTCCGGTGGCGCTACGTCTTTTTCAGCGTTATTGTCGTTGCAGGAAATTAAACCCGTAGTGGCTACGCCGAAGCCGGCAGCCAGGGTACCCAGTTGTTGTAAAAAATAGCGACGATTGGTAGGCATAGCAATTTTACTTTTTAATTTTTTATTCCTTATTTCTAATTTCTCATTTCATTTCAGAACCAGCCGCGCTTTCTGAAAATGCGCAGCATAAACAGCGGGATCAGCAGCATAAGACCTACGGCAATAAAAAATCCCCAGCGGTTATGTATATAGGGAATGACGTCGAAGTTCATACCAAAGATGCCGCCGATGACCGTGGCCGGCGCCAGCAAACAGGTAACGATGGCCATTACCTTCATCACCTCGTTCATCTTCAGGTTTACGTTGTTGATGTACAGGTCCTGCATACTCATCATGATATCGCGGTAGTTTTCGCTGAGATCGTAGGCCTGTACGATATGATCGTATACGTCTTTGAAGTATTTGGTGGTGCGGTCGTCGAGCAGTTCGCTTTCGCTGCGCAGTATCCCATTCAGCAGATCACGCACGGGTGCAAAGTTTCGTTTCAGTACGATCAGTTCCTTACGCAGCTGGTTGATCTTGGCCAGCGAGCGGGTATTGCTGAAGCGAATCACTTCTTCTTCTACCAGCTCTATTTGCTCGCCCAGTTTTTCCATTACCACAAAGTAATTGTCAACGATCATATCCAGCAGGGAATAACAAAGATAGTCTGCCGTGCGCTGGCGTATTTTGCTGTTGGTGATCTTAAGCCGGTTGCGGATGGGATCGAAGGGATCGCGGCTGGGGTCTTCCTGGAAAGAGATCACAAAATCTTTACCCAATACAACACTCAGCTGCTCACTTTCCACGGTGCGTTTTTCCTCGTTGTAATAGAGCATATTCAACAGGCAGAACAATACGCCTTCCACCTCATCCATTTTCGGGCGCTGGTTCATGCTGAGAATGTCTTCTATCAACAACTGGTGTACCTCGAAGTGGTTGCAAATGGCTTCCACATCGGCCTTACGCAGCCCGTCTACATTGATCCAGGTGATGCGGCCACTGTGCCTGAAGGGCAGGCAGTCGTCCACACAGGTAAACTTTTGTACATCTACATGATTGGCATCGTAATCAAACACAGAAACTTCTACTTCCTGGGCTTCTTCCCGCTGAGGCATAACGGTGGGATTCACCTGCAGGATCTCCTTGGTGCGGTGGGTGCCAAAAAGCGCCGGAAGCATCAGGTATTTGAGGTACTTCTGTGGGCTCATACAACAAAAGTGGCCGAAATTATCGATACGGCCAAGCCTGGCGGGCGGGGCTACAACTTTTCGTAAAGGGCGCGCAGTTTTTCACGCGTCATGATCTTTTCCCAATCCTTACCCAGTGCATTTTCCCAAAGCGGTTTCATACCCAGCGAAACATTGATCATGGTATCGAACTGTTCATCGGTAAGTCCCTTGCAAATGTTTGCGGGGATATCGATGCCGTTCTTTTCCACCATTCTTTTGAATTCCGCCACGCCTTCGGGATAATATGGTTCGAGGTGGTTCATTACAATACAGTTGCCAACGCCGTGTTTGGTGCCCAGCAAATAACTGAGACCATAACTCACCGCATGGGCCACGCCCACCTGTGAATAGGCAATACTCATGCCGCCGGCATAGGAGGCCATCATGAGTTTATCGTCGCACTCGGCATCCCACTGATCTTTTTCGAGGAATATATACTGGCAAAGCTGGAGCGCTTTTTCGCCATACGATTTACTGAATTCGTTCAGGTAGGTACCCTGCAGGCTTTCTATACAATGGATATAACAATCCATGCCGGTATAAAAACGCTGGTTTACCGGGGCATTGGCCGTTAATTCGGGGTCCAGCACAATCTGGTCGAAGGGGGTAAAATCAGAGTTCATACCCAGTTTGCGGGTGGGACCGGTGAGTACCGTGGTACGCGATACTTCGGCGCCGGTGCCGCTGAGGGTGGGAATGCCAGCCTTGTATACGCCGGGATTTTTTACCAGGTCCCAACCCTGGTAGTCGGCCGAGGAACCGGGGTTGGTCATCATCAGCGAAACCGCCTTGGCCAGGTCGAGGGTGGAACCCCCGCCAATACCAATGATGCCGCTTACGGTGCCAAACTCGTCTTTCAGTTGCTGGGCCAGGGCATCTACCTGGGTGGTTTTTGGTTCGTAGGTAACATCGGCAAAGATCAGCTTGTCTTTACCGCGCAGGGGAATGCGGTTTACCAGCGGCTTTCCGTCGCCGGTAGTGGCGCCGTTACTGAAATAATGGTCCACCAGGAACACCATAGGGGCATCTCCCTTCCTGTGGGGGGCCAGAATTTCGTCGAGCTGGTTAAAACTGCCACGGCCGTAAATGACGTAGCTGACCATTTTAAAGTTCCTGAACTTCATACAGATATACGGTTTTGCGGTGCGAAGGTACAGGAAAACAGAACAATTAGGCAAATGAAACGGGGTTTAGGATGGCCGGAATGCTCATAGACAAAATCTATTGCTTTATAGAATAATCCAATAAAAATCTATATCGTTTTTACGCACCTTTGCAATCCCCACGATTGCCTACAGCCATATGTAAATTTGTAAAAAATCACATTTAGCATATGAGTAACAGAATCCTGTCAATTGGAAGTCAGTTTCCTGCTTTTAAGAAGAAAGCAGTTGTATCTATCGAGAAAGGAAAGGAATTTATAGACATTACGAATGAGTACGCCACTGCCAAAGGCAAATGGACGGTAATGTTCTGGTGGCCGAAAGATTTCACCTTTGTTTGTCCCACCGAGATTGCTGAGTTCAACAAAAAACACAGCGAGTTTACCGACCGCGATGCCGTGTTGATCGGTGCTTCTACCGACTCAGAATTTGTACATGCCGCCTGGCGCAGGGACCACAACGATCTGAAAGATCTGAAATTCCCCATGCTGGCCGATACGTCGAAATCGCTGGCCGAAGAACTGGGCATCCTGGACAATGATGAAAAGATCGCTTACCGCGCTACCTTCATCATCGACCCCCAGGGCATCGTTCGCTGGGTGAGCGTATATGATTTGAATGTAGGCCGTAATGTACAGGAAGTGATCCGCGTACTGGATGCCCTGCAAACCGATGAGCTGTGCCCCTGCAACTGGAAAAAAGGCGAAGAAACGCTGACCACGCAATTGAGCATGAACTAAAAAACAAGAACTACATGAGCCAGGATTTATTAGTACAGAATGAAACCTTCACCAACCTGCTGAACGATTTGCAGGTGCCTGATTACACGCCCTCGTCGAATGCCACGCAGTTGCTGCAGGCCGAGTCGAAGTATATCAAGGACCTTAAGATCAATGTGAGCAATGTATTGAACAATATTCAGTACCTGAACAGAAAGGAAGCCTTGCTGCTGGCATTTGCCGTAGCGGTAAACGAGCGGTTCGAGCTGCTGAAGGAGAGTTTTAGTGCGCAGGCGCGTGAAGCGGGCGCTACCGAAGCAGAGCTGGCTGAAGTGATAGCCTGTACTTCATTGATGAACGCGAATAATATCTTTTATCGCTTTCGTCATTTTATGAAGAAGGAATATTATTCCAATACACCGGCGGGCATTAAAATGAGCATCATGATGAACCCGGTGTTGGGTAAAGAGTTTTTTGAGTTGTTGAGCCTGGTGATCTCATCGATCAATGGTTGCGAAATGTGTGTTACATCGCATGAACAATCGATACTACAGCATGGAGGTTCGGAAAGTAAAATATTTGAAGGCGTTAAGTTAGGAGCAATCATCAAATCGCTGATCACAGTTATGGCGTAGGGGAAATATTGAATATTAAATGTTGAATGTTGAGGTTGTCTTAATTTCAATATTCAACATTTAATATTCAATATTCAATATTGCATTAGGCCACTAATGCGGCTGCGCCAAATACCCCGGCGCTGTCGCCAAGGCTGGGCTTTAATATTTTTACATCTACGCGATTGTTGAAGATAAACTTGTTGAGCGATTCCCTGCCGGCGGTATAAATGGAATCGATATTGCCCACACCACCACCTACTACAATCACATCGGGATCGAGCAAATTGGTGATCACCGAAACAGCCTTACCAAAAAAATGATTCAGCCTTTCGATGGTTTGAACGGCTGCAGCATCATTGCCTTCACGGCAATGGGCTACGATATCTTTTAACGACAACATAGTGCCGGTAATGCTTTTATAATAGCGTTGTAAACCCGGACCGCTGAGTACGGTCTCCACACAACCGCATTGCCCGCAATAACAGGGTCCGCCCGATTCGTCGAGATAGTTGTGACCCCACTCGCCGCCAATGCCATGGCGTCCGTTCCATACCTGTCCGTTTACCACGATGCCGCCGCCCACACCGGTGCCCATGATGATACCAAATACCATTTTGGCTTCGGGCGCCTCTTGTTTTACCACGCCCCAATGGGTTTCGGCCAGGGCAAAACAGTTGGCGTCGTTGGCCAGCTCACAGGGAATGCCCAATAAGGCTTCCAGGTCTTTTTTTAGTGGTTTACCATTCAGCGCCGTACTGTTGCAGTTTTTCATGGTTTGCAAAAGGGGGTCCAGCACGCCGGGTGTTCCCAAACCGATGCAGGCAGGCTGCAAACCCGATTGCTCCCGCATGATCTTCACCAATTGTGCAATCTGGCCAATGATATGCTCATATCCTTTATGACCTTCCGTATCTATACGCGTTCGTAAAATTGGTTGGGGATTGTTCAGCGAGGGAACAATGGCGCCTTCAATTTTGGTTCCTCCCAGGTCTATACCCCATAATGGTTGGCTCATGTTGATTACAATGAATTGTGCTGAATAAATAAAGTGCTAAAAATAACTGTTTAGCAAATCAACCGGCCTTATCAAAGCAGTTTTGCGGCTCTTTCCAGGTCTTCGGGCGTATCGATTTCCACACCCATATAATCCACTATCACCATTTTCAGGGGGATGCCGTATTCCAGGTAACGCAGGCACTCGATCTTTTCGGCTGCCTCCAGGGGTGTCATGGGCCAACTGGTAAAATCCATCAATGCTTTTTTGCGAAAGGCATATACGCCGATATGTTCGTAATAGGTAGGAGTAATTTCCTGGTTGCGCGGGTAGGGAATAATGCTGCGGCTGAAGAAGAGTGAGTTCATATTCCGGTCTACAGCCACTTTTACATAATTGCTGTCGGCCACATACTGCGGTTCTTTTAATACCTGCATCAGCGAGGCTACCTGTACCGAACGGCCTTCTTCGCCATCGAAAACCTGCAGCAGTTTTTGCAGGGGTTCTTTTTTTACAAAGGGTTCATCGCCCTGTACGTTTACGATCACATCTACATCCATATCGGCAACCGCCTCTGCAATGCGGTCGCTGCCGCTTTCATGGGTGCGAACGCTCATACGGGCCTTGCCGCCGTGGGAGACAATTTCGTTATAAATAATATCGCTATCGGTTACCACCCACACTTCATGAAAAAGCCCGGTGGCCACGGTATTGTCGTAGGTATGCCTGATGACGGTTTTATTACCCAATTGCTGCATCAGTTTGGCCGGGAAACGCGTGGCTGCATAACGGGCCGGTATCATGGCTATGATCTTCATCGTGCGATTCTTGTTTTCTTCGGGGATAAAGATACAAAAACCGCCAGGGATTGATGGACAAACGCCGTCAATTCGTTATATTTGAATAGGTTCACACCCGCCCGCGATTCGCTGCCGCCATTGCTTATAACAACCAAAACTGATTGTATGCAAGCCACCGAATTGCTCAACGACTACTACCCCGATGCCAATACCTGGGACGAAATGTGTAAACGCAGCGAAGTGCGTGAACAATACCGGCACGTATTGGCCTATTTACAACAACTGGACCTGGAGGAACTGAATAAAAAAGAAGAGCTGGCCAGGCGCCTGTTCATGAGCCAGGGCATTACGTTTACCGTGTACAGCAGCGGCGAGGGCATAGAAAAGATCTTTCCCTTCGATATCATACCCCGTATTATTACCGGCGCCGAGTGGCTGCATATAGAAAAAGGCATCAAACAAAGGCTGAAGGCATTGAACCTGTTTTTGAAAGATGTGTACCATAACCAGTTTATCGTGAAAGATGGGGTGGTACCCATCGATATGATCTACAGTTGCCCGCATTACCTGCGCGAAATGCACCAGTTTCCCGTGCCTTACGATTTGTATGTACACATTGCGGGCATCGATTTGATCAGGAACAACGACGGATCGTTTTATATACTGGAAGATAACCTGCGAACCCCCAGCGGGGTAAGTTATATGCTCGAAAACCGGGAGATCACCAAACGCATTTTTCCCGACCTGCTGCCGCAAAACAATGTGCGCAGTGTGGTAGAGTATCCCAATATTTTGCATAAAAACCTGGTATCGCTTTCGCCCCGGCAAACTGCCAATCCCACGATTGTATTGTTAACACCTGGTATTTACAACTCCGCCTATTTCGAACATACCACACTGGCCCGGTTGATGGGCGTGGAGCTGGTAGAGGGCCGCGACCTGGTGGTAGACAATCACCGTGTGTATATGAAAACCACCCAGGGCCTGCAACAGGTAGATGTGATCTATCGCCGGGTAGATGATGAATTCCTGGACCCGCTGGTGTTTAATCCCGGGAGTGTGCTGGGTGTGGCCGGCATTATGAGCGCCTACCGCAAAGGCAATGTGGCCATCGTAAATGCAGTGGGCAATGGCGTGGCCGACGACAAAGCCATTTACAGCTTTGTGCCGGACATGATCAGATATTATTTGAACGAAGAACCTGTATTGCAAAATGTACCCACCTACCGGCTGGATAATGCCGACCAGCGCGAACATGTATTTGCCAACATCACTAAAATGGTGATCAAAAAAACCAATGAAAGCGGTGGATATGGTATGCTGATGGGTCATTCGGCCAGTGAAGAAGAGATAGAAAATTATTGCGCGGCGGTGATGAAAGACCCGCGGAATTTTATAGCCCAACCCATCATCAGTTTGTCATCTGCGCCCTGTTATATGCATGGACAACTGCAGCCCCGCCGGGTGGATCTGCGGCCTTATGCATTGTGCGGACCCGATGGCATCGAGATCGTTCCGGGTGGATTAACGCGGGTGGCGCTGCGCGAAGGATCGCTGGTGGTGAATTCATCGCAGGGTGGGGGAAGTAAGGATACATGGGTATTAATGTAGGCTAGAGGCTAGTAGCAAGTAGCTAGTAGGAACACCACTGGCCACTTGCTACTAGCCACTCACTATTCAAGAACAATAAAATAAAACCGACTTTAAAATGCTTAGCCGGGTTGCCGACAGTTTATTCTGGATAGGACGTTATATTGAAAGAAGCGATGGCGTTTTGCGCATGCTGAAAGTGAACTATGCGTATTCGCAGGACAGCATACAGGACTTTAGCTGGAAACCCGTGCTGCGCCTGTTTACTTACCTCGATGAGGAGCAGGCGCGCCAACTGGAAAAGAACCCGCGCGCCATTCTGCAATACCTGGTAACAGACAAAGACAATCCCAATGCCGTAGTAAACATCGTTACACGCGCCCGTGAAAATGCGCGAAGCGTGCAGGACCATATCACGAAAGAGTTATGGCAGTGTTTGAACGATTACTATCATACCATGAAGGAAGACTGGTTAACGAAGTGGTTGCAAAAAGACGATCCCATCACCATACTGGATGTGCTCATCAAACAGGGCCTGTTGTATTACGGCACCGCCGATATTACCATGAGCCGTGGTGAAGGATATACCTTTATGAACATCGGTAAGTTTTTGGAACGCGCCATTCTTTCGGTAGATATTTTAAACGTGCGTTTTATTAGTAACCCCGATGAAATAGACAGTTCTGCTGATGCGCCCTACTGGAAATACCTGCTGCTGTCTATTGCAGGTTACGAGCTGTACCTGAAAACCTACCGCAGCGGCTTCGAGGCCAGGAACGTGGTAGAACAGGTGGTGTTGAACAACAATTTTCCCCGCTCTATCATTTATTCCATCACCCGTATGCAGCGCTATTTCGACCGGCTAAAACGGGAAGGCGATGCGGCCAGCTACCAGCAACTGGATTTTATGGTGGGCAAACTGCTGTCGAAGGTTCGTTATAGCACACCGGAAACCATCATACAACAAAACCTGCATCAGTATTTACAGGAAATAAAAAACGACCTGTATGCCGTGGCCAATGCCCTGAACCAGTATTATTTTGCATATACCTGAATGGCCGGTAATTTTACAACAGCCAATTAACAGCATACACCCTACATGCCACAATTTTCGATTCACCACGTTACCAGATATTCGTACGAAGTACCGGTACGCGACAGCGCCAACCAGATCATTTTGTTTCCCATAAAAGACGAATACCAGGCTGTTTTAAAACAACAGCTCACCATTACCGGCGACCCGGCAGTGGATATATACAAGGATTATTATGGTAACGAAGTGGGCTCCTTTACCTATGCCGAAACACACCAGGAGCTGGTAATAGAAAGCAGGGTAGAAGTAGTGACCAAAAGCCGTGAGCTGCCGCAGGACGATATGCCAAAGGAAGAGCAATGGGAGCAATTGCAGGGCTTGCGTTACCAGGCGCCTTTTATCGATTTCCTGAAACAGGAACCCTTTGCGGCAGTAGATGAGATGAAACAACTTACCCACCTGGAACAGGTGCTGGACGTATCGCCCTTTGCCGCGGCCCAAAAACTGAACGAATATGTATACGAACAATTCCGCTATATAAAAGGGGTGACGAATGTAGAAACCACCTGCGATGAAATATGGAAGTTAAAGGCCGGCGTTTGCCAGGACTTTGCCCATATACTACTCGTGATGCTTCGTTTTATAAGCATTCCTGCCCGTTATGTAAGCGGTTATATTTGTCCCAACCACAACGGCATGCGCGGCGAAGGCGCCACCCATGCCTGGGTGGAAGCCTATATTCCCAACTACGGCTGGCTGGGGTTGGATCCTACCAACAACTGCATCGTAAACGACCTGCATGTACGGCTGGCTGTGGGCCGCAACTTTAGTGATTGCTCGCCGGTAAAGGGCACCTACAAAGGCACCTCCAATCATACGCTGGAAGTAGGCGTATCGGTGAGTTATGAAGATGGAAACGTACAGGATGAAGCGCCGGCCGTGCTTACCGCACAACCTGTAAGCAATAACGGTCAGGAAGGTAGTGATAATTCATGGCGGCGTTATATGGAAATGATACAGCAACAACAACAGCAGCAGTAACTAATAATCTGTTTTGATATTTTTATTGAAAGGCAGTTTTAACTGGTAACCCAGGCTCTCGTCTGTTTGGTCGTCCAGCACATCCAGCCCATACCGCAAACTCCGCGGATCAACATAAGCAAAGGTGCCAAATAAACGGTCCCACAAAGAAAAGATATTGGCATAGTTGGTATCGGTATAAGGCCGTTTGTAATGATGATGCACCTTGTGCATATTGGGAGATACAAAGATCCAGCTGATGGGTTTATCTATCCAGGCCGGCATGCGTATGTTGGCGTGGTTGAAATGGGTAAAGATGGCCGATACGCTGCGGTACAGGAAATACATACCAATAGGCAGGCCAATAGCAAATACACCTACCACCGTAGCAAATTCCCGGAACAGCCACTCGCCGGGATGGTGGCGGGTGCCGGTGGTAACATCTACCTTGGTATCGCTGTGGTGGATCATATGGAACTTCCACATGAATTTTATTTTGTGCATGGCGTAGTGCGGGGCGTACTGGCCAAAAAAATCCATTAAGAATAAGGCCAGGATAATATCAGCCCATAACGGCCATTGCAGCCAGTTGAGTAAGCCGAAATTATTTTCGGTGACCCATGCGCAGGCCTGCACGGTGGCGAATCCTAAAATGATGTTGAGAACAACGGTAGTGGATAGAAAGATCAGGTTGGTTTTGGCGTGTTTCCAGCGTTTCCAGGAGAAGGAGAACAGGGGATAGTATCCTTCTATTACCCAGAAAAGGATCATGCCGCCCATGAGTATGGCGAGGCGCTGCCAGGGGGCAATCTGGTTCCAAAAATCGATGAAGGATTGCATACCTGTAATTTACGGAAAATGGGGGAAAGAGGTCGGAGGTCTGAAGTCGGAAATCAGAAGTAGCTGGTATTTCTGACCTCTGACTTCCGACTTCAGACCTCCTCAGGCGGTACCTCCTCAAACTCATAGTCACAGTCGAAACACCGATACACCTTTTTCACCGACACGGCATAACTTCCCATAAACCAGGTAGTAATTGCAGAAAACCAATTGGCGGGATTACTTGTTTGCGGAACAAACAATACATTGGCGCCCTTGCAGCGGGGGCACAAAACAGATTCCTTATACACCTGCTCGAATTGCTCCAGCAATTCCAGTGCACGAGGCGCCTGTTCTTCAAACACCATCAGTTTAATACCGCCAATGGCATTCGTTAATATGGGATCGATGGTAACGGTATGTTCGTCCTGCAGATAAGCACGAATACCTTCGGCTTCCAGGCGCTGCAGCATCAGGTTGGCAGGAATATAATTATCATATGATCTTACGGCAACAAACAACGACGTTTATCAGGTATTCAACATTAACGGCATCACCAGCATCAGCAGCTCTTCTTCCTCTTCCTGCTCGCCGGGTTTTATTATACCCGCCTTGGTAGGCGTAGACAGTTCTACGGTAATATCTTCGGTATCGGTAGCGTTCAGCATTTCGATCAGGAACTTGGCGTTGAATGCAATCTGCAGGTCTTCACCATTGTACTGGCATTTCATACGCTCGTTGCCTTCAAACGAAAAATCGATGTCCTGGGCAGTGAGTTGCAGCTGGCTGCCGCTGATGCTCAGTACCACCTGGTTGGTGCTTTTGTTACTGAATATGCCCACGCGGCGCAGGGCGCCCTGGAAATCGGTTCTGTTAACGGTGAGTTTATAGGGATTGTCAGAAGGGATCACCACTTTATAATCGGGAAAACGTGCATCTATAAGACGGCAGCTCAACTGCGTGGTGCCATGCGTTACAAACAAATGGTTGCCGTTGTAACTGATGGTGAGTTCATCGTCGTTATCGGGCATGGCGGCCTTTAACAGGTTCAACGGCTTTTTGGGAACGATCATCGAATCGTTCTTCGGGCAGTTTACATCCTTGCGTTTGTAACGTACCAGGCGGTGTGCATCGGTGGCTACAAACTGCAGTCCCTTTTTATCCATTTCGAAAAACACACCTGTCATAGCCGGGCGCAGATCGTCGTTGCTTACGGCAAACAGGGTTTTGTTGATGGCGGTTACCAGGGCCGATGAAGGCAGTTTAAAAGAAGACGTATCGTCGGCCACGGGATCCTTCGGGAAGTTATCGGGGTTTTCGCCCATCACTTTATACTTACCGTTATCGCTTGTGATCTCTACGGCAAAACTTTTATCGATATTGAAGGTAAGCGGCTGTTCGGGGATGTTCTTTAATGAATCCATGAGAATTTTGGCCGGTATACAAACACGGCCGGTATCCTTTGCCTCTACCTCCAGTTGCACTTTCATTACCGTTTCAAGATCGGTGGCCACAACAGTAAGCTGATTCTTTTGTACTTCGAACAAAAAATCTTCCAAAATGGGCAATACAGTATTGGCGTTGATAACCCCACTGATCTGTTGCAATTGTTTCAACAAGGCCGAAGATGAAACGATAAACTTCATATATCTAATTAAGATTTGAGCAAATATAGAATTATGAATGAATAAATTACCGGATTTTTTAA
>Ga0065721_10005555_pt1 | contig 17936 bp, 15 predicted proteins | sample Mesricmetagenome_FD_59108 | JGI IMG/M metagenome (GOLD analysis project Ga0065721, IMG submission 59108) | Mesophilic microbial community from rice straw/compost enrichment Sample: eDNA_1 v2 (version 2) | ecosystem: Engineered > Solid waste > Grass > Composting > Bioreactor | place: USA: Davis... | reverse complement strand
CGCCGAGGGAAGTTTCGACTGTTAATGCCGTACATACGCGTGAGAGCCGTCCAACACTAGCGGAGAATTTCCAGCGCATCAAAAAGATTAAGGAGAGCCTGACAATCAATCAGAAGTTCATGTTCACCAAGGTGCTTTTCCATGGCGATTTTGAGCTGTTCAGCAAGGCGGTAGATCGTCTTGATCAGTTTGATACACTTCAGGCGGCGATGCGTTACATCGAAGACGAACACGCATCAACCTGGGATCGCGAGAGCGAAGAGTTCCACGAGTTTATGGAGCTCGTCGAAAAACGCTTTATCTGATAATTCGTCAGCCTCTGTGAAGGACATTCATCCGGTGTGCATCCAGCTTCAGCAGGATAAACAGTAACACGGTGAAGCCCAGAAGGGAAGAACCACCGTAGCTGAAGAAGGGCAGAGGGATCCCGATTACGGGGAAGAGCCCTATCGTCATCGCAATGTTAGTCGCGAAGTGGAAGAAGAAGATGCAGGCCACGGAATATCCGTACACCCTTGAGAATCTGCTTTTCTGCCGTTCTGCAAGAAAGATTACGCGCATGAGGAGGCCTATAAAAATTCCTATCATCAGAAGGCTTCCTATCCAGCCGTGTTCCTCGCCGATAGTACAGAAGATAAAATCCGTGAACTGTTCGGGAACGAATTTGAGTTTCGTTTGCGTACCCTGAAGAAATCCTTTGCCGGAGAATCCACCACTACCTATTGCCACTTTTGACTGATAGACGTGGTAGCCTGCCCCCATCCGGTCACTGTCGGGGTCGAGAAGGACCATCACGCGTTTCTGGTGATGAGGTTCCAGCAGATTTTCGAAGATGAATTCAACGCTCACGATAGTTACGACCAGCACGAGTGCACCTGCCGTGACAAAGAGATGTCGCTTCATCTTTTTTCTGCGGTTAAACCATATGACAAGGGCCCACACCACGCCAATTGCACCGAACAGATACCAGTTGTTCTCTATGAGCAGTGTGAGGATGAATATAACCGCCACGCCGAGTCCGACGAGCAGGAGGAACGGTGACATTCCTTCACGGTAGAACACCAGGATAAAAACCGTGAACACCATGGCTGTACCATAGTCCTTCTGGAGCAGGATTAGTCCGATGGGCAGGAGCAGTAGTCCGAACGCCATAAGCTGATTCCGGAGGTTGTCCATCTTGAATCCTACCGAGCCGATGAGTTTTGCCAGTGCCAGTGCGGTGGCGAACTTGGCGAATTCAGAGGGCTGAATTCCGAAAGAGCCGACGCCAAGCCATGCGCGGTTACCGCCTACTTCTTTACCGATGATGGGGACAAGTAGCAGGAGGAACATTATGGCGCCGTAAATCACGTAAGCAAAGGTTTCGTAGAAACGCACGTCAATGATCAGGATGGCAAGGATGAGTCCCAGGGAAATCATCATGAAAAACATTTGTTTTCCGGAGTTGATATCCATACTGAAGATCGACTGGGATTCATCGAAAGTAGCGGAATAGATATTCAGCCAACCCCAGATAACCATGGTGGCGTATAGTAAGACCGTTAACCAGTCAATTTTATGGGTTATGATTTCCTGCTGTCTCATGGCACATATTGACCGAAATCGCCTTTCAGAACATATTGTTCTATTTGGGGTCGTTTCGTTCCTCCGAGCAAATATTTTTCAATCATCAAGCTTGCGATGGAAGCGGCTGCGCGTGCACCCTGGCCACCGTATTCAACATAGACAGCTACGGCTATCTTTGGATTTTCTTTTGGTGCAAAAGCGATGAACACCGAGTGATCGGGCACGAATGCCTGGCCTTTGCGCATATTTTGTACGGTTCCCGTCTTGCCGCACACGACGATGTCTTTCAGAGAGGCGCGGTACTGACCTGTTCCAGAGCGCACCACTTCCTCCATCGCATCGGCTGCGACTTCGAAATATTGTGGGTCAATGGTTGTCACGTGTTTTTCGCGGAACTGCGGCAGCGGAAGCCCCGAATCGCCGATTGATTTTACCAGGTGCGGAGTGTAGTAGAATCCGCGGTTAGCGACGATAGCGGCGAAGTTGGCCATCTGGAGCGGCACGACGAGGTTCTCCCCCTCACCGATGGCGATCGAATATATGTTTGAAAACTTCCAGGGACGTCCGCGGTACGCTTTGTCGTAGTACGCCGGACTTGGCATCAGTCCACCTTTCTCGCTGGGCAGGTCAATCCCGAGAGGTCCGCCGAACCCAAAGCTGGTGATATGATGGTTCCACTCTTCAAGGCCGATACGGGTATCGTCAAACGGGTCATTTGACTTTCCTTTGTTGAGCATTCTACGCAGTACGCCGTGGAAATAGGGGTTACATGAATTTGTAATCGCTCCACGGAGGTCTTCGTTCGTATGTGGACCGTGGCATCCGATGATACTGCGGTCGCAACGTATGCGCGTGTCGGGGTTGATCACTCCTTCCTGTAACGCGACCATCGCCTGTGCAATCTTAAAAATGGATCCCGGTCGATACTGAGCCATCAGGGGGCGGTTGAAAAGCGGCTTATTGGTATCGTTGCTGATCAACATGTAGTTCTTACTGTAGTTACGCCCTGTCAGCATCAGCGGATCGTAAGACGGCCCGGAGACCATCGCCAGTACCTCACCCGTTGCGGGTTCGAGGGCAATGATACTACCTGCCTTTCCATTCATCAGGAATTCACCATACTCCTGGAGGTCAAGATCAATAGTTGTGATGAGGTCCTGACCTGGATAAGAAAGCGTGTCGTATTTGCCATCCTCATATTTGCCTTTGATAACGCCGTCTTTGTTTCGGAGCAGGTATTTTACGCCGCGTTTTCCGCGCAGGTATTCTTCGTAATAAGCTTCTATCCCACTTTGGCCAATGTAGTCGCGTTGTCGGTAGAATTTGCTTTTGTCGCGGGCAAGCTGTTCGCGTGATATCTCGCTGACGTAGCCCAGGGCATTTGCTCCGGCCTTGCTGGCGTAGGCACGGGTAGTGCGGGCTTCAATGTAGAAGCCTGGAAACTCATCGATATGATCCTGAATGCGTGCCAGGTCGAGATTTGAAAGCTGCTTGATGAAAGCCGAGGGTTGAAGCTCCGAGGCTTTGCCTTTTCTGATTTCCGCGCGCAGTGCCCGGAACATCTCATCCAGTTGTTCTCTGGTAACGTCGAAAACTTCGCAGAAGCGCAGTGTATCCAGTTTCTTCACCTCCCTGAGGGTGATCATCAGATCAAACTCGGGATTGTTGTAAACGATCAGTTTTTTATTCCGGTCGTAGATTGTGCCACGTACAGGGTACTGGGGAACCTTAAGAATAGCGTTGAACTGAGCCAGGTTGTTGTAGCTGTCATCCAACACCTGAATAAAGAAAAGCTTGACCAGAAAGATCAATCCGACCAGTGCGAAAACAATCTGTATTATTTCTTTTCTTCCTTCGTTCATGTTGAACGGAAATTTAACTGCAGTGAATCAGGCGATCTCTTCCCATAACATCATGGGAAGCTAACAAAGTTCTCTAACGTCTCCTCCCGGGAAACAGTAATTGCGCAAGCAAAATTACAGCTGTCGTAAATAAAGTGCTTGTTATCACTTTCCACAGTGTAAACCAAAACATATGGAAGCCTCCGGCCTCCATGAAAAAAAGCACTGCATGGTGAATGAACACCAGTGGCATTGCGTAAACGACAAACCATTGGATACCATTCATCGCCATTGTCGGCACGGAACTACTGTCGTAGCCACCCTGCGGAGTGAGGGAGTTGAGCCAGTAATTTCGGAGGTACATTATCAGGACCGACGCGAAGGCGTGAAGGCCAATACTTTCATAGAACAAGTCGACGGCGAAGCCGAGGAGAAATCCGACTCCCATCAACGCCAGTGGATTGGTTTCGACGGGAAGGATGAGGAGGTATAATACATACAGGAAACAGAAGGCGGTATGCCCCAGAACCACGTTCTGCAGAATCATCACCTGATAGAGCAGGTAGACGAAAAATAAAATCACCTGTTGAATCGTTACCCTCGTCATTTTTTCTCGTCCACAAGTTTTTCGACCTCGTCCTGTTCTTCTTTCAAGGCACTTCTCACGACCGACACATATGACAGCTTTCGGAAATCCTGCGACAGTGCAACGGTTATGTTATACGTCAGGGACTCCGGACTCAGATCGATGGCTGAGACCGTTCCGATCATAATGCCTTCAGGGAACACGGCGTTGAAACCGCTAGTCACCACCGTATCACCAACTGCGAGCTTCACGTGGCGAGGGATGAAATTCAGATTCGTAAATCCGGGATCGCGACCATTCCATTGAACTGAACCGAAGTGACCACTTTTCTTCAACATTGCCGAGATCATGTAATCGATATGCAGGATTGAGGTCACCACTGCAAATCTGCCGGAGACTGTCTTAACTTTTCCGACCGCGCCAAGTGGGCTGATAACTGCCATTCCGGGCTCGACGCCATCATCCTTTCCTTTATTGATGGTGATGAAGTTCTTCACGCGGTCGAGTTGGTTGTTAACTACTTTGGCACTGATGAAATCATAGCGTGTTGCAAACGCTGAATCGTAGCTGGCAAGCTGGTGATTCCTTTCCATCACATACTTTTGCTGTTCCACGATTCGGCGGAGTTCAGCATTTTCTTCCGCCAGCGTCCGGTTGACATCACTAAGCAGGAAATAATCCCGGATGCTCTGGGAGAAGTTATTCAGGGAAGCGACAACAGTGTTCGATGAATTGAAGAATTTTGCTCCCTGATAATGGTTATTCTGAACGATCAACCAGAAGCAAAATACCTCCAGAACGACGAAAGTAAAGAAGGCTCTATACTGATATACGAATAAAAACAGCCTCTCCATTTCGTATTTACGACATCAACACTGCACGGAATTGAGATAAGTTCTTAAGGGTTTGTCCTGTTCCACGAACGACGGCACGCAGGGGATCGTCGGCGACGTGTATAGGTAACTTCGTTTTCAGTGCAAGGCGTTTATCAAGGCCGCGGAGCAATGCACCGCCACCAGTGAGATAAATTCCTCGTTCGTAAATATCTGCGGATAGCTCCGGAGGTGACGTTTCGAGTGCTTTCAGTACCGCTTCTTCGAGCTTGGATACTGATTTGTCCAGTGCGAACGCTACTTCGGAGTAGGATATTTTGATTGTCTTGGGAATTCCGGTCATCAGATCGCGGCCGCGGATCTCGTAATCTTCTGGTCCGTCGTCGAGTTCGGTGAGTGCCGAGCCGACTTCGATCTTCACCTTCTCAGCGGAGCGTTCTCCGATGAGCAGGTTATGCTGACGGCGCATGTAGTCAAGAATATCTCTGTTGAAGGTATCTCCGGCGACGCGGATCGACTGGTCACAAACAATTCCTGAGAGCGCGATCACGGCGATATCGGTAGTACCACCACCGATGTCGACGATCATGTTACCAATGGGCTGATCGATATCAATACCAGTTCCGATGGCGGCGGCGATGGGTTCATACACCATGTAGACTTCCTTGGCACCGGCGTGCTCGGCTGAATCGCGAACCGCGCGTTTTTCAACTTCGGTAATTCCTGAAGGAATACAGATCACCATCCTGTATGACGGTGGGAACAGCCGTTTCCCGGTGTCGATCATTTTGATAAGGCCGCGGATCATCATCTCGGCTGCCTGGAAGTCGGCGATCACGCCTTCCTTAAGCGGTCGGATAGTCTTGATGTATTCGTGAGTTTTCTCATGCATCTGCATGGCCTCCCTGCCAATAGCGAGCACCTTGTTTTGCTGCTTGTCAATAGCGATGATGGATGGCTCATCCACCACGATCTTGTCTTTGTAAATAATCAGCGTGTTAGCAGTACCCAGGTCAATCGCGATGTCACTGGTAAAAAAATCAAAAAATGCCATTTGGTATTAAACAAAAAAGGGTTTTTAAAAAGCTAAAGTCGGGAGTTAACTCCGGCAAAATTGCATTTAATTTACCAAATTAATGAAAAATGTAGGTTTTTTAACGCATCGCATTGCCGAATCGCGACGAGTGGCTTATCCCGCCGAAGTAACATTTTTCATCATCCTTTAATAATCAAAAGCAATTGTTGACAACCTGTCAAACACTATGTATGCAGCGCCAGCAAAAAATTTCCCGGCCTCTGGCGTCGCAGACTATCAGTGCTTGAAGTGACGAATACCGGTGAACACCATTGCCATATCGTGTTCATCACAGTAGTTGATTGAATCCTGATCTTTCACCGAACCACCAGGCTGAATCACAGCCCTGATACCATGCTTATCGGCAATCTCGACGCAATCTGGAAAGGGAAAGAATGCATCAGAAGCCATTACTGCCCCCTGTAAGGTAAAGCCAAAAGCTGCAGCTTTTTCTATAGCTTGTTTGAGGGCATCGACGCGCGAGGTCTGGCCAACACCACTGGCAATCAATTGACCGTCGTTGGCAAGTACGATTGTATTGGACTTGGTATGCTTACAGATTTTGCTTGCAAAGAGCAGCGCATCGATCTCCTGTTCGGAAGGGTTCCGCTTCGTTACGACCTTCAGGTCTTCACGGCGGTCGGTATGAAGGTCGGCATCCTGTTCAATAACTCCGTCGAGGATACTCTTGAATTGCTTCCTGGCCGTGAGCGGTCTCTTTTGCAGGAGAATCATGCGGTTCTTTTTCGAACGCAGCAGCGCGAGGGCGTCTTCATCGAACGAAGGTGCGATGAGTATTTCAAAGAAGAGCTTGTTCAATTCTTCAGCCGCGGCAAGATCGACCGTTTGGTTGGTTGCCAGTACCCCTCCGAAAGCAGAAATAGTGTCGGCGGCAAAGGCTTTGAGGTAGGCTTCGCGCACGGTAGCTGCCGTGGCCACGCCACATGCATTGGTATGCTTAATTATCACGAAAGCAGTCTGTCCGTCAAATTCCTGTACGAGGTTGACAGCCGCGTCGACGTCGACGAGATTATTGTAGGAAAGCTCCTTGCCGTTTAGTTGATCGAAGAGGCCGTCGAGGTCTCCGAAATACGTTCCTTTCTGATGCGGGTTCTCACCGTACCGCAGCACCCGTCCATTCTGGAAGGAGGCTTTAAACACAGGAAGCTGATATCCCGAGTTGAAGTACTGGAAAATGGCGGCGTCATAATGAGAGGTAACCTCGAATGCCAGAGCTGCAAAATGCTTGCGGTCTTCGAGGTCGGTCGAACCACCTTTCTGCTTTAGCAAATCTGTGAACTCCGTATACTGGCTGCGCGAAGAGACGATAACAACGTCGTTGAAGTTCTTCGCAGCACCCCGGATAAGGGAGATTCCGCCGATGTCAATCTTTTCGATTACCTCGCTTTCAGATCCGCCTTTTGCGACGGTTTCTTCGAACGGATAAAGGTCTACGATAACCAGGTCAATTGGCGCAATTTTGAATTCTTCTGCCTGTTTGAGGTCTGACGGTTCATCTCTGCGGAAAAGAATGCCACCGAAGACAGCGGGATGAAGCGTCTTCACCCTTCCACCGAAGATTGAAGGGTAGCCCGTCAGTTCCTCCACGGGAGTGACCTTATAGCCAAGTTTCTCGATGAATTCCTGGGTGCCGCCCGTCGATACAAACTCCACCCCGTTTTTGCCCAGTTCGTGAATTATTGGTTCGAGGTTGTCTTTGTAAAAGACGCTGATGAGGGCTCGGGAGATTTTGCGTGACGACATTAGGATCAAGGGTTTAGATTGAAGCTGCAAAAGTAAAAGACCTTTTACAGGATTCAAGTGGTTGACCTAATTTCGTATGAACTGTTTGCGGGCTAAAGATCCTCTTCGAACTCGAATTCGAGGCTGAAGTCGTCAGCATCCTGGTAGGCCGGGAACCGGTGGCGGAATGCGTGCAGAGAATTGGCATTCAGCTCTACGGTGTGGATGATTTCTGCTCCTTCGTTGGTGAATATTGCTTCGCCTTTCGGGCTGATGATTGCAGACCTCCCGTTATGCTCGACACCGGCGCCGTCCTGGCCGATGCGGTTTACGCCGACCACGTAGCTGATATTTTCAATGGCGCGGGCACGCAGCAGCGTATCCCAGGCGTCAATTCGCGCGGTGGGCCAGTTTGCCACATAGATGGCCACGTCGTAGGCGAGGGAATCGGCATCCTTATCCCAGCGGTTCCGCGTCCAGACGGGGAAGCGGAGGTCGTAACAGATCAGCGGGCAGATCCGCCAGCCTTTCCAGGTTGCGATCAGCAGGCTTTCACCGGGTGAGTACGTCTTATGTTCATTCGCCATCCGGAAAAGGTGCCTCTTATCGTAAGTCTTGTAATTTCCGCCGGGCTCCATCCAAAGCAGGCGATTGAAATATTTGTCGTGTACCCGAACAATATAGCTGCCTAAAATCAGCGCTCCGGTTTGATCAGCCATTTGCTTCATCCACTTGAACGTTCTCATGTTCATGTGTTCTGCAAGCTTCGATGCCGCCATCGTGAACCCGGTTGTAAACATCTCCGGGAGGATGATCACGTCGGTTGAGCGGTTGATCTGCCAGATCTTTTCTTCAAACATGGACAAATTGGCATCAATGTCCTCCCAATGAAGGTCTGATTGAATAAGAGTGATTTTTAGGTCCTGCATAGTGGGATTGTTCCGGACCGCAAAGAAAACAAAAGCAGGTGAATATTGAAGGTCTTTTTCCAGGTAATGTGCCCCCCTGAAAGTCGACACGCAATTCGCTAGCTGTCAGCGTGATCAAAACCCCGAACGAGGATTTTGCAAATGCTTTTTGTTCAAACGGTCTGCATCTCTGTTACAGAACTGGTATCGGCTGAAAATGGTGCCGGATCAGGTTTAATTAATGCCCCGCCACCATTCTGAAAACTGAGCAGTGGAGTCGCGCAGGTTCACCGGTTGGCCGATCATCGGCGTAATCAGGTGCACGTTTCTCTCACCGGCAAGTTTGGAGACGCGGAGCAGTGGGTCATCCCATGCATGGTTGCCGAGGGCAAATTTCGAAGAGTGGACGGCCAGGAGACGTTTGGCACGAATGTCCATCGATGCCTGCACGACCTCCTCCGGCAGGAGGTGAATGTATTTCCAGTTTTTATCGTACTGGCCGTTTTCAAGTATGGCAAGGTCAAATGGACCGAACTCGTCGCCTATTTTGCGGAAATGCTTATCGAAGCCGCTGTCGCCACCCATATAGAGTTTCGCCGTCGGGGTAATCAACACAAAAGAGACCCACAGCGAGCGATTGCGGCGAAGGCCTCTGCCTGAAAAGTGGCGGGCGGGCCGGGCGTGGATTTCAAAGCCCGCGATCAGATCCGCTGACTCGTTCCAGTCAAGTTCCACAATGCGTCCCGGATCATATCCCCAGTACTCAAGGTGCTCCCCTACGCCAAGTCCGCATATCACTTTTCCGACACGCGGGCGCAGGGCCAAAATAGTCTTGTAGTCGAGGTGATCCCAGTGATCATGCGTGATGAGCAGGTAGTCGATGGAAGGAATGTCTTCCGCGCCGTATACATCTGTACCTGGAAAGCTTCTTGTTGTGGCCGCAATGGGCGACGCGGCACCACTGAATACAGGATCAACGAGAAAACGTTTGCCGTCAACCTGAAGGAAGTACGATGAATGTCCAAACCACACCAATACATTTTCGTCCGGATTCAGGGTGTGCAGGTTTGTCTTAGTCGTGGGTATTGAATCCGTGGGAATGCGTCGGGGCCTGTCGGAGAACAGGAACTCTTTCATCACGGAAAAATAGGAGCTTCCTTCGGTCAGGTCTGGAGTAGGACTGAGATTGCGGAATTTGCCATCGTCGTAATTGGGTGACTTCTCTATCCTCTCAAGGCGGCTGCCGGAAGGATACTTCCCGAATTTTGGCTGTTGCAGGAATATCCATACAGCCGCACTAGTGATAAATATAAAAATCAGAAATCCGATAAGCATGCGTTTCAGGAATCGTGTGATAAATCTTCGGGCCATTGAATGCGTAGACGGCGTGAGGGAGGCAAATATTTTCGGGTGTCAGATCTTTCGAAGGATTTCACCCGCGCGAGCCAGTGTCTCATCCTTTTTGGCGAAACAGAAGCGCAAGATCCGCGCATCGGTTTTATCCCGATAAAAAACGGATATGGGAATAGCTGCGACCTTGTGCAGGCGTGTGAGATCAACAGCCATCTCTTCATCCGGTTTTTGCGAAATATGGCGATAGGAAAGGAGTTGGAAATACGACCCTTTGCAGGGCAATGGTTCGAAGGAGGAACCCTTTATTTGTTCGAGGAAAAGGTCGCGCTTGTGCTGGTAGAAGTCGGGAATCCCGTCCAGTTTGTCGCCCGCGCGAAGGTAGTTGGCCAGCGCATGCTGAACGGGCGTATTAACGCTAAAGGTGATGTATTGATGNGTCTTTCGTATTTCTGCAGTAAGGCTNGCAGGCGCTACTACGTAGCCGACTTTCCANCCCGTTGCGTGAAGCGTCTTGCCAAAGGAAAANCAGGCACAACTTCGCGAGCGAAGCCCGGGGAATCGCAGTACACTTTGGTGCTGATGGTTGTCGTACACGAGTCGATCATACACCTCGTCACTCAGCACAATAAGGTTGTGGTGTTCTGCGATGCGCTCCAGTTCCTGCATGTCTGATGCACCAAGTACAGTACCCAGGGGGTTGTGCGGTGTGTTGACCACGATCATGCGGGTTCTTTTGGTAACACTGCGCCCGACTTCGCTCCAGTCAATTTTGAAGTCGGGATAGTGCAGACTTATATGAACGGGGACTCCGCCATTGAGGCGCACTGCCGGTGAGTATGAATCGTATGCAGGATCAAACAGGATGACTTCATCGCCGGGTGAGACAAATGCCGCCATTACGCTGTACAATGCTTCCGTTGCTCCGGCCGTAATCGTGACTTCCGACTCAGGGTCAGCGACTACACCATAGTGCTTTTCGAGCAATCGCGCGATTTGGCTTCGCAGTTCGGGTACACCCTGCATGGGAGCGTATTGATTGAGATCCCGCGCCATGGCGTGACCAACCAGGTCGATCAGTTGTGAATCAATAGGAAAATCAGGGAACCCCTGTGACAGGTTTATGGCGTCGTGTTCAGCCGCCAGTCGCGACATGACTGTAAAAATCGTTGTACCGACGTCGGGCAGTCGCGAAGTGAAATGCATTGATTAACGGGATGGGAGGGACGCCTATTTTCCGGGGGCTATGATGCGATACTCGGTATCGACCTTTCCTTTTGAAATATCAGCGAGTTTTCCTTTAAGCAAACGTTTCTTCAGCGGGGTGAGGTAATCTACGAACATTTTTCCTTCGATGTGGTCGTACTCGTGCTGAATGATCCGGGCCTTCATGCCGTCGAATGTTTCTTCCTTGAGTTGCCAGTTAGCGTCGTAGTAACGGATCCTGAGTTCTGCTTTGCGCGACACCTTTTCACGGATGTTGGGGATACTGAGGCAGCCCTCTTCGAAGTCCCACGGAGTACCAAGTTCTTCGAGCATTACGGGGTTGATAAAAGGCTGGCGGAAATCTTCCATGCCGGGCTCGTCTTCGAGAACCGTTCCGTCGACCACGAAAAGGCGGATGCTCTTGCCGATCTGCGGAGCGGCCAAACCGATTCCGCTGGCTGCATGCATCGTTTCGAACATATCTTCGATTAACTGTGTAAGGTCCGTTCCCGGCTCGATGTCTTTAGCCTTTTGGCGCAAAACCGGGTCGCCATACATGACAATAGGATAAATCATGGTGCAAATTTAACGCTTAAATAATTACGGAAGTTCAGGTTGGGCCGCGACGGCTCAGAAATTCTTGCGGTCCAGAAATGACTGCAGAATGATGGTAGCGCTGATTTTATCGACGTTCCCTTTAACCTGGCGGTCCTTTTTCTTCATTCCGCCGGCTATCATCGCATCCATAGCCATTGAGCTGGTGAACCGCTCGTCTGCCAGGTGCACTGGTTTTTCCGGGAAGGCTTTGTTAAGTTCTTCAACAAATGCGCGTACCAGGGGCGCCGTTTCCGAGTCCTCGTTGCGAAGCGTTTTGGGCATGCCTACTACAAACTCATCAACCGGTTCTTTTTGGAGGTAGGACTTGAGATAATTAAGCAGGGTGTCGGTCGAGACGGTTTCAAGTGGCGTTGCAATAATGCGCATCGGATCGGTTACCGCGAGTCCGGTTCTTTTTTTACCATAATCGACTGCCAGAACTCTGCCCATTACCAGTGCATGATTGTTTTGAGGAACGCTGTCAGTTCACGGGCAATCTCACCATGTTGTTGAAGGTCGGGGTGATCACCACATCCGCTGTTGTACCGTCGGCTAAAATAATACTTATGCACATGCATATCGCCATTCGCACGAACTTCATTCACCGCGCCGGCCAGATAATTTTTTAGTGTAGCACTGAGCGCGTCGTTGGCCATGGGGCTCGTCAGACATACGATCTCTGCGTCGGGATAGTAACTTCTGACTTTTGCGATAAACGCAACATAGGCGCTGGTGAAAGCCACCGAATCCTGTTGGCCGTCGTTTTGGCCCAGCGCAATGGTAACAGCATCAGGCCGGAAGCGGGTGAAATCCCAGGCGCCTGAATTTTCACGCATGTTCACCTTATCGTATACGTCCGGCATCGTAATCTTCATATCACAACAGCTTCGGATCAGACCAATTCCCGACACCGATGAAAGGTGCCATTCGGCGTTCAGGTTGCGTGCTGTCTGAGGTCCATAACTCTCATACGCATTGTGCTGGTCATACCATTGGCCGGAGTCACATGGAATCATTGAAAGGTCGCTACCGGTACCACACGTGATAGAATTGCCAATGAATTCTATTCGTCGCGCGGGCTTCGGAGGTGGAGGAAGAAGCCTCTCACATCGCAGTCCGGCGAACTCAAGATATCCGATCCCCGCTTCTGTTGATTTACAAATAACGATACTATGCTTACCAGGGNCCAGTCCGGTGAAGCGGAGTGTATCGCTTCGTTGTTTTGTCTGAACGCGTATCGGGTCGCCACCGTCTATCGAAACGCTCACGTAGTTGTGTGACTTTCCCCATAGGATCTCATCGTTGAGCAGGACCTCGCAGACGGGTCCGGAAAACGCTGCAGTCACGTACACTCCGGGTTGCCAGAAGCGGGGCAGCTTTGCGTTGCTGAAGTCCACGCGACCCGTATACCGTATGAGTTCGCTATCCGCTGAGAAGAAAGATAACCGTGACTGCGCATCTGTAATGAATGGCAATGTGGCAATNATAAAAACAGCAAGGACAAAATACCTTTTCATCTTATGAACAAGTGGTACGATCGTCAGAAGGAGCGCACNGACCATGCGCGTGACCACGGCTCGTTGGGCTTCAGGACATGAATTCCCTCCTTCCGTTCCAGGCGTTGGTCGTGCCCGACATGATCCGCGATTCCGCACCAGGGTTCAAGGCAAACGAAGTCTGCATCGCGGAATGCCCAGATCCCGAAGTATGGAAAACCGTGATAGGAAAAGGTNAATCCATGCGAATGATTGTTGGACCTTATCGAAATTTCATTTGACACCAGGTCTTTGAACACGAGGGCGTCTTCATAGAACAAGTCCTTTCTGAGGAGTAGTTTATCGGTGTTCTCCAGTAGTGGCTCGTGTTCATTTGCAATGAGTCCCTGCGGACTGATCTTCCATCGATCGGCATTCTCGACGCGATCAAATTGCAGATAGTAATCGGTGTAGTCATCATCGTCGCGCAACGGGACGCGGAATGCAGGGTGAGCACCCAGGGAAAAATACATGGGTTCAGATCCGGCGTTAGTGACCACATACTTAACCTCAAGCGTCCCCGCTGCAGAAATGGAGTAGTGTATCCTCAACCCGAAGTCGAACGGATATTGTTTCCTGGTATTGGAGTCGCTCGTCAATAGGAACGTTGCATAGTCAGGCCCGGATTTTTCCAGAGCGAACTCCATTTCACGGGCAAAGCCATGCCTTGGCAGCGTGTACTCGGTTTCCCGATAGGTATAGGTATTCTCCTTCAGCTGTCCGACAATTGGAAACAGTACAGGTGAAGATTTCGCCCAGTACGCCGGATCCGCCTGCCATATATATTCCAGTTTGGTATCTGCGTGGAACAGCGACGAAAGTTCCGCGCCCTTATGGCGTATCACAGCAGTGACGGGGCCGTTGGATATCGTTGTTTCCATCAGGCGGAATTCCTGGCGGCATTGATAATGCCGAACATACAGCGCATTACAAGTTTCCGGTAGTGTGTTTCGAGTGCTTTATCTTTTGCTTCGAGGTGACGCAACTGATACAACGCGAACTGCTGAATCGTAATTAACGGAAGCACTATACGCTCCCGCAGCTTTACCGAATCACGGTTCACCGGGTTGTTCTCCATAAGTTCAGTGTACCCTGTTACCTCCAGGATCATGTCGACAGTGAGCTTGAACTCATTGTGCATCAGTTTCCAGAACTCACCGAATTCCTTGTCTTTGGCGAGATAAGCGGAAGCAGGGAAGTAACTCTTCGTCAACGACATCATGCTATTGCTGAGGAGTGTGCGGAAAAACAGCGACTCACGGAAGAGTTTCTGCAGGTCTTTCATTCGGCCCTTCCGTTTTAGTGTACGGATTGCCGAACCCACGCCGTAAAATCCAGGGATGTTCTGTTTCATCTGGGCCCACGAACCTACGAATGGTATTGCCCGGAGATCTTCGAATTTGAAACTTCCCGAATTACGCTTTACAGGCCGCGAACCGATATTGGTATCACCGAAGAAAGACAGCGGTGTTATCTTCTCGAGATAGGGAACAAACATCGGATGTTTCTTCAATGCTGCGTAGGCATTGTATCCCTCTGCTGCGAGTTCTTCCAGAAGTTCTTTCGCGTCATCGCTGAAGTAATTGCGGGTTCTGAAAACAGCGTTTTCAACGCCGGCGGATAACAATTGCTCGAGGTTGAACTTGCATGAAAGTGGTTTACCGAAGTTGGAGCTGATGGTCTGCCCCTGAATGGTAAGTTGGACTTCCTTGTCTTCGATAGAGTCGCCCAGTGAAGCATAGAAGTCGTGGGTGTTGCCTCCTCCACGCGCCGGAGGCCCTCCCCGGCCATCGAAGAATATTGCGGTGAAGCCTTTGTCACGGGTGATTTTGGTAAGCGTTTCCTTCGCTTTGAATATCGACCAGTTGGCCCTGAGGTATCCGCCGTCTTTCGTTCCATCGGAGAATCCGAGCATGATAGTCTGGTTTCCACCGCGCTGCTTCAGGTGCTCCTGATATGCGGGGATATTATAAACCGCTTCCATCACGTCGCCACATTCGTTCAGGTCTTCGATTGTTTCAAAGAGGGGAACAATGTCAAGCGGAAGTTTGTCGTCCTTGCCCAGGATAAGCTTAGCGAGTTGAAACACGCGGATGATATCCAGCGCGGACTGGCAGTTGCTTATCACATAGCGGTGGCATCCTTCCGGACCGTTTTGCGCCTGGATCTGGCCGATGACGTGGATACTTTCGATAAGTTCCGTTACGAAGGGATCTTCAAACTTCAGTGACGAAGGTTTGAAGTTCAGCTTCAGAATGGTGTCGATTTTTTCCTGCTCACTCAGCGTGTCGAACGATTTCAGTTTTTTCTGACGCGCCTGCAATTTCTCCATGATTGCTTCCCATGCATAGGCATGCTTGCGGCTGTCCTGACGGATGTCCATGCTGGCGAAGTAGAACCCGAAGATTTTTACTTTCAGTATGAAGTCATCGAGGATGTTAAGGAATAATCCCTTGTGCTGATCGATAAGTACGTCGCGGGCCTCCATGAGGTCGGCGAGCAATTCATCCGGATGGTTGTATATCTCCCCATGTCCGCCATAGGCGATCGGATAGATCTTGCGTTCCGCGCGCGCGATGATGTGATCTACACCCTTGAAGGTAAGACGGCGTTTCAGCCACCGTATATCGCGGTGGTAGCAGCGCAACAAGGTTTCCTGTAACCGCTGGGCTACGCGCAACGTGATTTCATGCGTAACGTAGGGGTTTCCGTCGCGGTCGCCTCCGGGCCAGAACCCAATTTTAAACAGCTCGTAATTCTTCCAGTCCTCGAGTTTCATATTCAGTCCGCCCATCAGGCGCGAAATGATATCGGGGATCACATTGTAGAACACGTTCTCAAGAAACCAGCACAAGCTTACCGCTTCATCAAAGGGCGTCGGCTTTTCCTTGTTGATGAAAGGCGTTTTTCCCAGCTGACGAAGGAGGAGGTTGATGTTTTCGAGCTTGTTTTCGCGAATCATCTGTTCGAGGTCGTTGATGATCGCGAGCACGTTTCCGGGATAGAACTGTGTTGGGTGCGCCGTCAGTACTACGCGCACGCTGAACTCTTCCAGTTTCTTTTTAAGCTCTTCTTCAGCATCCTCCGCTTTGGCGCGGATNAGCAGCGAGCTTACTGANCCCGGTCCGTNCAAGTCGTTTATCTGATCGAAGGCNGCNTCTTCGATTGAGTCGAAGAGTACGACCTGCCGTTCCGCGTATTGGATGAAGCCAAACAACAGGCTGAATTGTTCTTCTGTTGTGGCCTGCGGGGTATAATCAGAAAAGAACTTTCGGATGATGGTTTTGGGATCCTTGCCGGAATCGAAGCCTTGTTCACAGGCTTGCTGCAAAAGGGGAAGCAGCGTACCGGTGCGATAGATCCCGGTATACGGAAGGTTGAGGAAAAGACTGTTGTACATGTGGTACCTCGTGGAGACAGTCTCGTTAAATTGTCGCGGCATGGTTACGGTTTAAAAACGAGACCAAAGTTATCAAAACCAGACCGGAGGTATCAAATCAGCGAGGGAATTAGCGATATTATTTTCGAAAACGTTTTCGGGCCACTTTTTCGTTATTACAGGCAGTCATGCGAGGCATTATTTGAAAAGATGACAGGGATCGGGGACCCCTGTCGTCTTAATTACTTATTCTCTGACGATACCTTTTATCACGAGCAGGACGGGGTCGCCCGTATTTGCATTTACGGTAACAGTTTTTGAGAACACGCCGATCTGAGCGGCGTTAAAGGTGGCTTTGACATATCCGGACTTGCCGGGCGCAATTGGATCTGTCGAATAGTCGGTGACGGTACATCCGCACGATGCCTGGACCGATGAAATGACGAGGGGCGCATCGCCCTTGTTTGTAAAGGTAAACTTGTGGTGGACCGGTACATCTTTCTTGATGGAGCCGAAATCGTGCTCGGTTTTCTCCCAGCTAAACACTGCATCGAAGAAGTTCCGCAGGGGGCTTTCAGAGGCAACGCAGACCTGGCTGAACACTGCAGCCACGCAGATGGCGATGCCGAAGAACAATAATCCTTTTCTCATAACTTATTTTTAGGTTTTGACTACGCACAAATCTCAGTCGAAAATGCGCTTCTCTGTGTTAACAGAATGCCAATTATTGTTAATGTGTTGTTAAGGCTCGTTTGCCGGAATGGCAGAAACTGTACCTTTGTATTGTGAAGAACTCGACCATCCGTCGGATCATCTTACTGGCAACGCTCAGCATTGCAGGGATTACCGTGACCCAGCTTTACTGGCTTAAGCGTGCATTTGATCTGAAGGAAAACGAGTTTGACCGCACAGTCACCACCGCACTCTTCAACGTTGCCCAGCAGATTTTTGAGCTGAACCGGACTCCATCGCCCGCTGCTAATCCNGTTAAGCAGATTTCNACCAACTACTTTGTNGTGATGATNAACAACGAAGTTGATCCTGGCCTTGTGGAGTATCTGCTTCGCAATGAGTTTGAGAAACGGAATCTGATGGTTGATTTCGAGTATGGTGTATATGACTGCAGCAGTGAAAAGATGCTTTATGGTGATTATGTCCCGCTGCAAACGGCCAAAGACAAAATCACAAACAAGCATTTTCCTCAATGGGCAAACTATGGATATCATTTTGGTGTGCAGTTTCCAAACCGCGAGTCGCACCTGTTGAATCAAATGGGTATATGGACGTTTTCGTCCGGAGTATTGCTTTTGGTTATCG
>Ga0065721_10050788_pt1 | contig 17943 bp, 20 predicted proteins | sample Mesricmetagenome_FD_59108 | JGI IMG/M metagenome (GOLD analysis project Ga0065721, IMG submission 59108) | Mesophilic microbial community from rice straw/compost enrichment Sample: eDNA_1 v2 (version 2) | ecosystem: Engineered > Solid waste > Grass > Composting > Bioreactor | place: USA: Davis... | reverse complement strand
CGCGACGGCCTCTGGAATGCCATCGGACGCATCATCGACCTGTACAAGCCGGACGAATGCCGGAACCTCTTCAGAAATGCCGGCTATGCAACCTGATCGGAAACCGCTCTAATCCCGGTTGCGGTATTCCACGGGCACCCAGGCGTAGGCATCGCCGTCCCGGCGCAGGCGGCCGAGTCCGGGGAAGCTCAGATGGGCGGCGCCGGTCAGCCGTCCGCTGTCCGCCTCAAGCGCGAACTGCTTCAGCCGTTGCGCCCGTGCGGCGTCCTGGTCGATGTCGTAGGTCACGGTGGCGTCGGGATGGCGGAACTGGACCGGGCCGACGTGGATGATGTCGCCCCAGAACTCGATGCTCTGCCCCTCGCTCTCCACGCGGTAGAAGGCGTGCCCAGGGGTGTGGCCCGGCGTCGGGATGGCCGTGACGCCCGGCAGGATCTCCGACTGTTCCGAGAAGGTCCTGACCTTGCCGGCCTTCAGGTAAGGGCCGACCGTCGCCAGGGCCTCGTCGTAATGGCGCGGCGGCATGCCTTTGGCGATGTTGGTTTTGTCGAAGAAGAAATCGACATCCGCCTTGCCGACATAGACCGTGGCGTTCGGAAACTGCGGATGGCCGTCGAGGGCCAAGCCGCCGGAATGGTCGGTGTGGATGTGGGTGATCAGGACGTCGGTGATCTGGTCGGGCCGGTAGCCGGCGGCGGCCAAGCTGGCCGGCAGCTTGCCGCCGTACTCGCCGAACAGCTTTCCGGCCCCGGTGTCCACCAGCAGGACGCGCGCCCCGGTGTCGATGAGGAAGGCGTTGATCGAGGTCTCCAACGGATCGCGCTCGAAGCGCGCCTCCAGCAGGGCGTCGATCTGTTCGGGCGTCAGGCCCTTGACCAGGGGATGGATCGGCAGGGGCAGGGTGCCGTCGCTAAGGGCGGTCACCCGGTAGGCGCCGACCGTGACGCGATAGACTCCGGGCACCTGCGGTTTGGCGGCGCCGACTGCGGAAGCGGAGGCCGTCTCGGCGGCGTGCGCACCGGTGGCGAGCAGCAGGCCGATGGCGGCGGCGATCAGAATCCGTGATTTCATTGTCGGTCTCACTTGGACAATCATAGCGCGGCGGACGGCATCGGCCCCGGTTGAAGCCCGCGCCCGATGCCGCGGTCGGGATGGGGATGGACCAGCGATACCATGGCTCCGCCGCCTTGATTATTCCCGTCCTTTGGGCAAGATTGTCCCAAACAACGAGCCAATAACCCGGCCCGATGCGCGATCTGAACGACACGCTCGCCTTCGTCAAAGTCGTCCAGGAGGGCAGCTTCACGAAGGCCGCCAAGCTGCTGCAGCTGCCCAAGACGACGGTCAGCCGCAAGGTGCGCGACCTCGAACAGCGCCTGGGCATCCGCCTCCTGCACCGGACGACCCGCCGCATCGGCCTGACCGAGGCGGGGACCGTCTATTTCGAGCGGTGCCAGCGCATCGCGCAGGAGCTGGACGAGGCCGAAAGCGCGGTCGCGCAGCTGCGCGACGCCCCGCGGGGCTGGCTGCGCATCACCACGCCGCCGTCCTTCGGCATGAAGGTCATCGCCCCGCTGCTTCCCGACTTCCGGGCGCTCCATCCCGAGGTGCGGCTGGATTTGGTGCTGAGCCACCGGAACCTCGACCTCGTCGCCGGGGAGATCGACGTGGCGATCCGCATGGGGGCCTTGCTGGACTCGACCCTGGCGGCGCGCAAGCTGGGGGTGCTGCCGACCCGCGTCTACGCCGCCCCGGTCTACTGCGCGGTCCATGGGGAGCCGGCGCACCCCGACGAGCTGCTGCGGCACGCGACGCTGGTGAACATGACGGCGCGGCGCCCCAACGGCTTCGCCTGGACGCTGACCGGACCGGACGGCGCGCGGGACTTCCCGGTCGACCCGGTGATGACGGCCGACGACCCGGAGATGCTGATCCCGAGCCTGCTGGCGGGGCAGGGGCTGGTCGTGGCCACCGACTTCGCGATGCGCCCCCACCGTGCGGACGGGCGCGTGCGGCCGGTGCTCGACGGTTGGACGGGCCGGATGGTCGATCTGCACGCGGTCTTCCCGGGCGGGCGGGTGCAGCCGCCGAAGGTGCGCGCGTTCCTGGAGTTCCTGATCCCGCGCATCGACGTGTCCGATCGCCACCCGTAACCGTGCGCCGGCCATTGCACGATGACATCCGTTGTTTTTATAGGTAAACTCGGTTCATCCCTTGCGCGAGGCGCGCGGGGAACGGAGCATCGGCTCCATCACGAGGACGGACATGGCCAAGTCGGCGCTGCGTGTGTTGGAAATCATGGAGTTCGTCGCGAGCTGCAAAAGCGGCAGCGCGACGCACACCGAGATTTCGCAGGCGCTCGGCATTCCCAAGAGCAGCCTGACGGGCCTGCTTCGGGATCTGCAACGGCCGGGCTATCTGCAGTTGGACCGGGAGACCGGGCGGTTTTCCATCGGGTCGCAGGTGATGTTCCTGGCCCACGCCTACATCAAGAACCTGAACATCGTTCGGGTTGGCTCGCCGGTCGTGCACCAGCTGTTTCTCGACCTGAACGAATACACCACGATGGCCATTCCCAAAGGTGACAGCGTTGTGGTCGTGTGCTCGGAGACGCTGCCGTCGCCGCTGGCGCACTCCCTCAATATCGGGGAGCATCTGCCCATGCTCACCAGCGCTCTGGGTCGGGCGATCCTGGCCTTTGTCGAGGACGGCGAGCGCGAAGCCTACCTCAAGCACCACAAGCCGGTCGCCCATACGGAATTCACCAAGACCAACCTGGACGACATCCGGCGCGAACTCGCCATCACGCGGGACACCGGCCTGTCCTACGTGCGCGAGGAGTATCGCCCCGGCATCACCGGCTATGCGGCGCCGGTGTTCAACATCAACGGGCGGCCGATCGCCTCGATCGGCGTCGCGCTGCCGACAGCGCGCATCGCGCCGGAGCACGAGGCGCGCATCCGCACGCTCCTGCTGGAGCGGACGACCGCGCTGTCGAAGCGCTTGGGGGCCAAGCTGCAGGCCTCGCCGGCGGAGCTGTTCAAGGAGGACGAAGACGAGGAGGTCGAGGACGCCGAGGCGTGACCGCGGCGTCCATCGGGTCTCATACCAACGGCACCTGAAGGCGCCCTTGGTATGACCCTCTCGATCAATGCTAAAGCATTGATCTGCCGGGTTTCACGGTTGGAAAATGATGGAAGTGATCATTTTCCAACCGTATCAGACGAGCGGCGCGAAGCGCACCAGGGTCAACTCCGGCCGCACCGGGTCAAAGCGGGCGCGGACCGGCAGGCCGATGCTCGCAGACCGCCCGGCCGGCGCCACGAAGTTGCTCATGACGCGCACCCCCTCGCGCAGGCGCACCTGGACCACGGTGTAGGGCAGCGCCTCGCGGACGGCCGGCCAGTACGCTTTGTGGAACACGCAGAAGGATTCGATCTCGCCGAGCCCGCTGGCCTTGATCCAATCCCCGCCCACGTGGTGGCAGCGCGTGCAGGCGCGCGTCGCGGGGAAGCGGCACTGGCCGCACGCGGCGCAGCGTTGGATCAGCAGCACCCCCCGCTTGGCCGCGTCCCAGTGCGGGCGGTTTTCCGGGTCGTCGGGGGGCATCGGAACGTCGATCATGACGGGCTCCTCCCGTAAATCACCGAGGTCACCACCGGGGACGCGGCCATGTACTGAATCGCGTGAGGATCGCGGATCTGCCGCTCGGCGCACTGGCCGCGCAGTTGCCGCACGGCCTCGACGTTGAGGCCCCAACCCTGGAGGTAGGACTCGGACAGGTGGCCGCCGCTGGTGTTCGCCGGGAAGGCGCCGTCCAGCCGCAAGTGGCCATCGGCGATCCAGCGCCCGCCCTCGCCGCGCGGGCAGAAGCCGAAACCTTCCACGGTGAACAGCACCGTCGGCGTGAAGTTGTCGTAGATCATCAGCCCATCCATGTCCTGCGGGCCGAGCCCAGCCATGGCGTACACGTCCCGTGCCACCGTTTGCATGGGCGCGGCCCAGAAATCCTCGGGCGGAAAGCTGGACTCGGCGAAGCGCGAGGCCTGCGACGCGCCGCGGATGTAGACCGGTGGCTGGCGCAGATCCCGGGCGCGCTCGGCGGAGGTGATGATCATCGCCACGGCGCCGTCGTTGATCAGACAGTAGTCGAGCAGGCGCTGCGGCTCGCAGATGAACCGGGCCGCGAGATAGTCGTCGAGGCTGAAGGGCTGGCGCTTCACCGCGCCGGGGTTGAGGCTGGCGTGCCGGCGGAAGGTCACGGCGATCTCGCCGAGTTGCTCGGGCGTTGTGCCGTAAAGATGCATGTGGCGCTGCATCATCAGGGCGTGGAAGGCGCCCGGCGACGTCATGCCGTAGGGCGCCCAGTGCGCGTCGGTGCTGCCATAAGCGCCGGCCGCGCCGCCGTACCCGCTGGCGTCGCCGCCGTAGGTGGTGCCGGCCGAGGCGCCATCGTTGGCGTAGACCAGCGCGACGGTGTCGACGGTGCCACTCGCCACCAGCAGGGCCGCCGTCTGGATGCAGGCGCCGGAAAAGCGCCCATGGCCCGGTGTCGCCAGCGTGTAGCGCGGGTCGATGCCGCACAGTTCGGCGAAGCGGCCATAGCTGGGAATGCGGTTGACGATCAGGCCATCGAGGTCGGCATGAGTCAGCCCGCAATCGTCCAGCGCCTCGCGCAGGGCGCATTGCCCGAGGTCGTAGGCATTGAGGTCGGGAAACTTGCCGTAGCGTGTGGTGCCGACGCCCACCACGGCGGCTTTGCCGGCCAGGGCGGAACGGGCTGTCTCCGTTGCGATCATTGCCCTCTCCCTCAATAGGACAGGCGTGTTTCGGGCAGTCCGGCCACGTCGAGCCGAACCGCCCACAGCCCGCCGGCCTGCGGCGTGGGGCGCGCGTTCCCCTCGATGCCCCGGCGCGCGCTGGTGATGTAGAGGACCCGCAGGTCTTCCCCCCCGAACGTGCAGCTCGTCGGATGCTCGACGGGCAGGGAAAGCCGCAAGGCCAGCGTGCCGTCCGGGCGGTAGCGGTGCACGGCGCCGCCGCCGAAGGCAGCGACCCAGACGTGCCCCGCGGCGTCGACCGTCAGCCCGTCCGGGGCACTGTCGCCGTCCAGCGTGGCGAACAGGCGCCGTGTCCCGATCGCGCCGCTCGCGGGGTCGCGGTCGTACCGGTGGATGCGCTTGGACCGGGTCTCGGCGAAGTACAGGGTCCGCCCGTCCGGGCTCCAGCCCATTCCGTTGGACAGCACGAACCCCTCGTCCATCGTCTGCAGCCCGTCATCCGGCGCGAAGCGGTAGAGCCGACCGATCGGGCTCTTCATCCCGCGGTCCATGCTACCGACCCACATCCGCCCGTCCGGGGCCACCTTGCCGTCGTTGAAGCGTTCGTCGCCCAGGTCCAGCGTATGGGTCTGCTTGATCGCCGTGCCGAGGGACGGCGCGTCGATCACGGCATAGCCGCGCCGGAATAGGATCAGCAGGCCGCCGGAGCGGCGCAAGGCGATGGCGGCCGGCGGCTTCGGCAAGGGCCAGCTCTCCGACGCGCCGGTGGCGGGGTCGAAGCGCCACAGCGTCGGCCGGGCCACGTCGATCCACCACAGCCGCCGGGTGGTCGGGCACCAGATGGGGCATTCGCCCAAGTCGTTGTCGCAAGCGAGGACGCAGGTCGGTTGTGCGTGCATAGCGGTCACCTGAAGGTGCGAGCCGGTGAGAGGGAGGGTTATTCCGTGGAGCCGGCGAGGGAGGGCGTGTCGCCGAGGCGCGCGTTCGTGATCGCGTGCGCCTTCGTCCGGTCGGCGTGGCGTCCTTGGGCGAACATGGCCGCGGCGACGAGCAGCGCCGGCGCCACCAGGACGACGAAGACCTGGCTCAGCGACCAGCCCTGCGCCAGAAGCTCGCCGCCGGCGAAGGCGCTGATGATCGCGCCGATCCGGCCGACGCCGATCATCCAGCTGGAGCCCGTCGCGCGCGCCTCGGTGGGGTAGACCGCGGCGGCCAGGGCGTTCATGCCGACGCTGCCGCCGTTCATGCAGAACCCCACCAGCCCGGCGACCAGACAGAGAAGCAGGAAATGCTGGGTGATCTGGCCGATGGCGGCGACCGCCACGGCGCCGATCAGGAACACGCCCGTCAGGATGCGGCACTTGTGCCAGCGGTCCATCGCCCAGCCGATGGACAAGGCGCCGACGGGGCCGCCGACTTGGAACATGGCGGTCGCGATGGCCGCCTTCGACACGCTGTAGCCGCCGCCTTCCTTGATCAGGGTGGGCAGCCAGCTGCTCAACAGGTAGACAAGGAACAGCACGGAGAAATAGCCGACCCACAGCATCGCCGTGGCGAACCGGTACTGCGGCGACAGGACGATGCGGATGGCGTTGCGCTCCTGCACGGGCGCGCGACCCAGCGTGTAGCGCTGCCCCGGTTCCGTCGCGCCGGGCGCCAGCTGCTCGACGATCGCGGCGATCCGCTGAGTCGGCGCGCGTTGCGTGATCAGGAAACTCACCGATTCCGGCATCTTCCACATCAGCACGACGCCGACCAGGACCGGGGCCACTCCACCGAGGAGCAGCAGGCTGTGCCAGCCGAACGCCGGGATCATCCAGGCCGAGATGAAGCCGCCGCCGGCGGCGCCGACGGTGAAGCCGGACAGGGTTACGGTGACCAGGAAGGAGCGGGCGCGGTCCGGCGCGTATTCGGACACGAGCGTGCTGGTGTTCGGTATCGCCGCCCCGAGCCCGAGCCCGGTCAGGAAGCGGAACGCAACCATCTGCGTCACGTCCGTCGCGAAGGCGGTGGCCAGCGTCCAGGTGCCGAACAGGAGCACGCTGGCGACGATGATCAGCTTGCGGCCGTAGCGATCGGCCAGCGGCCCCGACAGCATGGCGCCGAGCGCCTGTCCGACCAGCCCGGCGCTGAGCACGGCGCCCAACGCCTGATGGCTGATGTTCCAATCCGTTTTCAGCTGCGGCGCGATGAATCCCATGATGACGGCGTCGAAGCCGTCCAGGACGATGATGGTGAAGCCGAGACCAATCAACAGCTTCTGAAAAGAGCCGAGAGGCTTGCCGTTGATGAGGGCGCGGACGTCGAGACAGGTCTCTTGGGCCATTCCGTTTCCTCCGTAAGAAGGGCGGCCGCTTGCCCGTTTTTTTTCTTCTTTCGGCGCTTGCGGCTTTGCCAGCCCACCGACGGGCGGCGTGGTGCGGCTGCCACGTTTTTGCGCGCTGATCGCGCTTGACGGTGTAAGGGAAATGTAGCAGCCTTAGTTCTGATAGGCAAACTGATTTCTTATATGTGAACTACGGTTCCGATGTGAACCAGGGTGACGCGGCGAGGCCGCCTCCCTTCGCGGCGCCGCCGCAGCGTGAGAAATCCAGGAGGAAACTCCCCAGGAGGAAACCCCGATGAACCACATGCCCGAGAGCCGAACGCTCCCCAAGCTGATCGACGAACTGACGGCCCTTCACGGCGAACGGGAGGCGGTGGTCGGCAACGGCCAGCGGCTGACCTACGCACAACTCGGCGCACGCGTCGCGACCGCCGCCCGACGCTTGGTCCGGCTTGGCGTCCGCCACGGCGACAAGGTCGGGATTCTGATGGGCAACCGGCCGGAATGGATCGTCAGCGCCCTAGCCATCGCGAGCGTCGGCGGCGTCGCCGTGGCGATGAACTCCTGGGCGACGGCCCGCGAACTGGAGCACCTGATCCGCCACTCCGATTGCCACCTGCTGATCGCGGCGCCGCGCTTCCTGAAGCACGATTATGGGGCCATGCTGGACGGATTGGCGCCGCTGGCGCAACGCTTCCCGCTGCTTCAAGGGGTGCTCGGCGTCGGCGATGCCCTTCCGCCCGGCTGGATGCCCCTGTTCGACGCGGACGAGCCCGGCGCCGTGGCGGCGGATGCGGAGGTGCGCCGGACCGGCGACGCGGTGCGACCCGATGACATCGCGTTCCTGCTCTACACCTCGGGCTCGACCGCGATGCCCAAAGGGGTGCAGCTGGTTCACGGCTCGGCAATCGCCAACCCGTGGCAGATCGGCGAGCGGCAGCGCGTGGTCGCGGGCGATCGGCTGTGGCTGGCCGTGTCGCTGTTCTGGGGACTGGGCTGCGTCAACGCGATGATGAACCTGCTGACCCACGGCGGCTGCATCGTCCTGCAGGAATCGTTCGATGCCGGCGCGGCTCTGCGCCTCATCCAGGACGAGCGCTGCACGCTCTTCTACGGCACGCCGAACATGGCCCAGGCGCTGCACGAGCATCCCGACCGGAACCGCTACGACCTGAGTTCCCTGCGCGGCGGCGCGACGCTCGGTACGCCGGAACAGGTGCTTCGCGTCGTCCAACTGGGCGCCACCCAGATCTGCAACATCTACGGCCTGACCGAAACCTACGGAAATTCGCACGTCACCGACGCCGCCGACGCCTTGGAGCGGCGGTTGACGTCCTGCGGCCGGCCGTTGCCGGGTGTCAGCCAGCGCATCGTGTCCGCCGACGGCACGGACCTGCCGCCCGGTCAGGTCGGTGAAGTCCGTGTGAAAGGGCATGTCACTCCCGGCTATTACAAGGACGACGCGCTGACCCGTCAAAGCACCGACGAGCAGGGCTATTTCCGCACGGGAGACCTCGGCTATGTCGACGAGGACGGTTGTCTGCATTTCTGCGGGCGCCTGAAGGACATGGTCAAGACCGGCGGCATCAACGTGGCGCCGGCCGAGGTCGAGGCGGTTCTGATGGACCATCCCGGCGTATGCCTCGCCTATGTCGTCGGCGTGCCGGACGACACCCGCGATGAAATCCTGGGCGCCGTGGTCGTGCCGCACCCCGGGGCGACCTTGTCCGCCGAGCAGTTGATCGCGCACTGCCGGACGAACCTGGCCGCCTACAAGGTGCCGCGGCTGGTCCGCTTCGCCGGGGAAGCGTCCTTGCCGCTGACGATCACGGGCAAGGTCCAGAAGAACAAGCTCGCCGAGACCTTCTTCGCTCCTGTGGCGGGCTGAGCGCCCGCTTCCCCACAACGGACGTCGCCCCGCAACGGACATCGCATGGATCACCGACATGACCGCGCTTGTTGACGACCATCAGGACCTCCGCGACGCCATTCGCGCGCTGTTCGCCGACTTTCCGGACGACTACTTCCTCAAGATCGACGAGGCGCGCGCCTATCCCGACGCCTTCGTCGAGGCTTTGTCCAAGGCCGGCTGGCTGGCCGGGCTGATCCCCGAGGAGTACGGCGGCTCCGGCCTGGGGCTCGCCGAGGCCTCGGTGATCATGGAGGAGATCAACCGCAACGGCGGCAACTCCGGCGCCTGCCACGGGCAGATGTACAACATGAGCACCGTGCTGCGGCACGGATCCGACGAACAGAAGGCCCGCTACCTGCCCAAGATCGCGTCCGGGGATCTGCGCCTGCAAAGCATGGCGGTCACCGAGCCGACCACGGGCACCGACACGACCCGCATCCGGACCACCGCCGTCAAGAAAGGCGATCGGTACGTCGTGAACGGGCAGAAGGTGTGGATCTCCCGCGTCCAGCATTCCGACCTGATGATCCTGCTGGCGCGCACCACGCCGCTCAGCGAGGTGACGAAGAAATCGGATGGCATGTCGATCTTCATCGTCGACCTGCACGAGGCCGTCGGCACGGGCCTGTCCGTGCGGCCGATCGCCAACATGGTCAATCACGAGACCAACGAGCTGTTCTTCGACGCCCTGGAGATTCCCGAGGAGAACCTGATCGGCGAGGAGGGCCGGGGGTTCAAATACATCCTCGACGGGCTCAACGCCGAGCGCACCCTGATCGCCGCCGAATGCCTGGGCGACGGGTACTGGTTCATCGACCGGGCGCGCCGCTATGCCGGCGAACGCGAGGTGTTCGGCCGGGCCATCGGCGTCAACCAGGGTGTGCAGTTTCCGATTGCCGAAGCCTACATCGAACTGGAGGCCGCCAATCTGATGCGCTGGGAGGCCTGCCGGCGGTTCGACGCCCGGATGCCCTGCGGCGCCCAGGCCAACATGGCCAAGCATCTGGCCGCGAAAGCCTCCTGGGAGGCGGCCAACGTCTGCCTGCAAACCCACGGCGGCTTCGGCTTCGCCACCGAATACCACGTCGAGCGCAAGTTCCGCGAGACCCGCCTCTACCAGGTGGCGCCCATCTCCACGAACCTGATCTTCGCCTACGTGGCCGAGCATGTGCTCGGGCTCCCGAAATCCTACTGACGCGAGGACTGCCCATGTCGGCTATCGCTGAAACCGCCGCGCCCGCGTCGCGCCCGCTGCGCGACGGGCTGTTGCAAACCGACCCGCCCCGCCTGCTCGGCTCCGCATGCCGCGCCTGTTCGACGCGCCTGTTTCCGGCGCGCGACTTCTGCCCGGCCTGCGGCTCCGACGACATCGAGGGGGGTGTTCCCCTGGCCGCCGACGGCACGCTGTACAGCTTCACCGTCGTGCGCCAGGCGCCGCCAGGACGCGAAACACCCTACAGCCTCGCCTACATCGACCTTGCCGACGGCGTGCGGGTGATGGCGCAGGTCGCCGGTGATCCCGACACCCTGCACATCGGCATGCCCGTGCGCCTGGACATCCGTCCCGTCGCCCGCCGGGATGGTTGCGACCTGATCGGCTACGTCTTCGTGCCTACCCCCCACTCGGAGGCCGCGTGATGACCAGCGTCCACATCGCCGGGGCGGGCATGGTCCGCTTCGGCAAGTACGATCCCGCCGTGACCTTCGAAACGCTGGCCGTGGACGCCGCACGCAACGCGCTGCGCGACGCCGGGGCTCACCGCCGCGACATTGAGGCCGTGTTCGTCGGCCACGTGTTCGGCGGGCCGGTGGCGGGGCAGCGCGTGGCCACGGACCTCGGCCTGGGCGGCCGGCCGGTGAGCAATCACGAGAACTACTGCGCGAGCGGCGCGACGGCCCTGAGGGAGGCCTGGATGGCGATTCGCGCCGGGCTCTGCGACGTGGCCCTGGTGATCGGCGCCGAGAAGATGACCGACCGGATCAAGGGCGGAGTCACGCCCGACGCCAACGACCTCGACGCCCAGCAGGGCTACGTGATGACCGCCGGACATGCGCTCAGCGCGCGGCGCTACATGCATGACCATGGCGCCACGCGCGAACAGATCGCCATGGTCGCGGTCAAGAACCACGCGCATTCCCAGCACAATCCCTACGCCCAATACCAGCGACCGGTGAGCCTCGACGAGGTGGTCAACGCCCGCCCGATCGCCGATCCGCTCGGCCTGCTCGACTGCAGCCCGATCAGCGATGGCGCGGCGGCGGCTGTCGTGTGCAGCGCGGCGGGTCTCAAGCGGCTTGGCTTGTCCGTGGCTCGACCGGAGGTGCGGGCGATCGGGCTGGTCAGCGGGACATTGCGCGCCGGGCTGGGCGACATCAACGAGGAGGACATTTCCCGCCGCGCCGGACTGCAGGCCTACGACATGGCCGGCATCGCGCCGGAGGACATCGACCTCGTGGAGATGCACGACTGCTTCACCATCGCCGAGATCGTCCGGCTGGAAGGGCTCGGCCTCGTTCCGAAAGGGCAGGGGGCAGCCTGGACCGCGCAGGGCCGGACCTCCATCGGGGGAACGCTGCCGGTCAATCCGAGCGGCGGATTGCTGTCACGCGGCCACCCGGTTGGCGCCACCGGCATGGCGCAGGTCTGCGAACTGTATTGGCAACTCACCGGGCATGCGGGCCAGCGCCAGGTGGACGGCGCCCGGCTCGGCCTTGCCTATTGCAAGGGGGGTACGGTCAGCGGCACCGACGGTGCCTCCGTCACGACCGTGGTGATGTCGTCATGACGGGGCGCGCGCTGGTTTTGGTCGGCAATGGCCTGGACACGCGGGACCTTGCCGCCGCCCTGGAGCCCTTCGGCATTGCGCTAGCCACGATCGCACGGGGGCTTCGGGACAGCGCGCCGTGCGACGAGACGCGCGCGGTGCACCCGCTGTCCCGCTCCGGTCCGTTCGACGGGGTGCTGCTCGCCCCCGCCTTCGTCGACGGCCCGGACGGTCCCACCTTGGACGACCTCCTCGACGTCCTGACATCCTGCTTCAGCTGCATCAAGGCGGCGATCGCGTCGTTCGAGGAGCGCGCTGTGGCCGGGCGGGTGATCGCGCTGCTGCCCGGTGACGCGACGATGGGGGATCCGGGCGACGCCATCAATTCGGCGCTCGCCGGAGCGATGCTCAGTCTGTTCCGGACGGTGGCGCTGGAAATGCGTTCGACTCCGATCACCGTCAACACGCTGGTGTATGCCGCGCGCGCGGTTGACGAGCCGAACGCCGGAGGGACGGTGGGCGATCCGGAGGCGCTGGCGAGCGTGATCGCGACGCTGCTCGGCTCCGGCACGCGCGGCATCAACGGCCAGGAAATCTACGCGCTCGCGGGCGCCGACGTGGGGAGGCTGCATCCATGACCGAACGTCCTTCCGGAGGAATCATCACCGGTGCCGCGGGAGGCATCGGCAAGGCGCTGACGCTGGCCCTGGCCGGCGCCGGCTTCGACCTGGTCGCCACCGATCTGGACCAGGGCGGGCTGGACGCCCTGGTCCGGGAGGCGGACGGACTTCCCGGAACCGTCATCGGCATGGCCGGGGACGTGCGCGACCGGGATCTGCCGCTGGCGTTGCGGGACCGGGCGCTGACGGACTTCGGCGGCGTCGGGTTGCTGGTCAATTGCTCCGGCTTCCTGAAGGACAGCCGCATCCAGAAGATGCCGGAGGCTCTGTTCCGGCAACTGGTCGACATCAACCTGATCGGGCCGTTGCGTCTGATCGAAGCCATCGCCCCGGTGATGCAGATGGCCGGCCAGGGGCGGATCCTGTCCATCGCGTCGCGCGCTTGGCTCGGCAATTTCGGCTCGTCCGGCTACAGCTGCGCCAAGGGCGGCATCGTCGGCGTGACCCGCGCCCTGGCTCTGGCTTTGGCGCCCCACGGGATCACGGTGAACTGCATCGCGCCGGGCTTCATCGAGACACCGATGGCGCGTTCGCTGCCACCGCACATCCTGGACCGGGTGCTCAAGGCCATTCCCGTGGGGCGGGCGGGCACCGTCGACGACATCGCGGCACTCGTGCTGTTCCTCGCCGGGGCCGGCAGCGGCTACATCACCGGACAGACGCTGGTCGCCTGCGGCGGCCGCAGCATCAGCAACCCGATCGCCTCATCCTGAAGGGACCATGACATGACGACCAAGCCCTGGCGTGATCGCTTCTTTGAAGACTTCGCGGTCGGCGACGTCTGCAAGCACCGCCACGCGCGGACCGTGACCCCCTACGACAACATGCTGTTCACGCTCCTGACGCAGAACCCGGCCCCGCTGCACGTCAACCATGACTATGCGAAAGCGGCCGGGCATGAGCGGGTGCCGTTCAACTCCACCTTCATCCTGGCTCTGGTCACGGGGCAGTCGGTGGCCGACCTGACGCCCAACGTGATGACGAACCTGGGCTGGTCGGAGGTGAAGCTTCCGGCCCCCACCTACGAAGGCGACACCATCTACAGCGAGTCGGAGGTCGTGTCCCTGCGCGAGTCCGCCACGCATCCACGGGCCGGCATCATGTCGCTGAAGACCATCGGCTACAACCAGACCGGCACCGTGGTGATCGAATTCGTCCGCACGGTCATGGTGTACAAGGCCGGCCACGCGCCAAGCACGCCGCGCCCCGAACCACGCCGCGCCGTTCGCTGACCCGCGCAATGCCCGCGCGATGCCCGCGCAATGTAAGGATCCGCATCATGAAGATTCTCGTCCCGGTGAAGCGGGTGGTCGACTACAACGTGAAGGTCCGCGTCAAGGCGGACGGCTCGGGCGTTGAGACCGCCAACGTGAAAATGAGCATGAACCCCTTCGACGAGATCGCCGTCGAGGAGGCGGTACGGTGCAAGGAAGCCGGCACGGCCACTAAGGTCATCGTGGTCTCCGTCGGCCCGGCAGCATCCCAGGAGACGCTGCGCACCGCGCTGGCCATGGGCGCCGACCGCGGCATCCTGGTGCAGACCGACGCCGAGACCCAGCCGCTGGCCGTCGCCAAGGTGCTGAAGGCCCTCGTGGAGAAGGAAGGCCCGACTCTGGTCATCCTCGGCAAGCAGGCGATCGACGACGACTGCAACCAGACCGGCCAGATGCTCGCCGCCTTGCTGGGCTGGCCGCAAGGCACCTTCGCCTCCAAGGTCGTGCCCGGCGAGGGTGCGGTGACCGTCACGCGCGAGATCGACGGCGGCCTGGAGACGGTGGCCCTCAAGCTCCCGGCCGTGGTCACCGCCGACCTGCGCCTGAACGAGCCGCGCTACGCCTCGCTGCCCAACATCATGAAGGCCAAGAAGAAGCCGATCGACACCGTCACGCCCGACAGCCTCGGCGTGGACGTGGCCCCAAGGCTGAAGACGCTGAAGGTCGCCGAGCCGGCCAAGCGCAAGGCCGGCGTCAAGGTGGCCGACGTGGCCGCCCTAGTCGACAAGCTGAAGAACGAAGCCCGCGTGATCTGAGGGGGTGATCCGACATGCCTGTTCTGGTTCTTGCCGAACACGACAACGCTTCGCTGACGACAACGCTTCGCTGAATCGGGCGACGCTGTCGGTCGTCGCCGCGGCCCAAGGCCTTGCGTGGATGAGCGGCGACGAGGTCCACGTTCTGGTCGCTGGCCGGCGCGCACAAACTGCCACGGAGGCGGCGGCCAAGATCACAGGGGTGGCAACCGTGCTGCTGGCCGACGACCCGGCCTACAGCAAGATCATCGTCGCGATCAACACGGGCGAGGAAGCCCCCATCTTCCAGGTCGCCGACTACGGCCTTGTCGCGGATCTCTTCCGGGTGGTTCCCGAACTCACCGAAGCCCTGGACATGGCGCTTTAGCACGGGCGTTGACAACCGCCGTCCGAGGACGGGGTGCCGGGATCGCGCCACGGAGCTACGGCATGAGGATGGCGGACCCGGCGATGCCGCGCCGGGCGATGTCGTGGTGGGCACGGGCGACGTCGGTCAGCGCGTAGCGCGCGACGTCGAGCGGCTGGAAGACGCCTTGGCGATAAGCCTCGAACAGGGCGGACGTCGCGGCCTCCATCCGCCCCGCCAGCGAACGGGGGGTACTGCCGGCCGTCACGCGCACGCCGCGTGCGGCGAGGGCGTCGTGATCGATGGCTGGCTGGCCGGAGGCCGCACCGATTGTGGCGATGGTCCCACCGTCGCACACGGCGGCGGCCGACGCGGCGAAGGTCGCGTTGCCAATCATCTCGTAGACCACGTTGACGCCCGCCGGGACGATCGAGCGCAGATTCGATGCCAGCTCAGGATCGTCCGACGCCAACGCGTGATCGGCGTCGCGCGCGACCCGTCCGAGCTTGTTGGGCGATCCCGTGCCGATCACCGTGGCTCCCAACGCTCGTGCCCAGCGCGCGAGCAATGCCCCAACGCCTCCGGACGCACCTTGCACCAGAACCACATCGCCGGCCTTGACGGGGTGGAGGTCGAACAGCCCCATCCAGGCCGTGAGGCCCTTGGTGAACAGGGCCGCGGCGTGCGCCGTCGGCACGTCGTCGGGAAGGCGGGTCAGGGTGTCCGGGGCGATCAGGCGGTGGCTGGCGTAGGCTCCGGGCGCGAAGAAATACACGACCCGGTCCCCGATCTTGACGGTGCGCACGCCGGGCCCGATGGCCTCGACAAGGCCGGCGCCTTCGACGCCGGTCACGAAAGGCAAGGGTGTGGGGAAGGTGCCGTCGCGGAACATGGTGTCCACAAAGTTGAGCCCGATGGCCTCATGACGAAGGCGCACCTGGCCCGGTCCCGGCTCCCCGACGGCGTGCTCCTCGACCCGAAGGACATCCGGGGTGCCGGGTTTGTAGAAGCGCACAACGACGCTCATGTGGTGTCTCCCCGCTGGCGATGGTCGCCGGGGCATGGTGTGGGAATGCGGCTGTGCGTAGCGGTGGCGTCGCCGGCGGAGGCGCAGGGCGCCTCCGCTCCGCACAGGAAGGGCCTTAGCGACGGGCGTCGAGGCTGAAGCGGCCGGCGCCGAAGGCGACGACCTGCAGCAGGCCGCCGGCGATGGAGATGTTCTTGAAGAAGTGGATGAACTGGTCCATGTCGGCGAGGTTGTTGTGGAAGGTCACGGCGGTGGCGATTGAGAACACCGCCATGCCGAGCGCGACCAGCCGGGTCTGGTAGCCAAGGATCAACGCGAGGCTGCCGACGATCTCCACCAGCAACGCCATGCCGTAGGCGATCTCCGGGAAGGGCAGGCCGACCGACTGGATGTAGCCGATGGTCATCGCCGGCGCGCCGAGCTTGCCGATGCCGGATATCAGGAACAGGCTGGCCAAGAGAACCCGGCCGACCGCCGGAGCGGCGTCCTTCAGGGCGGGGGAAGCGGGGACGGACGGCTGCGGCAGAACGGAGTGCATGGTCATCTCAGGCATCCTTCACGGGCGGTGAATTTGGGTGGCGCGGGGCGGGGGCCTTCAAAGCCCGGATCGCCGGTCCAGCGCGGTTGGTGAGACAGATGTATCGCCGCTGGATCTTCGAAAAAACTGGGATAATATGGATCGAAACGTTCGAGAGAATAGATATGTCTGATCCCGGCACCCCGACCTTCGACCAGCTGCGCGTCTTCCTCACCGTCGTCGACACCGGCGGCTTCGCGGCGGCGGCCCGGAAGCTGGGACGGGCGACCTCGGTAATCAGCTATTCGATCGGAAATCTGGAGGCCCAGCTGGGCGTCTCGCTGTTCGACCGCGACATGACCAAGAAACCGCAGCTGACCGAGGCCGGCCGCGCCGTCCTGTCGGAGGCGCGCTCCATCGCCAACGGCATGGGCAACCTGCGCGCCAAGGTGAAGGGGTTGATTAGGGGCCTGGAGTCCGAGGTGCATCTGGCCTTGGACGTTATGCTGCCGGCTTGGCGCGTGGTGGACGCGCTGAAAGCATTCCAGGAGGAGTTCCCGACCGTGACTCTGCGTCTTTATGTGGAGGCGCTGGGCGCGGTCACGCAGATGGTCCTGAACCGTGCGGCGACCATCGGGATCAGCGGGCCGCTGGACGTGGAGATCGCCGGGATCGAGCGCATTGGCGTCGGCTTCGTGGATCTGGTGCCGGTCGCCGCCCCCAGCCATCCGCTGGCGCAGGCCGGACGCAACCCGCCCGGCGCCGGGCGCGAACACACCCAGTTGGTCCTGACCGACCGCTCCACCCTGACCCAGGGCTGGGAGTTCGCGGTGATCGGCACGCGGACGTGGCGTCTGGCCGACCTCGGTTCCAAGCACATGCTGCTGCGGGAGGGAATCGGCTGGGGCAACATGCCATTGCCGATGATCCGCGAGGATTTGGAGTCCGGCCGGCTGGTGCAGCTCGACATGCCCGATTGCCAGGGCGGTCCCTACCGTCTGCAGGCCGTCTACCGCACGGACTCGCCACCGGGGCCGGCGGCCTCCTACCTGATTTCCCGTTTTGAAGGTCAGGCGTCGGCGTGAAGCTCACGGGGCCATTGTTCTTAACCATGCAACAGAAAGCTTCCGAAAAGGTCGTTTATCCCGACACGGCCGACGACTAGCGTGTGAAGCGTGTCCGGCCCCGCGGCTCACCCGGTGCTGGGCGATGCATTCCAAGAATGAAGGTCGAAGGAAGCGGATCATGAGCACTGCCGCATCCATCGTAACGGCCGTCGCCGACGGCGTTTCCGCCAGCGTCTGCAAATTCCACTCCTTCGGCTGCTCCCTCGTGCGCGCCACGACGGACGTGATGATGATGCCGTCAGGGAACCAGAAACTTCTCGGCTGGCTCGGCAACCACCTCGTGTCGATCCTCGGCCAGATGATCGGCGGTCCGCCGGCTCTAGAGCGGTTTCCGATCAGGTTGCATAGCCGGCATTTCTGAAGAGGTTCCGGCATTCGTCCGGCTTGTACAGGTCGATGATGCGTCCGATGGCATTCCAGAGGCCGTCGCGGG
>Ga0065721_10050787_pt1 | contig 17946 bp, 15 predicted proteins | sample Mesricmetagenome_FD_59108 | JGI IMG/M metagenome (GOLD analysis project Ga0065721, IMG submission 59108) | Mesophilic microbial community from rice straw/compost enrichment Sample: eDNA_1 v2 (version 2) | ecosystem: Engineered > Solid waste > Grass > Composting > Bioreactor | place: USA: Davis... | reverse complement strand
TGGCCAGTAATTTAGAACGACTTCCCGACAGGTCCAGTCCTTTCAGCACATCAGCCGTATCTGCCATTTGGGGTATTGCCTTAGGAGAAACAAAACTGCCAAAATCAATCGTATCAAATCCCACTTTCAGCAGCGAATTGATATAAGAGATTTTCGTTTGCGTGGGAATGAAACTCTTCCATCCCTGCATGGCGTCGCGGGGGCACTCAACAAGTTTTATGGCGTTCTCCATGCAACAAAGTTAATATGTATGTTCAGGTTTTCCTCCCGGCCATTGCAAGGGCGAAATGCTCAACAATCAATGCTGTGTTCAACAAAAAATGTGAGAAGCTCATCATTGATTCGGGCAGGTTTAAAAATCGATACTACTTTTTATAATGGCACTACCCGGATGAATTTATAATCTTGTTTTGGAAAGAGACGTTCTGATTAAAACGACGAAGCGTGTCACATTAAACATTGAAAATTGTTCGTTGAGCATTGGTTATTTTGCCCCTACGCAACAGCACTAAGCACTTATTCTTTGCTTCATTGCTTCGTAGAGTATCATTCCCGTGGCAACGGAAACATTCAGACTTTCAAAATCTCCTTTCATGGGGATTTTGATTTTTTCATCACATATTTTCATCAGTGCCGGATAGATTCCTTTTTCTTCACTTCCCATAACGATCGCGCAGGGTTGTTTGAAATCACAGTCGTAAATGTTGACAGCACCTTTCATTTCGCTGGCAAAGACGCGGATGCCGTTCATGTGCAATTCGTCCACGGCTTTCATAAGGCTGTTGACGCGGCAGACCGGAATTTTTTCAAGGGCACCCGCAGAAGTCAATATCGCATCATCACCCAATGATCCTACTCCCTTATCGGGTATTATAATGGCATGAACGCCGGTACAAAGTGCCGTTCTTGCGATGCCGCCAATATTCCGGATATCAGTGATGCCATCGAGAATGAGAAATAAGGGAGCTTCACCGCTTTCAACCACAAAAGATACCATCGCCTGCAGGTCCTGGTATTGCACTCTTGCAATCTGTGCGACACATCCATCGTGACCTGACACATTAAAACTGTTGAGTTTAGCTGCAGGCACAAGGTTTACAGGTATACCTGCAGATGCCGCCAAAGAACGAATACGGCTGACCAGTTCGCCGCCGGAACGATTATCGAGAAAAATTTTATCCAGTGCCGGACCTGTTTCCAATGCAGACAGCACAGCCTGCGGACCGATGACCAGGGAAGATTTTTTGGGACGTTGCGGATGCCTGAATTTTTTCACCAGGCAAAGAAACTATTAAATCATCAATTATCTGTGTGGGGTCAAATCTGATTCTGCAGCTGCATCCATTTCACTTTTTGAATGGCCGCTACCGACATGGCATCGGTGATGGCGCCGCTCTCCACCATTTGCCAGGCTTCTTCAAACGGAATTCTTTTAACCTGCAATTGCTCGGTCTCTTCCGGCGTGGCCACGCCCTGCTTTAAGCCACGGGCAAGGTAAATGATCGCGTATTCATCTGTGACTGAATTGGACAAATGCAAATTCATTATCGGGGTCCATTCGCTCGCTTCAAGACCGGTTTCTTCCAGCAATTCCCGCTTGGCTGATTCCAGTGGTTCTATTTCCAATGGTCCGCCACCTTCAGGTATTTCCCAGGAATAACGATCCAGGGTGAACCGATACTGGCCCACCAGCCAGGTATGCCAGTGCTCATCAATAGGAACAATTCCTATGGCCAGATTTTTAAAATGCACTTTCCCATAAATGCCTTTACCACCGCTTGGATTTATCACATCAAACTCTGTAAGACGAATCCATTTATTGTCGTAAACCTGTTTTTCAGACAGGACGGTCCAGGGGTTAGTATCCATATGCAATAAAATTAAAGAAAAACCCCGCAGTGTTGCTGCAGGGTTTGGTATGGAGAAAATTGAAATTCTTATTTCAGACCGAAAGCTTTCTTCACCTTATTGACGTAGTCAAGCTTTTCCCAGGTAAACAATTCAACTTTCTTTGTCACCTTCTTACCATCAGGTGAAACAAAGGTCTTCTCAACGATCTTAGGTTCACGACCCATATGGCCATAAGCAGCAGTCTCACTGTAGATCGGGTTGCGCAGTTTCAGGCGCTGCTCGATAAAATATGGACGCATGTCAAAGATTGTTTCCACCACCTTGCTGATCTCACCGTCAGTCATATTCACTTTGGCAGTACCATATGTGTTTACGTTTATGCTGGTAGGCTGTGCCACACCAATTGCGTAGGATACCTGTACGAGCACTTCGTCGGCAAGTCCTGCAGCCACCAGGTTCTTCGCAATGTGACGGGTAGCATATGCCGCGCTGCGGTCTACCTTGCTGGGATCTTTTCCACTGAAAGCGCCACCACCGTGAGCACCTTTACCGCCATAAGTGTCAACAATGATCTTACGACCGGTGAGACCGGTATCGCCGTGCGGGCCACCAATCACGAATTTGCCCGTGGGATTGATATGATACTTGATGTTGTCGTTGAAAAGCTTCGCGTATTTCTTGTATTTCGATTTGACGCGGGGGATCAGTATATTGATGATATCTGATTTGATCTTTGCCAGCATCTTTGCTTCCGTATCAAATTCATCGTGCTGCGTGGAAACAACGATGGCGTCGATGCGAATTGGTTTATTGTTGTCATCATACTCAAGCGTCACCTGGCTTTTAGCATCAGGGCGAAGGTATTTGATCTGTTTATTTTCTCTTCTCAATGCAGCCAGCTCAATCAGGAGTTTGTGTGCGATATCCAGGGCCAGCGGCATGTAATCGGCTGTCTCGTTTGTTGCATAGCCAAACATCATACCCTGGTCACCGGCGCCCTGCTCTTCTTTCTTTTTACGGTCTACACCCTGGTTGATATCTGAAGATTGTTCATGTATGGCTGAAAGCACACCGCAGGAGCTTGCTTCAAACATGTATTCGCTCTTGGTGTAACCTATTTTTCTAATCACACCACGGGCAATTTCCTGTACATCCAGGTATGCCCTTGATTTTACTTCACCCGCAAGTACCACCTGGCCGGTTGTTACCAGCGTTTCGCAGGCTACTTTACTTTGCGGATCAAAAGCCAGGAAATTATCAATCAGGGCATCAGAAATCTGGTCGGCGATCTTGTCGGGATGCCCTTCAGATACGCTTTCGGAAGTAAATAAATAAGGCATAAATCACATTCAATTTTACATCTGGGGGTTAGTAAAAAATTAAAACCGGGTGCAAAGATAGCACCCGGAAAGATTCGTTTTGGACAGGTTATCCACTATATTTTAGAATATACAATACGTAATCTCATCTTCTGATTCGCATGATTACCTCCTCCCAGTCTCACGCGGCCCCGACCTATCTGGTCGTTCACCCACACACGGGAAGTATCCTCACCTGAACCAAATCCACCCGGCCGATAAATTTCGTCAAGGTAAAATGGTGAGAAAAGTCTGAAGTCGTAGACAGGCTCTGTTTTGTTTACGACATGCTGCACATAACGCGTTAAATTGAATCTCCAAAGCCTGATATTATTTCCAAACGGATCCTTACCATAGAGTGGATTGGCACCAAAGGTTGAAAGATTCACATTGCCGCTGAAATCAAATGTCAGATCATAGGGAATCGTGCGGTAGTTTTTCAACGTAGTGTCATATGCATCCAAATACAATTTTTCTGATGGGAAAAGGGTATCCTGCGCATCATAGACCTGCTCCATGATCAATTCCGCAATATGAACCACACTATTCTGCAATCCCCCAAGGCCAGGTACCTTGATTGCAGCAAAAGTTCCCGGGGTGGATTGAATATATACCAGGTCATCTGGAGTTGTTGTGCCGTCAACGGAAGCTTCCAGTTGAGTTCCCGAGTAATCGCGTTTTATAAAATTAGCAGATACGGCACCGATGCTTGTGTTAAACTTGAAATAAGCTACGGCAGTATCAGCTTTCGCTGGATCGGTACTTCCATTGTCGTCTTTGTAATAAATCGCCAGCTTGGTATTTGCTCCCTGCAAGTCGAAACCCATTATCGCATTGCCGCTTACAGACTCCAAAGCAAACCCTTTTACTTTCGTGCGGAAGGCGGAGTCAGATGAATATGCATCTTCTCGTCCGAGTGCAGTTGTAGTATCGTAATTTAATAATCTTTGTCCGAAAGCATCATTCAGGCGGATCCGCAATTGATTTGCTGTGGTATCCTGGTAAGCCTGGATGGAGTCATTCAATGAACGTGGATCCACCGTAGCTGAACCAAGTAACGCTCCTTTCTCATATTCGCTTTTACGAATCGTGAGAGTAGTGTCGCCAAAATTGCTTGTCTGAGGGATTTCGTAAACATTGATGGTTTGTGGTATCGTAGTGTCTCCGAAAGTATCAGTATAGTGAAGTATCAATACCACGGAGTCGATATGAAGACTGTCAGGCCTGTTGCCAAATGAAAACTTGTTATTGGGCGGCAAAAACTCCATGTAAATTTTCGCGTCAGTCCTGCCAAAAATCGGGTCATTCGTGATCTGTCCGAGATAATGAGGATAGGCCCCGTTGTAAATTGTTGTATCTGTAAGCAGGGTGAAAGTATCATTAAATGCCAATACTTCCAGGGTTGTGTCAAAAGTATGTATGTTGTCCACAGGTGGGATCAGTCCACCACCAAGGCTGGTTGAATCGTTTAATTTTTTGCAGGAAATCAGTAAAATGAGAAAGCTCGTGATAATCGTTCCAAGCGTAATTGCCAGGTATTTGTGCTTCACAAAAAAAGTTTATTCCTTGATTACTAATGATTACTTGCCCGCAAGATCGCTATAGAGTTGTAAATACTCTGTTAAATCAGATTCCTCATTGTAGAGCAAAGTCTTCTTCCCTCTTACCTTGGTGAATTCTTCCTGCAGCTTCTTCTCCACTTTGTCAGAACCAAATGTGATGGCATCTGCATATGTGGCACCACCTCTGAACATAGCGGTATTGCCGGCTTCTTTATATAATTCAAGGTCTTTTTCCTTGAGAGATGCGTGGATTAATGCTTTTTGAACAAAGTCACTACCCAGCTTTTCCTTAAAAGTGTTCTGACCGATGGTGAACACGATCTTACTGTGTGAGAACACCGGTTCTTTTTTATAAACCGTTTTCAGGTAAGCAGGGATCAGGCCGGTCATCCATCCGCTGCAATGGATTACGTCGGGAGGCCAGCCAAATTTCTTAACCGTTTCCAGGGCTCCTTTGCAAAAGAAGATCGTGCGGAGGCCATTATCATCAAACCATTTTTCGTTCTCGTCGTGGAAGATGAATTTGCGTTTGAACAGTTCTTCATTTTCGAGGAAGTAAACCTGCAGGCGGGCACTGGGTAAGGAAGCCACTTTGATTTGCAGTGGCATATCGTCGTTATCAACCGATACATTGATGCCTGAAAGTCGTACTACTTCATGCAAACGGTGGCGTCTTTCATTAATGGTGCCGAAACGCGGCATAATACAACGGACCTCAAAACCATTGTCATTTGCTTTTATTGCCAACTTATTGACGATCTCAGAAAACTCAGTCAACTCCAGGTAGGGCGACATTTCATTAGCAATAAATAAAATCCTTTTTTTTGCTGACATCTAGTCCCGTTTAAGTGAATCTTTTTTGGAAAACGGTTGCGAAGGTACTGTTTTTTACAGGGAATATTTAAGTTGTGGCAAATTTTGACCTCAAATGCGTTGCGAATGATCCAGTTTAAAAAAGCCTCCGATCTGCGTTTATACCTTGAAAAACAAAGAGAAAAAGGTAGAAAAATCGGATTTGTACCAACCATGGGCGCTCTTCATGAAGGTCATATTTCACTCATTCATGAATCAGCAAAAAACAATCAAATCAGCGTTTGCAGCATATTTGTTAACCCCACACAGTTCAATGATCCATCCGACCTTGACAAATATCCTGTCACACTTGAAGAGGACATTCGTAAACTTTTTCAGGCCGGCTGCGATATATTATTCCTTCCCGGAATACCTGAAATGTACCCGGACGGGACGCAGTTGACAAAAAAATATGATCTCGGATACCTGGAGACAATCCTGGAAGGCAGTTTTCGTCCGGGACATTTCCAGGGGGTGGTCACCATTGTGCATCGCCTGTTGGAAATCGTCAAGCCAGATAACTTATATATGGGACAAAAAGATTACCAGCAATGCATGGTAATCCGGCAACTGCTTCGTCAAACCGGTTTGGAAAAAGAAATCCATTTGCAAATACAGTCCACAAAACGGGAAGCCGACGGACTGGCAATGAGCAGTCGCAACATGCGTCTCCTGCCCGATCAAAGGGCGTTGGCAGTAAGCATTTATGAAACGCTACGGTTTATTAAGGATAACTATACTAAAACCGGTTTGGAGCAACTTAAAAAAGAAGCGGAGAAAAGATTGACGGATCGCGGTTTCCGGGTTGATTATATTGAGATCGCCGACGCTGCCACTCTCCTTCCCGTAAAAAACAACGACAACGGGCAACTGGTAGCACTCGCCGCGGCGTTTATAGGAGATGTCAGGTTAATTGACAACCTCCTGTTAAACTAGTAACCGGCTCCGCATACAATCGCATATTTTTGCAGCATGTTAATCGAAGTCTTAAAGTCGAAGATCCACCGGGCTGTTGTGACGGAAGCCAATCTCAATTATGTTGGCAGCATCACGATTGATGAAGACCTGATGGACGCATCAAATATCATAGAGAATGAAAAAGTGCAGGTGGTAAACGTGAACAACGGCGAGCGGTTGGAAACTTATGTCATTAAAGGCAAACGAGGTTCAGGCGTATGCTGTCTGAACGGACCCGCCGCGCGCAAAGCTGCCGTTGGCGACATAGTGATCATAATCAGTTATGCCCAAATGGAATTTGAAGAAGCAAAACAATTTAAACCGGCGATCGTTTTCCCAAAAGACACAAACAAACTCTGACAGGCTGTAACCGACAGGCTATTCCATGAAAAAGCGACTTTTTATATTGTTGCAATATCTCTTCTTTCTTTCCCTTGGAATTTTCCTGGTATGGTGGTCTGTCAAGGATATTGACAGCGAGAAAATGGCCGAAATCAAGACCGCATTGAAAAATGCCAGGCTTTTTCTCATCGTGCCGGTCTTTGTTATTCTCATAGGAAGTCATTATGTAAGAGCCCTGCGCTGGCGACTGCTGATGGAGCCGTTGGGTTACAAACCCGATAAGGCCAATACATTTTTTGCAGTAATGGTTGGATACCTCGCCAACCAGGCATTTCCCCGGCTTGGTGAAGTGTTGAAGTGTACGCTGCTTGCCCGTTATGAAAAAATCCCCGCGGATAAACTGGTGGGAACAATTATACTTGAAAGATTAATCGATGCCATTTGCCTGTTATTGGTTTTTGCCATCACGTTGCTGATCCAGCCCGATCTTTATAGTCAGATCAAAGCGGCCATTTTTAGTGGTGGTTCTTCCGGAGACGAATCAAAAATTCCAGGCTATGTAAGCCTGTTAATCTTTGTGGGTTTCATCGCTTTGATCATTGCTTTGTGGATGATCATTAAAAAGAAAAACTTCAATGACCTTTCCCAGGCTCTTCAAAAAATCGGAACCCGGGTATGGCAGGGACTCAGCACGATCAGGCACCTGAAAAAAAGAGGCAGTTTCCTTTTACTTACACTCGCGCTTTGGACATTGTACCTGTCAGGAGGATACATTGGCTTCCAGGCTTTGCATGAAACGGAGCAATACGGTATTCGTGAAGCTTTTACAATCTTATCAGCGGGCAGCATCGGGATGATTGTTACACCGGGAGGCATTGGCGCCTATGCTTATTTGATAGAAGCGACTATGCAGATGTATGGACTGCAACAAAGCATCGCTGTTGCTTTTGGATGGTTACTTTGGTTGGCACAAACGGTAGTCATCCTGTTAGGAGGCCTGACCAGCTTTATTCTCCTTCCGTGGCATAACAAGAGAAAGAAGTTAAAACGCACTCACCCAAACCAAATCAGTTCTAACTGATCAAAGCCCTTGCCTTAACTTTAAGGCAAAGCAATCAATCCATCTCATTCATGTCGCATCCGAAAACGCGAAACATTCCCCGGGACATCAGTTGGCTTTCCTTTAATACGCGCGTGTTGCAGGAAGCCGCCGATCCTTCTGTACCATTGAGAGAACGTATTCGTTTCCTTGGCATTTTTTCCAATAACATGGATGAATTTTTCAGGGTGCGTGTAGCCACTCTGAAGCGCATGTTGCAGGTGAAGGGAAAAGCTAACATGCACCTGGAGACGAACCCGCAACAAATCCTGGATGAGATCCAGATGATGGTGCTCAATCAGCAAAGCGAGTTTGCCCGGATATGGGATAATGTGCAGGCTCAAATGAAAAAGGAGAAGATTTTTCTTGTCACGGAAAACCAGTTAAATCCCGATCAGCAGGCTTTTGTAAGAGAATATTTTGATACAGAAGTAAGCCCCAACGTCATACCTCTGATGATTGAAAACATTCCTCAATTACCCAACCTGCGCGACAGGTCATTTTACCTGGCGGTGCTGATGTGGAAAAAGGAAGATGTGCTGAAGAAAAAATATGCTCTCATCGAAATTCCAACCCGCATGGTTGGCCGTTTTATCCTGCTTCCGTCAAAACCCGATGAACACCACATCATCCTGCTGGAAGATGTGATCCGGTTCAATCTTCCCGAGATATTTTCCTATTTCGGTTATGATCAGTTCCTCGCACATGTGTTTAAGGTGACCCGTGATGCGGAACTTGATATAGACAATGATATTTCCACCAGCCTGATGGAAAAAATTGAGAAGGGTTTGAAAAACCGCCGCAAAGGCAAGCCGGTACGGTTTGTTTATGACAGGGAAATGGATCCCGGCTTGCTGGAATACCTTACCCGCCGTTTGAGTCTTAGTCGTCGGGATAACCTGATACCAGGCGGACGCATACATAATTTCCGGCACTTCATGGATTTTCCTGACCAGGTATTTAAGGTAAAGCGCCCGAGGAAGGAACCTTTTTATCATCCCTTGCTGGAATACCGCCGCGTATCGGAGGTGGTGCTGGAACGCGATCTGATGTTGCATATGCCATATCATTCCTTTACACCATTGATCGATATCATTCGTGAAGCAGCAATCGATCCGGACGTCAGTACGATAAAGATCACATGTTACAGGCTGGCGCCACAATCGCGTATCATCAATGCATTGATCAATGCCGTTCGCAATGGCAAAGAAGTCGTGGTAATGCTTGAATTGCGCGCCCGCTTTGATGAAGAAGCGAATCTTGAATGGAAAAACCGTTTGGAAGAAGAAGGTGTGCGCGTGCTGGTTGGCATGCCCAACATGAAAGTACATGCCAAGATCTGTATGATCCGGAAAAAAGTTGGCGACCGCCAGGTGTTATATGGATTTATAGGAACAGGAAACCTCAATGAAAAAACGGCAAAGCTCTATGGCGATCACTTCCTGCTTACCTCCAATGCCAAGATCATGAATGATGTCAGCCGGGTCTTCAATTTCCTGGAACATCCCAAATCAGATCTGCATTCTTTAAAAAATTGCAACACGATTATTCCAAGTCCGCATATTCTGCGAAAGGAAATGTATAAACTGATTGATGCAGAAATCCGTCAGGCAAAAAAGAATAAACCAGCAGGCATCATCTTAAAAATGAATTCTCTTTCCGATGATGGCATGATTGCAAAGCTATACGAAGCTGCACGCGAAGGAGTACCAATTAAACTCATTATTCGTGGCATTTGTTGCATGTTAACAGAAAATAAGAAATTCAAACGTTCCATTAAAGCTGTCAGTATCGTGGATGAATACCTCGAACACGCACGTGTGTGGGTATTTCACAACAGGGGCAAACAAAAAGTTTATATATCTTCGGCTGACTGGATGTTGCGTAATATTGAGAACCGTGTGGAAGTAACCTGCCCGGTTTGGAATGAAGGAATTATCCAGGAATTGATTGATATACTGGATATCCAGTTGCGGGATAATGTGAAAGCCCGCTGGCTTGACAATGAACTGAGCAATCAGTATGTGCGTACACAAAAAAGAAAGGTCCGTTCACAGGTTGAAATTTATAATTATCTCTATCATAAAACCATAACTGTTGAGACTGGCAGCCATTGATATTGGAAGTAATGCGGCAAGACTCCTGATCAGCGATGCCTTACCGGGTGATGGAAAGTCTGCTCCTGAATTTATAAAGGTCGCCCTGGTAAGAGTCCCGCTCCGGCTGGGTTTCGATGTGTTTGAAAAAGGTGAGATCTCGCCCGAAAAAACAGATGACTTGGTAAAGACCATCCGGTCATACAAGCTGCTGATGGATGTTTATGATGTCAAACATCTGAAAGCCTGTGCCACTTCTGCCATGCGCGATGCAAAGAATGGTGCCGAAATCATCAGCAGGATAAAACAGGAAACAGGTATTGCCATTCACATCATCAGCGGACAGGAAGAAGCATCGCTTATCAATGAAAACCATTTTGCAGAGGGCCTGAGCCGCGATGAATCCTATCTCTACATTGATGTGGGCGGAGGCAGCACAGAACTTACATTCTTCAGTGATGGCAAGCTGATCTTTAAAGAATCCTTTAATATCGGCACCATCCGTTTGCTGAAAAACCAGGTGGCAGAATCTACCTGGGACCAGATGAAGGAGTTCATAAAAACCCGGACAAAAGGATATCACCATGTTGCAGCCATTGGTACCGGTGGAAATATCAACAAGGTTTTTTCTATTTCAAAACGTAAAGAAGGCAAGCCTCTCCCACTCGACCTTTTACGCGACTACTATAAGGAATTCAGCAACCTCACCCTCGCCCAACGAATGAGTTTTTACAAATTCCGTGAAGACCGCGCTGATGTAATCGTACCAGCTTTACTTATATACATCAACGTGATGAGATGGGCCGATGCGGATGAAATTTTTGTTCCGAAGATTGGTCTGGCAGACGGGTTGATACACTCGTTATACGAAGAAGCCCAAAAAAACACTATGGTCGTTTAATGTTCGTCTGCGTAGGGCTGATTTTTCAATGTTCAACGTCCAATACTCAATTTAAAATACAACGGCACCTTTCATTTAAAGCGATGCCATTTTTAAAAAGACAAGGCCGCTTTCATTGGACTTTGAAAAATGATCATTGATTGTTGTGCATTCAGCCACGAGGAAATCCGGCATTGTAAACAGATTTAGCCTTTATCTTTGCCTCCTTAATCCCGGCATCTGATGTCAGTCAACAAAGAAGTTAAACGCGTAACGACCAACACGCTTCAGAGAATGAAAGAAGCAGGTGAAAAGATCACCATGCTCACTGCTTACGATTATTCTTTTGCGCGCATCATCGATGGTGCCGGCATCGATGTGATCCTGGTAGGAGATTCAGCAAGTAATGTAATGGCCGGTCACGAGACCACCCTGCCCATCACACTTGATCAGATGATCTATCATGCATCTTCGGTTATCAGGGCTGTTGAGCGTTGTCTTGTAGCTGTTGATTTGCCATTTGGTTCATACCAGTCCAATTCCGATATCGCACTCGCTTCTGCCATTCGCATCATGAAGGAAACAGGTGCACACTGCATAAAACTGGAAGGCGGGGAAGAAACCCTGGATGCCATCCGGAAAATTGTGTCTGCCGGTATTCCGGTTATGGGACATTTGGGATTAACGCCACAATCGATTTATAAATTCGGCACCTACGCAGTGCGGGCCAAGGAAGAAGCGGAAGCCGAAAAACTTCGAAAGGATTGCCGGTTGCTGGAAGAAGCAGGATGTTTTGCAATCGTACTCGAAAAGATCCCGGCCGCTCTTGCAAAAGAAGTTTCTTCCTTTCTCCATATACCAACCATTGGCATTGGTGCAGGCCCCGATTGCGACGGGCAGGTACTCGTCATGCATGATATGCTTGGCATCAATACGGAATTCAAACCAAGATTTCTCCGGCAATACCTCAATATACATGAACAGGCTACAGCTGCTGTCAAACAATATATTTCCGATGTAAAAAACAGGGATTTCCCCAATGCATCGGAGCAATACTAAATCTTCCTTTTAACTGAATAGTCGGTAAGCTGCATTACAGTTATTAACTTTGCGGCTCAAATATTTTATAATGGAATTTCTAAAGGCTTTACAACTCAAGGATATCAATGAAGGCGTAAGTACCGGTAAATGGTTAAAAACTCCAGGAGAACCCATCAGTTCGTTTTCTCCCGTTGACGGGAAACTGATCGGAAAAGTTTCGGTAGCTGATCGCGATGCGTATGAATCAGTGGTAAAAAAAGCTGCTGAAGCCTTCGCTGAGTGGCGGTTATGGCCTGCACCACGCAGAGGTGAAGTAGTGCGCCAGATTGGTGAAGCCCTGCGCCGGTATAAGGAGCCGCTTGGAAAGCTGGTATCCTATGAGATGGGTAAAAGCCTGCAGGAAGGTTATGGGGAAGTGCAGGAGATGATTGATATCTGCGATTTTGCCGTTGGCCTGTCCAGACAATTACACGGCCTGACCATGCATAGCGAACGTCCCGGTCACCGGATGTATGAACAATATCATCCTCTCGGAATCGTGGGCATTATTTCAGCATTCAACTTCCCTGTTGCCGTATGGAGCTGGAACTCCATGCTGGCCTGGGTTTGCGGCGATGTGTGCGTATGGAAACCTTCGGAAAAAACTCCACTGTGTGCCATAGCCTGTCAACATATCGTCATTGAAGTGTTCGAAAAAAATAATGTTCCCGAAGGTGTTAGCGGTCTTGTCTCAGGTGGACGTGAAGTGGGCGAATGGATGAGCCAGGATGCACGTATACCGCTTGTTTCCGCCACAGGTTCTACACGGATGGGTAAAGCAGTTGGTGCTGCTGTTGGTGCCCGGCTTGGTCGTGCATTGCTGGAACTTGGTGGTAACAACGCTATTATTATTTCAAAGGAAGCAGATCTTGACATTGCCATCCTGGGATCATTGTTTGGCGCGGTGGGAACTGCCGGTCAGCGATGCACAACCACACGCCGTCTTATTGTACAGGAAGAAGTGTACGAAGAAGTAAAATCAAAATTGATTTCAGCATACAACCAATTGTCGATCGGTGATCCGCTTAATGAAAAAAATCACGTGGGACCATTGATTGATAAAGCAGCCGTTCAGATGTATCTCGATGCTATTGAAGCCTGCAAAGCGGAAGGAGGTAAATTCATCGTGGAAGGCGGAATGCTTGAAGGAAAGGGTTATGAAAGCGGATGCTATGTAAAACCCTGCATTGCCGAAGCTGAACCGCAGTTCAAAGTTGTACAGCAGGAGACCTTTGCACCTATTTTATACCTGCTCAAATACAAGACACTGGATGAAGCAATCGCCATTCAAAACGGAGTACCGCAGGGCCTCTCCTCCGCTATCATGACACTTAACCTGCGCGAAGCAGAACAGTTTCTTTCAGCAGCCGGCAGTGACTGCGGGATCGCCAATGTGAATATTGGTACCTCCGGAGCAGAAATAGGCGGTGCCTTTGGCGGTGAAAAAGAAACGGGGGGCGGCCGGGAAAGCGGCAGCGATGCCTGGAAAGTTTATATGAGACGTCAGACTAATACCATCAATTACAGTACAAACCTGCCGCTGGCCCAGGGAATAAAGTTCCATGTATAGATAATAAAAGACTGGAAAAACCGTTGATTACAGGCTGTTGGCTTAGTTTGCCGATCCTTTGTTTTCTGCGAATTAATTATAAGTTTTACAGCCAACAATATCCTTCAACCCTAACTGCTATCCATGAAAAGGATTCCGCTCCTGGTTTCATTTTGCTTATGTTTTTACCTGTCACAGGCTCAGCTAAGAGTTGCTATCGTCGGCGGTATCCATCAGTCCAAAGTGCAGGAAGAAAATAATCTGCCCGGATGGGATACATTACAGAATAACTTCATCGGTCGTACCGGCGGCCATTTTGGATTTATGGCAGACCTTCGTTTGTCCGGGAAATCCAATTTCTATTTTCAACCCGGTGTGTATTTTTCAACAAAAGGGCGGAAATACCAGTCTCCCCTGACAGACTCCACCGTTGTATTTACCCGGCCACTGCTCCCCGACTCTGTGGTTGAGACTCAGTATATCGAAAACAGGAAACAGTTTCTAAACTATATTGATATTCCTCTAAACCTGGTCTATAAATTAAGATTAGGGAAAAAATCCAGCTTCTTTATTGGAGGCGGACCTTACGTTGCCTTTTTCTACAATGGCTTTGAACGTTCTGATAAAACGATCATCAATGTCAGCCTGAACACGGAAGAAAATAAAGACCTTCCTGTTGGAAAAGGCACTGGTCAATACAAGACCCTCGATTATGGCCTGAATGCTGTGGCTGGTTTTGAATTTGGCCGCATATTCCTCCGCGGTAATTTTAGCCAGGGACTCTCCGATTTTTACGAACCTGCAGAATATACCGCTACCAAATACAGACACCAGTTATTTGGTGGCAGTCTTGGTATTTTCCTTGGTAAACCGATCGTAGCACCACCAAAAGACAAAGATGGTGATGGCGTGCCCGATAAAGAAGATAAGTGTCCTGATCTGCCCGGCCGACCTGAACTGAAAGGCTGTCCTGATACTGACAATGATGGCATAGCAGATCCGGATGATAAATGTCCCGGTGAAGCCGGTGCTTCTGATAATAACGGATGCCCCTACCCGGATACCGATAAGGATGGAATCGTTGATAAGATAGATCAGTGTCCTTCTATTCCCGGACCAAAAGAAAACAACGGCTGCCCCTGGCCGGATACGGATGGTGATGGTATCCCTGACAATGAGGATCAATGTCCGCAAATTGCCGGTTTGGAACGCTACAAAGGCTGTCCAATACCAGACACGGATGGTGATGGCGTAAACGATGAGGTGGATCATTGTCCAGATAAGAAGGGCACCAGGGAAAATAATGGCTGCCCTGAAGAAATCCATCAGGAGATTGCTCAAAAAGTAAACTATGCAGCTAAACGGATTCAGTTTAAAGTGAACAGTGCTGAACTCACCAGCGCATCCTTTAAAGTACTCGATGAAGTGGCTGCAGTATTAGCAGCAAATCCTGAACTGAAACTCACAATCGAAGGACATACCAGCAGTGATGGTACTTACGAAGCCAATATGCGGCTTTCTGAAAAGCGTGCCCAGTCTGTTAAGACCTACCTGCAGTCAAGAGGTGTGGATGAATCCCGGCTCACTGCCATCGGCCTCGGCCCGGACAAACCTCTCAACAGCGGCAAAACACCTGAAGAAAGAGCCCAAAACAGGCGCGTGGAACTCAGGCTTGCCAACCAATAGGGTCAGACTATCGTCATGATATTACCAAAACCCTGCAAACTTCTGATTTGCAGGGTTTTTTATGGTCACAAAATAGTATGAGTGGTATACACTAATTTTGCGACTTTGTCCAAATTTGTAGAAAATAAAAAAAATTGTAATGAAGAGTTTGTTGAAGCGTATCCTTTTGTTAACAGCGATCGTTTGGATCAGTGACAATGCCATCGCCCAGAAACCCGAAGTTCCAAAAGGCTGGCATCTGCTGGATGTTCAGGACAGCGGATATTACGGAATCAGCATGGACAAGGCTTACCAGTTTGTAAAATCAAAAAATCTTAAAAGCAACCCTGTGATCGTAGCCGTGATTGATTCCGGCGTGGACACTCTTCATGAAGATCTGCAATCCATCCTGTGGCGTAATCCCAAAGAAATTCCCGGCAACGGTATTGATGATGATAACAACGGCTATGTAGATGATGTTTACGGATGGAATTTCCTTGGCGGGCGCGATGGTCGCAATGTTGAAAAAGATTCTTATGAGGCGGCACGTGTTTATCATCGCCTGAAAAATAAGTGGGAAGACAAAGAGATCGTTTCCAGCAAGCTTTCCGCCGAAGAAACACAGGAATACAAAATGTGGCTCAAAGCAAAATCGGATGTGGTAGGTAATGTCAATCCGCTTGAGGTGATCCAGATTAAAAGGATGTACAAGGATATGAAGCCCGGTGATTCCATCATCCGCCAGGATCTTGGCAAAGAAGAGTACAATTGTAAAGATCTGGCAAACTACACCCCCACCGACGATAAAGCCAAAAGACTAAAACAGCTTCTGCTCAACATCTGTCGCGGAAATGACAATGACGATATCTCCAATGTCATGATCCTGGATGAACTGGAAAGCGAGATCAGTAAGTATGAAACTGTTGACAGGGCTCCGCAGGAATACCGTAATGAAATTGTACAGGACAATTACAATGATATTAATGATCGCTTCTATGGCAACAACAATGTGATGGTGAGTAAATCAGCAGCATTACACGGTACACACGTTTCGGGTATTATTGGTGCCATCCGCAATAATGGCGTGGGTATGGATGGCGTGGCTGATAATGTAAAAATCATGACTGTGCGTGCCGTACCCGATGGTGATGAACATGACAAGGACATTGCCCTTGCTATCCGTTATGCAGTGGACAACGGCGCTAAAGTGATTAATATGAGTTTCGGTAAAGGATTTTCTCCCGAGAAAAAATGGGTAGACGATGCTGTGAAGTATGCACAAAGCAAAGGTGTACTGCTGGTGCATGCCGCAGGAAACAGTCACCAGAACCTCGACAGCACATACAATTTCCCTACGCCTGTATTTGTTGACAGCACACGTGCGTCCAACTGGATTACCGTTGGTGCGAGTGGCGATCCCAGGATCGGGGGACTCACCGCAAGTTTTTCAAATTACGGCAAAAATGAAGTGGATGTATTTGCACCGGGTGTAAGAATTTATTCAACTGTTCCCGGCGGGAATACCTATCAAAATCTTCAGGGAACGAGTATGGCCTCCCCGGTGGTTGCCGGTCTGGCTGCATTCATCCTTCAATACTACCCCCACCTGACCCCCGAGCAGGTAAAAATGGTGATTGAAAAATCGGCTAAGAATCCCGGAACCAAAGTGAAAGTTCCCGGTACGGATGAAGAAGCTGATCTTTCTGACATCAGCCGTACAGGTGGCGTGATCAATGCATACGAAGCCATCAAACTGGCGTCTACCATCAAACCGGAGCAGAAGACCAAACCCGGTAAATCCAAGGTCAAACAAAAGTCAAAGGACTAATACAAACTCATTCTGAAAAACCCGGTGCAGGCTGAAACCTGTGCCGGGTTTTTTATTGCCAAATATGTAATTGGCAAGAATGTTTACGGGAAAAAACACGATCTTCAAATCATTATTTTTTTACCAAAAATCTATTTCTTCATGCGACCTGATCTCTCACGCGTAAGCCAGAACTTTCACAACTATATCAACCATGTACCTGAAGATGATCTGGCTGAAGCATTTGAAAAACAAAGCGCATCCTTTATCCGTTTCCTCGACACCATACCACACGATAAATACGACTACCGTTACGCCGAAAATAAATGGACTATCCGCGAAGTGTTGCAACATATCATTGATGCAGAAAGGATCTTTGCTTATCGTGCTTTACGTTTTGCCCGTAAAGACAGCACCCCCCTGCCGGGCTTTGATGAAAACAGTTATGCGGAAAATTCCAAGGCTTCATCCAGGAGCTGGGACAAACTGGTGGAAGAGTTCAAGGTCGTTCGCAGATCATCCGAATTGCTTTTCCAGTCATTTGACGAAGACCAGCTGGAATCAAATGGTATCTCATCCAATGCATCAAATTATGTGAGAGGACTGGGCTTTATTCTCATTGGACACGCACTGCATCATCAAAAGATTTTGAAAGAAAGATACCTCTAGAAGGTTGAAATATTTTTTCGCAAGTGGTTCTGCGTGGTTAAAATTTTCGATGTTCAACTAACAATGTTCAGTGATCAGTTAGACAGCACCATTTACTTAACAGATCAGACACAACGTCACTTGGGTATTTTGTTTGCATGCAGCGCATCTGGATTTGAGAAATATTTATCCTCAATCAA
>Ga0065721_10050786_pt1 | contig 17950 bp, 32 predicted proteins | sample Mesricmetagenome_FD_59108 | JGI IMG/M metagenome (GOLD analysis project Ga0065721, IMG submission 59108) | Mesophilic microbial community from rice straw/compost enrichment Sample: eDNA_1 v2 (version 2) | ecosystem: Engineered > Solid waste > Grass > Composting > Bioreactor | place: USA: Davis... | reverse complement strand
GGCGCCAGCCGATGCGGCGGGTTAGAGACCCCCCGCGAACTCAATCATAAGGGTTAGATCATCGCCAAAGTTGCGAGCTTCAAAATCGCTATATTCGGCGCTTGCGTCGCTAACGAACATTAGCGGCGCTTCCTCGCAATCGTCCCAATTGCGATAGAGACCAATTGCGTACCAATGATGATCCGGCAAATCGCCGTCGAATCCGCTGATGATGACATCGCCAAAGCGAAAGCGCTTGCGATAGATAGTTGTGCCGCCGCCATTTGCGACGCGCTCAAAACCCGCCCTTTCCGATATGGCGCAAGGTTCGATCTGCGAACTCCGATCAAGCATGGCCATTCCTTTCAATCCCTGAGAGGCAATTATTCGCCGATCATGCCTTGCGGCTGGCGTTCACAAGAAGGCCAAGCGCCAGCCTTGATATGCTGCAGCGACATCATCGCATCATAGCAATCGGCAAAGGTCAGATCATAATCGGCGACATAGGCTTGGCCGCCGCGCTCGATGACAAGGCTATAGGCGCTAGCGTCGCTTTCCAGCTCAGCCGCTTGCGGCGCGGTGCGCGCGGCATAGGTGCAGACACCGGCAAAGGTGAATGCAACAGCGGATGCATAGAGGAATAGATTGCGCATTTGTTTCGTTCCTTCGTTCAAGGCGCCTTACGGGCGCTATTCGGTGGCGATTGCCGCGCCGCATCCTATGGCCGATGTAGCTCGAGATTGCAAGAGAAAACGCGCGGAAAACGGCGGAAAAGCGCGGGTCCTACCTTCGAGAGAACGAAACTGCGTGCGCTGGGGGACCGCGCTTTTGACACCAGCACCCTGTCTCGAAGTATGCGTCAGTTTCAAGTACGAGTTTGTTCGATCCTCGGCGATGGATTTGCCTTCGATCGCCCCCGTCGCTACTGAGATCGGGCGCGACGGCAGCGCGAGTTTGTCACCGAGCAGCGGATTGGTTCGGTGCTCCCGGTATCGGCTCCACCCACGCACAACGGGCCGCCAGAGGTACAGTCCTGCGACCGAGGCCAATGGTAGATTCTCGCAGGCGGAGTTGAGGGTCGGCGCAACCGGCGCCTCAGACGGCAGACGAAAGCGGTGAGTAGGGCGGCAAACCTTGTTGCGAGGCGTAGCTACCTAAAAGCCGGGCCTGACAGCCGGGAAAGACCGGCCCCTACTGCCTAGCCATCAGGCGCACCACGGACCATCCGTTGGCGCTGATGTCGGCCAGCGGTTCATTGAGGACGCCTGCCATCCGAGTGACCAGGCGAAGCGCTTGCAGACGATCGTCGACCGGTTTCCACGGCAGCGCTTTTTCGGCTTTGGCGATTTCGAGCAGTCGCCGGCGACCGGCCTCGCTGAGTGAGCGCAATGCGTCGGAAGGTTCAAACATCACTCTTCTCCGCGTGACTGGCGGGCGCGTCCCTCGATCGAGTGCCAACGCCGCGCCCCAAGGATCCCGCTTCTCACGACAGGAACCGACCAGCCGCCATCATCATATGTAATCGGGCCCGCGCTGGCGAACGGAACTGTCCTCAATTTGGTTATTGTTGTATGGGGGGATTGCGCGGCGAGTCGTCCATCATTTGTCCCATCCCATGATGCGGTTGATCTCGGCTTCGTCGAGAAACCCGCCTTCATGTCTGGCGCGCGCCGTCTTGACAATGAAGCGCCATAACCTCTCGAAGGCGCGAGCGCTCTTGAGGTTCCAGCCGTATCGCTTTCCCCGGCGAAGGTGCGCGAAATATAGTTTACGCATGCGAGAGCGCGCCGGGACGTATCGTCGCCAATGCTCGCCGCATAGATATTGATCGGTTGCGAGTCCTGCGTTCCCCGCCTCCCGCGTGCGCTTGCATCCCTCAATCGCGCAGGGGTTGCGGTCAGCGTGCCGCTCGCACCGGATTTGCGACCAATCCTTGTTGCCGTACATCGTCACACCGAAGCCGCCCCGCGTGCCGCAGACTCCGCATCCGGGCGCTGGGACGACCTCAAACTGGTGCGCGACCATGTGCCAGCCTGGTTGAGAGAGCCACCCTTCCAAACTCTCACGCGTTAACGCCCAAAATGACACGGCTAGCGGGTTGGGAGTGAGGCGGTAACATATCTCGAGTGGCGGAATTGGTTCGCCCGCCTTGAAGCCCGCCGACCGGACGCGGCTATCCAGATAGCGGCCGGAGCGATGGCGGATGACAAAGCCCTTGCCGTGCGGAATCATCGCCCCCTCGCCTTCCATTCCGCCGCGTGCTTCGGGCACAGGTCCTTGTCGGGGGCAGGAACGTGCGTGCAGCGGTCGCAGATCGGCGCGTCGCAAGTGCCCGACTTCTTGGTCTTCACCTTCCAGTCGCACAGAAGCCCGGCGGGGCGGCCGCAGCTCACGCACTTGCGCTTACGCTGGCGAGGTCCGCAGACGATCGCGGATCCTCCGCCCGGCAGGTCGACGCGCTGGCATACCATCAGCGCTCTCTCCAATTGCGGCAGACGTCAACCACCCGCCGAGCGTCGGCCGCGGTCATCTCGCCGATATGACAGAGCTTCGGATCCATCTCGAGCTGGGCCGCGAGCCATTTGTAGCCCTTGCCTCTCGCCTTCGACGCGCTGAGGCCGTCCTTCCTCATTTTGCGCCGCCAAAGAGGGTCGAACGCTGCGTGCGCGTCCATGCGGGCCTGCCTGGTAGCAGCATCGGCCGGCGTGCCGAACGGTTTCAAGGTGTCCCGGTGCGCGCCGCAATATGCTCCGCACTCACAGCGCCAGTACCAAGGCGTCGAGCCGTCGTCGCGCTGCCATAGGTCGCGGCGGTTCGGATAGATGACCTGCACCGCGACAAGCGTAACCTCGCCGCCGCTGCATGCAGAGCAGCGCGGCGCGATCCCCTTCAGAGCCTCCGGGGTGAAGTCGCCGGGATCGATGTGCATCAGATGGCGCCCCCGGGAGACAGGGCTCCTAGGTTCGGCTTGAACCTCGTTCGGGCACAAATGAGGAACAGATGCCAAAATCTCACAGCGAGTACCAAACCGAGCGACGGATTTGCGTCGGTGCGAGCAGGAGCATCGTTTTCGGGAGGCAGGGGCCGGAGGTTCGAATCCTCTCTCCCCGACCAGCTTTTCCGCCAATTTCGCGTCATGAGAGACAGGGGTCTAGGGTTCTTATTGAACCTCACGCGCTGATTCTCCCCTTCTCGATCGCGTCTGCAACCCGCTTCAGATAGCCCGGCGAATAGCGCGCATAATGCTGCTGCGTCGTTCGGTCGTCGTCGTGGCCCAGCATTTGCGCCAGTTCCGACATGGGAACGCCCGCCTCGGCCGCCCAGACCGCGCCGGTATGGCGCAGCGTGTACGGCGTTGCGTGGACACCGCTCCTTTCGGATGCCGCCTGAAACGCCTTCTTGATGTTCCCGACCTGCTTCCCTGCCCGCTCCACGACATAGACCGACGTGCGTGTGGCATAGGCTTCTTGCAGCGCTGCCATGAGCCGATCGCCAATGGGAACGACTGGCCGGCGCTTCGATGTCTGGACGCGGCCGGGAGGATTGAGGTCGATCTGACCCCGCATGAAATCGACTCGATCCCATGTGAGGTCGAGGATCGCGCCAGGCCGTGCGCAGGTGAAGAGGCCAATGAGCGCATAGAGCCGCGCGTGCGGCGCGACCATGCCTTCAAGGAATCGGTCGAACTCTGCCCGGGTAAGGTGGCGAGTCTTGCGCTCGGGCTTCGGCGGCAGCCAAACCTCCCCGCGCACGGTGATGTGCCGATGCGGCGCCTTCATCGCCCAATTGAGGGCGGTCGAAATCTTCATCAGCTCGAGTCGCGCGGTCGCATCGCCGACCCGGCGCGTTGCCCGATATTTCTGGCACATGGTCTCGTCGATCGCGGCAGGGTCGACGTTATCCCAGAACGGTCGCATTGCCTTCCAAGCGTCGATCGTGCGCCGGTGCGAAGGCTTGCCCTCGATCGACGCGATGTAACCGGCCATTATTCGCCCCACGGTCCACGGACTATCGTCGGCCCCTTCCCAGACAGTGCGGGCCTCCGCTTCGGCGCTCGCCCGATCTTGCGCGGCGAGTTGACGACGGTGCCTTTTCGGCTCCGCTTCGGGGTCGTCGTCTGGCTGGTCCCACCAGACGAGGGCGTATCCTCCCCGGAATCGCTGGATGGTGTATCGCTGCTCTGGTCCGCTGGACATTTCTCATACCTCTCAACTTCGGCTGCGCTGATGCGGATAAGCGCACCGATTCGGAATGATTGCAACTCGCCCAGATTGATGAGCTTGCGGATCATGCTGTCGCTGCATCCCCAGCGCTCGGCCAGTTGTGCAATCGAATATGGCCGAACGTCGTGCTCGGGCAGGATATGGCTGTGGATCATGCGTCGATGTTCCTCTTCTCGACGGTGAAGGTGACGGCGACGACCCAAGGGTTCGCTTCCCATGAGCCGGGGCCGTTGATGCTGTTCCAGAGCCGGTGATAAGCCGCGACGGCAGACAGTTCGCCCTCATCCCAATCCGCATCCGGCAGGCCGAAGAAGCGGCCGAATTGCCCGATGCCCTCTGCGAGCGCGTCGGCCTCGCTGCAATCCTGCAACCGCTCGACGCGGACCTCGGTCACAGTGAGGGTAAGGCGCGACGCCCAGCGCGGCATGTGCATGCCGGCGCGGCGGCGACCGGCCCAATTCGGCATTCCTTCGGGCGGGTTCTCGACGTTGCGCCAGCCGCTTCCGTCGAGGTGGTTGCAGCTTTGTCCGCCCGCACCGTACAGCACTGTCATTGTGCGAGGCGCAAGATCGACGGGTTTCACCGCGTCGTACTTCGATCCGATCCGCCATTCTTCGCGGACGTAGAGACGGTCGCCTACCGCGAAGCGAAGGTCCGCAGCCGTGTTCTCCCGCATTGCCCGATCGCATTCGTCCTGGCGGTTATGCGGGCAGTCTCCGGTCGGGCAGCCATAATACTCCGGATTGGGCAGCAACCGCCGCGTCTGCGTCTTGCGGCCTTCGAGCAGCGCGCGGACCATCGGGGCGGAGAAGAGGATGGGTTTGTCTGTCATGCCACAGCGCTCCCTTGCTCAACGGGTGCGCACCACGGCAGCGCGTCGTGGGTTGCGCCGTCGAGGGCGCGGCCGGCGGCTTTCTTGCTGACCAGTTGCATCGGATGCCCATCGTCGGCGCGGCGGCCGTCGACGGTGAGGCGGATGAACCCACCTTGGTTTGTAGGCCATTTGCCGTCGCCGTGGCCTCGCAGCGGAACCCAATTGCCCCACTGCTTGAAATGGAAATTGACGCCTGCCGCCGCGCACTGGTCGCGCAGGCTGCGCGCCCAATCGGGGTGCATCGGCCGCGCGCCGGGTCCGCTTTCGCCGCCGACGATGATGCCGTCTAGCTTCGCATAAGGTGATTTCGTCGCGCCGTGATACAGGCGGCCGCCGCCATATCTTTCGGATTGCGTGCCCCAACCCATGCCGACCAAGGCATCGAATTTTTGGGTGCAAGTTTTTAGACTGAGCGCCGTCAAGTCGATCGGCCCCAGCAACGGCTCGCACGACAGGAAGCGCCCCGCCGCTGGCGTCGCGAGCAGATCGGGAATGCGCTCGTCGGCGCGCGCCTGGTCCTCAACCGAGACGCCAAGCCAGACATTCGGGAAAGGAAACCGATCGAACGCCCGCGAGCCTTTGGGCGATATCGCGTCCATCTGATTTAGAATGCGCGCCAAAGCATCGAGGTCGCCCGTTCGATCAAAATACGCCCGCATCCGCGCCGCCCGCTTCGTCAGCACCAAATGCTTGTGCTGCGGCGTCATCGCCATCACCGCGAACATGCGGTCGATCCATTCGTCGGGCACGGCGTCGTGGAAGGTGTCGCCGTGCGCATTCCAGAAGATAACGCGCGGGCGATTCCAGCGAAGCGGCTGCAGCAGCGCGGGCTCGTGCAGCCTTACCGTGCCGTTCCAGACCGGGCCGGTCTTGGTCTGATCGGTCAGCCCCTCGCGGGAGGGATGATTGCGCAGCCGCGTGCCGGCGAGCTTCATCGCGTAGCAGCGGATGCAGCCGGGCGAGAGGATCGAGCAGCCGTTGATCGCGTTCACGGTCGCGTCTGCCCATTCAATCGGCGTGTTGTCAGCCATCGGCCTTGTCCTCTTCGTGCAGCCGCGCGCGCAGGTCGTCGGCAATGATGCGATAGAGCCGTGCGGCCCAACGAGATTTCGAGCGATCTGCGCGGTGGTCGAGCCATGCGGGCAGGTTCAGGAGCGAGGCGATCGTGCTGGCGAGACCCGCCGAGCCGCAGTCCGCGACATGCTCGCAGACGGCGTCATCGCAGCGCAGGATTTGCTTCCCGTTGGCGCGGTAGAAGGCGGGCATCACGCCCTCCCTTCCATCGCCGAAAGCTCGCGATCGACAAGGATGACAGCGTTAGAGGCGAGGTCAGCGGGGCTGGATAGCTCGGGCCATGGCACGCCGCGCGAGGCCCGACGCTTGAACTCGGGGTCTACGACGGTCCACCCGCGCACGAGCAGACCTTCCTCGGTCAGGATCAGCTCGATAGTCCGCCGTCCCTGCGATGCTTCACGGGCAAGGCGGGCGGCGGCGCGGAGGTTGGCGGTGGTCATTCCGTTACCTCTTGGGCATCGCCGCTTTCGTCGACGACAAACACCGCGTGGCAGCGGGTCGAAACGAACGGCATGAACTCGTCATCGCTGGTCAGCGCGCGGGTTCGGGCCTCAATGATATGGAAGCGGTCGCCAGGATTGACGTGACACTCGGCCCATTCAATCGCATCTTCGCGCGAGCCGGTTTCGTGCAAATCGTAGAGGCCTTCGTCCGCAATGGATTCGTCCGAGCCGACCCACCAACTCCAATCGCTGACCGGCGCGCCCTTTGCTTTCTGATCGACCATCACGCCGCCTCCTTCACCGCATCGTCAACGAACCGCGCGGCAGGCTCAGCAACCTTCGGCTTGGCCTTCTCGATAGCGTCCAGCCTTTCCAGCACCGACCGCAGCTTCGGGCTGACCGCGAGCAGCCCGACGTCGAGCTTGGCGCTGTGGTCCTTCATCAGGTTGGCGGCGATGTCCTTGAGCGCCTCTCGCAGCGCCTCTTCTTCGGTCGGGAACAGCTTGCCGTCGTGCTTAAATGCCGTGACTTTGGTTACGCACATGGCGCCTTCTCCTTTTCGCCCAGCACGCGCTCGACCACCGCAATCGCGGCGCCGACCGTCTGGGCTTCCTCGATGTCGCCGTCAGGGATTGCGATGGAGAACTCGTCTTCGAGCTCCATCGCCAGTTCGATGCCGTCCAGGCTGTCCGCCTTCATGCTCACGAACGTCCGATCATCGGGCAATTCGTCGATCGGCTGGCATAGCTGGCGGGCGATGACCTGGCGGACCCGGGTGGCGGTGTCGGTCATTTGCGACCCTTCGTCGCCGGACGATCGCCAGAGATCTTCGCGCTGGTCGACTTGCCGACCTTCGCAGGGATGGCCGTGCGGGGCTTGCCAGTCGCCTTCCCAACCTTGGGCGCCGCCTTGGCCTTCGCCGCCTTCTGCTCGCGGTCGCGCTTACGCTTGTTGCGCAGGAGCTCGGCGTCGGGGCGCAGGGCCGCGACCTCGGCTCTCAGCTTCTCGATCAGATCCGCCGACCCAGCGACCGCCGCATTGGCTATTTCGAGGTCTCGCTTGCAGATCGAGAGATCCGAGCGCGCCTCATCGCGATCGATAACCACCCTCGCATGCTCTTCGGCCGTCACCAGACCGATCATTTTCAGGAACCCCATTGGTCTTCTCCTTGGATATGCCGGTTATCCGCCGGCGAGCGGGTTGAGCCGCGCAGTTGCTTCCTGCTCGGCGTCGTTGACCTCAGCGATCGCCTCGTCCGGCATCGCCTTGCGGTGCTTGTCGAAAAGATTGATCGCTGCCTTGAGGTCGATGACCGTTCCCGCCGACTTCACCGCGGCAACGTGCGCGTCGACCACGGCGCGCCACGGCGGCGTATCGTCGGCATCGTCCGCAGCGGGCTTTGCGTCGGCCTTCCCGCTGTCCGCCTTCGCCGCCGGCGCCGCTTTCTTCTGCGCGTCCGCAATCTTGCGCAAATCCTCGGTCACATCGTCGGTGCCGGGCTTAGGAAACGCCTCGTCGGCCGTCGTTTCGCCGTTCCTGATCGATTGGTAGACGATCTGCAGATTGACGACTTCGACCGGCGTCCATTGCGTGCTCGGGCCGTAGCGATCTTCGAGACGATCGAGGCTGACGCCGATGCGCGAATAATGTTCGATCGCGCCCGCGATACGCGCCGGCAGCGGCTGGTCGCCCTCGCCCTTTTCGAGCACTTCGCGGCAGCGCGATTCCGCCGCCACCTTGAGATAGGGCGGCAGGACGCGAAAAATGCACTCGCGCAGACGGCGCGCACCGTTGTTGGCGTTGTTCTCGTAGATATCGCGATTGTCGGTGAGGGCCTTCTTGCCCTGCCGCGTGTCGCGCGTGTGCGGCACAATGAACGTCTGCCGGGACTTCGTGTTGGTCTCCAAATCCCATGCAAAGGCGAGCATTTCGGTATGGCCGGCGACGTCGTCGCGGGCCAGTTCCATGATGCCATAGTCGATGTTGCCCCAGCATCGCGCCAGTTCGGTCGCCAACTGGATGGTCGCGCCGTTCACATTCTGACCGCCGCGCGCAAAACTGAAGAACGCGCGCGCGGCGACCGCCATTTGGCTGCAGCTTCCCAACGCCTGCGCCATCGCCCGCCCCTCGTCGCGCGGTGCGCGCTGGGCGACGAGCACCATTGCTTGAACCTCGGCAATCGCTCGCGACTGCTCGATGTTCGTCGCCTGGCTGGCGCCGGGGATGCGGTTCGCCTGCTGGCGGATCTGCTCGGGGGTGACGATGTCGTTCACGCCGCTTTCTCCGGGCGGTACATCGGCACGCCGCGATCGCGAACGAGATGCCAGAAGATGCGCATGGACGCCGAAACGTCAGCGAGCGCGTCGTGAGCGCCCTCGAACCCTTCGTTGAAGAAGTGCTGATGCGCCTCCATCAGGTTCGGCGTCTTGTAGTGGAATCGTCCGGCGGCCCTCATTGCAGGGGTGGCCGGGATCCGCGTGAACTTGTTCGAGCTCCACATCGTGCAGAAGGTCGGCGCTGGCTTTTCCCACTTGAAGCCGAGATGCCGAGCCGCATGGATGCGGAAGATGCGCACATCGAACGAGATATTGTGTCCGACGATGAGTTTGGCCTGCGCCGCCATCTGCTCAAACTCGCGCGCGGTTGCGACGGGATCGGCGCCTTCATCGCGGGCGCGTTCAAGCGATATCCCGTGCGCCTCGAAAGCCTTCGGATGCAGGACTGCGCCTTCGCCGGGTTTTACGAGCGTCGAGAGGCGATGAACCTCGCGTCCCTCCATGTCATAGAGGATAGCGGCAAGCTGCATGAGATGCGGCTGGTTCGGATCGTCCGACGGCTCGTGAAAGTTCGGCAGGCCGGTCGTCTCGGTGTCAAATCCCAATATCACGTCAATTCTCCCAAGAAAGCTCGCCAGAATCGACGCGCTGGTTGATTTCGGCGTGCTTCCAGCGCGCCATGTGAAGGTGGAGGATCGGGTTTTCGGGCCGCGAATAGGCAGGCCAGAACCCCGATTTCAGGCACTCGGCAAAGGTGTTGAGCGCCCGCCTGTTGAGCATCCTGCCCATCTGGATCGCCTCGTCGTCGAGTTGGTAAATCTGGACGAGATGCGGCGGCTCTTTCTCGACCGCGATCAGCACGAAGCGCCGTTTCCGGTCGGGCTCGCCAAAGACCAGGTCGACGCAATCGATGTAATGCGCCGCGGACTGAAAATAGCCGAGATTGGTCGCCTGCTTCTCGAAGGCGATCGGATGCGCCGATATCGTCGTCTTGATGTCTGGAACGATATCCATCGTCTCGGGCAGGACGTCGGGCCGTGCGCGCATAAAGACGCCGGTGACGGGATCCTTGGCGATGACCGTCATTTCAGGCGTGCCGCTAATCAGCAGCGCCTTGGCGAGCTCGTCCTTCACGACTTGCTCCGCCATCGCCTCGATCATTCGATATTGCGGGAATGTGAGGACCGGGATGCCGTCGGCTTCGGCCTCGGCCTTCTCGTCCTTTGCGTAGGCCCATTTTTTCAGCCGCCCGTCGTAGCCGTCGGGGAGGATGAAATAGTTCTTAGGGAACAGGCCCTGCAGCAGAAGCAGGTCATGGACGCCCTTGCCGATGTTGAAATGCGACTTCTGCTCGCGCTGCGGCCTGTTGGGGTTGAGCGGCGACTGATACCAGTAGTGGAAGGGCGTCTGCCCCTCGATCGTCTTCAATCCGGTCGAGCTTATCGAGGGCGAGGCGCATATTTCGACCGCGTGATAACGCTCGCCGTCAATATCGGGGTAGGCGCCAGGCTCAGCGATCAAAGGCTGGTCATCGTCAACCTTCGGCTGCGGCTTGGCGCGCTCGTACGTCGGTTCCTCGCTGGGGGGCGGGCCGGAATAGTCCTTGGCGAATGGGTTATCCATCGTCAGCCCCTCAGAACGGCTTATAGTCGTCGTCATCGTCGACGGCCGGAGAAGGTGCAGGAGTTTCGGGCTCGGCGTCGGGCTGGGGCAGCAGCGCTGCGGGCACTGTGACCCGGACTGAAGGAGGCAGTTGCCAGTCCTGCGTCGGCGCACGCGATGCAGCGATTTCAGCGCTGCACGGCGTGAACTGATAGATCGACGCGCCGCCGATCATGACGGGGTCCAAGAGGGTCGAGCGAAAAATAGGCTCGATCTGCAACATCTTGGTGCCGAAGCGTTCCATCTCTTCGACGCGCCCGATCATCGTGCGGTGGCCCATGATTTCGACGATGGCATATTCGCCAGCGGGGAGTTGCGCTTCCGACATGGTCAGAACTCCATCCGCACGGCGGGAATCTCGCCGGCGATGATCGCCAAGACGATCTTCTGAGCGGTTTCCTCGTCCGCTCCGCACGTCATGATCGCCTTCTTGGCGGCCGTCTTGATGCGGGTGCGGTGGGCCTGGTCGGCTTCTCGGCGGGCTTTCTCGGCTGCCTCTTGCTCCGCAGCTTCCTTGCGCGCCTTTTCTTCGGCAGCGACGCGATCGCGTTCGGCCTGCGCCGCGCGCTCCGCTTCCTCAGCGCGGGCGCGTTCGGCCGCGATGGCTTCTTCATGCTCCCGCTGGATGCGCTGGCGCTCGGCTTCCGCCGCCTCTTCGGCTTCCCGGCGAGCGCGCTCTTCAGCCTCCTTCTTGGCAGCGGCGATGCGCTCACGCTCGGCTTCTTCGGCCGCCTTGCGCCGTTCCGCCTCGATGCGCTCCTGCTCGGCCCGGCGCGCGGCTTCTTCCTCGGCCTCGCGCTTCTGACGCTCAGCTTCCTCGCGCTCGGCCGCTTCCTTCTGCAAGCGTTCCAGCTCGCGGCGGTCTTCCTCGGCCTTCTCCGCGGCTTTGAGCGCTGCGAACAGGTGCGCGACCGTTTCGGACTTCGCCTTCTCGGCCTCTTCCGTGCGGTCGCGGAAAAGATCGGGATCGATCGCGATGTTATGGACGATCGTGCCGCGCTCGCGGATGCTGTCGGACGTTTCGCCCATCTCGACGTAGCGCGCGGTATTGAACAGTTTCAGGATGCGCTCGACTTCCGCCTCGCGCGCCTTCTCGGCCTCTTCCCATTCAGTGAGCGGCTTGCGGACCTCGACAGCGAGGGCGTCCAGTTGCTCGCGGATCTCGGAGCCGGCGGCGTTGGCCTGCTTGACCATGTCGCGCCATTCCTCGGTCATTTGGAGACGCGCCTTGTCGATCTTGGACTTCTCCGAGCGGATCTTTGCGGCATATGACCGCAGCGCCTCACGCCCCTTGTGCGTGTTGACGTCGACGTCGCGCGGGGCATCCGCCGCCAGCTTCTCGTACCAAGCGTTGTATTTCTCGCGATCGAGCAGGACGATGCCGGGCTGCTTTTCGACCGTGGCGGCAAGAGCGGTCATATCTTCGATCGGGACGAGCTCGGTCGACGGCTCGAGTACTTCGGCTTCAGACATTCAGGATCTCCGTAAGACGGGCGAGGATTTCGGCGGGCATGGGCATGCCGGCGCGCACCCAAAAAGGATGCGCGCCGACCAGGGCGACGGCTGCGACCCAGAGCGCCCTGATGTGAAAGGGAGTGCGGGAAAGGTCGGCCGGGGGCAGGATTCGAACCTGCGACACGTCGCGCGCAACGTCCGTGATGCAATCGGGGGCGACCCGATCGCAGCGCACGGCTCCCTGATGAGGGCGCGCTACCTCTGCGCTACCCCGGCCATGATTTGACGTCGCCGTCACCGCGCATCTCCTTCGGGGGCGAGGGCTGCGCGGAGCATGGCGTCCCATATTTCGTCCACGACGCGGCGGATTGGCTGCCTGCCTCCCCATAGGTCACTGTTGAAAGCGGCCAGATACATCGCCTCGGTGGGTTCGCGCGGCACGGTGACACGCTCGGTTTCATCAACCTGTGCGGTCGAGATGGCGGCGAGGGCGGCGATCTTGTTCCCGAGAATATTGAGGGTGTTTGCCATGTCGCTGTTGGGTTTATAGAAACCAGCGAACCGCCTAGCCTCGCTTTCGAGATGGGCGAGTGCGTCCGCCCCCACGCTGCTTGCCGCCTCCCGCATCGGGGTGGCCGCAGCATCTTTCGCCATCAGCATTTCACGGTGAGCGGTGTAGTGGGTGAGCCTCCCGAGCACTCGGCTAAGGTCCACCCGAAGCACGATCGCCATTTGGTCCGGCGCGTGCGGGTCTCCACGATCAACAGCGAAATTCAGGCGCTTTATGCTAAACTCGGTCGCGTCCGGTTTGTCGGCGCGCCAGTCCCATTCTTCGACCGTTTGAGGGTGTCGATCGCATTTATCGTCAGCCGTCCAGTGCGCAGGTGGCTTGTCATTCTCCCGCATCGGGGCGGCCGCTCCCCCATCCGCGAACCACGGATCAGACAGCGGAGGTAGTCCGTTCGACCCGTCCCTATAACCGCGCTCATAGGCGGCTTTCAGTCGATCCGCCTGCGTCACAGTGTCGGTCATTTGCCTGCCGCCTTGTTAAGCGCGGCATCTGCGAGCTGGGCGGCGTCCGCCTCGATCTCGTCGGCCATGGCAATAAGTCCTTGGCCTGTCGCGCGCAGGAGTTCGGGCGTTAGCGAGACCACAAGGCCGATCGGCGCGCGAGGGAGCGACATCAGGACGCACCCAACGTCGCGGCTGAGGGTGCCGTCCAGCTTACGCGCGCTATGCCGGGTGACGAAAAAGGCGCCGCAGGGCATGAAGATTTGGCCCTGATATTCAACCGGCTGCTGAGCCGCGTTGACATCGAAGTTTTCGGGATCCCTTGCGTCGATGATCGTCGCGTCTGGATGAGTGCTATGCATGCTCATGCCGCGATCCTTTCCGCGGCAACCGCACGGCCATAGTCGCGCTCGAATTGAGCACGCGCAGCCGCCCTCGCCTCTTCCGGCGAGCGGCCGTTGAGCGCGGCGGACACGCGGTAGTGATCGACGGCCACCATGTGACCGCGGCGCAGGATCTGCTCGGCAATGCCGATCGCCCTCAAGCGATCGTCGAGCGCCCAGATGGCTTGCAGCGCGGGGTCGGCCACCGTGCGCGCACCGAGGGCGTCAAGCCGCTCTTCGCGTTCGTGGTGACTGCGGTCGGAAGGATAGAATCGCATATCGGCTCCGTCGGTGTGACGGGGCCTGTATGTGCTAGGTTTTCTATCGCGTCAATAGGAAAACTATCGCGCTCGCTATAGGGATGGTATCGCGGCATCCTCGCTGGGCGGCGGGGTGGCGAGGTCGGAGCCGATTTTTCCGAGCTCTTCCAACACCTTCTTTGGTTTGCAGGCGTGGAGCATTTTTCTGATTTCCGCCTTGGCGGCACCGCCATATTCAAACGACGCGCTCACCGGACCATCGTCGGTCTGGAAGCGCACGTAATAGGCGGTGTCGTTGGCAAAGCGGTTGATCCACGCCGCTTTCGCCTTGCTCGAACCGAACTTGGCATCATCGAATCGGATATTCTCGCCTCGGACCGTCCAAGGGCCGCGGTTATCATCGGGATCTTGGCGGAACCGCTCACGAAAGCCCCGGATGATGTCGTCTATCGGGCGCTCAAAGGTGCGCGGCTGTATGGCGATTGTCAGCTCGCCGGATCCTTTATCGCCGCAGCCCATCATCAGCGTGCGATCGTCTTGCTGCACCGCGAACATGACCCGATGCTGTTGCGTGACGGGCTCGACTTCATAGCGCGTGCCGACGAAGTCCGCGGCCAGCAGCGCCAAAGGAAGAATTATCACATGCGCCTCCCGATCCAGACAACCTGGCCAACGATATAGACATCTTCGATATCGTAAACCTGTTCTGGAACGGCGGGATTGTCGCTGAGAACCACGACCTGATTATTTGGGAGCATCCGCAGCCGCTTTATCATGCCAGCGCCGGCAACAGTCAGCGCCCATATCCGATCCTGCATGCGGACCTGCTGCCGCGACGTGTCGACCATCACGAGGTCGCGGTCGAATATCGTCGGCGCCATGCTGTCGCCTTCGCCATTGCAGATAAAAACGCTGTCGGGTGACCGAATGCCGAGCTGGCTGAGGAAGTCGCGCGCGAAAGGGATCAGACCGGTTTCCGGGTAGTCCGCGATCACCGCGCCATCGCCCATCGCATAAGAGATATCGACCTGGCGCAGCATATAGACGCCAAGCATTTCGGCAATGTCTTCCGCTGCCATAACGGTCATAGCCTGCCGCTCGGAATCGTCGGGGACCTCGCCCCCTATGAGCAGCCAATCGGTCGATACTCCCAAAACGGATGAAAATTTGGGCGCCTTGTTCGCAAAGCCGATCTGGTCGTTCTCATAGGCGCGATAGGTCACGTCGTTGACCTTGACCTTTGCGGCGAAGTCTTTGGCTGTCCGATATCCAGCACGCTCCCGCGCGAATTTCAGGCGTTTTCCGGGCGAGTCCAGGTCGGGGTGAATCATCGATGGCGAGTAACATAGTTCCGCGATAGAAATCCTATTGCTAGGAATCGTACCGCGTGTTAACTGCACGCTATGAAAACTATCGACTGTCATCGCGACCTCATCGATCAGCTAGGCGGGAACAAGGTTGTCGCCGACGCGATTCCTTGCCCTCCCGTCCGTGTCGGACAGTGGAAGATCGCGAACCGTATTCCCCCGGAATACTGGCCGCGGCTCATCGACATGGCTGCCGAGAAAGGCTTTCCCGACATCACCGCCGAGTGGATGATGTTGAAGACCCCGCCGCGCGAGGTCGCCGCGTGAGCGCGATGTCGGCTTCGTCTCAAAACCTCTCGTGTCGCGCTGGTCCCGGACACGAGAGGCCGAGCGCCCAACTTGGGCGCACCCCCCAGCCCCTGTCGCCGGGCCCACACGGCGGCAGGGGCGTAGGGCTCACTCCCCGACAAGCTGATCTGCTCGCGTACCTGCGCGGGTATATCGACCTCACCGGCGGCGTCTCGCCGAGTTTTTCCGAGATAGCGATCCGGCTCGGCCTCCGGTCGAAAGGCGTCGTGCATCGCATGCTCACCGGCCTCGAAGAGCGCGGCCACATTCGTCGTTTGCGAGGGCGTGCGCGCGCAATCGAGGTTTTGAGCCCTGGCGAGAGCATCGGAACGCCGCATCTCGACGGCCAGCCCCTTCGATTTCTTCCGGTCAGTCATGGCCAAAGTGAACCTCCTGCCCAGCCTATTACCGAAAAGGACAGACGGGATAATGTCTGACGTTACGCAAATCGGACGGGATTCCGTCGAACAGCAAGCCGAACTCTTCAGGATCGCGGAGCACCGATACGGTCTCAAGATCGGCATGATTGCCGAGAAATCCGGTATTTCCCTGAGCACGCTCAAGGGCTGGCGCTCTGGGGCCGCGATGCCGGCATGGGCGCTAGGGGCGCTTGGCGGCGTCGGCGTGCCCGATCACGTCCTTTCGCTTGTCACCCTGCCCGGCAGGAAGGCGGTTCACTCGACCGGGGACGTCGATCTGGACGACCTCGCCGTCGCTTGCGGCGAGTTTAGCGCGGCATATGGCCAAGCGCGCACGCCGAACAGCGAGGCGAGCATCCACCTTGGTCACGTCGAGAAAGCGAACCTTGAAGCTCTGGCCGCCAAGGTGCGGTCGGCTGCGCTGGGGTCTTAACGATGTCCAGGGGGCAGAACCGCTCGTCGGCGGTCATGCAGCAGCGCAGCGAGCCGCACGACAGCCTCGACGATTTCCCGACGCCGCAGTGGGCGACGCGGGCACTGTGCGAGTTCTTGCGTGATGGTCCGCCCAGCGAGCCGCTCGACATGCGATCCGTTCGCGAGCCGGCGGCCAACCGCGGCCACATGGTGAAGCCGCTGCTCGAATATTTCGGGCACGTCATGGCGAGCGACGTTCACGACTACGGCGCTGGCTACCGGGTGCGCGATTACCTCTTCGGCCCGGATGACCAATTCGATCGCACCGACTGGACGATCACGAACCCGCCCTTCCGTCTGGCCGCTCAATTCATTGAACGGGCGCTGCGCCTTAGTCGCGTCGGCGTGGCGATGATAGTCCGATCGGCCTTCCTCGAGGGGCAGGAACGCTACCAGTCGCTGTTTTCGGTGCATCCCCCAGCCTACGTGCTTCAATTCAGCGAGCGCTGCGGAATGTTCAAAGGCCGCCTTATGCGGCTCGGAACGAAGTATATCGATGGTGACGGAAAAGAGCGCTCCGCAGCAACAGCGACGGCTTACTGCTGGATCGTTTGGCTTCACGGCGTAACCGACACCCGCCTGCGCTGGATCGGCCCGTGTCGTGAACGCCTTGAGCGCCCAGAGGATTATCCCGCTGATCATTTGGAGCAGGCCCCCGCCCCCGACGTATCGGAGGCCGCATGACGTGGACCTCGACCATCGCGCTATCGCTTGCATCCTCGCTTGCTGCGTCGGGAGCGACCGCCCTTTATTTCGGGTACCGCCTGAACGCGGCGAGAGCGTCGGCTAGCCTGTTCAAGGCGCTCATGCACGACGCCCAGACCCGCGCGCTCCGGGCAGAAGCCCAGCTCGACATCATCCATCACAAGCATGTCGAGGCCGGTAAGGCCGCTCACAGCGCAACACGCGCCCTCCGGGCTGCCACGACCGAAGCGCTGCGCAGAGCAGCGCCGAACCCGCCGCGCCCGCGCGATGTCATCGAGGCTGAGGTTAAGGCCCGCCGCGCTGCGCGGAAGGCTGAGAGCAATCCACCGGACGCCGGGCGGGGAGTTAGCCCGGCATCCTCTGCGCGGGAGGGTGAGAGCCTTCCCGCGCCTTTGTCAGATTCCTGCCGGGGCTCAGCGGCCCGGAAAAAGGATGGTTCGGGAACGGCACCCGAGCATACCGACAGGACGCGGGCCCGCACACTCCCGCGGGCCACCCAGCGGAGCAAGGGCGGGAATACGCCTGCCCCCCTCTGCCGGCAAAACCGCGCGGTTGAAACCTCCCCCGCTGAAACAACCATGAAAGGAGCCTCACATGGCTAAAAACGACGACGGCCCGCAAAACGGCGGGGAGATCCCGGAGCCCGATTTCGATCGCGCGCTGAAGGTTATCACCAACGACCTGAACCCTCTTCTCGAAAAGGGCGCCAAGGTCCGCGGCGATCAGGCTGCGGCGTGGAAGGTGATCGAGGACGATTGCCACTGCAACAAGAAGGCGGCGAAGGATTTCCACAAGCTGCTGCGCATGGATCCCGAACTGCGCGACGACTATTTCCGCACGTTGAGCGGCCTGCTCGAGCGGTCGGGCATCGGTATCTCCCGCGATCTGGTCGACCAGGCCGAAGGCGGCGAGGCCAAGCCGATCATTCCGGTGGTCGAAAAGGCGCGGCCCGAGCTCGCGACGCTGACGCACTAATGCGCATCATCGGCTGCGATCTATCGAAGAGCATGTCAGGGCTCGCCGGCTGGGATGGTAAAACATCTCAGCCGGTAGTCGT
>Ga0065721_10050785_pt1 | contig 17951 bp, 14 predicted proteins | sample Mesricmetagenome_FD_59108 | JGI IMG/M metagenome (GOLD analysis project Ga0065721, IMG submission 59108) | Mesophilic microbial community from rice straw/compost enrichment Sample: eDNA_1 v2 (version 2) | ecosystem: Engineered > Solid waste > Grass > Composting > Bioreactor | place: USA: Davis... | reverse complement strand
GATCACCACGCCATTGGCGATGGTGTAGCCGCCGAACACCCCGCCGATGAACGAGACCACCCCGCCGCCCGTGGGGGTGTAGTCGAGGGTCGCCGCCAGCAGGTCGATATGGGCGTCCTTGCCCCCGCTGTAGGCGATGGTGTCGGTCCCGCCCGTGTCCCAGATCGTCTGGTAATAGGCGAAGCGCTGGATGGCCTGCAGCTCGTAGACGGTGTCGCCCCCGTTGTGCGCATGGACGCCGTAACGCGCCTGCAGCACGGCGATGTCGAAGGCGCCCAGCGTCCCGGACCAGCCTGAGCCCAGGGTCTTGCGCGAGAACTCCAGCGTCCCGTCCGGATGGGTCTGCCAGCCGTCGTTGTACGACATGACGGTGTAAACGCCCTGGTTCAGGTCATAGATGCCAAGCGAGCTGGAGTCCGTGACCCCCAGGAGGATTTCAGAGCCGCCGCCGTTGTCGTGCGGATGGGCGACGCCGTGGGCGTGGCCGAACTCGTGCAGGATCACCCCGTAAGAAAAGCCGCCGGGCTGCAGGCTGGCGGGCGATGTGAAACCGCCGCTCACCAGGTTGAAAGCGCCCAGGCCCTGCAGATCCCCATAGGCCGGGTCCTGCGGATAGAACCGCGCTCCGTAAACGTTGTTGACGGTGGTGATCAGCCGGAACGTCGCCTGCTCCACGTCCATGGTGCGGGCGTAGGTGATCCCCGTGATGGGGGTGTATTCCTGCAGGGCGCGCATCACCCCCTGGATCTGGAAATCCTCCCAGCCGTAAGTCGCGATGGGCGTGACGCCGTCGGCCTCGGTATCCCCAAAACCGCCGTCCTCCACGGTCGCGAAATAGACATAGGCCGTCGGGACGCCGTTTACGTCCACCGTGGGAATGTTGCCGGCGGTGTCCCAGTTGAGGGATTCCAGCGGATCAAAGTCCGTGGAGGCGGCGGCCTGGATGTCCAGCGTGTAGCCGCCGGTCATGCCCGGCTCATAGCCCTCGATCCGCAGGTAGTAGGTTCCGTCCGCCTCGGGCATGAAGCCCAGGCCGGTTTCGTAGTTCACCGCCGCGGCGATCTGCTGGCCGTCGGCATTGTAGAGCCGCAGGATGCCGATGTTTTCGCCGGGCAGGTTGCCGGGATACTCCCCGCTGCCCGCAATGCCGCCGGCGTAGGTGAAGGTGTAGAACTGCCCGGCCGTCAGCTCCATCCGGTACATGTCCCGGTCGCCCGGCGCATCCAGATGGCCGTAGGTCGTTCCCTCTATGGCGACGAAGGCCCCTTCGAAGGTTGCGGGCGCGTCGAGAGCCGGGTTCGCGGTCCAGATGTCCAGGGTGAAGCCGCCCGCGTCACGGTAGTTGGGATAGCCGGGGGCGCCTGGGTCCACGTGGTACCAGGAACTGGCCGCCACAAGATAGCCGGCGGTGACGGTCGGCGTGAACGTCAGCATGGCCGTCCGCCCAAACCCGCCATCGTCGTCGAAGTCGATGATGTTGAAATTGGCGTCGGTCAGCAGCAGAAACGGATCTTCCATGCCGTCGACCGCGGTCGGTCGCTGGGCGAATGTGTAGGTCACCCCCGCCTGCAGGGTGATGGGTAGGAAGCTGTAAGCCTCGGTTGCAAAGGCGCCGACGGCGCGAAGCGGAACCTGACCATCGTCGATCGGAAAGCTGCTGTCGATCGGCCCATAGCCGCTCAAGCTTGGCTGCGGCGACGAAGATGTTGCACCGCCACCGGTCGTAGGCCGAAAATCATCCATAACGGCAGAACGCATGATATCACCCGCAAACATGTTTATGCCGGTCACGGCATTGCCATTATTGGATAGCGAACATCTTTTTCCGGCGCCGACAAGTTCGCTTTTCAGAAATCCAAAGCCGATTATCTTTTGTTTTACTTATTCCATGAGCGCGCGTGAGATGATCCGGACTGCAGTTATCATCCTGCCCGTCGCGGGGTTCCTGATCGCCTGGGCGCAGCCGTCCGCCGGAGCGCAGGACACAACCTTAGATAGCAGCCGGTCGAGGCCGCACGCCGATGACAAGACCGTGAACCCGGGGTCGAAAGATGCGCCCCGCAGGTTTGAGAGCCTCGAAGCCTACCTGGCCTGGCTGGAGCAGCGGGCCCAGTTGGGCGGAACCTGGTACCGCGAGGTCCGCCCGGGTCTCTACGAGCGCCAGGACGGCGGCCTGCGGCTGCCCGATGGGGACCGCCAGCCCCGATACTACACCCGTGAGGAACTCGCAGACCGCTTCGGCTTCAGCCGCTAGCCCGGCGCGGCCTTTTCCCGGGCCTTTCGGCGCCCTAAGCATCTCTGGCCGATGCCTGACGTCTCCCCCCTCGCCGTCGCCGAGAGCCTCCTCGCCTTCTGGGCCGAGGCCGGGGTCGACGCCGTGCTGCTGGACGAACCCATCGACCGCATCGAGGCCGGCAAGATCCTGCCGCCCCGTCCGGCGCCCTCCCCGGTCGCGCTGGCCCTCGCCCCGCGCCCGGGACCGCAGGCGGGCCCTGCCGCGCCCGACGTCTCCGCCGCCATCGCCCAGGCCCAGGCCCTCGCCGCCCAGGCTCAGGACATGGAGGCCCTCGCCGTCGCCATCGCCGGCTTCGAGGGCTGCGGCCTGCGCTTCGAGGGCGCCGCCACCAAGGCGGTCTGCTGGCGCGGAGCCCTGGACGCTCCGGTAATGGTCATCGGCGAAGGTCCGGGAGCCGACGAGGACCGCCAGGGCCAGCCCTTCGTCGGCCGGGCCGGCAAGCTGCTGGACAAGATGCTGGATGCGGCCGGCCTTTCGGGTCGCGTGCTGATCACCAACACCGTCTTCTGGCGCCCGCCCGGCAACCGCACGCCGGCGCCCCACGAACAGGCAATCTGCGCGCCGTTCGTGGAGCGGGCTATCGCTCTCGTCCGCCCCCGGATGCTGCTCCTGGCGGGCGGCGCGTCGGCCAAGAGCCTGCTGAAGCGCGAGGAGGGCATCCTTTCCCTGCGCGGGCGCTGGTTCGAATGGCGCTCGTCGGACGGCGCCCTGGAGCTGCCGGCCATGCCGACCCTCCACCCGGCGTTCCTGCTGCGACAACCCGGCGCCAAGAAGCGGGCATGGAGCGACCTTCTGACCTTTACGGAACGGCTTGATCGGCCAGAGCGCCCTGCTTAGCCTTGCCGCTTCGTTTTCGGGAAAAAGGGGTTCGCGCTGAAGGCGCAGCGGCGTCCGGCGCGGATTGGGTCGCATGACGCTCGTCCAGCGCCTGTGCGTCGGGGTCGCCGCCCTGACCCTCGCCTCGGCCGCCGGCCAGGCCTCCGCCGAAACGCCCCGCGCCCTCTCCGATCGGGACGCCAGCGCCTATCGCGCCGCCTTCGCCGCCGCCGATCAAGGCGACTTCGTGGGCGCGCAGCTCGAGCTCGCCGAGGTCAAGGATTCGTCCCTCCTCGGCTACCTCGCCTTCCGCCAGCTGATGCACCCGACCGCCCACAAGGCGACCTTCGAGGAGCTGGCCGGCTGGCTGGGCCGCTTCCGCGACCTGCCTCTCGCGGATCGTGTCTTCTCCCTGGCCAAGCAGCGCAAGCCGGCCGAGGCGACCCTGCTGCCCCCGCCGGCCGTGGCCGGGATCGACAGCACCCGGAGCGAGGCCACCTTCGCCGCTCGTGACGCTTACTATTCCGGCGACGTGCGCCGGGCCCACGCCCTGGCGGTGGAATGCGCCGATCGCTGGATCGCCGGCCTCTCCGCCTATCGCCTGCGCGACTACGCCACCGCCCAGGACTATTTCGCCCAGGTGGCGGGCGATCCCGACGAGGACGTGTGGCAGCGCTCGGCCGCCGCCTACTGGGCCTATCGGTCAGCGCGCACCGGCGGCGACCGGGCCATCGCCCGGGTGTTCCTGCGCCAGGCAGCCGCGGCGCCGCAGACCTTCTACGGCATGATCGCCGCCCGCGAACTCCAGCTCGCCCAGGCCGAGACCAGCGACATCGTCCCGGCCAGCTACCGCCCTTCGCCCCCACCGGCCGCCCCACGCGCTCGCGGCAACGGCGCCGACGCCGAGCTGCGGCGCTTCATGGAGGAGCAGCCCCGCGCCCATCGCGCCGCGGCCCTCGTCCAGATCGGGCGTATGGAAGAGGCCCGACAGGAGCTGCGCGTGGGCCTCGCCCTGGCCCGGACCCCGGTGGAGCGCGACACCTGGAAGGCCTTGATGGCCGAGATCACGCCCGGCTCGGGCGAGACCGTCGGCCCGTCTTACTTCACCCTCGGCGACTATCCGGCTCCGGAGCTTGAGCCCCGGAACGGCTTCACCGTCGACAAGGCCCTCGTCTATGCCATCGTCCGCCAGGAAAGCCGCTTCAACCCCCGGGCCATATCGCCCGTAGGGGCCGTGGGCCTGATGCAGGTGATGCCGGCCTCAGCGGCCCTGGCTACCGGCGATACGAAGCTGCGCAACAACTACAAGGCCCTGCTAGATCCGGCCGTGAACCTCGACGTCGGCCAAGCCTACATCAACTGGCTGACCGAGCGTGGCGTCGGCTACGACCTGTTCCGCATCGTCGCCGCCTACAACGGCGGCCCTGGCGCGGTGCTGAAGACCCTGCGCCATGTGGGCGAGGACGATCCGCTGATGCTGATCGAGTCCCTGCCCGCCCTCGAGACCCGCGACTACGTCGAGAAGGTCGTGGCCGGCTACTGGGCCTACAAGCGCGCCTTCGGCGAGGAAGTCCGCTCGCTCGACGCCCTGATTGCAGGCGCCCGCACCATCGACCTGCGCCTCGACCTACCCGAGACGCCGGGGCCGCAGCCCCAGCTCGCGGCGGAGTCGCTTCAGGTCGGGATCATCCAGACGAACGACGCGACCGCGCTCGACTAGGACGCCGTAGGGCTTTCGTCCGAACAGCCCGCTCTCGCCCAGGCCCTCGATCATCGCCGCGCCGCCGCCATTGGCCAGGTGCGTCGAAAGCGCCTCCACCCAGCCGTCCTTCAGGCGAAAGTCGGCCTCCGCCGCCAGCACCAGCTCGGACCTGGCCCAGGCCAGGGCCTGCTCGATGCTGTCAGCCGCCTCAGCCCCCATCTCCTCACACAGGGCCCCCACCGCCTCGGAGTGCGGCGCCACCAGGAAGACCTCCTTCACGAGACCCTCGACGGCCCCCGTAGTGAGCTGGGCCAGGAGCCCGGGGAGCTTCCCGGCCGAGGTCCGGGCGTCGACGATCACCGTAAGCATGGCCGGACAAGCGCTGGCGTCGACGCAGGCGTCAATATGGTTCTTGTTTTGTTCTTGACGCGACGCTAGCTTTGACAGGTGAGCACCTTCCCCCAGCAACTGCGCGGGCGCGGCGCCCGCTCCAACGCCCCCGGCCGTTACGAGGAGCAGGTTCGCGAGGCGTTCGACGACGGCTGGACGTCGGACGACGAACAAGTCCCGCCGCTTCGGACCACCGTCGCGCCTGAAAAGGCCCGGGTCATCATCACCCGCAACGACAGCCCCGACGTGGGCTTCTCGGCCTCCATCAACCCCTATCGGGGCTGCGAGCACGGCTGCATCTACTGCTACGCCCGTCCTGCCCATGCCTACATGGGCCTCTCTCCGGGCCTCGACTTCGAATCCCGGCTGTTCTTCAAGCCCGAGGCGGCCCGCCTGCTGGAGGCTGAACTTTCGCGGCCCGGCTACCGGCCCGAGCTGATCCACATCGGCGGCAACACCGATCCCTATCAGCCCCAGGAACGAATTCTGCGCGTCACCCGCGCCGTGATCGAGGTGCTGGTCCGCTTCCGCCACCCCTTCTCGATCATCACCAAGTCGGCCCTGATCGTCCGCGACCTCGACCTGCTGGCCGAGGCGGCCAGGCTCAACCTGGTCCGCGCCGCCATCTCGGTGACCACCCTCGACCGGCGGCTGGCCCGTTCCATGGAGCCCAGGGCGGCGACCCCGGAGAAGCGCATGGACGCCATCCGCCGGCTCACCGGCGCGGGGGTGCCGGTCACCGTCATGTTCGCCCCCTGCATCCCCGGCCTCAACGACCACGAGATGGAGCAGGTGCTTGAACGGGCCGCCGCCGCAGGCGCCAGCGGTGCTGGCTATGTCGCCCTGCGCCTGCCGCTAGAGATCAAGGACCTCTTCCGGGAATGGCTGGAGACCGACCATCCGAACCGGGCCCGGCGGGTGATGTCGCTCGTCCGGCAGATGCGCCGCGGCAAGGACTACGACGCCCAGTGGGGCAGCCGCATGAAGGGGGAAGGCCCCATCGCCGAACTCATGGCCAAGCGCTTCGCGGCGGCCAAGGCGCGCTACGGCCTGGAGGCCCGCTGGGGCGCTCTCGACATGACGCTCTTCCGCGTGCCGCCCCGCCCGGGCGACCAGATCGACCTCTTCCGACCCTAGGCGGGCTCGCCGGCCAAGGCCTTCGTCGCCTCGGCGGCGATCTCGAACGAACGGACCCGGGCGGCGTGGTCGTAGATCTGGGCGGTGACAATCACTTCATCGGGACGATAGGTCTCCACGAACGCCCGCAGGCCCTCGCGCACCGTCTCCGGGCCGCCGACCACCGCCTTGGCCAGGGCGCCCTGCTCGCCCGGCGAGAGGCCGGCGGCGGCCAGCCGCTCGTCCATGTCATCCACCGGCGGCGGCAGGGGCGACGGCCGGCCGGTCCGCAGGTTCAGGAAAGCCTGCTGCAGCGAGGTGAACAGACGGCGGGCCTCCGCGTCGGTCTCGGCCGCCACCACATTCAGGCCCAGCATCAGGTAGGGCTCCGCCTGCCGCGGCGAGGGCCGGAACTTCGACCGGTAGATTTCGATGGCCTGTTCCATCTGGGCGGGCGCGAAGTGCGAGGCGAAGGCGTAGGGCAGTCCCAGCAGGGCCGCCAGTTCCGCCCCGAAGGTGCTTGAGCCCAGCATCCAGATCGGGACGTCCAACCCCGCCCCCGGCACGGCCCGGACCAGCTGGTTCGGCTGGGCGGGTTCGAAATAGGCCATCAGCTCGACCACGTCCTGGGGGAAGCGGTCCACGTCGCCCACCAGAGTCCGGCGCAGGGCCCGGGCGGTCATCTGGTCGGTCCCTGGTGCGCGTCCGACGCCCAGGTCGATCCGTCCGGGGAACAGGCTGGCCAGGGTGCCGAACTGCTCGGCGATCACCAGGGGTGCGTGGTTGGGCAGCATGATCCCGCCAGCGCCGACCCGGATGGTGCTGGTGCCGGCCGCCACATGGCCGATGACCACCGCCGTCGCCGCCGAGGCCACGCCGGGCATGTTGTGGTGCTCGGCCAGCCAGAAGCGCCGATAGCCCAGCCGCTCGGCATGGCGAGCGAGGTCCAGGCTGTTGCGGAACGACTGGGCGGCGTCCGAGCCTTCCAGAATGGGCGAGAGGTCGAGGACCGAGAGTGCAACCATGCGGCCAATATGGGGCCCGCTCAGCGCTGGAACACCCCCACCAATTCTACGTGCGGGGACCAGAGGAACTGATCCACCGGCAGGACCCGGTCCAGACGGAAGCCCGCGTCGATCAGCATGCGGGCGTCCCGGGCGAAGGTGGCCGGATTGCAGGAGACGCCGATCACCCGCGCCACCCCTGAGCGGGCAAGCTCCGCCGTCTGCTCGGCGGCCCCGGCGCGCGGCGGGTCGAAGACGGCCACGTCGGTCTTCTTCAGCTCCTCGGCCAGCACCGGCCGGCGCACCAGGTCCCGCGCCTCGGCGGTGACCGCCTTCAGGCCCGGCGCGCTGGCCAGGGCGGCGCTCAGGGCCCGTACCGCCTCCGGGGCGAAGTCCGCGGCATGCACCGGGGCGATTTCCGCCAAGCGGAAGGTGAAGGTGCCAACACCACAGTAAAGGTCGGCGATCCGGCTCGCCCCCTCCGCCGCAGCCGTCACGAAGGCGGTCATCGCCGCCTCCGCGCCGCGCGTGGCCTGCAGGAAAGCGCCCGGCGGCAGGGCCACGGTGGCAGGGCCCAGGCGGACCAGGGCGCTTCGGGCCTGATAGGCGACCTCGCCGGCCAGGGTCACCCGGGCGAAGTCGGCCTCGGCCGCCCGCTCCGCCAGCTGCATTCGGGCGTCTGCGGACAGGCCCCCGCTCTTCGCCTCGACCCCGGTGATCTCGATGTCGAGGCCGCTGTCGGTGAGGGTCACGTGCAGCGAGGGCGCCGATTTGGGATGCTCGAACAGCGGCGCGCCCAGCCGCTTCAGGGCCGGGATCGCCGCCTGGATCGCCGGGTCCGAGATCGGGCAGACGCCGATGTCCACCAGGTCCCAGGACTTGCGCGCCTTGTATCCCAGCCGGGCCGCCTCGCGCCCGCCCCGCCGCGCATGCATCGTCACTCGCCGGCGGGTGCCCGGCTCGGCGGCGTAGGCCGGAAGGATCTCAGTCTCGATGTGCTGGCGCGCCAGGGTCCCGGCCAGCCGCGCGACCTTCCAGGCCAGATAGGCCCCGTGGTCCCAGTGCTGCAGAGCGCAGCCGCCGCAGGTTCCGAAGTGGGGGCACGGCGGCTCGACCCGCTCCGGGCTCGGCGCCAGTACCTCCACGAGTTCTCGCCGCTCACCCTCGCCCCGCGCCTGCACCCGCTCACCCGGTAGGGTGAATGGCACGAACACCGGCCCGGCCGCTTGGCCGTCCCCCTCGCCGCCCATGGCCTCAATGTCGAGTTCGACAATGCGGCTCGACGAAACTTTCGGATCAGGTCGGCGGCGGCGCGGCATCATGCGCCTGCCTAAGCCCCCGCCACGCTTAAGCCAAGATGAACGAACATGAACGACATTCTCAACGTCCGTTCAGCTTGTGTAGCGCAGCTTCGCTTCCGACATGGCCCTCAAGGCCTGCGCAAGATTCGAGAGGGGTTTTCCGAATGTCCAAGCGTGTCACCATCGCCAAGGCGGGCCTCATCGCCGCCGCCGGCCTCATGGCCCTCAGCACCACCGTCGCCCAGGCGCAGCCCTACGGCTACAACGGCATGGGCTCTGGCGGCTACGCCTACGACCCCTGCAAGCGTGAGAAGACCACCCGCGGCACCGTCGGCGCGCTCATCGGCGGGACCATCGGCGCGGTGATCGGCTCCAATGCGGCGGCCCGCAACGCCCGGACAGAAGGCTCGCTCCTGGGCGGCGCGCTCGGCGCGGCGGTCGGCGCCGGCGTCGGCAATTCCAGCGCGGCCTGCACCTCCGGCCAGTATGTTCCGCCGCCTCCGCCGCCCCCGCCGGTCGAGACCAGCTACTATGGTCCCCGCGGCCCTCAGCATGACCGCGACGATTACGCTCCGGCCCGGGACGACTACGCCTACGACCGCCGTGGCGACCGCTATCGCGTGACCGGCGACGCCCCGGAAGCCGATGGCTGCACCCTCGCCGAGAGCCCGATCTACATGCCTGACGGCCGCACCCAGACGCGCTTCGTGCGGGTCTGCCGCGACAGCTCGGGACGCTACGCCGTCGTCGACTAACCCTTCCGCTCCCTAAGCATCTGTCTAGTGGCCGCCCGTCCCTATGCGGGCGGCCCTTTTTTTGCCCACAGCAGAAACTCCCAGTTGCCATCGCCGCCGGCCACGGGGCTGTCAGCCGTGGCCTGCACCGGCCACCCCGCCCCCTCCAGGAACGCCTTGACACCCTCCAAGGCATCGATGCGCGCCTGAGGATCGCTGACCACCCCTCCCTTGCCGACCCGATCCGGTCCCACCTCGAACTGGGGCTTTACGAGGGCAATGAGATCCGCGTCGTCCGCCGCCAAACCCAGAGCCGCCGGCAAGGCCTTTGCCAGGCCGATGAAGCTCACGTCGCTGACGATCAACTGGGGCGGCTCGGGCGCCAGCGCAGGGGTGAGGTCGCGGGCATCCGTGGCCTCGAGGCTGACCACACGCTCCTCCTCGCGCAGCCGCGGATGCAGCTGCCCGCGGCCGACATCCACGGCGTAGACCCGGGCGGCGCCTCGCCTAAGGCAGACCTCGGTAAAACCGCCTGTCGACGCCCCCACGTCGAGGACGATGCGCCCCGCCACCTCCACCGGCCACATTTCCAGGGCGTGCACGAGCTTCAGGGCGCCGCGGCCCACCCAGGGGTGCGCCGCACGGGCCTCGATCGCCGCCGCCTCGTCCAGCAGTTCGGACGCCTTTCCAACCGGACGTCCGTCAGCCGTCACCCCGCCCGCCTCGATCGCCGCACGCGCCTTTGCGCGGCTCTCGAAGAGACCGCGCTCAACCAGCAGGACGTCGGCGCGTTTCCTCAGGCTGCAGCCTCGTCGGCGAACAGCTTCTTCAGCTCGTTCTTGAGGATCTTGCCGTTCGGATTACGCGGCAGGGTCTCGGGCCAGAACTTCACCGCCACCGGCACCTTGAAGGCGGCCAGCCGCTCGGCCACGTGGGCGCGCAGCTCGTCCTCGGTGGCGTGAGCCCCGGGCTTGAGCGTCACCACCGCCGCCGGCTCCTCGCCAAGGGTCCTATGCGGCACGCCGATGACGGCGGCGTCCATCACCGCCGGGTGGTCGTAGAGGACGTTCTCCACCTCGACGCAGTAGATGTTCTCACCGCCCCGGATGAGCATGTCCTTGGCGCGGTCGATGATGTAGCAGAAGCCCTCCTCGTCCATCCGCGCCAGGTCGCCGGTGCGCACCCAGCCGTCGACGAAGGTCGTCGCCGTGGCTTCGGGCTTGTTCCAGTAGAGCCTGCAGTTCATGGGCCCGAACGACCAGAGCTCGCCCACCTGGCCCGGCGGGAGCACCGTCTTTCCGTCGTTCGGATCGCGAATCTGGATCTCGGCCACCGCCGCAGCCACGCCGCAACTGTCAGGCCGGTTGATGTAGTCCTCGCCCGAGTTGGACGTCACGGTGGCGCACGTCTCGGTCATGCCCCAGCCTTGGCCGGGCTGCGACTTCGGGAACGTCTCGCGGAGCCGCCGCACCAGTTCCGGCGCCGACGGCGCGCCGCCGTAGGAGACGCTCTCCAGGGAGGACAGGTCGAAGTCCTTACGCGCCGGGTGTTCGATGAGCTGCCAGGCGATGGTCGGCACGCCGCCCGCCACCATGATCCGCTCGCGTTCGATAAGCTCGAAGGCGCGGATGACGTCCCACTTGTACATCATCACCAGCTTGCCGCCGGAGAACAGCGTGGGGTTCAGGACCGCGAAACAGCCGGTGACATGGAAGAACGGCACCGAGATCAGCGCCGAGCGCTGGGGCGCGTTGGGATCGGCCTCGGGCGGCGCCTCGCCGCGGCGCAGGAAACCCCGGGCGGTGGCGGCTGCGGCTGTCAGGATGTTGGTGTTGACGGCCCGCTGGGTGGCCAGAGCGCCCTTGGGACGGCCGGTGGTGCCCGAGGTGTAGAAGATGGTCGCGTCGTCATCCGGCGCGATGTCGACCGGCGGCAGCGGCTGATCAGGCAGGTTGGCCCAATCGTTGGGAGCGCCGAGCACGCCCTCAAGCTGGGTGACGTAGGGGTGCGCCACCTCTTCGTCGCCCAGACGGCTCACATAGACCCGGACGAGGTCGGGACAGTTGTCGAAATGCTCGCGGAGGCGCTCATAGCGCTCGGCGTCCATGACCGCGACCTTGGTCCCCGAATCGGTCAGGCCGTACTCCAGCTCCGGCCCGGTCCACCAGGCGTTCAGGGGCGTGACGATCGCGCCGATGGCTGCGCCGGCGTAGAAGGCGACCACCCACTCCGGCAGGTTGCGCATGATGACCGCAACCCGGTCGCCCTTGCCGACGCCCTGAGCCTGGAACTCCCGGGCCAGCGCCGAGACCGCCCGGTAGAAGGCTTCGAAGCTGACGCGCTCGTCCTCATAGACGAGGAAGATCTTCTCGCCGTGGGCGCGGCTGGCCTCCACCACGGACCTTAGCGACGGCGGCAGGTTCTTCCAGACCTTGGTCCGCACGCCCCGGATCTCGACCTCCTCGATCTCCAGCGCCGTTCCGGGCTGGGTAAGAAGGGCGTGGGCCTGCTGGATCGACACGGCGGGCCAGCCGGGCGGCAGGACGAACTCGGACATGCGGCGTTTCTCCTGGCGTGCGCAGGTCTCATCGCCTGCGCTTTCTCCAGGTGAACAACCATAACCCAGCGCCGGAGGCAAACCGGCGACAGCGTTACGCGACCGCGCCGAGCCGTGCGAGGGCGCCTTCCAGCTTGGCCCTTGCCGCTTCCGCCTCGGCGAGGCGCTCGCGGTTTTCTTCGACCACCTCTTCCGGAGCCCGAGCGACGAAGTCCGGATTGCCGAGCTTCTTCGCCGTCTTCTCGATCTCGGCGGTCAGACTGGCCACCTCCTTGGCGAGACGCGCGCGCTCGACGGCCAGGTCGATGAACTCGGCCACCGGCAGGGCAAGGGTTGCGCCGTCCACCACGTAGGGAATCGCCCCGTCGGGCGCGGCCTCCACGAAGCGGACCTCGGCCACCCGCAGAAGCTGTCCGATCAGCGGCCCAGCCGCTTCCAGCACCTTGCGCTGGGTTTCGCTCGCCTCAACGACGAGGAGCGGCGGACGCGCCGAAGGCGGCACGTTGAGCTCGGCCCGAACCGAACGCCCTTCGGAGATCGTCTTGATGATCAGGCCGATCTCGGCGTCGGCGGCGGCGTCGATCAGGCTCTCAGGCAGCTCCGGCCAGGAGGCGGTCATCAGGAAGCCCTTGTGGGTCCGAGGCGCGCCAAGGTCGGCGGTCTTTTCCCAGAGCTCCTCGGTGATGAACGGCATCACCGGGTGCAGCAGGGTCAGGATGACGTCCAGCACCCAGGCGGCGGTCGCACGGGTTTCGGCCTTGGCCGCCGCGTCCTCGCCGTTCAGCAGCGGCTTGGCCAGTTCCACGTACCAGTCGCAGAACTGGTTCCAGATAAAGCGATAGAGCGCCGCGGCGGCCTCGTCGAAGCCGCAATCCGCCAGCGCCTCCGTGACCGCACGGGCGGTCCGCACCGTCTCGCCGACCACCCAGCGGTTCAGGGGCGCCTTCACCTGGGCAGGATCGAAGCCCTCTGCGCGCGCACAGCCGTTCATCAGGCAGAAGCGGGTGGCGTTCCACAGCTTCGTGCCGAAATTGCGATACCCCTCAATGCGTTGCCGCGACAGCTTGATGTCCCGCGCCTGACCCGACATCGCCGTCAGAGTGAACCGCAGGGCGTCGGCGCCGAAGTCGTCGATCAGGTCCAGGGGGTCCATGACGTTGCCCTTGGACTTGGACATCTTCGCGCCGGAGGCGTCGCGAACCAGGGCGTTGATGAAGACCCGCTTGAACGGGATCTCGTCCATGAAGTGCAGGCCCTGCATCATCATCCGGGCGACCCAGAAGAAGATGATGTCAAAGCCGGTCACCAGGGTGTGCGTGGGGTAGAACCGGCGCAGATCCTCGGTCTGCTCCGGCCAGCCGAGGGTCGAGAAGGGCCAGAGCGCCGAGGAGAACCAGGTGTCGAGGACGTCCTCGTCCTGCTTCAGCTCCACGTCCTCGCCATAGGCTTCGCGAGCCTGCCGCCGAGCCTCTTCCTCGGTTTCCTCGACGAACACCTTTCCGTCGGGCCCGAACCAGGCTGGGATGCGGTGGCCCCACCACAGCTGGCGCGAAACGCACCACGGCTGGATGTTCCGCATCCATTCGAAATAGGTCTTCTCCCAGGCCTTGGGGACGAAGACGGTATCGCCCTCCTCCACCGCCTTGATGGCGGGCTTGGCGAGGACGTCGGCCGCGACGTACCACTGGTCGGTCAGGTAGGGCTCGACGACGACGCCCGAACGGTCGCCGTGCGGGACGACGTGGCGGGTTTTTTCGATGCCCCGCAGGAGGCCTAGCGCTTCGATGTCCGACACGATCTTTGACCGGGCCGCGAAGCGGTCGAGACCGCGGTACTCGGGGGGCGCGTTCTCGTTGATGCGCGCGAAGTCGTCGAAGACGTTGATCATCGGCAGGCTGTGGCGCTTGCCGACGGCGAAGTCGTTAAAATCGTGGGCCGGGGTGATCTTCACCGCGCCCGAGCCCTTCTCAGGATCCGGGTACTCGTCGGCGATGATCGGGATCAGCCGGTCGACGAGCGGCAGTCGGACAAACTTGCCGATCAGGTGCTGATAGCGCTCGTCGCTGGGGTGGACCGCCACGGCGGTGTCGCCGAGCATGGTCTCGGGGCGCGTGGTGGCCACCACAATCTCCCCAGAGCCGTCCTCCAGCGGATAGGCGAAGTGCCAGTAGTGGCCGTCGACCTCGCGCTGCTCGACCTCAAGGTCGGAAATCGCGGTCTGGAAGTGCGGATCCCAATTCACCAGCCGCTTGTCGCGGTAGATGAGGCCCTGCTTGTAGAGGGTGACGAACACCTTGCGGACGGCGGCGCTGAGGCCCTCGTCCAGGGTGAAGCGCTCGCGGCTCCAGTCGCAGCTCGCGCCCAGACGGCGAAGCTGGTTGACGATGGTCCCACCCGACTTGGCCTTCCATTCCCAGACCTTGGCCACGAAGGCCTCGCGGCCCAGCTCGCGCCGGCCCAGGTTGCCCTCCTGCGCCAACTGGCGCTCGACGACCATCTGGGTGGCGATGCCGGCGTGGTCGGTCCCAGGCAGCCAGAGGGCGGCCTTGCCCCGCATCCGCTCGAAGCGGATCAGCACGTCCTGCAGGGTGTTATTCAGCGCGTGGCCGATGTGCAGCGACCCCGTCACGTTCGGCGGCGGGATGACGATGGAGAACGGCTCGGCGTTCGGGTCGTCGGTCGGCGCAAAGGCGCCCGAGGCCTCCCAGGCGGCGTAGAGGCGCGGTTCGACGGTCTTAGGATCGAAGGTCTTTTCAAGCATGGCGATGTCCGGAGCGGTCCATACACACCCGCTCACCCCGGCGAAAGCCGGGAGACTGGATGAACGTCAAAGAGCGCCCGGCCAGGCCGGGCGCCCGTGAATGCTGCGAAGCCTCCGGCGGGGCCGGAAAGCGCGTCGCGTGGAAGGGTCAGCCTACTCGGCCGCGGGCGATGCGGGCGACTTCGGCCTCGACAGCCTCCTGCACGATGCGCGGCAGATTGTCGTCCAGCCACTGCTGCAGGAGCGGCTTCAGCAGTTCGCGGACCACGTCCTCAAGAGTGCGATCCTCGCGCGGCATGGCGATGGCGGCCGACAGCTGGCCGAAGGCCGAGGCCGCGGCGCTGGCGGCCCGCTCGCTGACCAGCGGCGCAATGGCGGCAGCAGCGGCAGCAGCCGGAGCGACCGGAGCCGGCGGCGGCTCGGTGGGCGCAAGCACGTCGAGGTCGCCGACCGTTTCCACCTTCTGGGTCAGTTCCAGGGGCTCGTCCTCTTCCGGCAGCGACGCAGGTTGGAAAGCCGGCTCGGGCGCAGGCGCAATCACGGGCTCAGGGGCCGGCGGCGGCGCTTCGGCAAGGACAGGTTCCGGCGCGGGCTCGGGCGCGGCGGGCGGCGCCGTCTCGGCCGGAGCCTCGTCCTCCGAGATGATACGGCGGATGGAGGCGAGGATTTCCTCCATCGTGGGTTCCTGGGACGTCTGCTCGGACATGGACCTGCCGCCAATGAGGAATCTCAGATCGCGAGCCTAAGCGTACCTCGCCGATCCTGCAATTTCCGCTCGCGGGCCAACCGGCGGCTCCCTGGGGAAACCGCCGGGAACGGCGGATGATCAGCGCGGCTCGGCGGCGGGGACCGCCTCGAGGCCGGGACCGATCGGCGGCTCCACCGGCTTGGCCTCCGGGCTCGGCGCCGGCCAGGGGGTGAGGAAATGATCGATGATACCGATCGGCTCTTCCCACGGCACCCAGCCCCAGGTGATGCGCAGCTTCCGGAAGTTCCGGCTCGGATCGTACAGCGGCGCCGAGGGCGTCAGATTCTTGGCTTCCAGCCGGCCCATCTGCGAGAGCACGGTGGCCGAGGCCACGAATTCGTCCCGGCGGGCGGTGACCTGGTTCAGCTCGGCCTGGCGCAGCTCCTGCTCGGCGTTCAGCACGTCGATGGTGGTGCGCAGCCCCACCTGCTGCTCCTGGCGCGTGCCTTCGGCGGCGATGCGCGCCGCCTTCACCTGCTCTTCGCTGGAGGCGATGTTGGCGCGGGCGGCGATCAGCTGGCTCCAGGCCGCAGTGATCCCCTGCAGCACGTCGCGACGGACGATCTCGGTGCTCAGCCGGTCATAGTTGTTGCGCTCCACCGCCTGACGGACGCGCGAGGAGATCAGGCCGCCGGAGAACAGCGGAACGGTGACGTTCACGCTGGCGGTGGACTCCCGGTTGAAGAGGCCCCGTTCGAAGGGATCGTTCGGCGGCTCGGGCACGGCCGGGCCGTTGAAGCTCATGGTCGCCTGGGCGGTGACGTTCGGCAGCCGCTCGGCGCGGGCGCCGGCCACCCGGGCGCGGCTGGCCTGCTCGGTGAACTGCTGGGCCCGGAGCTGCGGATTGTTCTCCTCGGCCACGGCGAAGGCCTGGTCGGGATCGCTGGGCAGCAGGTAGGCCAGGGACGGCTCGGGCGCGAGTTCACCCGGGTTCTGCCCGACGATCTCGCCATAGTTGGCGCGGCTGATGGCCAGCTGGGCCTCCGCCTGCTGAAGCAGGGCCTGAGCCTGGGCCAGCCGGGCCTGCGACTGGGCGACGTCGGTGCGGGTCACCTCGCCCACGTCGAAGCGCGCCTGGGATTCCTCAAGCTGCCGGGTCAGAACCTTGACGTTCTCCTGCCGGATGGCGAGGGCCGCCTGGTCGCGACGGACGTCGGCGTACGCCTGCAGCACCTGACCGAGGATCTGGGCCTCGATGCGGCGCAGGTTCTCACGCCCCGCGAGGACCTCAGCATGGGCGGCTGAAACGCTGGCGGCGACGCGACCGCCGGTCCACAGCGGCTGCGAGAAGGTCACCGCCGCCCGGGCGCTGTTGCTTTCCTGGATGGTGTCGCGAAGCACCGGGTTGATGATCGCCCGGGGAGACCGATCCTCGGCCCAGCCCGCGCCGGCGCTGAGGGACAGGGTCGGACGCCAGCCCGTGCGCGCCTGGACGTAGCTTTCGTCGAGGGCCCGCTGCGCCGCCCGCTGCGCCTGCAGGGTCGGGTTGTTCTCGTAGGCCATCGCGATGGCTTCGGCCAGGGTCTCGGCCGAGGCGGGATTCGCGACGACCGCGCAGCCCAGCCCCGCACTGAAGATCGCAGCCAGCAGCCGGCCGCGGGCAGTCATCGACATTCGAAATCCCCGATCGTGCGAGAGACGCTTCGCCCTATATGCTGTCGTGTGCCGCGCGGACCAAGCGGCGTCACCTTAAGCTTTTTTCACCCCCCTACCGTTTCTGAGCGGTTTCAAGGGTGTTGCAAGGCGTGGCCTTTAGAAGGCGAAGCCGCGCTCCGCTTCGAAGCCAGCTAGCACCGGCGGGGTGGCGTCGAACAGTTCGCGGCGGCCCACGCCATCCTCGGCGCGCAGATAGAGCACGGCCTTGCCCACCGGGCCGTCCCGCTCGATCACCGCCAGGCGGCCGTTCATCGCCAGGGCGTCGATCCAGGCCTGAGGCGCACGGGCGACGGCGCCTTCGCAGATGATGAGATCGAATTCGCCAGCCGGCGGCTGCTTCAGATTTTCATCGAGGCGGGCGACCTCAAGCCCCAGAATTTCCAGCACGGCCCCGGCATAGGGCGCGGCGATGGCCAGGGCGCGTTCACCGGGCATCGGCCGGGCTTCCTGCAGGAGCTTGGCCACGTCGCGCGGCTTCAGGAGCCAGCGCCCCGGGGCGTATTCCACGTCCAGATCGGCGTAAGCCAAATAGGCTTTGCCCTCGGGCACGAAGCGCTCGCGCGGCAGTTCCCGCATGGCGTCGTGCAGGCGCACGTCGGTCACGTCCTGCGTACGCACCTGGCTTTCCACCATGTTCAGGCGGGCGGCGGCGAAGTCGGCCATCGAATCCCTCGGATACGCGAGAAGGTAAGCGTCTAGGCCGCGGCTTATAGGCTTCAGCCTGCGAAACGCAATTGCGGCGCCTCACGGACGTTGCTCCGGAGAAAACCTTCTGGTAGCCCTCGCGCCCTCCACACGAGCCCGGCGCCTGTTCGCCGCGCTCTCCGGCGGCCTGATGGCGGAGTGGTGACGCAGCGGACTGCAAATCCG
>Ga0065721_10050784_pt1 | contig 17953 bp, 16 predicted proteins | sample Mesricmetagenome_FD_59108 | JGI IMG/M metagenome (GOLD analysis project Ga0065721, IMG submission 59108) | Mesophilic microbial community from rice straw/compost enrichment Sample: eDNA_1 v2 (version 2) | ecosystem: Engineered > Solid waste > Grass > Composting > Bioreactor | place: USA: Davis... | reverse complement strand
CGCAGGCGCGCGACCTGCTGATATCGGCGGCCGCCACGGGATCCGGACGGTGGACGACCTTGTCTGCGACGGCATTGATCTGCGGATCGACCAGGCTTTCCGGCGCATAGGCGTCCTTGTCCATGCGACCGAGCACGAGCGCCTCGGCCACCGTGTGCTGCAGACTGATGCGTCCATGCCAGCTTGTCCGGGGCCGCCTCTTCTCCTCAACCGGTTCACAGACGGTCGCGAACGACCGCGGCATTATATCACAATACACGACCTCGATCTCCGCAGGGCTGAACTCATGGGCCTCGCGTAATGCGATGGCGGCGGCGATGAATGGGATAAGGGTGTACGCGCAGGGGTGGGCCTTCGATGCGATGTTCAAGACCTCCCAACGTTCGCCAAGATCATCGGTCAATGCGGAGAAACGGAACTGGGGAGCCGACTGAAAATGGCTCTTGAACCATCCGAACTTACCCTCGAAGACCGGATGTGGACCGGAGATGCCTTGGCCTGCCAAGGCAACGGCGCGGATCGCCGCCGAAGCCGCCATGCCCACATGCAGCGTCTTCGTCGACGTTCCGTCTTCAAAGGAAGCAATCGAGCCGGCCGACAGGCTGGCGGCTGTGCCAATCGCATGCATCGTCTGTTCGACCGGCAGGCGTCGCAGACGCGCCAGTCCCCAGACGGCACCGAAGATTCCGTAAGCGGAACTTGGGTGGAAGCCGACTTCATGCATCCGGATTGGCGAGATGAGACCGAGGCGGCAGAGCAGCTCGCTGCCCACCAGCACAGCCTCGAGAAGATCCTTGCCCGAAAGGCCGAGCCGTTCGCACTCGGGCAGAAGCGCCGACAAGACCATGCCGGTCGGGTGGATGTTGGACTGGATATGGGTGTCGTCGAATTCGAGAACCGCGGACATGACGCCGTTGAGGAAGGCCGCATTGGCAGGTGTGGTCGGCGCGGCCTCAGTGAGGGAGAAGGCTGGACCCATGGCACCATCCGACTCGGCGACCGCCCGGCGCGCGGCGCCGACCACACCGAGACTGCTCGAGCCGATCATCACACCGACCATGTCGAGGATCTGAAGCCTCGTATGCCCCAGAACCGCTTCAGGAACGGCCGTTGGAGAGAAACCTGCGACCCATTCCGCAGCGGCGGCATTGAGGGTCGTGGACATGGGACGTCCGTCGAACATTGATGTTAGATTCCTTCTGCAGCCGAGACGAAGGCGATGCGCGCCAACCGGTGACGCGCATCTCGTTCTGTCTGGCAAACCCTGGTTTGGAGAAACTATTTCTTGCTGACTTCCATGTTCTTCAGAAGTTCGCCGAAATAGGCATATTCCGCCTCAAGCTCCTCCTGCAGTTGGGCGCCGGTGCGGAAGCGCGGCGAAAAACCGGCGCGTGTCAGCGCCGTCTGGAACTCGGGGCTTTCAGCCGCAGCCTTTAGGGCCCCCTCAATCATCTGCACCAGTTCTGGGGGCGTTCCTGCCGGTGCCATCACCGCCTGCCAGCCCCCCGTCCGGACGTCCTTTAATCCTACCTCCCGGAATGTCGGCACATCGGGGAAATCTGCAAGCCGGTTCTCGCTGGGCACTGCGATCGCTACCAGCTTGCCTTCCCGCGTGGGTGGAATGACCATGGCATCGATGACGAACTGCACGTCGCCCGACAACAGAGCCTGCACGGCCTGTGATGCGCCGCTATAGGGAATATGCCGCGCCTCGACACCTGCACCACGCAGAAACTCGACCCCGATGATATGTCCGGTCGAGCCCACGCCGACGGATGCATAATTCAGCATGCCGGGATTGGCCTTGCCATAGGCGACAAGCTCCTCGTAGCTCTTCACCCCGAGGGACGGCGGCACGCTCAGCATGCGCACCGATTCACTCACATTGGCGATCGCGACGAAATCCTTGAGCGGATCAAAGCCGATCTGGGTGAGATGCGGCGCTGTGGTGAAGATGGCGCTGCCGGCGAGAAGCAGGGTCGCCCCGTCCGGCTTGGCACGCGCCGCCTTTTCCGTCCCGATCGTGCCACTCGCCCCGCCGATGTTTTCGACGACGACCGTCGTGTTGAGACGCTTGCTGATCTGCTCGGCGATCATGCGCCCGGTGATGTCACCGCCTCCTCCGGGGCGTAAGGCACGATCATGCGCACCGTCTCGATCGGGTATTGCTCCTGCGCGAAGCTGCCGACTGCGCCGGTCAGCACAAACGCTGCCGCAGCCAGCCCAAATTTCAATCCCTTTGTCCAAACGACCATCGATTCCTCCTCACATCATGGTGTCCGCTTGGACACACAGTGGCAGCCACTCCAGGCAAATGCAAAAGCTCGCCGCTGTCGTTCCGAGCAGCGAAATCGGCACAGGTGCGCGGGACGGCAGGCGTGATGGCTCGTCGTCCTCAACCAAACCCCGAAGGTGACGCAGGTGCCGAATGCGGAGAAATGCCGCGACGGGCGGCGGGCGGTCGTTCGGTTGTGGCATGCCTCACCGGGCCGAGGGAACCGCATGCGCAAGGCGTTCGTCGACGGCGAGCACCACCTTGCCGATCTGCCGGTTGGCGTCGAGGATTTCATGAGCGGCTGCCACCTCTTCCAGCGGCAGTACCGAATGGACGCGAGTAACGATCTGACCCGCCTCGATGAGCGGCCAGACATGAGCGATCAACTCCCGTGCCAACCGGCCCTTGTAGGCCGGCGTGCGCGGGCGCAGCGTCGAGCCGGTCATCGTCAATCGACGGCGCACGAGCGAGCGAACATTGACCGTCGCCGTCTCCCCAAGATGGCTGGCGATGAAGACCAGACGGCCGTCGAAGTTCAGGAGATCCAGCTGTCGCTGGGCATAGGAGCCGGCCTGGGCATCGAGTATCACATCCATCCCCTTGCCGCCGGCAAGCTCGCGGAGCTGCTGATCCCAAGGACCGTGGTAATCCACGGCCGCCGCGGCACCCAGGTCGGTGCACACCTTCCGCTTTTCCTCAGTTCCTGCCGTCACATAGACGGTGGCCTTGCGCAGTATCCGTGCAATCTGGATGCCGGCGAGGCCGACGCCGCTCGTCCCGCCCTGGATGAGCAAGCTTTCCCCCTCCTCAAGGCGGGCAAGCCAGATGAGATTGTTCCAGGCCGTGAAGAACACCTCCGGAAGCGAGGCCGCCTCGGCGAAGCTAAGGCCTTTCGGCACCGGCAGGCACTGGACGGCCGGAACGGTGCAGTATTGCGCATAACCGCCACCATTGGTGAGGGCACAGACGGCATCTCCCTCGGCAAGGTCGCGGACACCAGCACCCACTCGCTCAATGATGCCGGCGACGTCCAATCCGAGGACCCCGCTCGCATCCGGCGGCGGCGGATAAAGGCCGCGCCGCTGCTGGATGTCCGGCCGGTTGACGCCCGCGGCCACTACGCGAATCCGTACCTCACCGTCCCCTACGGGCGGCTTCGGCCCGTCCACGATGCGCAACATCTCCGGTCCGCCCGGTCTTTCGACCTCGACAAAGCGCATCACGTCAACCGCCACCATCCATCCTCCTTCAGCCTCCAGCACGCCCTCCCGCAGAAGCCCTGCGCCAGAAGCACCCCTACCGGCACGATCCTCCGGCCACGGTACACCGGCGTCCCTCCATAGAGCTTGACACCCAATACTCAAAACGTAAGGTCCACTACGTTCCGCCAGACGGAATTGGAGGCTCGCGTCCTTGGGAGGAGAAGAGCATGGCAATCCGGGCCATCGAACGCGCCCTGCGCGTCCTTCAGGAAATGAACCTGCAGCCTATCAGCACGATTGCTCATCTGCACGCACGCACAGGACTTCCTAAGCCAACGCTGGTGCGTATTCTCCAAACGATGGAGGAGGCCGGCTATGTGGAGAACGATCACCGTCAGGGCGGCTATCAGGTGAGCGGTCTGGTTACGTCGCTGAGCTCAGGCTATCACAAGGAGCCGATGGTAGTGGAAGCCGGCCGCCCCTGGGCGATCGCAATCACCCGCAAATACAAGTGGCCGACCTCGATCGCTCTTCTCGACCATGACGCGGTGGTCGTGCGATTCAGCACAGTGGCCGAAAGCTCCATCTCGCCCTTTCACAAGACCGTAAACATGCGCCTGCCGCTGCTGACACGCGGTCTCGGGTTGGCCTATCTTGCGTTCACGGATCCCGAAGAGCTCAATCTGATCGTTGACATGCTGCGCAAGTGCGACGATCCCGAGAACGGGCTTGCGCATTTTCCGGACCGGCTCAACAAGCGGCTGGAACAGGTCCGCAAGGCTGGCTATGCGACGCGCTCCTCCTTCGTCGAACCCAAAAACTCCAACACAATCGCCGTGCCCGTCTTCAACGAGGAAGGCCGTGCAGTGGCCAGCCTCGGGCTCACCTATTTCACCACGGCTTTCCGCTCCGAGAAGGAGGCGTGCGAGCGCTATGTGCCGGTTCTGAAGTCGGCTGCGTCGGAGATCCTCCTTGATCTCAAGCGTCTACAGGGTAACGCGCTCCAACCATCGGTCACGACGCATCCCGATCGCGTTCCGACCTGAGAAACGGTCGAACTTTGCCTCGGACGGCATAGGAGAGCCCCCCTAAGGTCGCCACAACACGATCTGAGGAGGCTTCATGAATCCGTCTTTCACGCTCTTCCGTCAACGGCTCGTCCAGCGAGAGGAGATGCTCGGGACCTTCGTCAAACTGCCCACGACCCAGGCGATCGAGATTTTCGGGGCGACGGGCATGGACTTCGTCGTCATCGACCAGGAGCATGCGCCGCTCGACCGCGCGCAGGTCGATCTGATGGTTCTGGCGGGCCGGGCGAGCAATATTGCCCCGCTGGTCAGGCTTGCCGACGCCAGCGAGGCTGGTGTGCTTTCCGCACTGGATTGCGGCGCCTCCGGCATCCTGGTCCCCCACGTCACAAGCGTGGAGAAGGCAAGGTCGATCGTTTCTGCCTGCCGCTATGTCGGAGGTACGCGCGGGTTTGCGTCGATGACCCGGGCCGGTCTGTGGGGATCGAGAGACAGGATTGAACACATGCGAGCGCAAGATACCGAGCTTGCATGCATAGTGATGATCGAGGACCTGGAGGCAGTGGAGCATGCGATCGAGATCGCCTCCGTCGAGGGTGTGGATGCGGTTTTCATCGGCCGTGGCGACCTGACGACCGCCTTCGGAGATCATCCGGACGCCGCGCAGCTCGCCGCGGAGGCGGCATTCCGCATTGCCAAGGCAACCAACGCTTCAAGAAAGGCGTTGGCGATCCTCGCGTCAACTCCGGCAGACGCGGCAGCCTTCCGTGCTCTCGGAGCGACAGTGTTCCTGGTCGGAAGTGACCATAACTTTCTGAGATCGTCTGCCGCAAACGTCCTTCGTGACTACGCGGCTATCAAAGGAGACCAGTTGCGGCCGGGCGGCTGAATGTGTCGAGATTTCCCCGTCATCTCCCCGCACCGGTGGCCACCCCAAGCTCAAGCAAGAGCGGCCGATCCACGGTCAGAGCGTGGCCAGATCAGCCAGCAGTTTCTGCACGCGAAACAGTTTCCGAAACAGTTTGTGGCCGGTTCGATGGAATGCCAGGACGGGTCGCACGCGCTGCACAGGACGCATGTTCCGCGATCAGGAGTGAAATTTGACACATCCAACCATCATAACCTGCGCCGTCACCGGCAACATGACGACCGTTGATTCCACGCCCTACCTGCCCGTGACACCGGAGCAGATTGCCCAGTCGTGTCTCGAGTCGGTCCGAGCAGGGGCTGCGATCGTGCATATCCATGTCCGGCACGCGGATGGCCGGCCAAGCATGGAACTGCAGCATTACCGTGAGGTGGTGGAGCGCCTGCGATCTGCCGAGGAAGACGTCATCATCAACCTGACCACGGGGCCGGGACAGAGGTTTGTTCCGAGCGAAGCTGATCCTAGTGTCGCCGGCCCAGGCACTACCCTGATGGTGCCTGAGCGCCGCGTCGAGCACGTCGCCGCTCTTCGGCCGGAGATCTGCAGCCTGGACTTCAACACGATGTATTCGGGCAATTCGGTGGTCATCAACACCCCCCGCAACCTTGGCATCATGGCGGATATCATCCGCGATGCTGACGTCCGACCCGAACTGGAGGTGTTCGACAGCGGCGACATTCAGTTAGCGAATGAGTTCATCCGAGACGGTCGACTGGATGCGCCTGCGCTATTCCAGATCGTGCTTGGAGTTCGTTACGGCGCAATCGCGACCCCGGAAACAATGGCCTACTTGAAGTCGCTCCTGCCCACTGGTTCCCATTGGGCAGCCTTCGGAATCGGACGTCTGGAGTTCCCGATGCTGGCGCAGGCCTGGCTGTTGGGCGGTCATGTTCGCGTTGGCCTCGAGGACAACATCTATGTGGAGAAGGGGGTCCTGGCGAAGGGCAATGCCGAGCTCGTCGCCAAGGCGGTACGGATCATCAAGGAATTGGGAGGAGCCGTGGCGACACCGGGGCAAACTCGCGAAATCCTCGGCCTGAGGAGACAGTTGCCAAAGGCGGCCTGACGAATTGCGACTGACGATATCCAAAGGAAGACAAGCGGAGGACCAGATGTACGTTTCAAGCGACCCTAGATCCAGCCTTGCTGATGCCGCCCAACCGGCCGAAGCACGGCGTCACAGCCACTATTTCGGCTCACAGCTCGGCCTGTTTTACGAAACGCCGCCGCAGATCTCCGACGAGAACGGAGAGACCTGGATCAGTCGCGGCCAGAACTTCGTCGTCGCCTATAGCGCCGCTCGACAGCACGCCGTCTTTGTGCGCAAGGAGCAGGCTGATGAATACGCGGTGATCATTCCAGACAAAGAGACGACGATCGAAGTGACCACAGACGTTGGAGCGACGACTGTGCCCGGCTACTCCGTCGTCTTCATTCCTCCGGGCGATAGCCAGATCCGCCTGGTGGCGGCGGGAACCATCGTCCGCCTCTTTACGCCCCGCTCCCGCGACATGGCCGACGCATCAGCCAACCGTGAAGCGTTTGCGGAGCCGCATCCCAACGTGCCGCCGTTCGAGCCCTGGCCGGATCCGCCGGGCGGACTCAAAGTCCGCTGGTACACGTTGGATGTCCCGGAAGATCCCGCGCGCTTCGGGCGGATCTATCGCTGCACGACGTTCATGATCAATTATCTGACGCCGCGCGTCGGCCCGCGGGAGCGCGACAAAGTTTCGCCGCATCACCATGACGACTTCGAGCAGTGCTCTCTGGCGCTGAGCGGCGCCTTCACCCATCATCTGCGCTGGCCATGGACGACGAACATGAACATGTGGCGCGACGACGAGCACCTTTATTGTCGTTCACCCTCAATCTGCGTAATCCCGCCCCCGGCCATCCACACGACGACCGCCGAATCCGCCGGCGTCAATCAACTCGTGGACATCTTCGCGCCGCCGCGCATGGACTTCTCCCTTAAACCGGGTTGGGTGCTGAACGAGGCCGATTATCCAATGCCTCCGAAGTAATAGAGAGCGGGGCCCGCAACGATCGTCACGGGCCCCCTCAAGGTCCAAGGCGCTCCTAAGGACTTCTCAGTCAGCTGATCAAGTGGGCTGCACGAGACCTGCATCGACCAGAGGACGTATGGCATCGATCTCGCGCTGGATTGCCGCGCGCATCTCGTCCGGAGAGTTGGCCACCGGCGTCAATCCGAGCGACGCCAACTTTTCCGTTGCTGCCGGCGTCGCGACCCACTCACGTATCGCGCCATTTATTGCGGCCACGATCTCTGCCGGCATGTCTTTCGGCCCTACGGCGCCAAACCAGAGCGTCTGCTCATAATCCTTGAAACCTTGCTCCTGGACAGTTGGCACGTCAGGCAGTTCCGGTGCACGCGTGGCCGAGGTCACGGCCAGTGCACGGATCTTCTGCTCGCGAAGGTGCGGCAGATAGTTGGAAGGCGCGTCCAGGGCAAAGTGAATATGACCGCCGAGTAGATCTGCCAACAGCGGCGGAGAGCCCTTGTAGGGAACGTGGTTGATCTCCACACCGGCCATCTGACCGATTATGGCTGCCGCGATATGTCCCTTTGTGCCGGCACCGGGGTTACCGATATTGACCTGTCCGGGATTGGCCTTGGCATAGGCGACCAGATCCTCCAGAGACTGGGCCGGAGCGGATGCACTGGCGCTCAGCAAGGCCGGGCTCTGTGCAATGATCGAAATCGGGGTGAAGTCCACCTGTGGGTCATAGGCGAGGTTCTTCTGGACCACCTTGTTGGCCGCTATCGGCGCACTGCCACTTACCATGATGGTGTAACCATCCGGCGCCGCGCGGGCGAGGCGGCCTCCCGCCAGGCCGCCCGCGGCACCGGCGTAATTCTCGACCACGAACTGCTGGCCGAACTTCGCCGTCAGAACGTCGGCGACAAGGCGCGTGATGATGTCGCTGGTCCCACCGGGCGGATAGGCCGACAAAACTACCGCCGGTTTGCTTGGCCACTGATCCGCGAAGGCAATGCGGTGCGAGGGTACCATCACGGCGGCCGCGCCGAACACCATGAATTCACGTCTGTTCATCTCTGCTCCTCCCAACACCCGGTTATCGGGCTTCCTCAGCCAGACTAGCGAGACAGGATCAGCTTACGAAAGTTTGGCTTGTGATGTTTCGCGGGATGAAATGGGCAGGACCTGGTTCCGCGTCAGCGTCCATCAGTGAGCCACCGCTCCTCCTCGGCATGAAAACCGTCCAGCATTTCCGGCCGGTCGTCACCCAGCAGATCCGGATCAACGAACACGCCGCGCTGTCGCTGGATGTAGGCGAGAAACTTGTAAGACGACCGCAGTGTATCCAGGAGGACCCCATCCACGGAAAGCTGCGCGGCGGGATCGACCGGCTTCAGGACATCCCGCTCGAACAGGACGTGGAAGGTAAGAAGCTTCCAGTTTCCATCCTCCCGGACCGCCCGCGAGAAGAACCGGCAAAACACATGGAAGTCCACTTCCACGCCCTCAAGTCTGGCACGATTGAAGATCATGGCAGGGCTTTCCACCGTCGCCCGATCCCCGCTCACGCGCGCAAAGGCGGGAAACACCCAATGCTTGCTGTTACCGGTCTTGACCATCCATTCACGCGTTGCCTCGACATAGGCATTGCCACCTCGTCCCTCGTACCAGCTTGTACGGACGTATGCGTCGCGGTGAAAACATGCGCGCATCACGTCGAAACGACGCTGATCGCGGGCGAAGCGCTCCCGGCGGACGAGATCGAAAAGCTCCTCGCGATCGAGAAAGGACTGAAGTCTCAAAATTTGGTTCGGTTCCATGACGCCTCACGCGTGTTGCCTGTTGATGGTGGCGCGGGAGGCCGTTCTAGTCGGCCTCCTGCAATCCTTCCTCCCGCACACGACGGAACCGCGGCGAGACGATCGACAGCAGGAGCAGCATTGCCACCAGCAGGGTTCCCAAGCTCAGCGGCGAGGTGAAGAAGATGCTGGCGTCCCCGTGCGAGATCAGGAGCGCCCGCCGCAGATATTCCTCGGCCATCGGGCCAAGGATCATGGCGAGGATGAGAGGTGCGGCCTCGGCGCCAACTTTTCGGAAGAAATAGCCGAGCACCCCGAACAGCGCCATCATGTAGACGTCGAAGACGCTGTTGTTGATGCTGTAGACCCCGATCGCGACAAACACGCAGATCACCGGAAAGAGGAAGTGATAGGGGACAGAAATCAGCTTCGCCCAAAGGCCGACCAGCGGAAGGTTCAGAAACAGCAGCATCAGATTGCCGAGCCACATCGAGACGACGAGCCCCCAGAATAGCGTCGGTTGCTGCGACAGGATCTCGGGTCCCGGTTGGACGCCCTGGATCACCAGAGCGCCAATCATCAGGGCCATGGTCGCCGTTCCGGGAAGGCCGAGCGTCAGCATCGGAATGAAGCAGGTCTGAGCGGCCGCATTGTTGGCCGCCTCGGGCCCCGCTACGCCTTCGATGGCGCCACGGCCGAACTCCTCGGGATGCCGCGAAACCTTCTTTTCCAGCGCGTAGGCCGAGAAGGAGGCAAGCAGCACCCCGGCCCCTGGCAACACGCCGAGCAGGACACCGAGCCCGGTTCCGCGCAGGATCGGCGCCACCATCCGCCTGCGATCTTCTCGGGTCGGAAAGAGACTGCTGATGGGTGCAGCGCTGGCCTCGCGATTGCGCTCGTTCTCCAGATTGGCAAGAATGTCGCCTAGGCCGAACACCCCTGTCGCAACGACCACGAAGTCCAGGCCATCGAGCAGATCCGGCAAACCGAAGGTAAAGCGTGCCGCACCCGAATTGACATCGGTGCCGATCATCCCGAGCATCATCCCGAACAGCGCCATGCCGAAGGCTGTCAGCAAGGAACCGCTGGCCAGAACCATGGATGTGATCAGCCCCAGCACGATCAGCGAAAAGTATTCGGCGGGCCCGAAGGTCAGCGCCAGACTGGCTAGAAGCGGCGCGGAGACTGCGATGAAAAGGGTGCCGACCGTTCCTGCGAAGAAACTTCCAATCGCTGCCGCTGCCAAGGCCCGGCCCGCCTTGCCCTGTCTTGCCATCTGGTGACCGTCCAGGGTGGTCACCACCGAAGACGCTTCGCCCGGGAGATTCATCAGGATCGCAGTCGTCGAACCGCCGTACTGGGAGCCGTAGAAGATTCCAGCCAACATGATCAAAGCCGTGTCGACCGGCAATCCGAAGGTGAACGGCAAGAGCATGGAGATCGTCGCGATCGGCCCGAGCCCCGGCAGGACTCCAACCGCAGTCCCGAGCAGGACGCCAGCGAAACAGTAAAGCAGGTTTGAGAAGGTGGTGGCCGTCGAAAAGCCAAGCAGCAGTCCGTCGAAAATATCCATGTGCGGGATCCCCGTCGCGCGCTGCTACTGCAGCCAGTTGCCGACCAGCGGCATCGGCAGGCCAATCAGTTGCACGAAGAGCAGACAGCACAGGCCAGCAAACACCAGAGCTCCGGCCAGCGACTTCCAGTTCCAGCGAAACTTGCTGCTGCTTACCGCGCTGATGACGAGCATCAGCAGGACGGCAACGAAAAGTCCGAGCGGCTCGACCGCCAGGCCGAATGCGAGGACGGCGCCCGGAACCAGCAAGAGGGGCTTCCAGCGGACGTGAGCAATGCTGTCCCCTCCCCCCGCCATCGAGCGGATGATGATACAGATCCCCGTCACCACCAGCAGGCCGGACACGATCACCGGAAAATACCCCGGCCCCATGCGGCCGGACGTGCCGAAGGGATACTGCAGCGCCATTGAAAAGGCGGCGAAGCCGGTCAGGGTGAAGAAGGACCCAAGCAGGGCGTCCTGGACGATTTTCATGCGAACCTCCCGGTGAAAGCGAACCAGGAGCCGGCGCCTCAGCGGCGGGATCGACTGCGGTCCGAAAATATGCACCGTCTCAACCTCCTCCTGTCGAGACGGCTGATGCTGACGAGGCTATGACGGATAGCCAAGGATCGCCTTGACCTCGAGATATTCCTCGAATCCGAACAGACCGAATTCCCGCCCATTGCCGGATTGTTTATAGCCTCCGAATGGCAGGCTTCGGTCAAAGGGCGCGCCATTGAGATAGACGCGTCCGGCGCGAATGCGGTTGGCGACCCTTCGGGCGCGTTCTGGATTTGCTGACTGGACAAATCCGGCAAGTCCAAACGGAGTGTTATTGGCGATCGCGATGGCCTCTTCGTCGGTCTCGTAGTTCATGATCGACAGGACGGGGCCGAAAATTTCTTCCCGCGCGATGCGCATATCTTGCGTCACATCGCCGAAGACCGTGGGTCGGACATAGTAGCCGCGATTGACCTCCGTCGGCCGTCCAGGACCGCCGGCAACCAGAACCGCCCCATCTTCAATGCCGGCTTGGATCAACCCCTGAACCTTGTCGAACTGGCTCTGGCTCACCAGAGGTCCCATCGTCGTCTGTTCATCGAGGGGATCGCCGATCCGAATCTCCGCGACCGCCTTTCGGGCAGCTTCGAAGGCCACGCTCCGCTGTGATCGGGGGACGAGCATCCGGGTCGGCGACTGGCAGTTCTGGCCAGCATTCGTATAACAGGCATGGATTCCGGCCCGAACAGACGCCTCAATGTCGGCATCGTCCAGGATAAGGTTCGCCGATTTCCCGCCGAGTTCCTGCGCAACCCGCTTCACGCTGTCGGCCGCGAGTTTCGCGACCCGGATGCCTGCTGCTGTCGAGCCGGTAAAGGAGATCATGTCGATGTCGGGATGGCTGGCGATCGCCTCGCCCACCGTCGCCCCGTCTCCGTTCACCAGGTTGAAGACCCCTGGTGGCAGGCCCGCCTCGTCGATGATCTCGGCAAGCAGCATCGAACTGAGTGGCGCCAATTCACTTGGTTTCAGGACGATGGTGCAGCCGGCCGCCAGAGCAGGCGCAACCTTTGACGCCACTTGGTTGAGCGGCCAATTCCATGGAGTGATGAAGCCGCATACGCCGATCGGTTCGCGGCGGATGATGCCGCTCCCCATCCGCTGTTCAAATGCATAGCTCGCGAGCACCCGAACTGCTTCCTCGAAATGAAAGAGCGCAACCGTGGCCTGACGTTCCGTCGAGAAGGTGATCGGCGACCCCATCTCCAGCGTCATCAGCCGCGCAAGCTCCGGGAGGTTGGCGCGAAAGCCCCTGATGATCCGGTCGAGGTATTCGAGCCGTTGCTCGACGCTCACCTCGCTATAGACGGCAAAGGCGCGCCTTGCGGACTGCACCGCCCGGTCGACATCCTGACGTGAGCCGAGACTGATGCTGGCGAAGATTTCCTCCGTTGCGGGATTGACGATGCCGATCGTGGCTGGGGCGGCAGGCTCGACCCAGCGTCCGTCGATGTAGAACTTCTGTCTTTCCATGCTTCCAGTCATTGGCCACAGTCGCGGATTGGATGGGAAACGATTATGAGGTTCGTCTGCGTGCGCAACGCGTAGTCCGTGGCGTTTCGTCTGACGACAAGGTGCCGCCGCCTGTCCACGGTCCCCGCGCACCACGCTCTGAGAAGGCGATCAAAGGTGTCGGCCCTCGTCCACGGGGACAACGATCCCGGTCGAGCTTGTCAGATTGACGATGCAGGCGACGACCGCCCGCGCCACATCGTCCGGGGTTGTCACATGTCCGAGAGGCAGTTTTTGCGCCACCTGCTCAAGTTGCTGGCGCGTGCGCTGTGGCACGAAATCCGTGTCGACCCCCGCCGGCGAGACCGAAAAGACGCGGATTTTGGGCGCAAGCACCTTTGCAAGGGCGACGGTCAGCGAATCGAGTCCCCCTTTGGCCGCCAGATAGGCAAGACTGCTGCCGATGCCGGTGCGGGCCGCAATGGAGGAAATGTTAACGATCGCCGCATTGTCACCGCTCTCCAGCAAAGGGCGGAATGCCCGCACCATCGCAAACGGACCGCGCAGGTTCAACATCACGGTACGATCAAAGATCTCGTCGGTGAGACCGTCCAGGTCCGCCGCGGGGACCGGTGTCGTTGCGCCGCCGCAGTTGACGAGAGCATCGACCTTGCCAAACCTCTCTGTCACCATCGCAGCCGCAGAAACGATCGAGGCTGCGTCATCGATCGCGATCCGCATGGCAAGATGACCGCTTCCCGCCAAGCCACTGACAACCTCATGCGCCGCATCCGGCCTCTGATTATAACCGACAACGACGGTCGAGCCGATCGACGCCAGACGCGCGGCGGTGGCCCGGCCGATGCCGCTGCTTCCTCCGGTGATGACACTCACCCCCGGGACGGGGAGATCGGGAATATCGGTGGTCGGCATTGTCTCTCCATGGAATGGAGCGTATTGCTCCGGATGACCAGCTGCAATGCTCACTGATGGCTCTGGGCCACTAGGGAGCGGCACCATGGTCGCTGCTTACCGCGTCGTACTCACTGGGGCCGGAGGGGGCGAGCGTAAGGTCGCCTGATCTCTAGGAGCCCTCTGCGGCTTGTGCGCTGTCACTCGATCAGCCCCACCAGTCGGGCAGGATTATCCGCTACCATGGTCCGCACCTCCTCGTCGGTAAAGCCCAGCGCGAGACACAGCTTGATGGCCTGCCGCATACCCTCGACCGGTGTGGGATTGTCGACCTGGCCAAGATCCGAGCCGATCGAGGATCGCGACACGCCGGCAGCGAGGATGTGCTCCTTCAGCTCCTGCGGCGAGAAGACGTTGAACCGGCTGTCGACATAGAGGGCGGCGGACTGCTCGATCAGCGCACCCATCGCGGCCAGATCGCGGATGTCGTCATAGGTGAAGTGCAGGCCATACATCGGATGGTTGACCAGAAGCCGCTTGACACCCCTTGCCCTCGCCTCCTCGAACAGCCTCCAGATCTCCCAGACATGCAGGTGCCCGGACGACAGGATTGCATCGAACTCGGCGACGAGGTCGAGGATCTGCTTCACCTCGTCAAGCACGTTGCCATAGCCGTCGACGACCGTCAGGCCCGGCGCGTTGCGTAACTGCACGTTGGACGCCAGGCGCACCTTGCGATGGGCGCTCCTGATATGGTTGGCGGCCTGCGCGGTCGGCATCCAGATGAGCTTCGCCCCCATCTTCAACTGCGCATCAACAACGAATGGATTGAGACCGCCGGTCGAATTGTTCAGCACCAAGCCGCTGAACATAGAAAGACTGCGGTCGCCGAGGACCCGCTCCATTAGCGGAACGAAGGGTGCGACTGAATAGTGGTGATCCTTGAACAGAACTCCCCTCATCCCAGCGGCCACGGCTTCTTCTGCGGCCTGCAGGTGGTCGAGCTGCCGCGGCATCGTCGAGGGACCGGAATGGACATGCAGGTCCAGTGCCCCCCGCAAAAGTGCCGCCGCGCGGCCATCATCCACACCGGCGATCAGTGCCCGGACTTCCTCCCGATTGCGTTTCGTGTCCTCTGCAGTCGCCATTGCTATCCTCCTTGAACGCGTGCAGCAGCCTTAAGCCTTGACTTGATGAAGCCACAACCTATCGTCCAGGGCGTTCCGCCCGCCGAAACGGACGGGAGGGAGTCCCAAGGAGGACGCGATGGGAATTCGATCCGTCGAGCGGGCGATGAACGTGCTGCACGAACTCAATCTGCAGCCCATCAACACGATCGCTCAGTTGCACGCACGCACCAAGCTTCCCAAGCCCACCCTGGTTCGCATTCTCAAGACCTTGGAAGAGGCCGGCTACGTGGAGAACGACACTCGACAGGGAGGCTACCAGGTCACCGCCCTTGTCACCTCCTTGAGTTCGGGCTTCCACAAGGGCCCGATGGTGGTGGAGGCCGGCCGCGCCTGGGCGATCGCTCTCACGCGCAAGCACAAATGGCCCGTGGCGATCGCGCTGCCCGACTATGACGGGATGATCGTGCGTTTCAGCACAGTTCCCGACAGCCCGATTTCACCCTTTCACAGCACCGTCAACCGCCGGCTAGGAATGCTGACGCGAGCCTTGGGGCTGGCCTATGTCGCCTTTCTCGACCGCGAGGCCTTCGATCTGACGATGGGCATTCTCAGGAATTCGCAGGATCCGGAGGATGCGCTCAGCCACCATCCAGCCGAGGCGGACCGGCTGATGACGCAGATACGGGAGGCCGGCTATGCGACCCGCTCCTCTCTGGTCGAGCCGCGCAACTCCAACACGATTGCCGTACCTATCATCGCCAAGAGCGGCAACGTGCTCGCCACGATTGGTCTCACCTACTTCAAGTCTGCATTTTCCTCGGACCAGCAGGCCATCGATCGCTTTTCACCCCTCCTGAAATCAGCGGCATCCGCAATCTCGGAAGACCTGGAACGCTTATCGAGCAAGCTTGCAATCGAGGAGAGTGGTCTGCGACCAAACGACGTCCAGGATTTGCGGACCAGTGATTGCTGAGCCAGGGCCAACATCGCGCGCGGCAGGACTTTGCGTCTCGACCGGTTGCCTAACAGCGCGAGACGCGCCCTCGGCAATCTACAGAGGCGCAGTATCTAGTGTACGGCCCGCGTTCGCGGCTCGCCTTCAGGACGAGGAGCCACCTTGTTGGCTGTCGCAGAAGGCGAGATTTCGGCTGATGCGGACCCACATTGATCTGTTCTCTATCCTACAGGTGATGACCTTTCGGCAGGACGGCGGGTGGAGCGCAAGGGATGCGCTCGCTTGATCTCTTTTTAGGCGCTTATAGGGTCAAGCATGCGATATCGCAGTGTGCGACCGGACGATGCGTCGATCCGTGACGCGATGAAGAAAGTGGCATCTGAGCGGCTGCGCTTCGGTTACCGGCAGATCCACGTGATGCTTGACCGGCAGGGGATTGTCCTGAATCTAAAGAAGCTTCGACGCCTCTATCGGAGGAGAAGCTGACGGTGCGAAAGCGTGGCGGTCGCAACGAAGGACCTCCGGATTGGCAATAGTAGGTCAGTCAGAGCGACCTCGGCAATCGGACTGGCTGCCCGTGATAACCACCGGACGCGCAGCGCCTGATCGACGCGGTGGATCACGCGCTATACGATGCCAAGGCGTGAGCGCGTAACCGCGCCATGGCTGCCTAGGCGCGCCGTACCCTTTATCCCCTTTTGGCATCCGTGGCGCTGGCGTCAGTGGCTTCCCCTTAGAGGAGGCCCGGCGTTGGCTGCGTATGGGACGGATCGCTGACTTGACAGCCTCGTCTTAACCCTCCGTTAAGCAGATCGGCGCCTAAAGTCATGGTCAAGCGGGCTTTTGTATTGATTTGCCGCGTCATTCCCCAAGGTTGACGAACAAGGATCATGTCGTGCCGGCTGCGAGAAACTGGATGTTGCACGTTTGTACAGGATTGGCGATCTCCACGGCTGCAGGCTGCAACTCTACCGGCACCGTCACGCGTCCCGTCGCACCATCGCTCATTTCCGAAGAAAAGGCACTTGCACTGCCTCCTCCCGGCGGACCGGGTATCGTCGGGGTGGTCGAGCGGCCGCGCGCGAACGGCGTGGAGCAGATCATATCATTGGCGACCACCGCGCGAGTATCCGGCCAGAACTATCTGAGGATCGAGTTCTTCGGCCCTGCCGTTTCGCGTGGACAGTCTGCCCCGTTCAGGTCGATCCATGAGCGCATCATCCTCAGGGAGGCTGCGGAAGCCATCCCGGGTGTAAGCCTCGTGCGCCGCAGCACATATTTACAGAACAGCTACGGCCCCTTCTCGTATGCTTCTGGGCGGAGCATACTGGGCGATACCTGCCTCTATGCCTGGCAGCAGATCCGTGCAGGGACAGCGTCCGACGGGATCGGACGCAATTTCGGAATGATCCAGGTTCGTTGGCGACTTTGCGACAGTTACGCCAGCGAGGAGCAACTCCTCAGCGCCGTTTACAACTACACAATCACCGGTACATTCGAAGGCAAGGCGTGGAACCCGTTCGGGGAGCCCGGACCGGCGGACCCAAGAATCGGTGAAACGGGTCAACCCATCTATCCAGTCGCCAATGCGGCCCCCGGGAACCTTTCAATCGGCTATGCGGGAGGTGTGAATCTTCGGCCAATAACGAGTTCGGTCAGGCGAACAGCGTCAGTTCCGGTGAAGCCTGCACTGGCGAAGCCAACCGCCGACAGACCGGTGGAGGGGCCCCGCGTGCCGCTTCCCACGAGCCTGTCGACAGGAGCGGATAAAGCTGCAGCCGCACCGCAAGCGTCAAACGCGAGCGCGCCCGTGGTCACGGTGCCCTCGCCCAGGAGTATCTCAGCGCCTCCGCAATGATAGCGGGGTGCCAACATAAGGCGTATTGCCAGCCGAGGGATCGGTTGGTCCTTTGATGCCGAAGGATGTCGATGAACAAGGCCCGTAGCGTATTCTTGTGGGCAATCGCAGCGATCCTCGGGATCGTGTTGGTCACGCTTCCCGTCAGCCCCCAGGCGCAAATGATCGCAGGGCTCGGGGTCGTTGCCCTTATGGGCATCATCAAGTTGCTCAATGCCCACGGGGCTTGGAGGCTGATCTCGCTTGCCCTCGGCACGGCAATCGTCCTGCGCTATGTGTATTGGCGCACGACGGA
>Ga0065721_10050783_pt1 | contig 17955 bp, 16 predicted proteins | sample Mesricmetagenome_FD_59108 | JGI IMG/M metagenome (GOLD analysis project Ga0065721, IMG submission 59108) | Mesophilic microbial community from rice straw/compost enrichment Sample: eDNA_1 v2 (version 2) | ecosystem: Engineered > Solid waste > Grass > Composting > Bioreactor | place: USA: Davis... | reverse complement strand
CGAGACCCCTCCCGTCGCGATACATCAGCGCGTAGATGCCCCGCTGCGGGAAGCCGATGATGCCGTCGGCTTCCGCCTTGGTTATGGTTAACGTGGTTGGTCCAAGCGGAGGTCGATCGCGACGCAGCTCAGGTCCATTTGCGAAGTGAGTTGCTTTCTTCATGCATCCACCCTTGGACGCATTGGCGCGGAGCCGATTGGGAAAAGCTCGGGCATGCCATGATGAAAGCCCTGTTGGTGCGTCGCCCCGGCAGAGCGGGCGGCATTAGAATGTTCCGCGGTCTCGATGCCATCGACGACGACCACTGGAACGAAACACGAGGCGAACCCGACCAGATGCCGAAGGCTCGTTTGCCCTCCACGCTTCTGTTTCAGGTCCTGAACGAAGGTGCCGTCGATCTTGACGATGTCGAAGTCGATCAGATGAAGAAGGGTCGGAGAAGCGATGCCTGCACCAAAGTCGTCGAGCGCGACGCGGCAACCGAGACTGCGAACCAGGTCGATCATCCCCGAGACCATCTCGAGATCCTCGAATGGTTCGGTCTGTGAGAATTCAAGAACCAGGCGATCAAGCAGCGCCGGCCGCTCTTCCATCAGGTCAATGATTGAAATCCACGCTGCGCCATCCTTGAGATAGTTCCCACAGATGTTGCAGCCGAGCACGGCCGCATCGTCGGCTTCCAACGCATTCAGGACTTGCAGCAAAACCGCTCGATCGAGCGCCCGCAGGTCAGGCTGGTGCAGGACCGATGGATAGAACCGTTCCGCGCGCAACACTTCGCCTGTGTCGGTCATGAAGCGAGCAAGGCATTCGGCATAAAGCGCTTCAACGCCGCCCGCGGATGAGACAACCGGCTGTTGTGCCAGGAGAAGTTGCCCGACCTCGATTTCCTCGAGCCAGTCGATGTTGAAAGAAGAAGGGGGCATCGACCAGCTATTCATCGGTGCTCACACGATGCTGGTAGATGCGGCCGTGTCATCCCAGCGCACGACCCGTCGATGCGGAATTCCGTAAGACGCGGAGAGAACGGCGAGAAGCCGCTGTAAGTCGTTGATTTGAATAGAAAACGACCGCGACAAAACCGGTCGATTTAGACTATGTGGTGTCAATTCCACATTTCTATGGCGTTACAGAACTCCGGCCATTGAAATTGTTGAACGATTTGTGAGGGCGGCGAGCATGTTGGGGATGCGCCAAAAAGGACCCCTTTTGTCAAGGGGTCCGGTAGCTCGGTCGTTTTAACAGTAATGGAAGAGGCATCGGGAGAAGACGTTATGTCCCGAGTGCACCGCGTCCTTCGTCCCGTGCTGGAAAGTAAGGGCAAAATGATCATCGGATACGCACGAGTATCGACAGAAGAGCAAAAGCTCGACCTGCAGATTCAGGCGCTGCAAAATCTTGGATGCGAGCGAATATTCACCGATCACGGCCAATCTGGCTTCCGCTTTACACGCAACGGTCTTGAGGACGCGCTTCGGAGCCTCGGTCCCGGTGGGACGCTTGTCGTGTGGCGGCTCGATCGTCTAGGACGCTCGCTGTCAGGGTTGGTCGGACTGATGGAACAGCTCGGTGAACGTGATATCCACTTCCGATCGGTGATGGAAAATATCGACACCGGCTCGTCAGGTGGCAAGTTGATGTTTCACATGATGGCTGCACTCGCTGAATTCGAGCGTTCCATCATCAGCGAGCGGACGCGCGCTGGAATGGCCGCCGCGAAGGCACGTGGAAGCAGGCTCGGGCGTCCGAGGATAACATCAGAAGAGGAACTCCGCCGCGCCGCAAGCGCGATCCAGACACACGATATGCCGGCGCGTGACCTTGCCCGTGAACTCGGCATCTCAGTTCGGACGCTACATCGCCGCCTGCGGGAATTGCCGGTCACGAATAAAGTCACCGGGTTCTCTGATCTCGGAATGAAGCGCGTCGGGTGACCAGCGCTTTAACTGTCCGAAGGGAGTAAGCCGCATGCCCGAGCCTTCGTGACGGCGTGGATGCGGCTGCTGACGGCCAGCTTGCCATAGATGTTTTTAAGGTGCCATTTGATCGTATTGACATCGAGCCCCAGTGCGCGAGCAATTTCCTTGTTCGACTTTCCGCGAGCGAGGATGTCGAGGATTTGCAGTTCCCGGTGGTTGAACAGCTCGCCCCATCCCGACCCTCGCTCTCTCGTGGTCGATAAATCGGTTGTGGCACTGCGGTCACCGCTTGGATTGGTACTCGGCCACCGACGGAGAGTATCCCAGACATAACGGTGCACTTCGGCATTGTCGTCGGCAACGCGAAGCTGCTTTGCGAGACGCTCCAGGAGCGTCCGCATCACCGGCCCCTCGTCGATTACGTCCTGAACCAGGCCTTGTTGAGCAGCGAATGCAACGACATCGGCAAGCACCGACAGGGCGGCAGACGGCTCGCCGCCCATTCCCAGTGTCGTTGCGGTCTGGAGTTGAATGCGGAACTCCAAGAGCCGCTGCCGTGACTTTCTGCTAAGGTCAAGGCGATGTCCAAGCATCGCCAGCGCTTCGCCGGTTTTCCCGCTTGCGGCCAGCACCCGGGCTTGAACAGGTTCTATTATCTCAGCTATCCACCTGCCAATGTGAGCGTCGCACTCCGCCGGGGAGTAACCGGCCAATGTTGCTTGGGCCTCGTCAGTGAACCCTCGCGCCAGATAGATACGGACCTTTTCAGCTATCATAGTGGCGCGTAGCCGTTCGTTCGAAAATGACGTAGCGGTCTGCAATCCCTCTTCCACGATGTTCAACGCATCGATGAAGCGTCCTTGTAATGCAGCGATCCGCAAAGCTGCCACATAAGCGGCCATCGAGAAGTCGATGACCCCTCCCTCTATGTCGAGTTTGCGGTTCTCGTTGATCAGCTTGACTGCCCGATCGACGTCCCCGCTTTCATAGGCCACGAGTCCAAGGACACCTAGTGCGATCCTCGACCCGAACGAGCGGCTCCCAATATCTGTCAGGGCGAGTTGATACGCCTTTTCCAAGGCGACGCGGCAAGCATCCATACGCCCGCGGCTACGCTCCGCCAGCCCCAGGTAGCAAAGGCCGCAGAGCTTCGCGACAGGGCTCGGATCCCTGTCGTGGAACTCGAAATTGCGATCCAGTATATCGACGGCGCCGTCTAAATCTCCTTCAATGAACATGGCGAAGGAGATCATGTTCGAGGCCGACGCAACCGTATGTATGTTATATTTCCACGGCTCCGAGATAAGAGGATAGAGTTGATCTGTTAGGTCTTGAACCCTGTCGAGATAGGCATTGTAGATCGACTGTATCAATTGTGCTTCACCGCGGAGCTTTGTCGCTTCGGGGGAGCCGGGGTCTTCGTCGAGGATCGCACGCATGTCGCGAAGTGTGTTGTTCACTTTCTCCATGCGCCGGGTGAGGCAATACGCCCAACTCAAAGCCTGCAGAAGCGACAGTCGCGACCGGATACCTTCTTCCGGCAATAAGTTGACAAGGCCGATAAGCGTGCCGTATCGCCCGGCAATCGCAAGGTTCATCGCTTGCTTGTCGACGATCGTAATCGCACGCTCGATGTCACCTGCGGCTTTTGCGTGCACCACCGCCGCTTCAGTATCGCCGGCCTGGTCCAACCAGTCGCATGCCGCCAGATGCACATCACGTATCCACGCCGGGCGATCACGGTGCAGACGTCGTTGCAGATGATCGGCGAAAAGATGATGGTAGGTGAACCATTCTCCATGATCGTCGGCAGGGCGAATGAACAGATTCTGTCGGACCAATTCCTCCAGCACTGCCTGGCTTCCGCTGTGACCGCAAACCGCGTCGCAGAGATCGGATGACAGCCGTTGTAGGATGGAGGTCTTCAAAAGGAAATTCAGGGTATCCTCCGGAAGCGTGTCGAACACGTTTTCGGCCAGATACTCTCCGACATTGTCGGCCATACCGATGGCGACCGCCGACTGAAGTCTATAACGCGCCGCTCCCGCCTCTCCGCGCATCGAAAGCGCAGCGAGTTGCAAAGCCGCAAGCCAGCCATCGGTGCTACGCCAGAGGGATGCGGCCTCCTCGCATGTAACATCCAGCTCCCATACGTTTTGCAGAAATGATCGGGCCTCGTCCTCGTCGAGCCTCAAGTCGCGCGCGTTGATCAGGGTGAGGTTCCTTGCCACCCGCAGGCGCGACAAGGGCAGCTTGGGACGCAAGCGCGACGTTACGAGGAAACGGACATTGGCGGACGATCGTTCGATCAGGAAAGCCAGTATCTGAAGGGACGCAGCATCGTCTCCGATCAGATGCAAATCTTCGATTGCCACACAGATCTCGCGATCGGTGGCAGCGAGACCGTTTATGAATTCCACAGACATATTTTGGATGAGGCTGGGGCCACTTTGCTCAAAGGCAATTTCCTGATCATTGATCAGGTCGGGCTCGACTTTCCGTACCGCCTCGACGACATAGCGCAAAAATCGTGCCGGGTCGGCGTCAAGCCGGTCGATGTTCAGCCATGCAACGGATATTCCGTTCTTTTCCATCATGTGCCGGCATGACAGGGCAAAAGTCGTCTTTCCGAAGCCGGCCGGCGCCTGGACCAGTGTCAGCTTCCTTTCCAATGCCGTCTCTAGCTGAGCAAGCAGCCCCGGTCGCTCGACCGCTTTCTCGAGCATTCGAGGTGCAAGGAATTTTGTCGCAAGGAAGCCCCGTTCGAGCCCCACTGAACTCGTTATAAATCTCACCTTTTCCGCCGCCAGTATTTTTGCCCACTGTCACCCCACCACCCCTTTTTGCGGCTCACCGCTACCCCTCCGGGTGGTGACGACCTTCAGCCCGGTCTTATATTCCAGCACTTCTCCTTTCCAAACAACCATAAAAACGGACAGGCGCTCTCAATAATTCAAACAGAAGAGTGGATCTTGCCCGCAAAACGGCGACGAGATTGATTGATGATTGTAGGTTATGCGCGAGTGTCGACCGACGAGCAGAAACTTGATTTGCAGATAAGCGCGCTCGAAGTTGCAGGGTGTCATCGAATTTACAGGGATCAGGGCCGGTCTGGCATGAGCTTTGATCGAGAAGGTCTGGAGAGCGCGCTGAATAGTCTGAAGCCGGGGAGTACTCTGGTTGTGTGGCGGCTGGACCGACTTGGACGATCACTTTCCGGTCTCGTTCAGCTCATCGACCAGCTTGGCAAGCGGGAGGTCCATTTCCGCTCTGTTATGGAGAATATCGACACCTCCTCCCCTGGCGGCCGGCTTATGTTTCATATGATGGCAGCGTTGGCCGAATTCGAGCGCGCCCTTATCAGTGAACGAACACGAGCCGGACTGAACGAAGCGAGGTCGCAGGGCAAGCTGATCGGCCGCCCGAAAGCGCTAACTGAAGCGGACGTCCGTCGGGCACTGCACGATGTCCATCGTCACGGCCTCACGATGATCGAGACGTCGGAGCGGCTCGGTGTGTCTGTACGCACTTTGCAGCGCCATCTGCGCTTGGCCAGGGCCAGCATCACAGTACCAGTCTGTGCTGAGGCCCCGATGACCGCTGCGCCGACACGCACTATGCGACGCCAAATATCTCGCAGCGGAGTTGCCAGCCAATAATCGGTTGTTGAGCCGTCCGATGTGCCGCCACGTTAGCGTTCGTCAAACGGCGACCGCTGGCGAGCCAGGGCGGGAGTCAAAGTAGATCTCCGTAACCCGAAACCGACCGTCGACGCGCTTGCATTGAACGATCACGTCGATTGACAGTGGCAGCAGGTTGCCGATGTCGTCACGGTCGAGATCTCGGCCGCCCTCCGACTCCTTGGCCAGCAGCGTGACCTGCTCGAACGCCAGCGATGCAGAATCGGCGTGGACCGTGTTGATCGACCCGGATGTCCGCTCATTACGTTCCGGACATAGTAGGGACATAGTAGAATGCAGTGCCGTCGCGCACCTCGTACAGCAGGATGCGGTCCGGTCGCATTCTGAGGCAGGACTCCAGCAGATCCTTCGGCCTGTTTTGGCAAGGCCCTGATCGCTCTTCAATAGAATTGCCTAGGTGTAGGTGATGGCTGCGACCCCATGGCTCGTTCTCACGTCCTCGCCGCGGGTGATGGTCCTGATATAGGGGACGGACACCACATTGCTGTTGATCAGCGAAATCGACTTGATGGCGATTCGGGAGGTGGCGCCGCGGCCATAGATATCTGCGGCGATTCAGGATTGCCACCCCTGTAACAACGGAAATCCGGGTCTGTTCGGCCGCGTTCGACAACAGCGAGGCCGTCCGAAAATTCTCCTCCGCCTCGCTCCACACAAACCCTTCGCGCGCCCGGACATACCGGCCGGCGAGTATTTCGTGACTTCCTCCTCATAGGTCCCACCGTCGACGTCAGCGCCGAGACCACGTCGATGATGCCGGTCGCATTGTCGACGCGGATCATGAAGGGTTCCACCGTCTTCAGCGGTGTCAAAGCGGCCACCGCTGCCCTCGAAAAGGCGGCGATCGCGCTCGCCACGACGGCCACGAACCAGGACAGCCGGCGCGAACGCTCGGCTGAAATCAGCCTGTCCTGATCGAGTCGCCGCGCCTTGTCGAAATAGTCCTTCAGGCTGTCATTCATCATCACGGAAAGCCCTGCCGAGCAAGAGCGATAGGAGGCCACCTCGTTGAAGCCGGCAGAGGGGAACACCTAACCGTTTCCAAACAACTTCTTGGTGGGTTAGAATTTTCCAGCATTGGGGCTGAGGGGGCAATTAATGACACAATTGAACATGCAGTCGGGCGCGGATTTCAAGGGCCTGCTCGACGGACCGACGCCGTTGCGAAAGGCCCGCGTGGCCGTCGCCATCGGCAACTTCGTTGAATGGTTTGACTTTGCGATTTATGGGTATTTCGCAACGGTAATTGGACGTGTGTTCTTTCCCACTGCCGAGCCTGGTATTGCCCTGCTTTCGTCGCTTGCAGTGTTCGCGGTAGGCTTTTTCTCACGGCCCCTCGGGGCTCTGATTTTTGGGCCGATCGGTGATCGCTATGGGCGAAAACCTGTCCTGGCGTTTACGATTGCCGGGATGGGATTGGTGACGGCACTGATCGGGATTCTTCCTGGCTACGAATCGATCGGCATAGCCGCGCCGATCTTCCTTGTCATTCTGCGCTTCGTGCAGGGCATGATGGTGGGTGGCGAATGGTCCGGCGCTGGAATCTTCATCGTTGAAAGCGCCCCTAGCGATCATCGAGCGATTGCGGCCAGTCTTGTCACTGGTACTGCGGGCCTCGCATATGTTGCGGGAACGTCGATTGCTGCCGCTTTGTCAGCGACGGTGTCGGACGAAATAATGATCAGTTGGGGCTGGCGGCTGCCGTTTCTGGCTTCCGTAGTATTGGCTGCAGTCGGGCTTTATATACGCCGCGAACTCGATGAAACACCTATATTCAAGGCTATCGAGCTGAAACGGTCAAAGATGGAAGTTAATTCCGTATCGTTGCGCGACAACAGCCGCGCGCTAGTAGTCAGCCTTGCCTTCTCTGCACTCTTCGGGGTTTCGCTTTACTACCTTCTCGTCTACGCCAGCAACCATCTTACCCAAACGGTCGGTTTGAGCAGCGTGAATGCACTTTGGCCTTGCGCGGTCGCTCTAGCAATCTCCGTCGCGGCGAATCCAGTCGTTGGGCATCTTAGCGACAAGATCGGTCGTCGTCCCCTCGTGCTGGCATCGGCCGCGGGTCTAAGCCTATTCGGCTATCCGTTATTCTTGCTCCTGAACACGGCCAACATTCTGCTGATACTATTAGCGTTGGTCGTGCTCGGAGTCCTTGCAGCCATTGCCGCAGTGATGAACGTCGTTCTTTTGGTCGAAGTGTTTCCCGCCTCAGTTCGCTCGTCCGGTGCTGCCATTGGCCACAATCTGGCTTTGGCGCTCCTTGCGGGGCCGAGTCCTCTTATTGGTGCAAGCCTTGTGTATATGACCGGTGATGCAAATGCCCCGGGGTGGTATTTAGCGCTCATCTCCGTCGTCTGCTTCTTCACCTTGTGGTTCCTGTTGCCCGAAACCAGAGGCAAGGATCTAATGAAGGGGTAGTGCACTGTCCTCTTGCTTTGAGGACAAGGCTTCAGCCGCAAGGATTGCAGTTAATAGAACTGCCCAATTGTCGCTTGGCAGTAAATAATGAGAATCGCTTTTCAACGATTTCAATAATATAACCGTGCACTTAATTTGAGAATGCGCACTTAATTTGATAATCGAGCCGGGGCATTAGGGATTTAATGTGAGAATCAGCGTCAGCAACGTGACGGTGTTGAATTTGCCGAGGACGGCGGATGACTTCACGAATGCATGGGACCTCGCGCTAATACGATGGCAGTTAAATTGCGAATCCGAGCTACGCCATTCTCACATTAACTGCACAACATACCTAAAACGACCACATTCTCACAATTAACTGCCAAGCGACACCAAGCGACACTATAACGCTGAACTCTGGACGGCAGCTATCAGCCAGCTTGCAGGCTATGCTTCAGATACCCAAGCGTGCGGCTTTGGAATCTACCTAGTCTTCTGGTTCGGCACAGAGTTCAGAACTCCGTCCAGAGGCGACGGCGCCGACGTCCCGGAGAGTCCCGAGGCGCTGGAGGAGATGCTCACCGATGACCTGCCTTTTGAGATGAAGGACAAGTTGACCGTAGTCGCTTTGGACGTGTCTCGACCGGATTCGATGATTGCGGCAACAGAAAAACGTCGAAAGAAGCGCCGAAGACTAGGTTGATGCGGACGCCGCAGCCCCGAGAGTCGGCGGGCAAGCGGGACATGCAACCGATGGTGCGGAGCGCTCTTGACGGGCCACGGTGCGCAGGACTGGCCGACCTTTAATAATTGCATTGATTTGATTTTGGAACTCCCACGTCTCGACTGAATACATACCGCCTCGCGCACCCTCGAAGCCGCAGTTCCATGCGGCGAGAACCTGCCCGAAGCGAAGTGCCTCGGACAATCCTTGAGCATCCATCTCTCTTAATCCTGAAAGGCCTCGCGAAGCCGCACGAGCCAGGATGCCGGCGGTGCACCAGTCTCCCGCACCACAGGTGTCGATGACGCGCGGCGCAGGGACAGAGGGGCAGAGACTCCAATCGGAAATCTGACCGGCGAGACGGTGCCTGTATCGCAGCCCTTCCGAACCAAGCGTCTGAATTTCGAGGAGGGTGGCACTTGCGTCGGTCATAGCGCCACCCGCCTCGGAAAGGCGCTGATCGGAGTACTTCACGACATGCGCGATCTTCATCGCCTCAGCAAACTGCTTTTCGTCGGATTTCCCCGACGGTTCAAACACAACCACAGCCCCGGCATGTGCGGCCTCCGCCGCGAGCGAAAGCGCTGCCCTTGACAGCCGGTCCATAAAAAACACAGAAGAGCCAGGTAGGTCCCGAGCGACTTCTTCAACTGCATGCTGCGTCACAGGCCTATAGCTGGGCAGACGTTTTCCGCAATGTGGGCACGTCCAGAGGAACCGATGTGTCGGCGAACCATCGCGAGCTCGCTTAATTTGCTGAATGATAATCGGAGTGTGGCCCGTCGGAGCGCAATTGGTATGATCCAGGCTCACTCCCCACCTGACTAGGTCAGCCCGAACACGTTCGGACGCAGGATCACCATTCATTCGGGCGATCGGGTAGGCATCCCAGCCCAAATAACGCATGATAGTAAGGACGTTGCCACACGTCCCGCCAGCCCATGAATGCACTGGCGCCTCACTATCGAGTCCAATGACAAGATCGAGCGCGATCAACCCCGTGCCAAAGATCTTCGGCCTTTCGCTTGAATGGTTCATGGGGTGTGTCCTTTCTTCAGCCTGGGGCGCGGCTGCGGGTAGACCTCTCCCTCCAACCAGACATGAATGATATGTGGCGCCGGCGAAGCAAGATCCGCGGACGCATCGAAATCATACCCTATCGATTCGAGGTAAGCGACTGGTAAATCCCTTTCGAGGGCTGCCATCAAAGCGCCGAGGGACATGACCTTGCTTCCCAATGGAGAGAGAACCAAGATCGATCCTCCCGCATCGCGGAACACCGGCTTGCGCAAATCATCCAAGCGCAGAATTGTGCGATAAAGGTGCAGCGGGTCCTGTTCATCAGCATACACGACGTCACGGGCATCGACCGACCAGCCGCTTTCGAACTCTCCCAAATATTCCTCTGCCAGCAAGTCACCGAGGCGTGGGTCTCGCGCCGGAAACGGCAGGATCGGGCATGTGTCGTGCGGGGAAACGAAATCGTGGACTCGAGAAAGAGCTTGCTGACGCCCCATTGCGAGCTGTGGCAGCCACAACTTCGCTGCCCGGGAGGCAGCGTCTAGCGTCAGCCCTCCTTTGAACCCATGAACATAGCCTGGAACGTCACTCGCCACAGAGGATATTTGCGCGTCGAGATTGGGATCATGCGACACAAACAGATGAAGGTTCTGCGGATCCTTGCCTCGATTGATCCGCTCAACGAACAATCTGATCAAAGGGAACGCCGTGCCAACCGAAAGAGCGCTGATGTCGACGATCACGTCTGTTACTGAGCTCAGATCGTGACGCGACACCCCCAGTGTAACATTTCGTCCACCGACGACCGCGCCATCGGCGCCGAAGACCTCGACAGCTAGGATGTCATTCGAAGGAAGCAGCGTCTGAAGCTTTTCAATATTCCTTTCGGCGCGGCGGGTGAGTTCGGAGTCTGGATTGGGCCTGTTCTCTCTGATGAACAACGCTTGAACATCGGCACCGGCGGCAGCCAGACGCTCAGCGATCTGGGTCGCCCGTGGATCAAATCCACCACCTGCGATTAACAGCGCTTTCCTGCCGGTCTGCGAGAAGTACTCGGAGGCGAAGCCTTCAGCTTCTGAGCCATCGTGCGATACGCACGGATCCCATCGCCACCCGTGTGCCATCATTTGACCTCGCCCAGCAAACGGGTGAGGTCTTCCACGCGACGTTCGAGGAACCCCCCTCTTTTCAGGGTCAACCCGCTCTTGATGAGAACAATCCCGGATAGTTCAACGAGACACCAGAGCTTGTTCTTCGCGCCATGGTTTGGAATCAGGACGAAGGCGTTGTAGGCGACCCCAAACTGAAGGACCTTTGCGAGGTCCGGCTGCAATTTTGGGATCTGATCGAATTCTTCCTGAGGAATCCCGAACGCGTTGGCGCCGCCATTCAGCGACGCGTTGCCTTCCAAGCTTTTTTCAATGCACTGGTCGGCGATCCCCTGTGACAGCCGTTTCACAAGATGATGGAGAGGGAAATCCCATTCGCGGATCATCTCCCCCGCGCGATCGCGCAGCAGGTTGTGTTGGACCTGACTGGTAAGTGTCGGCGCCTTCGACCGTATCAACTGAGTTTCGGACTGCGCCACGAGCCTTGCTGCGAGGTGAAGGAACTGCTCTGCGTTCTCCGAACTCGCGTCACAGAGCGCGTCGATGCCATAGTAGTATGGTCGGTCGAATTGATGGAGGAGATGGATCTTGGCACCGTCGGCGATCGCCGCGCTGGCTGTCACAGGTCGAGAGGGCTCGACATCGGTCGCTTCCTCGAAGAGGCCGCGTTGGGGTACTCGGTTTGCATATCGTTCGAGAAGTATGGCGAGCATCGCCAGCCTTAGGTCGTTGGAAGGCTCGCCACTTTTCGCCAGATAGTCTGAAACCTCCCGTTCGAGTACCTCCCTACGCTCAGCAGTGATCGAATTTCGTCGCTGAATCGCGTCGACTTTCTTCGCAAGTCTGTCGGCCTTCGAAGGTGGAAGATCGTCGACATGCGTGGAGAGAAGATCGCCGAGCGTGTTCAGGCCCCGTCGATTGAAGACGTCCATCTGGCTGAGATATCGGCCGGCCATGTCCTTCGCCATCTTGCGGAAGGCTCGACGCTGGCTGGATCTCCCCTCGCTGCTCTGCATCCAGATCGTGGTGATCTCACGCGCACGCTTCAGGCCGGGCTCACTCTCGTCAAAGACATTCTCTCCCTCAATAAGGACATCTGCTGGCGCCAACGCATCTAAGCGTGTCAGTATCCACCGGGCGACCCGCAATTCTCTGCGCGCGAGCCACCGTTGGAGCGCAAGCAACTGGTTCGGGTGTAAGAAATGTGCATCGTCGAAGACAACCAACGGTATGAGTTGCAGGTCTCCAGACCCATCCTTGACCCGGAACGCGTCTATGACATCCAGCGGTCGATACGCTGCTGCCGCCGCATTCTGTTCGACCTCATCTATGTCCGGAGGAACAAGGGCAGCGGAGATTTCGTAGATCGCAGTTTCCATTTCTCGGGCGCGGCGCTGCAGGCCAATGCCGTTTGCACCGCCAATAGCTTCAAGGGCAGCATCGGCATCGGGGCGGGCGACGATCTCGATGTTCTCGAGACCAATGCCGGCGGCCTGCGCATCACGGAGCCACGCCAAAACCGCCCGCGCCTGGAGCAGCGCGACTGTCAACGAAGACTTCAAGCTGTCCGGATACGGGAACTCCCAAAACTCGCGATATTCACTTTCAAGCGATATCCGGCAGCCGATAACAGCGGGCCTGCCGTCACGGATCGCGGCGCAAGAAGTGAGCGCGTCGATCAGAGTCTTGTAGGTTTCGAATCCGCGATTCCGAAGTAAGACCTGAAGCGTTGAGAATTTGAACAATCGCGCGAGGGTCGTCTTCCCGCTTCCGGGCGTCCCGATGACCATCGCCAGCCGGTCGTAGAGCTTTCCCTCCTTCGCCGGCTTCTTGAAAAACGTAGACAACGGCTCTGGTGTAACGACAGCCAGAAAGGCCTCGTCTTGCAGCAGATACTCGGTCGCGCGTTTTTCAAATGGATTTACCAAGTCGCACCTATACGTGTCTCTGGCGGCGGCGGAAAAGTGGACTCATCGGCGGCGCAATTACGCCGCCTTCCCGCTCTCCGCCCTCGGTTTCCGCCCACAGCAGTGCCACTGAGTTGTTTGGCGTGTTGTGATCCAAAACCAAAGGCAACGCGCAACCGGCATAGCCGAGCCCCAAATGCGTCACTCCCCCGACATCTGTGTGTTTCGTTCGGATGGCAGGGTCATAGTAGATGTTCGTCAACTCGATGAAGTCATCGAAATTGTTTCCCGGCGCATTTATCGGCAGATTTTCGGGCAGGATCGTTCCGAACGAGAAATGAACTTCTGATGCCCAGCCTTCGCTTTGGAAGGCTGATCGCGCCTCTCTTTCCCTTTCCACCGCTGATTGGGATGCTGCAAACGTGCCTATGTAGTGATGAATGCAGAGCTGCCAATGGTCGGAAAAGATCTTCCTCTCTGCGAGCTGAGCCTGCGCACGGAAAATCGATTCTTTGAACTTTCTCAGCTTCCCTGACCACTTCTTCTTCTCTTCGTTGTAGCGAAGAAACGACGATCCACTGCCCATGAAATCGTCGACGAGATAGACAAGCCGAAACCTCGCATCTGCATCGCCAACGGCCTCTCCCAACTGCGTAAGCAGGTCTTGCCATTTCTCCGTGTCGAGCTGAGTTGAGACGACCATTTGCTCGTTGTTCAGGACACCAACGTTGCTGTGCCTCAGTCCGTCGATCCGGGCCCCGTCGCTGAGACCCATAAACAGCGTTTGGCGTCGCAGCCGCTCGACCGCAGCCCTCGCGTCCTCATCAGCATGAACCCTGTAAGGTGGTATCCCTCGTTCATCTGCGACCATGCGAACCAGGCGGTCTCGAACGAACTTCGGATACATCTGCTCCACGAGCCTCTGCATCTCGCTCGGGCCGATGTAGACGATCGCATTTCGCGCGAACTCGTAGGCCGTCTTTCGCTGGTCCGCCGTGGAAAACTGTTGCAGCCATGTGGCGAGGCTCTCGATAAAGCGCATTCCGGCCTGAAAGTCGCGATAGCCGTCGTATTTCAGGCGGGCCATCAAGCGCAACCAACGAAATTCCTTTCGAGCCTCGTCGTCACTCCACTGCATGATCTCGCTGAGGATCCTCAGGCCGAGGTCTTCGTTCATTGCAGCGCCCCCTTTCGAAAGCGAAGGCCTTTCTCAGCGGAATCCAACGCGCCAAGATACATGCGCGTGACTGCGATTCCACGTTGTCCGGGTTCCGCCAGATTCCAGCAATTGCACGGGTCCACGCTCACTTCGTCAACGCTGAGACCCATGGGGGTACTGAGGAGCGCATAGTCGTTGCCAGGCCATCTACCGCGGTCACCAATCGTGAGAATGTCGCGGCCTCCCACCAAGTCCTGCACGTGACGGACCACATTCTTTTTCGATACACCGCTTGCAACAATATCGATCGAGTGGCTCGACCGGGTAATAACGGCTTCAGTGTAGCCGCCTTGAAGGACGACCTGATGGGCAATGTCCCATAGCCGGTTTTCCGCCATGAAGCGGATCGGCTCCAGCGTAATCTGGTAGCGGCGATTGGTCTGCCTTGCCGAGCCAGCGAGTTCGTGGCTTTCGGCAAGGGCAACTGCCAGGTCCTTCAGTTCCGGGCATACCACGTTGGTTCCATCTGGCTGCGCATCATCTGCGAGCCAACCGATCATGGCGCCATTGTAATAACCGACCACAACGCGGTGCCAAGCCGCGCTGGGCAGTACGGTTCTGAGGTCGTTCCGTACTGAAACACCCCGGCCAGTGGCGATGGCCAATATGGCATCGCTGTCAGCTATCCTTTGGAGCTCGCCAGCGATGTCGGGTCGCGCCGGATGAAACCGCTCGCGCGTATCTACGACCGTTCCGTCGTAATCCAAGACCACGGCTGCGAAGGTCGTCTTCTCTAGCCGGTCAATAAAATCGCGATGCGCCTGGCGCCAGAAGTCCAAGGTGTTCTTCCCTTGGAGCAGGTGGACGCTCTCACCTGTCTTCCGCCGAATTGCCGCAGCAGCAGCGGCATTGAGTTGTGGCGCCGTATGTCGAGGGGCCCTCTTTGGTAGTTTCAGGTGATACAATTTGCGACCAAACTCTGGCACTCCCGGCTGCCCGGGATCAATGTCTCGGGCTTGGCCCGCCCAACCGGTGAGATATAACGCGGAAATGAGTGATCCCAGCAGCGCCGCCGGACCGGTGCCCGGTACATCAAGGCGCGCGATCGGCACTTCCGCAGGGATCAGTTTCAGCGTCTTTGTTGCAAGCTCTCGATCTTCCTCTGCGACGAGTGCCAGGACCGCAGTCTGATCGCCACGCTTTGCGAGCCAGTGGTGCCGTCCGTGGGCAAAGTTTCGGTAGTCCGCGAGCTGGATGTTTCCGAGCGCCGCCTCCGTAAATTTTGACTCGATGTCGGTCGCGCCGACCTGAGTAGACGGTCCATAGAGAACGATCGTCGTTGGTCGTTGCCACAAGGCATCCACTGAATCGCGCCAGACCCGGATCGGTTTGCTCGACGCATCAAGAAGAGGTGCGACAACATCAGAAACATCGCCCCAACTCGCTAGGTGATCGAAGACCGAAACATAAGCGCGGGCGAGAAGTGTTGAGAACCCGAGCAGAGAGTTCGTGGCCAGGAAGCCATCCTTACCGGCCGGCGGTGGAAATACCATGAGGTCTACGAATGGGTGTCGCTCGCAGATAGCTGTGATTGGACTGTTGGCGCGCCCGCACAAGACCGCGATTTGACGGTGCTCTCGCTCGATGAGGGACCTCGCCGCAGCGTTGATGTCGACATTCGTGCCTCCAGCAGTCAAAAGCCATTGGCTGACTGCGGCTTCGAACACGGTATCAACCGCCTCAAGCGGAGTCTGAACAATCCCTGGCTTTCCCGTATAGGATTGATGCAGCGCCACGAGTACCTGCGCGGCCGTCAGAGACCCTCCAGACCCGACCGCCGCAAGTGGCGAGAGGCCGGCATGCTTGACCGCTCCCTCCAGGCCACTGATATCGGCGGCACAGGCCCAGCGAAAAGTCTCCTCCAGCCGTGATATTTCCAGTTCGTACGGCTTTGCCAATTAATCACCCCCAAACCTCACGGGAACATAACAGGAACATCTTACCATGTTCCGGTGAAGGCAATACCCCTTTTTATAGTGCCAAGCTCATTCGCGAAGGGCTTGGACTCAACCTCCACAAGAGTATCAACAGTTGTTTGCGGCGCTCATGCGTGCATATCAATGGATATCGGAATACAAAGAGCGTGCTTTCACAAGGACGATCGTCAATTGAGGGACGTGTCGGCGATCTCCATTTAAATAATCCCCCAGGCTCGATACCGGCCTCGTCCCGTTAATTCGCGGACACCAAGCTCTCCGATCAGGTTCAAGGCGCCCCGCGGCGTGATCCTCGCCGACTTGGCGACCATGTGCGCCGACACGATCGGCCGCGACAAGAGTAGATCAATGGCAACCGGAAGGCTGCTCGTCGATCGCTTGTCCAGAGCCTTTCGCTCAAGCTGCCGCTTTGCAAGCGTCAGTCGGTCGATGTCCTTCATCCCGGCCATGGCGACAGCGCTCATCGCCTCAAGGAAAGCAACTAGCCTAGGAGTTCGGTCGCGTGCACGCCGCCGCTCCCGCGGTATTTCCCGTAGCCCGACCGCATACGCTAGCAGATGGGATCGAACCTTTCCGCGTGACCGGAGGAAATCCGAGACAAGCACCTGCCCGAGCCAGTGCTGGCGCTGCAGAGGTTCGAAATCCTCCCACGCATCCCAGAGCAGCGCTGCGGCCAAGGTGGCCGGAAGCAGTTCGACCTTCCTTGACGAACTCGCCGCGCTGCGGCGACAGCAGGTCGAGCACGTCCTCGGAAGGCCGGCAAAGCTTTACGCCCTTGGGACTGACGACGATCGGCCGGTTGATGAGGATGGGATGCGCCAGCATCACGTCGACAAACTGGTCTTCGGTCAGCTTCGGATCGTCAAGCCCCAGTTCGGCATAGGGCGTTCCCTTCTCGCGCAGAAGGTCGCGGGCGGTGATCCCCATGCGGGCGACGAGCTGGGTGAGCATCGCCCGGCTCGGCGGTGTCTTCAGATACTCGATGACATGCGGCTCGACGCCGGCATTGCGGATCATGGCCAGCGTGTTGCGCGACGTGCCGCAGTCGGGGTTGTGATAGATGATGACGTCCATAACCGGGCTCACGCCGCGCTCGGCCGGGGGGACGTCGATCCCTCGCTTCGTCCGATCTCCCGCAGCTTCGTGCCGAGGGCTGCCTTGTCGAGGCTTTCGATCGGCAGCGCGGCAAAGACGGAAATCCGGGTCTTGAGATAGCGGAAGGCCGTGACGAAGGCGGCTTCCTTCTGGATATCCGCGCCTTCGACCGCGACGGGGTCCTCGATGCCCCAATGGGCGGTCATCGGCTGGCCGGGCCACACCGGGCAGGCTTCGCCGGCGGCGTTGTCGCAGACCGTGAACACGAAATCCATGACGGGCGCGTCGGCCCGCGCAAACTCCTTCCAGCTCTTCGAGCGGAAGCCGTCGGCCGGATAGTCGTAGGCCCGCAGTACTTTCAACGCGAACGGATTGACGGCGCCCTTGGGCTGGCTTCCGGCGGAGAAGGCGCGAAAGCGACCGCCGCCGTCTTTGGTCAGGATGCTCTCGGCAAGGATCGAACGGGCAGAATTGCCCGTGCAGAGGAAGAGGACGTTGAAGATGCGTTCAGTCATGGCGGGCCGCCTCCCTGGCGGCAATCTTCTGCGGTGGGCAACATGGGGTGAGGTCGGCGATCAGCGGCGCGCAGATCTCGGGCCGGCCGCCGCAGCAATCCTTGACGAGGAAGCTGGTGAGCGCGTGAACCGCATTGAGCTTCGCCCGGTAGATGATCGATCGGCTCTGCCGCTCGGCTTCGATCAGACCGGCGCGGGTTAGGATCGCGAGATGCGTCGACATGGTGTTGTGGGGAACGTCCATGCGCCGGGCGATATCGCCGGCGGGCAGGCCGTCAGGTTCGTGCTCCATCAGCAGCCGGAACACGTCGAGGCGTGTCGGCTGGGCAAGAGCGGCGAAAGCAAGAATGGCTTGATCTGATTCCATATGTCGAGACTAATCGACATATTGGGAAGAGTCCAGCA
>Ga0065721_10050782_pt1 | contig 17964 bp, 15 predicted proteins | sample Mesricmetagenome_FD_59108 | JGI IMG/M metagenome (GOLD analysis project Ga0065721, IMG submission 59108) | Mesophilic microbial community from rice straw/compost enrichment Sample: eDNA_1 v2 (version 2) | ecosystem: Engineered > Solid waste > Grass > Composting > Bioreactor | place: USA: Davis... | reverse complement strand
GAGCCGGCACAGCCCGACCAGTTGCCGGGGGTCGCGCAGCAGCGGCCCCAGCACGGCCCCCGGCGCCATCCGCCCGCCCGCATCCAGTCCGGCCAGCGCGGACGGCGGCACCGCGCGCCCGGCCGGGTCGGCAATGGCGCGCAGCACCGCGAAGGGCCGTCCCCGCTCCCGGCAGGCCCGCGCGATGGCGAGGCTCTCCATGTCGACGGCAGCCGCCCCTGTGCGGGCGTGCAGGGCGGCCTTGTCCGTGACCGTTGCGATGGGGGACGACGCGCCGGCCAACGGCGCGGACAGCGCGTGGGGCAGGGCGTGGAGCAGGGCCGTGCGCCACGTTTGGTTGGCGGTGAAGACCTCGCCATCGCCCACCACCGCCGTTGCGATGACCAGCGTGCCCGGAAGCAGCCCCGGCGCCAGCCCCCCGGCGATGCCGAAACTGACGATGCCGGCCGCGCCCTCATCCAGCAGCCGCCGTGCTGCCGCATAGGCGTCCGCCCCGGCGCAGGCCGCCGGAAGCCCGGTGCGCCGGGCGATCCGGGATTCGACGGTCATGCCGGTGAGGATGGCGGGAAGCAGGGTGGGTCTCCGATGGCTTTTATCCCCTCTCCCCAGAGGGGAGAAGGAATCTACTCATCCCCTTAACGCCTGGAACCGGGCCAAGGCCCACAGGGGGAAGCTGGCCGCGTAGCCGTGGTATTTCAGGTAGAAGACGCGGGGGAAGCCCACGGCGGTGAAGGGCTCCTCGGTCCACAGGCCCTCGGAATTGCGGGTGGCGAGCAGGTAGTCCACGCCGCGCGCGACGGCGGGGTGGTTGCCGCGGCCGGCGGCCATCAGGCCCAGAAGCGCCCAGGCGGTCTGGGAGGCGGTGGACACCGGGCCGTCGCCGCGCGGGCCGCCCAGCCAGTAGGAGGCTCCGTCCTCGCCCCAGCCGCCGTCCGGGCGCTGGCGCGACAGCAGCCAGTTGGCGGCGCGCGTCACTCCGGGTGCCGAGCCGTGGACGCCCGCGGCGTTCAGCGCCTCCAGCACCGACCATGTGCCGTAGACGTAGTTGGTGCCCCAGCGGCCGAACCAGGGGCCGTCCTTCTCCTGCTCCCGCTCCAGGAAGGCGAGGCCGCGGCGCGTCGGCACGGTGTCGCGGCCCTCGCCCAGCCGGGCCAGCATCATCACGCAGCGCGCCGTCACGTCGGCGGTCGGCGGGTCGAGCAGGGCGCCGTGGTCGGCGAAGGGGATGTGGTTCAGGAAGTCGTGCTGGTTCTCCGCGTCGAAGGCGCCCCAGCCGCCGTTGCGGCTCTGCATGCCGACCAGCCAGTCGCGGGCGCGGCGGATCGACTCCGCATAGCGCTCCGTGTCCAGCCGTTGCAGCGCCATCACCACCATGGCCGTGTCGTCGGTGTCGGGGTAATGGGCGTTGTTGTACTGGAAGGCCCAGCCGCCCGGCGGCACGCCCGGACGCCGCCACGCCCAGTCGCCCATCACGTCCAGGATCTGGCGTTCGACCAGCCAGTCGGCGCCGCGGCGCGCGGCGTTGCGCGCCGTGGGGCTGCCGGTCTCCAGCAGGGCGTTGCAGATGATCGCCGTGTCCCAGACCGGCGACAGGCAGGGCTGGCAGTAGGTCCGGCCGGGCTGCCGCACCAGAAGCCCGCGCAGAGCCCGCCGCGCCGTGGCAGCCAGCGGGTGGTCGGGGGCGTAGCCCAGGCAGTGGAACATCAGGACCGTGTTGGCCATGGCCGGGTAGATGGCGCCCAGCCCGTCCTCGCCGTTCAGCCGCTCCGTCACGAAGCGCACGGCGCGGTCGATGGCCTGCTGGCGCCCGCCGCTGGGCAGGCGCGGCTCCACCGCGTGCAGGGCGGCGTCCAGCGCCCGGAACAGGGTGGCCCAGGCGCCGCGGCTGGCGTTGCTGTGCCAGTTCCGCACCTGCTCCGACGGCTCCAGGAACAACTCGCGGATGGTGACGCCGCGCGGGTTGCGGGCGCGCATGCGGTGGGCCATCACCACCAGCAGCGGCACCACCACCGTGCGCGACCAGTAGGAGATGCGCGAGATGTGGAAGGGCGACCATTCCGGCAGGTTCATGATCTCCACCGGCATGGCCGGCACGGCCCGCCAGGGCACCTCGCCGAACTGCGCCAGCAGGATGCGGGTGAAGACGTTGCAGCGGGCTGCCCCGCCGCGCGCCAGGATGGCGTCGCGGGCGCGGCGCATGTGCGGCGCGTCTTCCGGATCGCCGGCCGCCTTCAGCGCGAAGTAGGCCTTCACGCTGCAACTGATGTCCATGGCGCCGCCCTGGAACAGCGGCCAGCCGCCGTCCGCACCCTGGCCGGCGCGGATGAAGGCGGCCAGCTCCGCCTCCAGAACCGGGTCGATCTCGTCCAGGATGTGGTGCAGGAGCAGGTATTCGGCGGGGATGGTCGCGTCCGCCTCCAGTTCGAACACCCAATGCCCGTCGGCCTGTTGCCGCCGGATCAGCGCGTCCGTGGCGTCCGCCACCGCATCGCCCACGGTCCGGGCAGACAGCCCCGCCGACCGCAGCCGCAAGGTTGCGCTTGCGTTGTCGTTGAACATCCCTAATCCCGCGTTGCGGAGGTATCAGGGTAACGAGGTGCCGCACAACGACCGGAGGTTGGAAGTAACATACCGTTGCGTACACCCAGCGCCGAGGCGTACGTGTTGCCAAAATGCACTAGCTGTGTGATGGGCAGGCCAGGGCCTTTCCGGGCGGCCCTTCCTCGTGCGCCAGATCGCGCAGGATGGGGCAATCCGGGCGGTCGTCGCCGTGGCAGGCGTGGGCCAGTTCCTTCAGCGTGTCGCTCATGGCGCGCAGCTCGGCGATCTTGGCTTCCAGTTCGGCCACATGGTCCAGCGCCACGCGCTTCACTTCGGCGCTGGAGCGGCTGCGGTCCTGCCACAGCCCAACCAGCAGCTGTATGCGTTCGATGCTGAAGCCGAGCGTACGCGCACGCTTGATGAAGCGCAGGACGTTCACGTCGTTGCGGCTGTACACCCGATAGCCGGAGGCGGTGCGCCCCGCCTCCGGGATCAGGCCGATCGACTCGTAGTAGCGGATCAGCTTGGCGTTGACGCCCGACGCCTTGGCGGCTTCCCCGATGTTCATGGTTTCCAGCTCCGCAGGGTGAGGGCGTTGGTGACGACGCTGACCGAACTCAGCGCCATGGCGGCACCGGCCAGCACGGGGCTGAGATAGCCCAGCGCGGCCAGCGGAATGCCGATCACGTTGTAGGCGAAGGCCCAGAACAGCCCCTGGCGGATCTTGGCGTAGGTCCGCCGCGACACGTCGATGGAGCCCGCGACCAGCGCCGGGTCGCCGCGCATCAGCGTGACGCCGGCCGTGTGCATCGCCACATCCGTGCCGGTCGCCATGGCGATGCCGACGTCGGCGGCGGCGAGCGCCGGGGCGTCGTTGATGCCGTCGCCGACCATGCCGACCACCTTGCCTTCGCGCTTCAGGGTCGCCACCACCTCGGCCTTGTCGCCGGGCAGCACCTCCGCGAAGACGCGGTCGATGCCCAGTTCGTTCGCGACGACCTGGGCGGCGCCCTTGCTGTCGCCGGTGACCATAACCGTCTCCACGCCCTGGGCCTTCAGGGAGCGGACGGCGGCCCGCGCGCTGTCCTTCACCGTATCGCCGAAGGCGACGAGGCCCAGCACGCGCCGTTCCGGCGCCGTTTCCGCCAGCCAGGACACGGTCTGGCCGGAAGATTCCAACTCGGCCGCGCGCGCTTCCAGCGCCGGGTCGGTCAGGGCGGTTTCGGCCATCAGGCGCTTGCTGCCCAGCAGGACCGCACGGCCGTCCACCGTGCCGGACACGCCGCGCCCAGCCAGCGCCTTGAAATCGGCCAGCGCCCCCGCGGTGACGCCCTGTTCCGCCGCGCGGGCGCGGACGGCGTGGGCCAGCGGGTGCTCGCTGCCGGACTGGAGCGTCGCGGTCGGGCGCAGCAGGTCGGCTTCGGACAGCCCGTTTGCGGCGACCAGAGCGGTGACGCGCGGCTTGCCTTCCGTCAGGGTGCCGGTTTTGTCGAAGGCGACGGCGGTGATGGCGTGGGCGTGCTCCAGCGCCTCCGCGTCCTTGATCAGGATGCCGTGCCGGGCCGCGGCCCCCGTGCCGACCATGATCGCGGTCGGGGTGGCGAGGCCCAGCGCGCAGGGGCAGGCGATGACCAGCACCGACACCGCCGTGATGATGGCGGCCTCCGCATCGCCCGTCGTCGCCCACCAGGCCACCAGCGTGACCGCGGCGATGACCAGCACGATGGGCACGAAGACGGCGCTGACCTTGTCCACCAGCCGCTGGATCGGCGCCTTGGAGGCCTGGGCGCCTTCCACCATGCGGACGATCTTGGCGAGCATCGTCTCCGCACCCACCGCCAGCGTTTCCACAACCAGCAGGCCGTCCACGTTGATGGAGCCGCCGGTGACGCGGGCGTCCGGGGCCTTTTCCACCGGCAGGCTTTCGCCCGTCAGCATGGATTCGTCAACGCTGCCGGTGCCCTCCACCACGCGGCCGTCCACGGGGATGCGCTCGCCGGGGCGGACCACCACGAGGTCGCCGACGCGCACCTGCCCGATGGGCACCTCCGTCTCAACGCCGTTACGGCGGACGCGGGCGGTGTCGGGGCGCAGCTTCATCAGCGCGCGGATGGCCGCCGCGGTCTGGCCCTTGGCGCGGGATTCCAGCCACTTGCCCAGCAGCACGAAGGTGATCAGAACCGCGGAGCCTTCGAAATAGAGGTGCGGCATGTGCCCCGGATGCGCGGTCAGCATCAGGTAGACGCTGAGCCCCCAGGCCGCGGTGGTGCCGAGCGCCACCAGCAGGTCCATGTTGCCGGACCCGGCGCGCACCGCCTTCCAGCCCGCGCGGTAGAAGCGCCAGCCCAGCCAGAACTGCACCGGCGTGGCCAGCAGGAACTGCACCCAGGGCGGCAGCATCAGGTTCAGCCCAAGCAGGTCGCCCACCATGCCCGCGACCAGCGGCGCCGACAGCGCGGCGGCGATCAGCACATGGTGAAGTTCCCGCCGGCTGCGGTCGTGGGCCTGCTCCTCCTCCGCGGGGGCGGCGCCGGAGATGACGGGAGCGGCGGTGAAGCCGGCCATCTCCACGGCGTCGGCCAGCCTTGCGGCGTCCACCGCCCCGGCGTAGGCGGTGACGTGGGCGCGTTCCGTGGCGAGGTTGACGGCGGCGGACTCCACGCCCGGCACGCGCAGCAGCGCCTTTTCGACGCGCGCGACGCAGGAGGCGCAGGTCATCCCGCCGACCGTCAGGTCGAAGTCCTGTTTCTGCGGCTCGTAGCCGGCCGCCTCGATGGCGTCGGCCACGGCCTTGGCGTCGGGTTTGTCGGTGAAGGTGACGCGCGCCCGCTCGGTGGCGAGGTTGACGGACACGTCGGTGACGCCCGGCACGCGGGACAAGGCCTTTTCCACCCGCCCCACGCAGGATGCGCAGGTCATCCCCGACACGCCGATGTCCAGCGTGGCCGGATCGCTGGCGGAGTTCCCAGCGGCGTTCCCGGCGGTGTCGTGGCGGACAGCGGTGGTGGACATGATCGTCCTTCCTGAAAACTTTTTGAGAAGCTGCCTCCTCCTATAAGGATTCCAATGACTGGAAGGTCAAGGAGGAGGAACGCGTGGCAGGGGCGTGGGGCGGACCGCGGCGGGGTGACGCGTGGCCGCCCCGCCGGTTCCGGTCACGCAGACTGGGCATCTTCAACGTCGAAGCCCGCGTTCGTGATGGCGGTGCGCACGTCCTCGGCCCGCGCGGCGCCCGTCACGCGGACGTCCTTGGAGGTCAGGTCGATCTCCACCTCCTCGACACCGGCGACCTTGCCCAGCGCCTTGCGCACCGACGCGGCGCAGCCGCCGCAGGTCATACCGGGAACCTTGAACGCAACCATGGCAACGATCCTCCGTCTGGTGGGTGATGGGGACAGCATCGGGCTTCCAGCGATGGGAAGGTCAAGCGGGAAAAACGCATCCTTTGCAACGGGGCTCCCCCCTTTGGAATCCAACAGTTTGAAACCGGCAGTTTGGAACCAACGGCCCCGCCCAAGCATTCATTCGGCATGGACATCACCCGGCAACGCACCCTGCTCCACGACGAGGCGCATTTCGCCCGCGCGCTGGCGCGGGCCTCGGCGGGGGCGGTCATCTTCGCGCTGCCGCTGCTGATGACCATGGAGATGTGGGAGCTGGGTTTCTACATGGACCGCTTCCGGCTGGCCCTGTTCGTGGCGGTGACGCTGCCGGTCCTGTTCGGCCTGTCTTACTTCGCCGGCTTCGAGGAAACCTTCTGCTGGCAGGATGACCTGATCGACGCGCTGTCCGCCTTCGCGGTGGGCTTCCTGGTGTCGGCGGCGCTGCTGTCCATCTTCAACATCATCGACGCGGAACAGTCCCTGCCCGAAATCGTCGGGAAGATCGCCCTGCAATCCGTTCCGGCCAGCATCGGCGCCATGCTGGCGCGCAAGCAGCTGGGCCAGCAGGACGCCCCGAACGAGGAACGGCGCCAGCGCTCCTCCTATCCCGGGGAGCTGTTCCTGATGGGGGTGGGCGCGCTGTTCGTCGGCTTCAACGTCGCGCCGACGGAGGAAATGGTCCTGATTTCCTACAAGATGTCGCCCTGGCAGGCGATCGCGCTGGCGTTCCTGTCGCTCGGCCTCCTGCATTCCTTCGTCTACACGGTCGGCTTCGCCGGGCAGGAAAGCCGCGGGGAAGATGGATTCCTGTCGGTCTTCCTGCGCTTTTCCGTGGCCGGCTACGGCATCGCGCTGCTGGTCAGCCTGTATCTGCTGTGGACCTTCGAGCGGACCGGCGGCCTGTCACCGATGGAACTGGTCACGTCGGCCGTGGTGCTGGGCTTCCCCAGCGCGCTGGGCGCCGCCACCGCCCGGCTGATCGTCTGAAGGGGAGGGCGCGCATGGCCGACACGAACCAGGTGGGGCGGGACCGCTCCTACGAGCAGCCGGACAACAGTTCCGCGACCGTGTCGCGGCTGGCCTGGATCGCGTCGGGCTTCGGGCTCCTGCTGTTCCTGGGCTCGGTCGGGGTGCTGGGCTACGAGGGGCTGACCCGCCACGGCGGCGATCCGGTGATCGCCGTCACCGTGGAGGAGGTGACCCACGACGGCAACCGCTGGCATGCCCGCATCCGGGCGGACAACAGCGGCGGCTCGACCGGCGCGAAGGTCCGGATCGAGGGGCGCCTGCAATCGGGGCCGACCGTCCTGGAAACCTCCATGGCCGAGTTCGACTATCTCCCCGCCGGGTCCTTCCAGCGCGGCGGCCTGTATTTCGACCGCGACCCGCGGGCCTTTGAGCTGCGCCTGCGCGTGCTGGGCTATGCGGAGCCCTGAACAAACCCGCGATTCCGCTGTTTTTCCAAGCGCATGGCCAACAGGGAAAGCCCGGAGATGACCCGCCTGACCATCGACGAGGCGCAGCAGCGCGTCCGCCTGTTTCTGACCCAGGACATGGTGGAGGCTCTGCGCGCCGTGGACTACGAGTCCCCGCCGCTCGCCGACACGCCGTCCGGCCAGACCCTGGCCGAGGCGCGGAAGGCCGATGTGAGGTTCAGCCATGTGGAGGGCTCGCCCGACTGCATCTACCGCGTGGATGCCTTCGACGAATCTCTGCTGATGCGCCTGCAACTGAACGTCCGCCGCTTCGTGGCGATCTATCAGGTGCCGGTGGCCGATCCGATCGGCAGCACCACCATCGCCCCGCATTTCGAACGCTGGGCCATCGGCGCCGGCCACGCCGGCTGGATGATCGGCTGGCGCGACGGCACCGACCCCTGGCAGACCGACCGGCGGACGGTGGAGACCTACTGCTACGCCATGCTGCCGGAAGACTTCCTCGACAACCCGCTGGAACAGCTTTACTGGCGCACCGACCTCGTGCAGATGACCCGCGCCTTTATGCTGGAAGCGCGCCGCATGGGCATCCGGCTGACGATGCCCGAGGGGGTATAGAGAAACGCCCGTCTGTTCCAAAGCTTCTGCGTTTTGAATTTTGACCACAGAGACACGGAGGCACAGAGAGTGTTTTTTCTCTGTGCCTCCGTGTCTCTGTGGTTCTTTATAAGAACATCATTGCCCGCGCTCTGGGCTGATCCGAACCCGTCTCCAAAGTCGTATTTGCCGCGTATATGCGGCGGTCCCTTCGCGCCCCATCGCTTTTATACGGCCCGCGGTCCTTTTCTTAAGGTGCCAGCCCGAGGTGGGCCGGTCCATGATGGACGCGAGGGTGTCATGCGGTGGGCATCGGAACAGAAACTTCTGGCGGAACAGGAACTGCTGGGCGGACACGGCATCGCGCCGCCGGCCATGAAGGATGTCCGGATGCCGGAACCCGGCGCGCCGGGACCCACGCCGGCCGAGGTGCTTCGCGAAATGGGCACCACCGTCTCGGGCTTCCTCGCCTTCGCGCTGACGACACACCTTCTGCTGATCCTGCTCGGCCTTTAGCGTCGGCGCACAGAATGCCCTTGCGGCGTATATGGAATCTATACGCCGCGGGCTTTCCCACCCTCCTCGAATTTATACGGGCGTCGGGCGCACCGTAAGGCTGCCGGACGCGCCGGATCACCCTTGATCCAAGTTATCGCGTGGCCCCGTCCGCGGTGGACAACCGCCATGGGGACGCACCCAGGAGACCAACCATGTTGGACATCATCGCACTGGCGATCACCGCGGCCTTCTTCGCCGCCGCGGTCGCCTACGTGCACGCCTGCGACCGGTTGTGAGGAGCAGGGCCATGATTCTCGATTACGCGCTGGGCGGCCTCGTGGCCGCCGGCCTGCTGGCGTACCTCGTGTACGCGCTGATCCACCCGGAACGGTTCTGAGGAGGCTCCCATGACCGTCAACGGCTGGATCCAGATCCTTCTCTTCGCCGCCCTGGTCGTCGCCGTCACCCGGCCGCTCGGCGGCTTCATGACGCGCGTCTTCACGGGCGAGCGCACGTGGCTGTCGCCCATGCTCCGTCCCGCGGAGCGCGGGCTCTACCGCCTCGCCGGGGTGGACGAGAAGGCGGAGCAGCATTGGGTGACCTACGCCGTCGCCATGCTGCTGTTCAACCTCGCCGGCATGCTGCTGCTCTACGCCATGCAGCGCTTGCAGGGGCTGCTGCCGCTGAACCCACAGGGGATGGGGGCGGTGCCCGCCGACCTTGCCTTCAACACGGCGGCCAGCTTCACCACCAACACCAACTGGCAGAACTACGGCGGCGAAAGCACGATGGGCCATCTCGTGCAGATGGCCGGCCTGACCGTGCAGAACTTCGTGTCGGCGGCGACCGGCATCGCGCTGGCCGTGGCCCTGGTCCGCGGCTTCGCCCGCGCCGGTGTGCGCACCGTCGGCAATTTCTGGGTCGATCTGACGCGCTGCACGCTCTACGTCCTGCTGCCGCTCTGCCTTGTCTACGCGCTGTTCCTGGTGTGGCAGGGCGTGCCGCAGACTCTGGCCGGCGCCGTGGACGCCACGACGCTGGAAGGGGCGAAGCAGACCATCGCACTCGGCCCCGTCGCCTCGCAGGAGGCGATCAAGATGCTGGGCACCAACGGCGGCGGCTTCTTCAACGCCAACTCCGCCCACCCGTTCGAGAACCCGAACGCGCTCACCAACCTCGTGCAGATGCTGTCGATCTTCGCGCTGGGCGCCGGGCTGACCAACCTGTTCGGCCGCATGGTCGGCGACGAACGCCAGGGTTGGGCCATCCTGGCCGCCATGGGCGTGCTGTTCGTCCTCGGCGTCGGCGTCGCCTATTGGGCGGAGGCGCAGGGCAACCCGGCTTTCGCGGCCTTCGGCGTGGACAATCTCGCCGGCAATATGGAGGGGAAGGAGACCCGCTTCGGCGTGGCGCTGAGCGCCCTGTTCGCGGTGGTGACCACCGCCGCGTCCTGCGGGGCCGTCAATGCCATGCACGACAGCTTCATGCCGCTGGGCGGCATGGTGCCGATGGTCAACATGATGCTGGGCGAGATCATCATCGGCGGCGTCGGCGCCGGCCTGTACGGCATGCTGCTGTTCGCCATCATCGCCCTGTTCGTCGCCGGCCTGATGGTCGGCCGCACGCCGGAATATCTGGGCAAGAAGCTGGAGGCGAAGGAGGTCAAGATGACCATGCTTGCCGTGCTCTGCCTGCCGGTGATGATGCTGGGCTGGACCGCCATCGCGGTGGTGACGGACACCGGCACCGCCTCCATGGCCAACGCCGGGCCGCACGGCTATTCGGAAGCGCTCTACGCCTACGTCTCGGGCGCGGCGAACAACGGCAGCGCCTTCGCCGGGCTGACCGGCAACACGCTCTGGTACAACCTGACCATCGCCGTCGCCATGCTGGTCGGCCGCTTCTTCGTGATCGTGCCGATGCTGGCCATCGCCGGCTCGCTGGCGGCCAAGACGCGGGCCGCGGCGTCGGTCGGCACCTTCCCCACGCACGACGGCCTGTTTGTCGGCCTGCTGGTCGGTGTCATCCTGATCGTCGGCGGCCTCACCTTCTTCCCGGCCCTCGCCCTCGGCCCGGTGGTCGAGCATCTGGCGATGAACGCCGGCTCCCTCTTCTGATCGGGGATATCCTCCATGGAAGCCCAAAAGAAACGCGCCGGGCGGTCGTCCGTGTCCACGATGCTGGACCCGGCCATCCTGGTCCCCGCCCTGGCCGAGTCCGTCCGCAAGCTCGACCCGCGGGTGATGGTCCGCAACCCGGTCATGTTCTGCGTGGAAGTCGTCGCGGCGCTGGTGACGCTGCTGCTTCTGCGTGACCTCGCGACCGGGGCCGGGAACACCGGCTTCGCCGTGCAGATCGTCGTCTGGCTGTGGTTCACCCTGCTGTTCGCCAACTTCGCCGAGGCGGTGGCCGAGGGGCGCGGCAAGGCCCAGGCGGCCAGCCTGCGCAAGACCAAGACGGAAACCAACGCCAAGCTGCTGTCCGGTGGGACTGAGCGCTGGCAGACCGTTTCGGCCACCCAGTTGAAGCCCGGTGACGTTGTGCTGGTGGAGGCCGGCGTCCTGATCCCGTCCGACGGCGAGGTGATCGAGGGCGTGGCCTCCGTCAACGAGGCGGCCATCACCGGCGAATCCGCCCCGGTCATCCGCGAGAGTGGCGGCGACCGTTCGGCCGTCACCGGCGGCACGCAGGTGATTTCCGACTGGATCAAGGTGCGGATCACCGCCGCGCCCGGCTCCACCTTCCTCGACCGCATGATTTCGCTGGTGGAAGGCGCGCAGCGCCAGAAGACGCCGAACGAGATCGCGCTGAACATCCTGCTGGCCGGCATGACGATCATCTTCGTGATCGCCGTGGCGACCATCCCCAGCTTCGCCGCCTACGCCGGCGGCTCGGTCAGCGTGCTGGTGCTGGTGGCGCTGTTCGTGACGCTGATCCCCACCACCATCGGCGCTCTGCTGTCGGCCATCGGCATCGCCGGCATGGACCGTCTGGTGCGCTTCAACGTGCTCGCCATGTCCGGCCGCGCGGTGGAGGCGGCGGGCGACGTGGACACGCTGCTGCTCGACAAGACCGGCACCATCACGCTGGGCAACCGCCAGGCGGCGGAGTTCCTGCCGGTGTCCGGGGTGGGGGAACGCGACCTTGCCGACGCCGCCCAACTCGCCTCGCTGGCCGACGAGACGCCGGAGGGCCGGTCCATCGTCGTGCTTGCCAAGGAAAAGTACGGCATCCGCGGCCGCGAGATGGCGGAACTGCACGCCCACTTCATCCCCTTCACCGCGCAGACCCGCATCAGCGGCATCGACACCGACGGGGTGGTGATCCGCAAGGGGGCGGTGGACGCGGTGCTGGCACACGTGCAGGCGGCGAACCGTGCGGCCTCCACCGCCAACCGCGGCGGGGCGGTCGCCGCACTCCGCCCGAACGCCATGGCCGAGGCGGCGGAGCGCGAACTGGTCGCCATCGCCGAACGCGTCGCCAAGGCCGGCGGCACGCCGCTGGCGGTCGCCCGCGACGGGCGCCTGCTGGGCGTCATCCACCTGAAGGACATCGTCAAGGGCGGCATCCGCGAGCGTTTCGCGGCGCTGCGCAAGATGGGCATCAAGACGGTGATGATCACCGGCGACAACCCGATGACCGCCGCCGCCATCGCGGCGGAGGCCGGGGTGGACGACTTCCTGGCCCAGGCGACGCCGGAAACGAAGCTCCAGCTGATCCGCGACGAGCAGGCGAAGGGCAAGCTGGTCGCCATGTGCGGCGACGGCACCAACGACGCGCCCGCCCTGGCCCAGGCCGACGTCGGCGTGGCGATGAACACCGGCACCATGGCGGCGCGCGAGGCCGGCAACATGGTGGACCTGGACAGCGATCCGACGAAGCTGATCGAGATCGTGGAGATCGGCAAGCAACTGCTGATGACGCGCGGCGCGCTGACCACCTTCTCCATCGCCAACGACGTGGCGAAGTACTTCGCCATCATCCCGGCGATGTTCCTGGCCTTCTACCCGCAGCTGGGCGCCCTGAACGTCATGGGGCTGGCCAGCCCGGAAAGCGCCATTCTGTCGGCCATCATCTTCAACGCGCTGATCATCATCGCGCTGATCCCGCTGTCGCTGAGGGGTGTCGCCTACCGCCCGGTGGGGGCGGCCAGCCTGCTGCGCCGGAACCTGCTGGTCTATGGGCTTGGCGGCCTCGTCATCCCCTTCGTCGGCATCAAGGCGATCGACCTGATCGTCAACGCCATCGGCCTCGTCTGACGCGTGCCTTTGGAGGACTGGAACATGATCAAGGAATTGCGCCCCGCGCTCGTCATGGTGGCCGCGCTGACGGTCGTCACGGGGTTGGTCTACCCGCTGGCCGTCACCGGCATCGCCCAAACCGCCTTTCCGCATCAGGCCAACGGCAGCCTGATCGAGCGGGACGGGACGGTCGTCGGCTCCGCCCTGATCGGGCAGGCGTTTGCGGGGGAGGGCTATTTCCACGGCCGTCCCTCCGCCACGCTCGGTCCCGACCCGGCGGATCCGGCGAAGTCGGTGCCGGCGCCCTACAACGCCGCGAACTCCGGCGGCTCCAACGCCGGCCCGACCTCCAGGGCGCTGGTCGAGCGGGTGCAGGCCGACGCGGAGCGGCTGAAGGCGGAGAATCCGGGCACGCCGGTGCCGGTGGAGCTGGTCACGACCTCGGCCAGCGGCCTGGACCCGCACCTGTCGCCCGCCGCCGCCGACTTCCAGGTGCCCCGCGTCGCCAAGGCGCGCGGCATCCCGGAAGACCGGCTCCGCGCCCTCGTCGCCGCCAACACCGAGCCGCCGATGCTGGGCATCCTGGGCGAGCCGGTGGTGAATGTGCTGCGGCTGAACCTCGCGCTGGACGGGGTTGCGGCGAAGCATTAGCTGAGTGAATGGCGCGGCGTGCCCCCACCCTCCCGCTTCGCGGGTCCCTCCCTCCCCCGCTGCGCAGGGGAGGGACGATTTGCAGTCCCCTCCCCTGCGCAGCGGGGGAGGGTTAGGGTGGGGGCAATACTTTGAGAACGAACGCACTTCCATGACCACCGACCGCCCCACCCACACCCGCCCGTCCCCCGAGGCGCTGCTGCGCCAGGCGGCGCAGGAGGAGCGTGGCCGGCTGAAGATCTTTCTCGGGGCCGCACCGGGGGTGGGCAAGACCTACGAGATGCTGCTGACGGCGCAGGCCAAGCGCCGCGACGGTGTGGACGTCGTGGTCGGCGTGGTCGAGACCCACGGACGCAAGGACACCGAAGCCCTGGTCGCCGGGCTGGAGGTCGTGCCGCGCCGCCCGGTCGAGTACAAGGGCCGGTTGCTGGACGAGATGGACCTGGACGCCATCCTGGCCCGCCGCCCGAAGATCGTGCTGGTGGACGAACTGGCCCACACCAACGCGGCCGGCGGCCGCCACGCCAAGCGCTATCTGGACGTGGAGGAGCTGCTCGCCGCGGGCATCGACGTCTACACGACGCTGAACATCCAGCATGTGGAAAGCCTGAACGACGTCGTCGCCAAGATCACGCGCGTCCGCGTGCGCGAGACGGTGCCGGACTCCATCGTGGATCGCGCCGACGACATCGAGGTCATCGACATCACGCCGGAAGACCTGATCCAGCGCCTGAGGGAAGGCAAGGTCTATGTCCCCCGCACCGCCGAGCGCGCGATCCGCCACTATTTCTCCGCCGGCAACCTGACGGCTCTGCGCGAACTGGCGCTGCGGCGGACGGCGCAGCGGGTGGACGACCAGCTTCTGACGCACATGCAGGCCCACGCCATCGCCGGCCCCTGGGCGGCGGGGGAACGGCTGCTGGTCTGCGTCAACGAGGACCCGAACTGCGCCGCCGTCGTGCGCTACGCCCGCCGTCAGGCGGAACGGCTGCGCGCCCACTGGACCGCCATCCATGTGGAGACCACCCGCGCCCTGCGGCTGACGGAGGCGGAGCGCGACCGCATCGCCGACGCGCTGCGGTTGGTGGAAAAGCTGGGAGGGGAGGCGGTGACCGTGCCCGGTCGCGACGTGGCCGATACGGTGGTGGACTACGCCCGGTCCAACAACGTCGCGCACATCGTCATCGCCAAGTCCGGCCGCTCCCGCTGGTCGGAACTGCTGCACGGCTCCGTCGCGTCCAGCCTGATCCGGCGGGCCGGCGACATCAGCGTGCACGTCATCGCCGGCGATTCCGGCGCGCCGATTCCGCCCAAGACGGTGAAGACCGCGCCGGGGCGGCGGGCCGTATTCGAATGGTGGCCCTTGTTGGCCAGCACGGCCTATGTCGCCGTCGCGCTGGCCATCGGCAAGGTGTTGCAGCAAGTTCTGGACGTCCGCAACATCGCGCTTGTGTTCCTGACCGCGGTGCTGACCAGCGCCGTCACCGGCGGGCTGCTGCCGTCGCTCTACGCCAGTCTGATCAGCGTGCTGGCCTTCAACTACTTCTTCCTGCCGCCGCTCTACAACTTCACGATCGCCGACCCGGAAAACATCGTCGCGCTGTTCTTCTTCGCGGTCGTCGCCGTCATCGCCAGCAACCTGACGGCCCGCGTGCGCGCCCAGGCCGTCACCGCGCGGCAGCGCGCCAAGACGACGGAAGACCTGTACCTGTTCAGCCGCAAGCTGGCCGGCGTCGTCACCATGGACGACCTGCTGTGGGCGACCGCCCACCAGATCGCGGCGATGCTGAAGGTGCATGTGGTCGTGCTGCTGCCGGACGGCGACACGGTGGAGGTGCGCGCCGGCTACCCACCCGAGGACATCATTGAAGAAGCCGATCTGGCCGCGGCGAAATGGGCGTGGGAGAACAACCGGCCGGCCGGCCGCGGCGCCGACACGCTGCCGGGCGCCAAGTGGCTGTTCCTGCCCATGCGCACCGGCCGCGGCGCGGTCGGCGTGGTCGGCATCGACACCGGCGCGGGCGAGGCCGGCCGGCAAAGCGCGCTGCTGACGCCCGACGAGCGCCGCCTGCTGGACGCGCTGATCGATCAGGCGGCGCTGGCCGTGGAGCGCGTAAATCTGGCGGAGGACGTCGACCGCGCCCGCCTTGCCGCGGAGACGGAGCGGCTGCGGTCCGCCCTGCTGACCTCCATCTCGCACGACCTGCGCACGCCGCTGGCCTCCATCCTCGGCTCCGCCACCAGCCTGAACAGCTACGGCCCGATGCTGGACGAGGATGGACGCCGGGAACTGACCTCCACGATCCAGGAGGAGGCGGAGCGGCTGAACCGCTTCATCGCCAACCTGCTGGACATGACGCGGCTGGAATCCGGCGCGATTCGGCCCAACAGCGGCCCGGTCGATCTGGCAGAGGTGGTGGGTAGCGCGCTGGAGCGGGCGGGCAAGATCCTGTCCGGCCACACGGTGGAGGTGGACCTCGCCGCCGACCTGCCGATGCTAGACCTGGACGCCGTGCTGTTCGAACAGGTGCTCTTCAATCTTCTGGACAACGCGGCCAAATACGCGCCGGTGGGCTCGCAGATCCAGGTGCGGGCGGCGGCGGAGGACGGACAGGTGCGGATCGAGGTGATGGACGAGGGCGACGGCATCCCGCCGGCCGACGTGGAGCGGATCTTCGACAAGTTCTACCGCGTCCACGCCCAGGACCGGCAGCGGGCCGGGACGGGCCTGGGTCTCGCCATCTGCCGGGGCTTTGTCGAGGCGATGGGCGGAACCATCGTTGCCGGCAACCGTAAGCACCACAAGGGTGCCGTCTTCACGCTGCGGCTGCCGGCCGCGGCGGACCTGCCCCGGATCGAGGAGGACGCGGCCCAATGAAATCCGAATCCATGCCGCAGCGCGTGCTGGTCGTGGACGACGAGCCGCCCATCCGGCGTTTCCTGCGGGCCAGTCTGATCGCCCAGGGCTACGACGTGATGGAGGCGGAGGACGGCGCCAAGGCGCTGGAGGAAATCCGCCGCCGTCCGCCGGATCTGCTGGTGCTCGACCTCGGCCTTCCGGGGATCGACGGGCTGGAGGTCATCCGCCGCCTGCGCGGCGACGGCGCGGCGATGCCGATCATCGTGCTGTCCAGCCGCATGGACGAGGCCGGCAAGGTGGAGGCGCTGGACCTCGGCGCCGACGACTACGTCACCAAGCCCTTCGGCATGGACGAGCTGCTGGCGCGCATCCGCACCGCCATGCGCCACCGCCTGCAGCAGCAGGGGGAGCGGCCGGTCTTCCGCAGCGGCGACCTGACGGTCGATCTGGTGCGGCGGGTGGTGACGGTGCGGGGGAACGAGATCAAGCTGTCGCCGCGGGAGTATGATTTGCTTCGCCTGTTGATCGCGCATGCCGGCAAGGTGCTGACCCACCGCTTCATCCTGAAGGAGGTGTGGGGCGGGGAGACGGATGTGCAGTATCTGCGAATCTACATCCGCCAGCTGCGCCAGAAGATCGAACCGGATCCGGAACGGCCACGGCACATCACGACGGAAACCGGCGTCGGCTATCGCCTGCGCGCGCCGGAGTGACCGGGAATATCGCAGCGAGCGGGATCATGAACATCACCGACCTGATCACCCCCGAACGCACCGTCCCGACGCTCGCCGCCGTGGACAAGCCGCGCCTGCTGGCGGAACTGGCCCGCCGGGCCGCCGCCGCGACCGGCCTGCCGGCCCCCGCCATCCAGGAGGCGCTGACCGCGCGGGAAAAGCTGGGCTCCACCGGCGTCGGCGGCGGGGTGGCGATCCCGCACGCCCGCATGGCCGGCCTCGACCGCTTCTACGGTCTGTTCGCCCGACTGCCCCAACCCGTCAATTTCGACGCCATCGACGAACAGCCGGTGGACCTCGTTTGCCTGCTGCTGGCGCCGCAGAACGCGGCGAAGGACCATTTGCAGGCGCTGGCCGCCGTGTCGCGGCGCCTGCACGCCCGCCACATGGGCGACCGCCTGCGCAAGGCCCCCGACGCGGCCGCCCTCTACGCCCTGCTGACCGGAGAGGACGCGAAGTAGGCGCGCACCCACCCATCTCACGCCCGGCTCACCCCCGCCGCTCCAGCACGTAGTAGGCGGCGCCCGGCGCGAATTTCTTGCGCAGCGAGTCGCGGTGATAGGCGATGTTCCATTGGGTCAGCGCGCTGGCGAGCGCGTCCAGCCGGACCAGCGCCGGGCTGTCGTAGGGCAGCTTCGCCCCCAGCAGCGGCCCCAACCGCTCGGTCAGCGGGAAGGAGCAGAAGCTGCGGTGCCGGACCGTGAAGCCCAGCGCGTCGAACCGCTGCTCCAGCCACTGGACGGGGAACCCGCGCTCGTGCGGCGTCAGGTTCTTCCGGGGGAGCCGCCAGTCGCCCATGGTGCTGATCGGTTCCCGCAGGACGAACAGCCCGCCGGGGGCCGTCACCCGCGCGAACTCCGCCAGCAGGGCGCTGGCGTTCGGCACGTGGTGCAGCGCGTGCAGACAGACGGTCAGGTCGTTCGCCCCGTCCGGGCAGTCGATCCGCCCGCCCAGCGTCGGCCGTCGGTAGTCCGCCGGGGTGCCCTCGATGTCCGTCCGCCAGTAGCGCTCGATCGGCTCGAT